>Ga0068855_100008483_pt1 | contig 12423 bp, 15 predicted proteins | sample KBSCornC52_FD_66592 | JGI IMG/M metagenome (GOLD analysis project Ga0068855, IMG submission 66592) | Corn rhizosphere microbial communities from Kellogg Biological Station, Michigan, USA - KBS Corn C5-2 | ecosystem: Host-associated > Plants > Roots > Rhizosphere > Soil ...
GAGCGAAACGTAACGGAAACAGCGCGGCCGCTGCCGCAAAAGATCGAGCGCCGGTTGGCGGAACTCGTGCAGATGGAAGAGTTTGACGCGGGTGACGTGGCCCACTGCCGCGCAGCGTATTGGAGCGCCCGGGAAGACTGGCACCAGATCCTGATCGACTGCTTCGAAAGGGCGTCCCAGCGGCGGGCGACCTGGTAAGGAAACGGCAAGCCGCGCGCCGAACTGCGCGGTACACATGACGAGGACGAAATGACGGATCGATACCACGACTTTGACCAAGCGCTGCTGGCCCAGCTCCGCGCCGGTCGTACCACGATGAAGCAACTTGACACGGATGCCAGCGGACTGCGCGAGCTGTCCGAATCGCATCGCCGGCCGGGTCTATTGAGCAGGCCCGTGCCACCTGTTCGCGTCATCGATCAGCGCTTGCGGGCTCTGCAGAAGCGGGGGCTCGTACGGTTCACCGGGCGGGCCTGGGAGGTCGTTGCGAAGTGATCGTGACATGGTGCCCGGTAGAACGGGCGTTGATATGAGTGTGAAAACAACATAAACGGTTTATATGATTATTAGAAATTTCCAGCTGGCACGTGTTAACATGATGGTGTTGCTCAACGGGAGAGAGCCATGAACGCTATTGCGACGTCCGAGATGCTGAATGCGCCGAAACTGCGCCGCGTCCGTCGCGACGAAATGCGCGATACCGCGTTCACGAAGCCGGACGGCCTAGATCTGTGTCTCGAATGCTGGAAGGAGTGGATGGCTGGCGATCCTGACCGTGATCTGGGCATGAAGACGATGCGTGGTCTGGCCGGCGGCGCGGAGGAGGGCGAAGACGGCGCCGCTGCGCGCCAGGATGTGTACGAGGCCCAGCAGGCCGCCGATTACCGCATTGGCGCCGCCACTGACGCCATGATCAACAGCCTCAGCCGGATTCACGTTTGGGCCATCTATCGCTCATGCAGTATCGCCAGCGTGTGGCGGTTCCCGAATGCTGACCTGCTCACGGCCGCAGCCGAGGCCAAGGAACAGCTGGCGGAGAAGCTCAAGCGGAATGTTTGCACGGCAACGCTATTCTGATATAGTTCAGCTACAGGCGGCCTTCGCACGCCCGAAGAAAAGCCCGAACCGTTAAACGTTCGGGCTTTTTGCGTTTACCGCACTGTTTGTACTTTCTAGTCCACGCTACCGTGGTGAAATTTGTGCTTGGCCTTAATTTGTGTACTGCTCAACTCGGAGTACGTAGCTTGCTGGAAGGTAACGGTAGAGCCGTCGGCAGGAAACACAAAGTCGATTCCCATCGACGCAGCTGTTCCGTTGTAGAGAAACTCCCAGTACGTTCCAGTGTTTGGTGCATCGTAAGCGCCGTTAAGCATATTGACAAAATAGCCTAACGGAGTTGCCCCGAACGTCCCATAGTATTGGACGCCGAAAGTGAGAGTCTGGTCATTCGCGACTTGGTTGACGGCGGCTTCCAAGAGCTGCTGGGCGGTCGATCCGACATTGATGGCAATTTCATCGTTGAAGAGCACGTTGCCGTTCAGATCCAGAATCCGTAAGGTTGCATTGGGCATTTGCGTTTCCTTTTTGGTGAGGCTACAGGGTGGCAGCTAATCTCGTTTAATGTACAGCAAGCGATTCCGAAAAGAATCACTCTTTGTAACACGTACGGTACATATCCGATCTGACCTCAATCTGTTTCCGCATGACTGCCTGTAGTCGCCTGCGTCGTATCCGAAATTCCGAAGCCCTGCGATCAGCGATGACGCGGGGCTTTGGCTTTGACAACGAAGAATACTTGCTAAACAGTGCTCATTATCCTTACACGGAGGATGTGCGCAGGATTGAGAATGAATTCTCCAGGGCCTGTCTGGATTGCGTACAGGCCAGTGTGTCCGCCGTGCTCATCAGTTACCAGCGAAACGTTGCCAGACATTTCGTCACCATTGATGAAAGTCAGCTGCATAAAGCTTCCGCGCGAAAGCGCGGCACCGATAACGTCTGCCATTTGGTTCTCCCTAGATGTTGGTCGGAAAAGCCGGCACTCCCTGCCCGGAGCACCTAGCTGGACCATATTAACTGCTTGTTATTTTTACATCAACCATTAGTTACCCTGCGATCAGCAAATGACGCCGAGCTCCTTGCCATGGCATCGCCTGATCAGCCGGGAATAGCAGCGGCAACAACACGCATGCTGACTGCGCCTGCCGCCGAGGGACAACCCAGTAACGGGCCTCGGCATCCGCGTTCGTCCCGGCAGTCAGCAGCCGTATGGTCAAGCGCTGATTGCGCGAGGTCGCTCGTCGGCCGCCGCAAATAGTCTCCAGCTGCCGTTGCAGCTTCGCCCGCCACGCGCGGGCTTTTTTATTCATGAGGTACTCCATGCGAATGAGCATCGAATCTGAGCGCGGCCTGCTCATGGTCCTCATCCAGATGGAGCAGAACCGCACCGCGCTCCGGCGCACGTTGCATGAGTAGGTAGCTATGGGACGCCAATCCAAATTGACGGAAGCGCAATGGGAGGCGATCGGCAAGCGGCTGCTGAAGGGTGAGTCGGCGTCGGCCCTGGCGCGTGAGTTCGGTGTCAGCAAGTCCACGATCTCTGGCCGTTTTTCTGAACGGGTACAAAACGTAAAAGATGCGGCAAATCAAATAGTTGCTGCTGAGCGCGCGCTTTCGAAACTGAACATTTCCGAACAAATAGCCGCACGTTCGCTTGCCGACGACCTGAAGGCGATCAGCGAGCACTTGGCCGGCGCCGCGCGCTTCGGCGCTGCAACCGCGCATCGGCTGTCCGGCATCGCACATAACAAGGCGGCCGAGATCGACGACCAAGCGCCACTGGACGGTGAGAGCACCGAAGCGCTCAAGGGGATCGCGATCCTTACCAAGATGGCGAACGAGGCGAGTGAGATCGGCGTGAACTTGCTGAAGGCGAACAAGGACACGATCGACGACCTGAACAAGCGCGACAACGACGTGGCCAGCCCGGTCAATCCGGCGCGCGGTACTGTCTTCAAGATTGTGAGGCCCGCATGAGCACCGCGCTGGAACAACCGCTGGAGATCGAGCTCTTCGAGGCCTTCGAGTTCCTGTTGTACCCGAAGCGTGTCAAGGTTCCGTTCGGCGGCCGCGGCGGCGCGAAGACCGAGGAAATCGCCGAGATCTTGGTGTGGATGATGTGGCAGTACGGCACGAAGCTGTTGTGCGCACGCGAGTTCCAGAACTCGATCGAGGAATCCAGCAAGGCCGTGCTGGAAGCGAAGATCGAGAAGATGGGCCTGGCCGACTTCTTCGATGTGCAGAACGATGGCATCTACGGCCGCAACGGCTCGAAAGCCAAGTTTGTCGGCCTGGCGCGCAACATCGCTTCGATCAAGTCGAAGTTCGGCTACAACGTCGTGTGGGTGGAGGAGGCCGAGAACGTTAGCGAGGAAAGCTGGAAGGTGCTCGTGCCCACGGTCCGCGAGAACGACTCGGAAATCTGGATCAGCTTCAACCCGAACGAGCCCGACGCGCCTACCTACAAGCGCTTCGTCCTGCCGTACATCGACTACATCAACAGCGAGATCGCCGCAGGCCGTCCTGGCGTCTACGAAGACGACTACACGTACGTTCGCAAGGTGTCGTGGCGCGACAACCCGAAATTCCCCGACGTGCTGCGCGTCGAGATGGAGCGCGACAAGGCTTCGAACTTTAAGAAGTACCTGCACGTCTGGGAAGGCGAATGCAACGCCGACTACGAAGACTCGGTGATCGAACCGGAATGGATCGATGCGGCCGTCGACGCGCACAAGAAGCTGAAATACAAGCCGCGCGGTGACCGTGTGGTTGGATTCGACCCGGCTGACAGCGGCACCGACGCGAAGGCGATCACGAAGCGCTACGGCATGCTCGTCGAGGACGTGAAGCGCTGGACCGATGGCGACATCGATGATGCGGTCACGCGTACCTTTGATGACGCATTCGACTACCGCGCTGACATCATCGTGTACGACAGCATCGGCGTCGGCGCCGGCGTGAAGGTCGGCCTGAAGGAGCGCATCGCCGGCCGTGACATCGACGTGCAGGGCTTCGGCGCCGGCGACTCGCCATGGCCTGGCATTTATGAGGGTGACCGGAAAAACGACGACGTATTCCGCAACCTGCGCGCGATGGGCTGGTGGCTGTTGGCAGACCGCTTCCGGCGAACTTATGAAGCCGTCGTCAAGGGCGAATACCACGACCCGGCGACGATGATCAGCCTGTCGAGCGACATCAAGGATCTGCAACAGCTGAAGACGGAACTGGTCCGCCAGCAGCGCAAGCGCACGGCCGGGTCGAAGATGATCCAGCTGGTCAGCAAGGACGAGATGCGTGCGAAGAAGATCCCGTCGCCGAACATGGCGGACAGCTTGATGATGTCTTTCATGGTCCGGGACAAGAAGAAACCGAAGCACGACTTCACAAAATCCGCCGCTTCAGGCGCAAGGGCACTTTGATGGCAAACGATCTACAACAGGCGCAGGAGATGTACCAGGATGCGCTCGACGCCACGCGCGAGCAGCGTATCCAGATCGAGGAAGACCTCAAATTCTCCGATCCGTCGAACCCGCAGCAGTGGGATGAGGCGATCAAACGGCAGCGCGAGAACGACCCGGGTGGCGCGCGGCCATGCCTGGTCATGGACCACACTGGCCAGTACGTCGCCAACGTCGCCGGCCAGATCATCAAGTCGCCGCCAGCGATTCACACCGTGCCGGTGGGCTCCGGCGCCGACGTGAAGGTGTCGGAGCACCTCGACGGTGTGCTACGCCACATAGAATACGCCAGCCGCGCGCAGACGCATTACGGGAAGGCGGCCACCTCGGCGGCCCGCACCGGCGTCGGCTACCTGATTGTGCGGCCCGTGTACGTTGACCGGGCGCTCGGCTACCAGGAGCCGCGCATCTACGCCGAGGCGGACCCGTTGCGCGTGGTGTTCGATCCGTGGAGCGTGGAGCTTGACGGCAGCGATGCGACGTTCGGTTACCTGCTCACCTCGATGAGTGTGCGGGAGTTCGAGCGAAAGTATGGCGCCAAGGCCGAGAAGGTCAGCTTCGGCGCCGACCAGCGGAACATGGATGGGCAGTCGGAACGCCAGTCCATCGTCGTTGCCGAGCAATGGTACAAGGAGGAGCAGACCCGCAACGTCATCGTCTGGGTTGGCGTCGACGGTCAGGACGTCAGCGGCACGGAGGATGAATACTGGGCCGCTTGCCAGAATGCCGGGGCCCGACTGCAGTTCCTGCGCAGCTATCGCGACAAGTACCAGTGTGTGAAGTGGCGCACGATGAGCGGCACGGCCATTCTGGAGACGGCGAAGAACGCCGACGGCAGCGAGGGGCTGTACCCGGCTGATCACATCGGCATCGTGCCCGTGTACGGCTACTGGGGCATCAGCGATGGCCGCATGACGTACTGCGGCATTCCGCGCCGGGCGAGGAATCCCCAGCGCGCCTACAACTACCACATGAGCGAGCAGCTGGCGTACATCGGCAGCGCGCCGAAATCGCCATGGATGGTGCCCGCGCGCGCGATCGTTGGCCTGGAGCCGATCTGGGATCGCGCATCGATCGAGTCGCGCGCTTACCTGCCGTACAACGACGTCGACGAAGACGGTCAGCCGATCGCCCCGCCAACCCGGGCGAACGTCGCCGTGAATCTCCAGAACCACATCGTCGGCGCCGAGCAGGCGCTGCATGATCTGGAGGCGACGATCGGCATGTACCAGGCCAACCTGGGCGCGCCGAGCAACGAGCAATCCGGCGTCGCGATCGATGCGCGCAAGGAGCAGGGAGAGGCGTCCACGGCGCACTTCCCGCAAAACCTCGCCGCGTCGCTGGGCCATGTGGGCCGGATCGCCGTGCAGATGACGACCAAGCTCATCGACACGAAGCGGCAGCAGCGCATCCTGGGCATCGACATGAAGCCTGGGAGCATCACGGTCGACCCGGAGCAGAAGCATGCCTTCCAGCAGACCGACGAGGGCGTCGTCATCAACCCGAACGTCGGCACGTACGACGTGCGCGTGGTCGTAGGTGCCAGCTACAGCACGCAGCGCAGCCAGGCGCAGACGGCGCTGTCCGAAGTCATGCGGAACAACCCGGACATGACGCCGGCGATCGCGCCGCTGTGGGCCCAGAATCTCGACATCCCGCACGCGGACAAGCTGGCCCAGGTGCTGACGGCGATGGCGCCAGCGCCGGTACAGGCGATCCTGAACCCGGACACGTCAAAGCAGCCGAAGCCCGAGCAGCTGATCCAGCAGGTACAGCAGGCGCAGGCGGCGCTGAAGGAAGCGATCCAGCATGCGCACGACGCCCAAGCAGAGGCCGACCAGGCCGAGCAGCAGCTAAACGACAAGCGTGCCGAGCTGGCGGCGAAAGAACGCGAACTGGACATCAAGGCGTACGAGGCTGAGACGAAGCGCCTGCAGGTGACGAGCGCGGCCATGACGCCCGACCAGATCCGGCTCATGGTTGCCGAGACCGTGGACACGATGCTGAGCCACCCGGCGCCGTTGCCGTCCGAGATGCCGGCGCAGCCGGTGGATGAGCCTGCGCCGCCCGCGCCGGATCCGGACCAGCCGACCGCGCCCGAGGCTGCCGCGCCGCCCGAGCCGGCGCCCGATCAACCCGATCCAGCTTTACAGCAGCAACCCACGAACCCGCCGAGTGCGGGTTTTTCTTTGCCTGACCCTCAACAAGGAGCATGACTTTGAGCACTGAAGACACCGCATTGCCAACTGGCGACAACGCCGCGGCGGGCGCGACCTCGACCGAACAGGAACATGTTGCCGCGCCCGGCGCCGACCAGCAGGTCGACCCGGCAGCCGGCGAAGGCAAGGAGCAGGAGGCGAAGAAGGAAAAGACGCCGGAGCAGCGCGAGATCGACCGCCTGCGCCGCCGCGTCGACAGCCTGACTCGCCGGAGGTACGAGCTGGAGGCGGCCGTGCAGGCCGCGCCGGCGCAGCAACAGCAACACAACCAGGCGGACGATGACGAACCCGTGACGCTGACCCGCGCCGAGCTCGAGCGCCGCATCGCAGAGCAGGCCAAGCAGCTTGCACCGACGATGCGCGAGCAGCAGGCCGAGGCCGAGCGCCGGCATGGGGTCGTTACCTCGCTCACCAAGGAATGGGGCCAGGAGAAGTTCGACAACCTCTCGGCTGAACTGGACGACGCCTTTGGCGGCCTCTCAGATCGCAGCGGCGCGCCCAAGCCCGCCACCGACGCGATCTTCGAAGCGGACAGCCCGAAGGACGTCATCGAGTACCTGACCGACCCCGACAACGCGGACGAGGCTGCCAGCATTTCGAAGATGAACGCGCTGCAGGCCGGGCGCGCGATCGCACGCATCGAACAAAAGATCGAGGCCGCGAAATCGAATGCCAAGCCCAAGCCCAGCAATGCGCCCGCGCCGATCGAACCGGCGCGCGGCGGCGGCGTGACCAACGGCATGCCGGATCCATCCGACACCAAGGCCTACATCGCCTGGGCGAACGCCCAGGAACGGGCGCAACGATAGATAGGAGCCATCCATGGCAAATGCATACCAAACTTCGCAGATCATCACGAACGAAGTCCTGCGCATCGCGCACAACAAGAGCGCCTTCCTGGGCAACATGAACTCCGACTTCAAGGACGCATGGGAGAAGGACCTGAAGCCCGGTCAGACCGTAAACGCCCGCGCACCGGTCCAGTTCATGCACCGCGATGGCGAAACGGCCGTCGTGCAGGACATCACCGAGCGCAGCGTGCCCGTCACCCTGCAGCCGCTGCTGGGTCTGGACTTCGCCGTCGGCTCGACCGATCTGGCCACCTCCATCGGCAGCGATGGCAAGGTCAACAAGGCGTTCAAGGAACGCTACCTGGAGCCCGCCGGGTTGAAGCTGGGTGCGCTGCTCGACTATCGTATCGGGAGCCTGCTGAAGAACGGCACGCACCAGATCGTCGGCACGCCCGGCACGCCGCCGGCCACCTTCGCCGACCTGCTTCAGGCCGGCGTTCCGCTCGACCGTATGAGCGTGCCGCGCGACGGCAAGCGCATGGCCGCCATCGAGCCGGGCGCCAACGCCACTATCGTGGCCGGCCTGTCCGGCCTGTTCAACAACCAGAGCGTTCTGGCCGAGCAGTACAAGACCGGCGTCATCAAGACCGGCGCCGGCCTGGATATCGCGATGAGCCAGAACGTGCCTTCGCATACCGTCGGCGCTCTGGGCGGCACTCCACTGGTCAACGGAGCGAACCAGGGCACCATGAACGTCGGCTCGACCGATAACCCGTATGCGGCAACGACGAACCTCATCACCGACGGCTGGACGGCCGCTGCGGCGCAGCGCCTGAACAAGGGCGACACCTTCACGATCTCGGGCGTCTACTCGGTCAACCCCGAGACCAAGGCATCGACTGGCGTGCTGCAGTCGTTTCTCGTGACCGCTGACGCGTCGTCGGACGGCTCCGGCAATCTGACCATCGTGTGCAGCCCGGCCATCATCGCCGGCGGCGCGTACCAGAACGTGACCGCGCGGCCGGCCGACAACGCGCCGATCACGATCACGTCCGGCACCGCGAACACGACCTACACCCAGAACATGGTGTGGCACCGCGACGCCATCACGTTCGTCTCGCCCAAGCAGGAACTGCCGGGCGGCATGGACATGGCCTACCAGGCGTCGCTGGCCGATGAAGGTGGCGTGTCGCTGCGCTTCGTGCGCGGCTACGACATCACCAACAACCGCTTCATCAGCCGCTTCGACATCCTTTGGGGCGCCGCCGTGACCCTGCCCAACTTCGCTGTTCGCCGCACCAATTAACCCAATCGCGGGCTCTCGCCCGCATTTCTTTTCAAAGGACACATCATGGCTGCCATCCCATCGATCCCCCGCCTCAATCCGGGCGGCCCCTGTATCGGCACCGGCCAGTACCGTCAAGTCATCAGCGGCGTCGGCGCGACGCGCACCCTGGCACCCGACGAATCTGGTGCCCTGTGCCTGTTCGATTCTGCGGCCGGCGTCGTGTACACGCTGCCCCCTCCGGCGGTCGGCATGCAGTTCGAGTTCGCGACAAGCGTCACGATCACTTCGAATTCGGCCAAGGTGATCACCGACGCTGCGACCACGTTTGTGCTGGGCGGAGCCGCCTTGCTCAACAGCGGGGCGACGACTGGTGAATTCTTTGCTGCCAACGGCACGACGCACCGCTCGATCAACGGCAACGGTACGACCACGGGCGGCATCATCGGCGACCGAATCCGCTTCACCGCCATCAGTGCTACCCAGTGGCAAGTCGATGCCGTGATGAACCAGACTGGCACCGCTGCCACGCCGTTCGCCACCTCGTAATCCATCGGCCCCGGTTCCGGCCGGGGCCGCAACCCTCACCGAAAGGAGAAAACGTGTACCCACTCGACATGAAACTGATCGACGGCATCGGCTTCGCCGTCGCCAACGACGAGGCCGAACACCAGGCGCTAACCGAACGGGGCTACGGGCCGGCCTGGGAGCCGAAGGAAGACGCGGCCGCATCGGCCAAGACCACCAAGACGGCAGCGAAGTAAGCCATGACCACGGCCCGCACCATCATTTCGCTCGCGCTCGAGGGCATGAACAGGCTGTCGCCGGGCGAGGTACTCGACGCCGACCTGGCCGCCGTCTGCCTGCGCCGCCTGAACGCGATCGCCGACGACTGGAGTACGGGCCGCGACATGGCGCCGCAGGACGTGATCACCTCGGGCGCCGTGACCGGCACGAGCCTGACGCTCGGCACCGCGCCATTCGCGGCGATCACCGCCGGCGAGGCGATCATCTCGGCGCAAGCGGACGGGCTCCCCATGACGCCGATCACCATGCAGCAGTACAACGACATCCGGCTCAAGACGCAGAGTGGCCGCCCTGAGGTCTACGCGTGGGACGGTCTGGCGACGGTCTACCTGTACCCGGCCGCCAGCGGCAACACGATCAACCTGCTCACGCGTGCGCCGTTCTCCAGCTTCGCCGACCTCGACACGTCGTACACGCTGCCATCCGGCTACCAGGGCGCGTTCGCCGCGTCGCTGGCGGTGGCCATGGCCCCGTCGCTGCTGGGTGGCGTGCCGCCTGGGCTGCTGCAGGCCGAGAAACGCGCACTATTCAACGTCAAGAACACCAACGTGCGGCCGGCGATCGTCGGCGCCAATCCGCTTTCGCCGCGCGCGGGCGGCAACATCCTGACCGGGTGGAACCGATGAGCGGCCGCAACTTCATTCCCTGCATCGGCCCGAGCTACCACCTGGACGATCGCAAGGCGGCTGTGCAGACGGCGATCAACTGCTACCTCGAGCAGATCGAGGGGTTGGGTGAGACGCGCGTGCTGAACCAGGTGTCGGCGCCCGGCCTGGCAAGCTACCTGTCGCTCGGCGCCGAGCTCCAGGGGCAACGCAACGTCGAGGGTCGCTGGTTCGTCGTTGCCGGCGGTACGCTGTACGAGATCGTAAGCGGCGCCGCCGTAGATCGCGGCACGCTGTCGAGCACGACCGGCACCGTCGGCATGTCGCACAACAATACGCAGCTCGTGATCGTGAGCGGGGCCAATGGCTACGTGTTCAGCCTCGTCACCAACACTCTGGCGCCGATCACATCGTCCGGGTGGCGCGGCTCGAAAACCGTCGGCTACATCGACGGCTATATGATTTTCGTGGCACCCGACACGGACCAGTTCTACGTCACGGCGCTGGACGACGCCAGCTCACTCGACGCGCTGGACTTCTCGTCTGCAGATGCACAACCGGACAACATCGTCGCGGCCCTCGTGTCGCACCGCGAGCTGATCCTGCTGGGCCTGTACACGACCGAGATCTGGATCGACAGCGGCGGCGCCCTGTTTCCGTTCGAGCGCTACAACTCGGCTCAGATCGATGTCGGATGCGTGGGGACGGGCGCCTGTATTGTCGCCGCCGACTCCGTGTTCTGGATCGGCCAGACACGCAGGGGCAGCGGTGTCGTGTACCAGATGGCCGGCCACTCGCCCAACCGCGTCTCGACGCGCGCCATCGAGCAGATGCTGGCCAAGTCGACCGACATCAGCGCGGCGACGATGTGGACGTACCAGGTCGACGGGCACGAGTTCATCGGCATCAACGCACCGGGCCTGTCGACGACGCTGGTGTACGACGCGGCGATGCAACAGTGGCACGAGCGCGCGGACTGGTTCGATGGCTGGGCGCCGCTGCGCGTGACGTCGGTGTGCTACGTGAACGACGGCCAGTACGCCGGCGACGCGCAGGGCAACCTGTACCTGATCGATCCGAACACCTACACCCACGGCACGGACCCGCTCGTCCGGGAGCGCACTTGGCCGCACATGGTCAAGCCGAGCATGGAGCCGATCACGTTCCGCAGCCTCGAACTGGCATGCACGACCGGCTACGGCGGGAATGTCACGCTGGAAATCTCGAACGATGGCGGGTTCACATTCGGGCCGATGCTGATGCGCTCGCTGGGCGCAATCGGCCGCTGGATGCAGAAAGTGCGGTGGATGCCGCTCGGCACCGCGCACGACCGCGTCTTCCGGATCCGCTGTTCCGATCCGGTTCCCTTCAACATTTACGCTGTGGCAGTCGACGATGCTTAGTGTTCCACCACCTACACGGGTCGCCATCGGCACCGTGGAAATCGCCGGCAAAAGGTACGAGGTGTTCGCGTCGACCGAGTGGGCGCGCTACTTCCAGCAGCTGAACACCATGACGCTTTCCATTGAGGAGAGCCTGGCCGCCATGCAGCCGCATGCGGCGCTCCTGGACGACGCGACGGAAGTTCCCGACGTGTTCCCGGGGCCACCCGGCCCGGCTGGCGCACGGGGCGATCCCGGGCTGGCGTTGTTCATGCTGCAGGATGGCCTCGACGACCAGGTGATGATGGTCCCGCTGTCGATCGACCTTGCCGCGCCTCCGGCCATCGGCAGTCGCACACCGGCGGCCGGGAGCTTTACCACCCTCACGGCTTCGGGCGGTTTCGGGTGCAACGGCAAGAGCGCACAGAGCTCGGTCACCGTGAATGCCGCATCGACGGACCTTGCGTCTGTTATCGCGCTGTGCAATCAACTTCGTGCCGCGCTCATCGCCAACGGCATCGCCGCATAAAAGGAAAACCATGGCATCCAACAAAACTTTCCGCTTCGGTCCGATCGCGCTGACCACCACGATGACGACCAATCTGCTGAATCCGCCGGCGGCGTCCGGTGGCGTGAACGGCGGATCGTCGCCGCAATACATCACCCTGAAGCACATTCGCATCACCAACAAAACGGGGTCGGCCGCATCGTTCTCGACATGGCTTGGCGCAAGCGGTGCGAACACGGCCGGTACCGAGGTAATCGGCCAGGGCAAAGTGGTCCCGGCGAACGACTCTTACGACTGGTATGGCCTGAT
>Ga0068855_100008487_pt1 | contig 12418 bp, 8 predicted proteins | sample KBSCornC52_FD_66592 | JGI IMG/M metagenome (GOLD analysis project Ga0068855, IMG submission 66592) | Corn rhizosphere microbial communities from Kellogg Biological Station, Michigan, USA - KBS Corn C5-2 | ecosystem: Host-associated > Plants > Roots > Rhizosphere > Soil ...
GTATTGTGGCGAGTAAAAAAGCGCCACACTTCCTGCGGCGCATCGATAATCCCGCTGGTCGGGCCGAGGTTCCTCGGCATCCGAACACCTGCCTGCGGGATGGTATGCCCGCCACCGTGAATCGCGAGCAGCGTTACTTCCCGGCCGGCGTCTGCTGCCCAGGTACGCTGCTCGACCCATGAGGAAGAGTCGCCAGCGGATCGGCCCAGGCATTCCACTCGAGGGCTACCCTGGTATCCCATCAGTCCGGCGAAATACCGGGCGCTCTCGTCCGCCGATCTCACAGCCCCGGCTGTTCCGCGGCCGCCTTGAAACGGATCGATCCGATCCTCGGTGCCGTTCAGAATTGCCAACGAAACAGGCGCTTGCGAAGCCTCACAATCCGAGTCGGCTGCTTCGGGCAAATTCGCGGCGATGGCAGCCGCGGCCATGAACACCTTCGGCGATTCGAGCGCCAGGCGATACACCATCTGTCCGCCATCCGAATATCCGAGCACATAAGCCGGTCCAGTTGAGCCGAACTCCGACCGGAATTGTCCGACCAGTGACTTTATGAAGCCTACGTCGTCGATCCCATGCCGACGGGCATGATTGCTAGGAGCCACGCGGCAATCGTTCCAATCCCCGGCGAACGAGTTCGGATATGCGACCACAAAGCCGTTCCGATCGGCCAGAACATCCAGTTCGTATCCGGTGAATGCGCGGAGTTTCTCTCCGTCGCTGTTGGCCCCATGCAGAGCCACCACCAGCGGCATGAACTTGGTCACGTGTTGGGGCACATAGAACGAGTACGTACGCTGGTGCCCGCCAAACTCAAGCCGTCCGGTTTTCACAGTGCCCGAAAGCACCGGAGGTTGCGGCGTGGAGGCTTCGAAATTATAGCGCCACCACGAACCGGCGATGGCCGGCAGGATCACGCAGATCGCCAGCGTGGGAGCGAAATCATCCAGGAGGCGGGAGCTCATGATTGCCCGCCTCCTCGCGACTGGAATCCGGACTGCCCCAGAGTGTCCAGCCGATAGCTCAGGTTCAGGAAGCACAGATTCCTGCCCTGCCCCTGTCCGCACGCCGGCTCCAATACCTGATTGCCGAGACCGGCCGAGTCAGCCATGTTCTTGATGCCCGTCGAACAGTTCAGCAACAGGACCTGTTGCGGCAGCGTGCGAATCAGAATCTCGGCGGCCTTCGGCTCGACCCTCGAGATGTCGCAAAAATCGAGCACCACCCACCGGAATGAGTCGCGGCCCAGTTCCTCCAAACAGCTCGACCAGGCCTGCGCGTCTGCGTCTGTGACCTGACCGGCGACCTTCACGATGGTAACGGAGGACGTCTCGAACACGCGACTCATTCTGTACATGATGCTTAAGATAAAGCACGGTGAGTGCCAGAGAGCCTGACAGTTTAAGTTATTGATTATATGAGACCATTGTGATAACTCAACATCCACCTGCAGTCTTGGATTGCTGACATTTCAGCAGGGTGCCGACAGGCGAACAGTTCAATGGGCATTAGCGCTTGCGCCGCGTTGCTGTGGCTTAGGAAGTTCAATGCCCAGTTTTCGCATCCGTGACCATAGTGTCGAGCGGTTGAGTCCCAGGATCTGGGCAGCTCCATTGGGACCCGATAGGATCCCGCCGGTTTGTTCCAACGCCCGCAGGATGAGACGACGTTCGGCCTCTTCCAGCGTTGGAATCTCCTCCGGGCCAGCGGACACTTGCTTAGAGCGGTTCACAGCCAAGTGTTTCGGCTGCAGGACATCGCTCTGGCACAAGATCACAGCTCGCTCCAGCAGGTTCGCGAGTTCACGGACATTGCCGGGCCAGTCATATTGATGCAGTTGTTCATAGACCGCGCGGCTGACACTCTGGATTTTCTTCCCCATGCGCTGGGAGAATTTTCGAACGAAGTATCCGGCGAGCAACGGAATGTCATCCTTGCGATCGCGCAACGGGGGGATTTCGATCGGGAACACATTCAGGCGGTAGAAGAGATCTGCTCGGAACGAACCGCGCCGGACTTCGGCCTCCAGATCGCGATTGGTCGCCGCGATGACGCGCACATCCACCTTGAGCGTCTGGGAACCGCCCACTCGCTCAAATTCCTGTTCCTGCAAGACTCGCAGCAGCTTGGTTTGTGTCTCCAGAGGCAGCTCTCCGGTTTCATCCAGAAAGAGTGTGCCGCGATGCGCCAACTCGAAACGGCCCTTCTTCTGCGAAACGGCTCCGGTGAACGCGCCGCGTTCATGCCCGAACAATTCGCTCTCCACCAGGCTAGCCGGAAGCGCGCCACAGTTCACTTTCACCATGACGCTGGGCTTTCGCAGGCTGCGATTGTGGAGCGCGCGGGCGATCAATTCCTTTCCGGTTCCGGTTTCTCCCAGCAACAACACAGTCGAATCGGTCTGAGCCACCATCTCGATGCTTTGGAATACTTTCTGCATCACGGCCGAGGCGCCCACGATTTCTTCGAAGTTCAACTCGCTCTGAAGCTCTTCCTGAAGGTAGACATTTTCGCGCTGCAGCTGATCTAGTTTCTCTTCGGATTGCTTTCGCTCATCGATGTCGCGAAGGATCAGAGTGAACAAACGTCCGGTCGAAACGTCCGTGCGGGAAACCGTCGCCTCAATCGAAAACCGATCGCCATCTTTGCGGACCGCGCGCATGCCTTCGGGAATCCAGCACTGTGGAAATCCCTCAGAAGCCATGTATTCCCGCAGAAGCTGTTCCAGGGGTTCTGTCAGGAAGCGATCTATTCTGTGGCCCACCGCATCCGACGCCGTGCATCGAAACATCTTCTGAGCCGCTTCATTGAAGATCACGACCCTTCGTTCCGAGTCGAGCACCACGATGGCATCCATCGCCGATCGAAAAATGCCCGCCAGCCGTTCCTCGGTTTCTCTGCGCGCCCGCTCCGCTCGCTTGCGCTCCGTGATATCCAGTAGGAAGGTCTGGCTGAACAGAAACCTCCCGGCGGCGTCCTTCTTTACAACCGAGGAGATTTGGAGATCCACCCGCTCGCCATTCTTCTTAGCGCCCTGGACCTCAACATCTTTAACGAAGCCATCGCGGGCGAGCTTCGGCATCAATTCATCGCGCACATGTGCCTGGTATTCCGGTGCTGCAAAGTTCGCCACCGGCCGGCCGATCACCTCACTGCGCTCGTACCCCAGCGTATTGAGCCAGAATTCGTTCACGTCCAGGATGCAGCCGTCCTCCCCTACCGAATGCATCATGATCGGCGTGCTGTTGTAGAGCGATCGAACGCGCTCCTCGCTATTTCGAAGCCGATCGTTGGTTTCCGAGAGTTCGGCCGTGCGCTCGGCGACGCGCCCTTCCAGATCGGCGGCGTGCTGGGCTACCTGCTGATTCAGGTGAGCGTGACGGATCGCCACAGCCAGGCTATCGGCGACGTCCTGTGCAATTTCGATGTGTTCCGCCGAGAACGCCGCTATCTGGTCGGAGCCGAGATTCAGCGTGCCAATCAGCTCGCCATTGGCAAGCAGCGGAACGACCACAATGGACCGGATTCCGTCCGCATCCAGTGCCGCTCGGGCAGGAGTGTCCGCGACATGTGCAAGGTTGGCAACTACGATGGGACGTCCCTGCCGCAGGTCATCCGGATCGCCGAATAAATCGAGTGGAACCCGCGAGCCGATACCGAGGTGCGTTCCTTCGCGGGTCAGCACTCCGACCAGGCGAGCGTTGACACCCCCAGGTTCTACCACGGAAACGCTAATGCGCTGGCATGGAACCAGTTCATGAAAGCGTGTCAGCACCGCGTCTGCGATCTCGTGCACGGAACGTGCGGACAGAATCGCGCGATCTGTTTGGCGCAGGAGCTTGAGGCGCTGGCCGGAGCGCCGCAGAGCGTGCTCCGCCTGCTTCCGCCCCGTGATGTCGCGCTGAACGCCGAAGTTGCCGGTGAACCGGCCCTCTTGATCGTAGATACAGATGTAGTCGCCGTCCAGGCAAACCGGAGTTCCATCCTGCCGGCGCTCTTCGCTCTCACCATGCCGGTGACCGGCGTCCAGCATCTGCCGAACGAATTGACGCCCTTGGTCCATATTGTGGGCGAAGACATCCATCGGTCTTCGCCCCAGGAATTGTTGGGGAGTTGCCGCGTGCAGCCGCAGCATCGCGTCGTTGACTTTGGTGATCCGCTGGTGCTCGAAGATGTGATCCAGCGTCTTTTCTTTATCCACGGTGTCGTCCCAGCGAACGGGCTCGTCCATCATCATGAAAAAGAAGCCGTCCAACGATTGCGAAAAGAACAGGTCCAGCTGATTGAAGGATTGGCGCAGCTCGCGCTCGACGGTCCGTCGCCGATCTGTTTCGAGCACGAGCGCAGTCAGATCCGCCAATGAGCCCGCAAAATTCTGTTCGTCGATCCGCCAGGATCTAGGCGACCCGGTGTGCTCATTGCACAGGACGCCGACGACCCGCCCTTCGAGGCGAATCGGGACGTCCAGCATCGCGGTGATGTTCAAGACGTCGAGATAGCCGGTGGCGAACTCGCTAGTAGCGGGATCCGTTGGGGCATCGTTCGCCGCGATGGTGCGGCTTTCTTCCAGCGTCTGGAAATAACGCGGATAGCGTTTCACATCCAGGACGGCGCCGCTTTCATGAACCTTCCGCGCGCGATCATAAAGTTTAAGGCAGCGCAGCTCGGTGTGATCGTCGTTGAACAGCCAGATGCTGACCCGCGCAACTTCGAGAGCGTCCGCGGCCACGGCTACAGCCTGCGCCAAAGCGTCTTCAAGACCCGCGGAAGCGGTTCGAGAAAGCTCCACCAATGCCGCCTGGAATTGGAGCGTTTGCGAATCTGCTTGCGGGCGATGGTCAGACATCTTCGTTACGAGTACCGTCCATTGTACACCTGTTGAGATTTCGGCGAGGCGCTGAAATGTCAGCACACCGAGCGGCTAAATCGGCCAGGACAGAATGCAGATATTGTCTGTAATTAATTGCAAAGAAGTTACTTATGGGACACGATTGGTTTTGGTCTCAGGCGTGCTTTTCTTAGCGGCATGACGAAGACACTAATTCTCGCTTTAGGATTGGCCGGAATCCTGGGAGCCCAGGGGGTTCCCGACTTTACTCCGCCCACGCCGCTGTTCGGCGCCTTGCTGCACAACAATACGACCGAGGCGAAGCGGCTGCTGGCGGCGGGAGCGGATCCGAACGAAGTCAAGATGGTCGGCTTCCCTGCCGTGTTCTTCCCGCTGGCGTTCCGCAATGTCGAGGTTTTTCACGCCATGGTGGAGAAGGGAGCGGATATTCAGGATCGGGATGCTTCCGGCTCGACGTCGCTGATGTGGGCGGCCTTTAACGAAAACGGCGATCCGACGCTGGTCAAGGAACTTCTGCGCATGGGCGTGGATCCGAACGCCAAGAACCTCGCGGGCGAAACGGCCATGACGTGGGCTGCGCGACGCGGGAACACGCAGGCGGTGGCTGCTCTCGAACAAGCAGGCGCCTTGAACCCGAACGGCGTGCGGGAATCGGCGCAACGCGCGATAGATCTGCTGCAAAAAACCAGCACATCGTTTATCCGAACGTCAGGATGCGTCTCCTGCCACAACAATTTCCTCCCGCAGATGACGATTGCGGCCGCGCGTGCGCATGGCGTCGCAGTCGATGAGAAGTCCGCGCGCTTATCGACCGAAGCTGTGGTGGCGGCTGTGAAACCGCTGATCGAAGAGGCCGCCAAATCCCCCGACCGCGTTCCCGATCCGTCGATCACAGTCAGTTATGCCCTGCTCAGCTTGGCGGCCGATAGCTATCCGGCGGATGCCAACACCGAGGCGATGGCGAAGCTGGTGGCACATTGGCAAATGGAAGACGGCGGCTTTCGAGCTTTCCCCTTGCGGCCGCCGATCGAATCCAGCCACTTCACGGCCACCGCCCTGAGCGTTCGAGCGCTTCAGTTGTACGGCAGGAATCCCGAGACGCAGGTAGAGCGCGCTCGCACCTGGCTTCTCAACGCCCAGCCTGAGACCACCGAAGATCGTGCGATGCAGTTGCTCGGGCTCTCCTGGGCCGATGCAGAGCAGAGCCAGATTCGTGAACGGGCTCAGGGTCTTCTCGCCGAGCAGCGTCCCGACGGCGGCTGGGCCCAGCTAGGGGCACTTAGTACGGATGCGTATGCAACCGGTCAGGTGTTGGTCGCGTTGCAGAACGCCGTCAAGATGCCTGCGTCCGATCCGGTGATCCAGCGCGGGATCGCATTCCTGCTGCGGACGCAGTTCGCCGACGGCTCCTGGCTGGTGCGCACGCGGTCCTTCCCCTTCCAGCCGTACAAGGAGAGCGGGTTCCCGCATGGTAAAGACCAGTGGATTTCCGCGGCCGGCACCAGTTGGGCCGCCATGGCGCTCTCGCTTTCTCTTCCTACGCAGGACGCAGAACCGCGGGTGCTGTTCTCCAGCCGGCACAGCGAAGAGTAGTTTAGCCGGGCATTCGAACGAGTAAGAGACGCGAATAGGACAATAGTTAAGAGAGCGTATGAAACGCCTACTGAAATCAGCGTCGTTGATGATGCTTCTGGCCATGGGCGGCGTAGCGGGAGATTTTCTCCCGCTCGCGCCCGGTAACCAGTGGACCTATCAGGACTCGGTGACGGGCCAGTCATTCACGGTCCATGTGGGAGTTACGCAGTACTTCTTGAACCAGCACGTGTATCAAATGCTCCATGGGTACGCGCCCGATAAACTCTTGGTGCGGACCAACGAATACGGAAACATCGTGTACTGGGACCAGGAACGCGAAACCGACTTGATGTTGACGTCGTTCGAGATCGTTCCGGGAGCCTGGTTCCAAGCCTATGGGCGCGAGTGCCCTGAAGAAGGACAGCCGCAGGAAAATCGTGTAGCCCACGACGGTCCTGCAGGAACGTGGCCTGCACTGGAAATCAAATACCGAACCTTCGCATGCGCCGATACGGGAGATCTGTCCGAGCAGTTCGCGGAGAACATCGGCATGGTGCAGCGCGTGGTGAATACCTTCGCAGGACCGCGGACGTTTAACTTGGTTCACGCCAAGCTCGGGAATCAGCAGATCACCGCGGGCCGCTCCGGCAGTTTTACCGTGTCAGCACTGCCTGGGCGCGAGACTGGCACCTGGACCGCAACGTTGCGAATCGATCAGCCGCTCGGATCGGACTTGACCCTCCACTTCCCCTCAGGTCAGGAATATGACGCGAAGCTACGCGATGCGGATGGCAGAGTTCTGTGGACGTGGTCCGCCGACAAGCTCTTTATCCAGGCGGAGCATCGTGTCGGGATCGGTGGCGGCTGGAGCGCGAACATTACCGTCCCACTTCCACCAGCCATCCCGGAAGGCTCCCAGGCCTACACGCTGGAGGCGTGGATGACGAATGCAGAAGGTGAACCACGCTTCGCGGCGGCCACAACCTTCACGGTCGTAAATTAACGACGTATTACCTGTCTTTACCTTTGTCTTTGTTATCCTGCCGGTCCTGTCTGCCGCGACCCTTTTGATCGGAGCGGTCGACAGGAGGCTGCGGGGCTGGCGCGGGTTGCGCAGGCGGCTGAGCCTGCGATTGCGGAACTGGTTGCGGTGGAGGCGCTTGAGGAGCAGGCTGCGGAGCCTGCTGAGGCTGCCCCTGTTGGCCGCGACCCTTCTGCCGGTCCTCCCGTTGATTCTGGCGTTCGTTCTGCGGCGGCTGCGGAATCACTGCGGGCTGCTGCGGCTGCTGCACTGGTGGTTGCGCTTGTTGAGGTTGACCACCTTGCTGACCGCGACCTTTTTGGCGATCATTCTGCTGGCGCTCAATCGGCGGCTGCGGAATCGCCGCCGGTTGCTGCGGCTGTTGGACTTGAGGCTGAGCCTGCGGAGCCGGCACTTGCTGCTGATCGCGTCCCCTCTGCCGGTCATTTTGGCGGTCATTTTGGCGATCGTTCTGAGGCGGCTGCGGAATTACTACCGGCTGTTGCGGCTGTTGGAACGGTGGTTGGGCCTGTTGAGGCCGGCCACCCTGTTGACCGCGACCCTTTTGTCGATCGTCCTGCTGCCGGCTGACTGGCGGCTGCGGAATCACTGCCGGCTGCGCAGGCTGTTGGACCTGAGGAGGAGCCTGCGGTTGCTGAGCCACTTGCTTTCCATTTTGCTGACCGAACGATTGCCCTTTGCCTTGAGGATTTACTTGACGGATCTCACGACGGCCGCGTGAAGGCTGGCTCTGTTGGATCTGGCTAACCGCGTTACGATCCAGCGGACGTCCAGGATTCGCCTGCAGCGCGGTTTGCCGCTGTGCGAAAGGAACGGGCGGTGGTGGTGGCGTTGCGCGCGCAACGATCCGGCGATTCGTCACGGTGGAGGGTGGAGCGGCGCCTCCTCCGGTTCGACCACCTAAGACCGCTGCCCTCTGCGGAGCTACCGAGGCAAATGCGCCCACCTGTCCGCGAGAAACAACTTCCGGAGAAACCCGCACCGCCGCCGATCGAACCTCGCGGCCCGATATCACCACATCCCGCGGCACTGCCGTTACGGCTCCAGCCACGTTGCGGTTCATGTAGTTCACATTCGACACGTTGATATTGTTGATCACCGTCCGATTTACTATCACGGTGTTCGTCACGTTCACGCGTTCGATGTAGCGCGGGCTGTAACGATAGGGCGGCACCCACACTTCACGAGGCGCGAGCGGGAACCAGCCAACCGGCGGTCCTCCGATGGATACGCCGATACTGAATCCCGCCCCGCCAACCCAGGCCACCAGCGCGGGAGCATATACAGGACGCGCGACGACAGGACCAGGCACCCATCCCCAGCGATTGCGGATAGAAACCCAGCGTCCGTAGTGAAATGGCGCATAACCCCAAGGCGCGTCGTCTTCCCAGGTCCAGCCCCACGGCTCGATCCAGGCCCAATGCCCGTCCCGATACGGCGCCCAATCCGCCGCTACGCGAGGCATCCAAACCGCGGAATACTGCGGATCCTGGATCCAGTCGCCCTGATCATCCAGATCGGCGTAGCCCGGGATGTCGCGCGATACATAGCGCGCCGACGCAGCCATATCTTCGCGCCGATCGCGCTGCTGGCACCAGTTGTCAAACGCATCGGCAACCGCAGCCGAACGCCGATCGAACACCGGACCGCGAACGTCTTCTATGACACGAACTTGTTCGCGCGCTCGAATCGGAAAGACTTGATCGCCAGTGAGCGCTTCGGCTTCACCGGCACGCACCGTGAAGAGCGTCGCATCACCTTGCTCATTAACCTCGATGCGGTATTCCCCGGGCTGCAGCAAATCAAACGCGGCCTGAGGAGTGTCGATCTCGATATTTTCCTGTGAAGCTAGGTTCCGCACGCGGACGCTTAGCGTTCCCGCGGAAAGCTCTACTTGAGCGACGCCGTCGCTCAAATTCAGGAAAGTGAAGTTGGTGCGGCCATTCAGCCGAAATGCGGCGGAGCCAATGTGCACTTCGGCGCGCGCGCCGGCCTCGGTCCAGAGCCGGTCACCGGTGGTCAGCGGACGGTTTAGATTCGCGGGGACCCAGTCATCCACGCCTCCGGGCTGAAACGAAACATTACGCTCGATCCAGCTGAGCCGGGCGGCCCGATCGGGAGGATCGTAGTAATCGCCAGAATCCTGCGCCCGAACTTGCTGGATCAGGCAGGCGCCGGCGAACGCAATTGCTGCAGTGAGAGTTCGCGATAATTTCCGCATACCAATCCTCCTCAGAAAACGTTACGCGTAATTTCATCGCGGCCCTTGAAGCCAAGGCACGGTTGTCACTGCACGCAGTGTGCCAAACGGCAGACTCAAGCGAATGCAGCGATTACGACGAGGGCTCGCAAGGCCTAGGCGACGCCCGCGCGTCAATCGGTCAATTCTCCTTGCAGATGTCCGTTAGGGCCTTCACGTGCTCGGTTTAACCCAGGAGACATTTATGACCAAGACCATCGGAGCAATCTTGATCGCGCTTGGACTAATCGGCCTGGTGTGGGGCGGCTTCAGCTACACCACACGCGAGAAAGTGGTGGATATTGGACCGATTGAGGCTACCCGCGAAAAAACCCACAATGTCCCGATTGCGCCGATAGCGGGAGCATTGGCGCTGGTTGGCGGAATTGTGCTCATCGCAGCCGGCAAGAAAGCGCAAGCCTAGCGCTTGAAGTGCTTCAAGCGGGCAGAGGATCCGGCATTCCGGGATCAATTACATCCGGTCCCGGATCGTCCGGGTCCGGAAGGGCAGGCCGGTCAGGCCCGGGTGGAGGGGTCCGCTCTGGGTCGGGATCGGGGGGTGGCAGCTTGGGATCCGGCATAGCCTCATACACTAGATCGGATAAAGGCATTTTCTGTTTCGCCCCGAACGCGCTGGGCCCGCGTCAAAATGGCCGGATGGTAAACTGAGGGCGATGCTGTTGAAATACGCATTCGTGTGTCTGGCGGGCGCAGCGTTGCTCGGCGCACAAAATGCCGGAACCTCCGATCCTGCTGTGGGCAATTTGCGGCCGCAAATCACCGCGGGAATTGCTCCCCAGTCCTTGCTCTCGCAGGCTCAGGAAGCCGCGGCCGACGCACAAGATGCCGATTTGCTCGCGCGGATGCTCGGAGTCGGCGATTTAACCGAAGACCAGGCTACTAAGCTGCTGGAAGCGGCTAGCCGGCGAGTGGATCGCGCCACCGCGACGCTTCAGAGAGCGCAGCGCCTGGTGGATGCCGGCTTGGCGCCGGCCCGTAGTTTAGATGAGCCTTTGCAGTCCCTCACGTTTGCGCAAAGCGATGCCGAGACAGCCCGTTCCCGTGGCGCGTTAGTTCGCGAAGTGGCGGAGATGGCGCGTCTTGAGGCGCTGATCCCGGAAGCGCCGAGGGCGGAAACGCCGCAGGAATCGGCCAATGGCGATCGGCCCTCAATGGAGCGCTTCGATGGCAACGGCGTCTTCACTCGAGGGGAGTTCATCCTGATCAAACTGGCGTTCGAAAAACAGTTTGGAAAGCCGCTTCCCGTCAGCGCGGACGGGACAACCGCCGTGCATCGGGCCCTGGGCTTCGATCACAGCAATCGCGTCGACGTGGCTCTCATGCCGGATACCCCTGAAGGTGTATGGCTGCGCCACTACCTGGAATCGAGCGCGATTCCCTACTACGCGTTCCGGACTTTCATTCCCGGCAAGGCAACTGCCGCCCACATTCACATCGGCCCGGCAAGCAATCACATTTCCACTGGCGCAGGAATCATGCTGCCAGTACTAGAACGTCCTCGAAGCTAACAACGCTTTTTCTTTTCCAAATGGCGTATAGGAAATGTGTAGCGTGGTTTTATACTGAGATTTCCTAACAGCACAATAGTGGATGCCATGCTCGCAGGCAGACGATTTATTTTGAAGATTCCGACCATCGCGGTCGATTCACAACGCGTCGCCGTAATAATGCCGATCGGCGCGGTTCTCAACGTCCTATCCGAGTCCGTCGATGGGAAAATGGCGCAAGTTGTCTGGGATGGACGTCCCGTTGCCATGTTCGTGATTGACTTGGCAGAGCGTGGTCGAGAAATTGTGAAGCCACACGAGCTTCCGGACGCGCATGCCCCGCTGGACCGGGAACAAATCCGCACAGTGCTTCAGAACGAGCTGGAAGCCGCTCAGGAACGTCGAATCGCAGCTTCCGAGCAGTTCACCCAGGTCATGGCCGAGGTTCCCAGCGGTCTTCCACACCCGGATGGAACCCATCGAATCCGGCTAGCTTCCCGTGAGTATTCCGGCGCTCTGGCGGAAGCAGCAACAGCCATGGCCCGCCTGAACGAATTCCTGGTTCGCGGAACGATCCCTCCGGATCTTGAGAGCAAGGGCGATTAAGAGCAGTACTCAGCAGCGCCAAGAATCGGGGCCGTCTTCCTGGAACCATGTTTCAGAGAATAGGCGCGCGTGAATTCAGCCCCTAGAAAGAATAGTTGCGCGGTGTAATAGATCCACACCAACAGTACAATGAGCGACCCGGCGGCTCCATACGCAGATCCTACGGTCGCGTGCCCCAAATACAGGCCGAGCAGAAACTTACCCAGGACAAACAGTATGGCCGTACCGAACGAACCGATCCAAAGGTCGCTCCAAGCCAGGCGTTCCGCGGGAAGAAACCGGTAGATGGCCGCAAACAGAAGCGTGATCACGATAATCGAGACCAGCACATTGGCTCCTTCCAATACGAATGCAGGCAACGGGAGCGAATCGCCGAAGAATTTCCCGAAAGCAGCCAGGGCGGCGCTTAGGAGCAGCGACACCAGGAGCAGGAATCCGATGCCTAGGACCATGCCGAAGGTCAGGAACCGCTCGCGAATCATCGCCCAAATACCGCTTCCGGGAGTGGCCTTCACTTCCCAGATCTTGTTGAGTGAGTCCCGCAATTCGGAGAACACGCCAGAGGCTCCAAACAGCAGGGTCAGGATGCCTATCACGGC
>Ga0068855_100008488_pt1 | contig 12418 bp, 12 predicted proteins | sample KBSCornC52_FD_66592 | JGI IMG/M metagenome (GOLD analysis project Ga0068855, IMG submission 66592) | Corn rhizosphere microbial communities from Kellogg Biological Station, Michigan, USA - KBS Corn C5-2 | ecosystem: Host-associated > Plants > Roots > Rhizosphere > Soil ...
AGATGATCCCGAACGCGGGCAGGATCATGATGTACACCTCCGGGTGCCCGAAGAACCAGAAGATGTGCAGGAACATCGTGGGGTCGCCCCCGCCCGCCGCGCTGAAGAAGCTCGTGCCGAAGTGGCGGTCGAAGAGGAGCATCGTGATCGCGCCCGCGAGCACCGGCATCACCGCGATGAGGAGGTACGCCGTGATGAGCCAGGTCCACACGAAGAGCGGCATCTTCATGAGGGTCATGCCCGGCGCGCGCATGTTGAGGATCGTCGTGATGATGTTGATCGATCCCATGATGGACGACGCCCCCAGCATGTGGATCGCGAGGATCGTCATGTCCATGGAGATCCCCTGCTGCACCGAGAGCGGCGGGTAGAGCGTCCAGCCCGAGGCGATGGCGCCGCCCGGGACGAAGAACCCGGAAAGCAGCAGGATCGAGGCGGGGATGAGGAGCCAGAAGCTCCAGTTGTTCATCCGCGGGAAGGCCATGTCGGCCGCGCCCACCTGCATCGGCACGAGCCAGTTCGCGAGGCCCACGAAGGCCGGCATGATCGCGCCGAAGATCATCACGAGCCCGTGGATCGTCGTGAGCGAATTGAAGAACTGCGGGTTGAAGAACTGCAGCCCCGGCTTGAAGAGCTCGGCGCGGATCATCATCGCCATCGTGCCGCCGACGAAGAACATCACGCACGAGAACACGAGGTACATCGTGCCGATGTCCTTGTGGTTGGTGGTGTAGAGCCACCGGGTGATGCCGTGCGGCGGCCCGTGGTGCGCGTGGTCGTGGCCGTGGGTGTGATCGTCGTGAGCGGGACTGATGGTGCTCATGGTGTCTTCGCTTTCTCGATTGCGTGGAGTCGGTTACTTCGCGGCGGCGGCCATGTAGTCGACGGCGGCCTTCACGGCCTCGTCGGAGAGCGACGCGTTGCCGCCCTTGGGCGGCATGGCGCCCTTGCCGTGGAGCGCGTGGTCGTAGAGCGTGGCCTTGCCCTGCGCGAGGCGCGGGGCCCACGCGGCCTTGTCGCCGAACTTGGGCGCGCCCGCGACGCCGGTGCTGTGGCAGACGGTGCACGTGCCGTCGAAAGTCGCCTTGCCGTCGGCCTTGCCCGGCGCGGCGGCCGCGGCGGCCGCGGCGGGCGCCGCGCCCGGCGCCTGTGCGGCCGCGACCTGCGCGGGCGCTTCCGCGGCGGCGGCTGCGGGCGCGGGCTTCGGCATCTTCGCCTTCTCCTGCTGCATCCACGCGGCGTACTGCTCGGGCGAGCGCGCGTCGACGACGATCGGCATGTACGCGTGCTCCTTGCCGCAGATCTGGCTGCACTGGCCGCGGTAGATGCCCGGCTTCTCGATCTCGAACCACGCGTCCTTGATGAAGCCGGGGATGCCGTACTGGTTCACGCCGAGCTGCGGGACGTACCAGCCGTGGATCACGTCGTTCGACGTGATGAGGAGGCGGATCTTCTTGTTGGTCGGGACGACCAGCGGGTGGTCCACCTCGAGGAGGTAGTTGTCGTTCTTCGCCGCACCCGGGCCGTCGTAGTTCTCGATCTGGTCGCGCGGCGTCGAGAGGTTCGCGAAGAAGCTCACGCCCTCCTGCGGGTATTCGTACTGCCAGCGCCACTGGTAGGCGGTGATCTTCACCGTCATGTCGGACCCGGAGGGGTCCTTCATCTCGAGCATCGTCTTGGTCGCGGGATAGGCCATGCCGATCAGCACGAGGAACGGGATGATGGTCCAGATCACCTCGATCGTCGTGTTCTCGTGGAACTGCGCGGCCTTGGCGCCGCGGCTGCGGCGGTGCTGGAAGATCGACCAGAACATCGCGCCGAAGACGATGAAGAAGATCACGACGCACACCCACATGATCCCCCAGTGGAGGTCGTAGGCTTCGTGGGACGTGGGCGTCACCGGCGGAAGGATGTCCACGTCGTAGGTCGCGAGTGCGGCGAGCGGGAGCGACGCCGCGGCGGCGCCGATGGCGCGCAGGTGTTTCAGATGCATGGCCAGGCCTTTGTTCTCCGGAACTTTCTAGTTGGCGGTGATCGCGATGCGCCCCCGCAACCGCGTCGCGAGTGCGCGCCGTCCCTCGTCCGACAGCAACCTCCCCAGCGGCTCCGAGCGCCCGCCGTACGCGAGGCTCAGGCTGCAATGCAACCCGCGGTCGCGGACCACGACCTTCGCCCACGGCCGGTGCGCGACGAAACGCGTCACCGATCGGGCGCGGCGCGCCTCCACGCGCACCTCGTGCTCCCCGATCTCGAGCCGCTCGAAGTCCTCGTCGTGCGATTCCACGACGCGGAAGGCGAGCGCCACGAGCGCGACCTCCAGTCCCGCGAACGGCATCACCGGCCACGCGCCGATCGCCGCCGCCGCGCCCGCGATCGCGAGCGCCGTCACCGCGATTCCACCGAGGACCCAACGGCGGCCGCCGGGGCCGAGCGAGCGATTGGGAACCGACACGTGGATGTACGGGTACGGCAGGGAATCCGCGCGGGAACTCATCGAGGAAGCCGCTTGAAACCGCGCTATTTTAGCCGACCGCCCGCCCGCGCGCAAAACCGGCGCGGTTCACGTGTCCGAATCCTGCGTTCCGCCGGCCGGATCGTCCCCCGGTTTTCCCGGGATCCGGTACGACTCCGAGGCCCACGCGCCGAGGTCGGACGTGCGGCAGCGCTCCGAGCAGAACGGCCGCCACGGATTCCACGGCTCGAAGATGCTTTTCTTGCCGCAGGCCGGGCACGCCACGGTGCGCGGCGCGTCCGCCGAAGGCCGGTCCCCGGTGCTCATGGCCTCACAGGTTGCAGAAGGCGAGGTCGAACGGAACGTCCTGCTCGTAGACCCTGCTTTTCTGCACCCCCTCCGGAAGGAGGAAGCGCACGTTCAGGGCGTACTTGTTGGCACTGATCTCCGGCACGCAGGGAAGTTCGTCGGCGAGCGCGAGGCGCAGCATCTGCGCGGGCTTCTCGGCGGGCGTCTGCTGGTAGACGCCCTGGAAGGCGATGAGGGAGACCGTGCGGCCGCTCTCGCGCAGCACCCGCAGCACGATCGAGAGCGCGGCGCGCACGGGAAGGATCGACTTGAGCCAGGCGCCGAGGTCCTCGCGCCGGCGCGCGGCCGAGTGGTGCAGCCAGTAGTGGTACGAGGGCAGGTCGAACTCGCTCGTGCCGCCCGGGATGCCGGCGCGCTGCTTGATCGCCATGAGCCACTCGTTCTCGCGCAGGCTCTGCCCGGTCTTGCCGGAGGTCGCGTGCAGGTTCGCGAAGGCGGAGTCGATCTCGGTGAGCACGGAGTTGAGCTTCTCCTCGGAGATCGCGGGGTTGTTGCGCAGCGCCTCGAGGAAGGTCCGCTGCCGGTCGAGCTCCTGCAGGAGGTCGCTCTTGAGGTCCGCGCGGCTCGCGACCTCCACGATCTCGAAGATGCCGGTGAGGCAGCTGTGGTGGTCGTGCGGGCTCTCGCCCGCGAGGAAATGCGCGACCCTCTCGTAGAGGTCCTCGAGCCGCAGGAGCGTTCGCACGCGCTCGTTCAGGGGATATTCGTAGGTGATCACGGGCCCCGCCTTGGGCTCGCCGCGATTGTGGGGCAACGCAGGGGCGATGACAAATTCAACGCCCGCCCCGCGCCGGCCGGCGATAGCGCTCGTGGAGCGCCGCGCACTGGGTGTCGAGCGCGGCGAGGCCGCCGCCGTTCCAAACGACGTCGTCGGCGAGCTGCAGGCGGCGCCAGCGCGGCCACTGGGCGCGCATGATGCGCCGCACGTCCTCGGCGGCGATGCGGGAGCGCTCCGAAGCGCGGGCGACCTGCAGCGCCTCGGGGCAGTCGACCACGAGGATGCGGTCCACGCGCCCGGCGTAACCGCCGGTCTCCAGGAGGAGCGGCACCACGAGCAGGGCATAGGGCCCGGTCGCGGCGCCGAGCGCCCGGTCGGCCTCGGAGCGGATCGCCGGATGCAGGATCGCCTCGAGCTTCGCGCGCGCCGCCGCGTCCTCGAAGGCGAGTGTCCGCATCGCCGCGCGGTCGAGCGAGCCGTCGGGCGCGACGTAACGGCCGCCGAAGGCCTCGCGCACGCGCTCCATCGCCGCACCGCCCGCCGCGGTGAGCGCGCGGGAGATCTCGTCGGTGTCCACCACGGTCGCGCCGAGCTTCGCGAGCCGCGCGGAAACCGCGGTCTTGCCCGAGCCGATCCCGCCGGTGAGGCCCACGGTGAAGGTCATCCCGGAAAACGCCCGAGCCACGCGGTGATGATCGCGCGGCCCCACACCAATCCCACGATGCCGCCCAGGGCGAGGTAGGGCCCGAACGGGATCGGCGTCTCGCGGCCTTTGCGCGCGAGCCAGAGCGAGAGCGAGCCGAGGACCGCGCCCAGGCCCGCGGCGACGAGGATCACCGCGGGAAGCACCTGCCAGCCGGTCCACGCGCCGATGGCCGCGAGGAGCTTGAAGTCCCCGTACCCCATGCCCTCCTTCTTCGCGAGGAGCCGGAAGCCCCAGTACACGAGCCAGAGGACCATGTAGCCGGCGACCGCCCCGAGGACGGCCGAGCGCAGGTCCGTGTAGATGCCGAAGCTGTTCGCGAGGAGCCCGAGCCACAGGAGCGGCAGCGTGATGTCGTCCGGGAGAAGCTGGGTATCGAGATCGATGAAGGTGAGCGCGAGGAGCGCCCAGGCGAAGACGAGCGCCGTGGCGAGCGCGGCGGAATAGCCGAAGTGCGCCGCGAGGAAGACCGCGAGCGCCCCGGAGGCGAGCTCGATCGCCGGATAGCGCAGGCGGATCGGCGCCTTGCACGCCGCGCACTTGCCGCGCAGCGCGATCCAGCTCACCACCGGGATGTTCTGGAGCGCCGTGATGGGCGTTCCGCACGCGGGGCAGCGCGAGCGCGGCGTCGAGAGGTTGAAGACCGGCTCCTCGGGAAGCGTGCGCCCCTCGAGGGAGGCGCACTCGGCGCGCCACTGCGCCTGCATCATGAGCGGCAGGCGGTAGATCACCACGTTGAGGAACGATCCCACGCACAGGCCCACCACGCCCGCGGTGGCCTCGAGCCAGCCGGGGGAATCGCCGAGGAGCGAGAGATAGTTCACGCGGGAGGCCGGAACGAAAAGGCGCGGGGATCTCTCCCCGCGCCCTCCATTCTGCGGCGCACGAGGCGCCGGCGCTAGATCGCCTGGCCCATCTTGAAGATCGGCAGGTACATCGCGACCACGATGGTGCCGATGAGGCCGCCGAGGACCACCATGATCATCGGCTCCATGAGCGAGGAGAGGGACTCGACCGCCTCGTCGACCTCCTGCTCGAAGAAGTCCGCGACCTTGCCGAGCATCGCGTCGAGGGAGCCCGATTCCTCGCCGATCGCGCACATCTGGAGCACCATGCTCGGGAAGACGCCGGAGTTGGTCATGGCGGCGGTGAGCGCCGTGCCCGTCGAGACCTCCGCCTGCACCCGCCGCGTGGCCTCGTAGTAGACGTAGTTTCCCGCGGCGCCCGACACGGAATCGAGCGATTCCACCAGCGGAACGCCCGCCGCGAACATGGTGGAGAGCGTGCGGCACCAGCGCGCGATGGCGGCCTTGCGGATCACGTCGCCGAAGATCGGCAGGCGCAGGAAGAGCCGGTCCATGAACCGCTGCACGAGCGCCGAGCGCTTCCACGCCTGCATGAAGCCCAGGAAGCCGCCGATCATCGTGCCGAAGATCAGGAACCAGTGCGCGACGAAGAAATCCGAGACCGCCATCACCACCAGCGTCGGGCCGGGGAGGTCCGCGCCGAAGCTCTTGAAGAGGTCCTTGAAGACCGGGATCACGAAGATCATGATCACCGCGGTCACGACGATCGCGACGACGATCACCGCGATCGGGTAGAAGAGCGCGCTCTTGATCTTGCCCTTGATCGCGAGGATCTTTTCCTTGTACGAGGCGAGGCGCTCGAGGAGGCTGTCGAGGATGCCCGCCTGCTCGCCCGCGCCCACCAGGTTGCAGAAGAGCCCGTCGAAGTACGCCGGGTGCTTGCGGAAGGCCTGCGAGAGCGAGGAGCCCGTCTCGACGTCGGTCTTGATGTCGAGGAGGAGCTTGCCGACCGAGGGGTTCGCGTGGCCGCGGCCCACGATGTCGAAGGCCTGCAGCAGCGGCACGCCCGCCTTCATCATGACGGCGAGCTGGCGGGTGAAGATCGTGATGTCCTTGTCGGTGATCTTCTTGCCGCCGCGCTGCGAGACCTTCTTCACGCTCGTGACCTGGATGCCCTGGCGGCGCAGGTTCGCCGCGACGAGGGACTCGCCCCCGGCGCGGAGCTCTCCGCGCACGACCTTCCCGGCCTTGTCCTTCCCGGTCCAGGCGAAGTTGTAGAGCTTGACGTCCTTCACTTCCCGCTTGGCGACAGCAGCCATGGTTTCTTCCCCCTGCTACTCGTTGGTCACGGCTTCGACTTCCTCGAGGGAAGTGAGCCCTTTCTTCACCTTCAGGAGTCCGGATTGTCGAAGGTCCCGGACGCCTTCGCGCTGCGCCTGGTCCGCGAGATCGATGGCGGTCCCGTTCTTCATGATGATGCGCTCCATCTCCTCGGAAATGGGCATCACCTGGTAAATGCCGACGCGCCCCTTGTAGCCGGTATTCTTGCACAGGTCGCAGCCCACCGGCGCGAACGTTTGCCACGTCCCGTCGAGGTCCTCGTCCTTGAATCCGGCCCGGAGGAGCGCCTCTTCCGGGATCTCCGCCGGCTTCTTGCAGGTGCAGAGCTTGCGCGCGAGGCGCTGGGCGGTGATGAGGATCACGCTCGAGGCGATGTTGAAGGGGGCGATCCCCATGTTCATGAGGCGCGTGAGGGTGGTCGGCGCGTCGTTCGTGTGCAGCGTCGAGAGCACCATGTGGCCGGTCTGCGCGGCCTTGACCGCGATCTCCCCGGTCTCGAGGTCGCGGATCTCGCCCACCATGATGATGTCCGGGTCCTGGCGCAGGAACGCCTTCAGCGCGATCGCGAACGTGAGCCCCTGCTTGTCGTTCACGTTCACCTGGTTCACGCCGGGGAGGTTGATCTCCGCGGGATCCTCCGCGGTCGAGATGTTGATCCCGGGCTTGTTGAGGATGTTGAGGCACGTGTAGAGCGACACCGTCTTCCCGGATCCGGTGGGGCCCGTCACGAGCACCATGCCGTAGGGCCGGCTGATCGCGGCGAGGAGCGATTCGCGCTGGTCGGGCTCGTAGCCGAGCGCGTCGATCCCGAGCGTCGCGCTCGAGGGATCGAGGATGCGCATCACGATCTTCTCGCCGAAGAGCGTGGGAAGCGTCGAGACGCGGAAGTCGATCGCGCGGGTCTTGGAGAGCACCATCTTCATGCGCCCGTCCTGGGGCACGCGCTTCTCCGAGATGTCGAGCTTGGAGACCACCTTGATGCGCGAGGCGATCTTCTCCTTGATCGCGAGCGGCGGCTGGGCGACATCGTAGAGGACGCCGTCGGTGCGGTAGCGGATCCGGTAGAACTTCTCGTAGGGCTCGAAGTGGATGTCGGAGGCGCCGCCGTTGATCGCGTCGAGCAGGATCTTCTGCACGTACTTCACGACCGGCGCGTCGTCGATGTCCTCGGTGACGACCTCGGGCTGCGCCTCGCCGTCGGTCACCTCGATCCCCGAGAGGTCCACGTCCTCGGCGACCATCTCGATCGACTTCGCGGAGGAGTCGGTGAGCTTCTTGACGATGAGCGCGAGCTTGTCGTCCTCGACCACGACCGGCTCCATCGTCATGCCGGTCGCGAACTTCACCTCCTGGAGGACCTGCTCGTTCGACGGGTCCGACATCGCGACGAACACGCGATTGCCGCGCTTGCCGAGCGCGACCACGCGGTGGCTGGTGACGAGCTTCGGGTCGATGAGGTTCGTCGGAAGCTGATCCACGTCGACCGCGTTGAGGTCCAGCAGGGGATAACCGAACGTCTGCGCGGCGAACATCGACACTTCGCGGGCGGAGAGCTTGCGGGAGGCGACGAGCTGCTGCACGAACGTGAGCCCGCCGCGGTTCGCCTCCGCCTGGATGCCCGCGGCATCGGCCTGCCCGAGGCGGCCGTGCTGGACGAGTGCGCGCCCGAGGGCGCTGAAGTGGGTCGGCTGCGCCGCCATGAAGAAAGTTCTGTGTTAAATCAAAGTGATAATGCGCCTTTTGAGTTCTTTTTGTAAAGTTCCTCCCGATCATACCCAAAACCGGCCGCCGCCCGCCATGGCAAAGTCCACAAAGGGGTCCGCAAGGGGCCGGCTGCTATAATTTTCGGCTCCCATGGCCCTCCACGTCTTCGGCGTCAACCACCGTAGCGCCCCCCTGGAGGTGCGGGAGAAGCTCGCCTTCGCGCCGGAAGCGCAGGGCGAGGCGCTCGCCGACCTCGCGGCCCAGCCGGGGGTGGCCGAGGCGGTGCTGGTGTCCACGTGCAACCGCACGGAGGTCTACTGCCGCGCGGACGACGCGTCCGCCGTGCGGGCCTGGCTCGAGCGCGAAGCCGCGAAGTCCGGCATCGCCCTCGCGCCGCACCTCTACGCGCACCGCGACGATGCCGCCGTCCGGCACGCGTTCCGCGTCGCCGCGGGCCTCGATTCCATGGTCCTCGGCGAGCCGCAGATCCTGGGCCAGGTGAAGCAGTCGGTGCGCACCGCCGAGAACGTGGGCACCATGGGCTCGACGCTCTCGCGCCTTTTCCAGACCACCTTCTCCGTCGCGAAGCAGGTGCGCTCCGAGACCGCGCTCGGCGCCCAGTCGATCTCGATGGCCTCGGCGGCGTTGAAGCTCGCGCAGAACCTCTTCGGGGACCTCTCGCGCACGCGCCTCCTCCTCATCGGCGTGGGCGAGATGGTGGAGCTCGCCGCGACCTATTTCGTCGCGCAGAACCCGAAGTCGATCGTGGTCGCGAACCGCACGGTCGCGCGCGGCGAGGCCTTCGCGGAGCGCTTCGGCGCCCAGGCGATCGCGCTCGCGGAGCTCCCCGCGCGGCTCTCCGAGTTCGACGTGGTCATCACCGCGACCGCCTCGTCGCTCCCGATCCTCGGCAAGGGCCTCATCGGGACCGCCCTCAGGGCGCGCAAGCGCCGGCCGATGTTCATCGTGGACTTCGCGGTGCCGCGCGATGTCGAGGCCGAGGTCGCCGATCTCGACGACGTCTTCCTCTACAGCATCGACGACCTCGGCAAGATCGTGCAGCTCGGCGCCGAGGCCCGGCAGTCCGCGGTGGTGGAAGCCGAGGCGATCGTCGACCGCCAGGTCGCCGCGTTCCGCGAATGGCAGGGCTCGCGCGCGGCCGTGCCCGCGATCGTGGAGCTGCGCCGCCGCGCCGACGCCTACCGCGAGGCGGAGGTCGCGAAGGCGAAGGCGCGCCTCGCGAAGGGCGAGGACCCCGCGGCCGTGATGGAGGCGCTCGCGAAGGGGCTCGCCAACAAGTTCCTGCACCATCCGACCCAGGCGCTCTCGCGCGCCCCGGACGTCGAGCGCGAGGCGCTCGCGAACGCGATCCGCATCCTCTTCCCCGAGGCCGACGAGACCCCGCGGCCGGCACGCGAGGCATGAAGGACTCCATCGCCGCGCGCCTCGCGAGCCTCGAGAGGCGCCTGCGGGAAATCGACGCGCGCCTGTCCGACCCGGAGGTGGTGAACGATCGCGAGGGCTTCCGCAAGCTCTCCCAGGAACGCTCGGAGATCTCGCCGGTCGTGGAAGCCTTCGGCGCCTGGCGCAAGGCGCGCGAGGACCTCGCCGCGGCCGAGGAGATGGCGGCCGATCCCGCGATGCGCGAGTTCGCCGAGGACGAGATCCGCGCGGGACGCGGCCGCATCGCGGCGCTCGAGGAGGACCTGCAGCGCATGCTCCTCCCGCGCGATCCCAACGACGAGAAGAACCTCTTCCTCGAGATCCGCGCGGGCACGGGCGGGGACGAGAGCGCGCTCTTCGCGGGCGACCTCTTCCGCATGTACGCGCGCTACGCGGAGCGCAAGCGCTGGCAGGTGGAGGTGGTCTCGGAGAGCCCGGGCGAAGCGGGCGGCTACAAGGAAGTCATCGCGCGCGTGGTGGGCAACGGCGCCTACTCGAAGCTCAAGTTCGAGTCCGGCGGCCACCGCGTGCAGCGCGTCCCCGCGACCGAGACCCAGGGACGCATCCACACGTCCGCCGCGACGGTCGCCGTGATGCCGGAAGCGGACGACGCCTCCGACGTCCACATCAATCCGGCCGACGTGCGCGTCGACACGTTCCGCGCGAGCGGCGCGGGCGGCCAGCACGTGAACAAGACCGATTCGGCGGTGCGCCTCACCCACGCGCCGACGGGAATCGTGGTCGAGTGCCAGGACGCGAGGAGCCAGCACAAGAACCGCGAGCAGGCCTGGCGCGTGCTCGCCGCGCGCATCAAGGACAAGCAGATGCGCGAGCAGCAGGCGAAGGAGGCTTCCGAGCGGAAAAGCCTCGTCGGCACGGGAGACCGCTCCGACCGCATCCGCACCTACAACTTCCCGCAGGGGCGCGTCACCGACCATCGCATCAACCTCACGCTCCACAAGATCGACGCCATCATGGACGGGGACCTCGACGAGATCACCTCGGCGCTCGCGGCCGAGCACCAGGCCGAGCAGCTGGCGTCCCTCGCGAAGAGCGCCTGACATGCAGACCGTCAAGGCCGCGCTCGAGGACGCCTTCGCCGCGATCGACCGCATCGATGCGCAGGTCCTGATGGCCCACGCGCTCGGCGTCGACCGCGCGTGGCTCGTCGCGAACCCGATGCGCATCCTCACCGAGAGCGAGGACGCGCGCGTCGACATGCTCGTCGCGCGCCGCGCGCTCGGCCAGCCGGTCGCCTACATCGTCGGGCGCCGCGAGTTCTACGGCCGGGATTTCTCGGTCGGCCCCGAGGTGCTCATCCCGCGCCCGGAGACGGAGACGCTCGTCGAAGCGGCGCTCGCCGATCTCGATTCGCGCGCGGCGGGAAGCGGGCCGCCCACGGTCCTCGACCTCGGAACCGGCAGCGGCGCGATCGCCGTGACGCTCGCGTGCGAGCGGCCGGGGCCGCGCATCGTCGCGACGGACAGCAGCGTCGAGGCGCTGGGCGTCGCCCGCGAGAATGCCCGTGCCCACGGCGTCGACTCCCGCATCGAGCTCGCGGCCGGATCGTGGTACGGCGCGGTCCCCGGCCGCCGCTTCGACCTGATCGTCGCGAACCCGCCGTACGTCGCGTGCGGCGATGCGCACCTCGCCGACGGCGACCTGCGCTTCGAGCCGGGACAGGCGCTCACCGACGGAAGCGCCGACGGCCTCGATTCGATCCGCGCGATCGTCGCCGGCGCCCGCGGCCATCTCGCGCCGGGCGGCGCGCTCCTCTTCGAGCACGGCTACGACCAGGCCGAGGCGGTCGCGAGGCTCCTCGCCGCGGCGGGATTCGCGGACCCGATCTCCATTTCCGACCTCGCCGGCATCCCCCGCGTCGCCGGCGTTAAAATGGAGCGAGCCAGTTAATTGCTCGTTGGAGCGGACTCGTTCCGAGCCGCTCGACGAGCCGATCATCGAGGAGTGAGCCATGTCAGTCCAGGACCGGATCCGCGAGCAGGTCACCGGCCACCCGGTGGTGCTCTACATGAAGGGCAATCCGCAGCAGCCGATGTGCGGCTTCTCCGCCACCGCCACGCAGCTCCTGAAGATGTGCGGCGCGCAGGACCTCTACACGGTCGACGTGCTGCAGGACCAGGAGATCCGCGAGGGCATCAAGCAGTACGCGAACTGGCCCACGATTCCGCAGCTCTACGTGAAGGGCGAGTTCGTCGGCGGCTGCGACATCATGCGCGAGATGTACCAGTCGGGCGAGCTGCAGAAGCTGATCGCGGACGCGAAGCCCTGAGGCTTCTCGCCGCGATCGTCGCGGCGCTCGCGGCGGCCCTGCCCTCCTCGGCGCTCGCCGCGGGCGTGCTCGTCTTCGCCGCGGCGAGCCTCAAGGAATCCCTGGACGACGTGGCCCATGCCTACCGCGCACGCGGCGGCGACGAGGTGCGCATCGCCTACGGCGCGAGCTCGGCGCTCGCCCGCCAGGTCGCGGCCGGCGCTCCCGCCGCGCTTTTCCTCTGCGCCGATCTCGACTGGATCGACTGGCTCGCGAAGCGCCGCCGCTTCGCCGCGCCGCCCGTGAAGCTCCTCGCGAACGAGCTCGTCCTCATTGCCCCCGCCGCGAGCGCGGCCCGCGTGGAGATCGCGCGCGGCGTCGATCTTTCCCGGGCGCTCGGCGATGGGCGCCTCGCGCTCGCCGACCCGCGCGCGGTTCCCGCGGGACGCTACGCCCGCGCCGCCCTCGAGACGCTCGGCGCGTGGGCATCCGTCGAGCATCGCCTCGCGCCGGCGGCGGACGTGCGCGGCGCGCTCGCCCTCGTGGCGCGCGGCGAGGCGCCGCTCGGCATCGTCTATCGCACCGATGCCCTCGCCGAGCCGCGGGTGCGGGT
>Ga0068855_100008490_pt1 | contig 12417 bp, 15 predicted proteins | sample KBSCornC52_FD_66592 | JGI IMG/M metagenome (GOLD analysis project Ga0068855, IMG submission 66592) | Corn rhizosphere microbial communities from Kellogg Biological Station, Michigan, USA - KBS Corn C5-2 | ecosystem: Host-associated > Plants > Roots > Rhizosphere > Soil ...
GCAGCCCAGCAGCCTTGGCGCCGCTTCCAGCGAACTGCGGCTAAGGACTTCCCGCAGATCCATGGCCGTCACCCATGTCTAAAACCAGCTGATTAGGATCGCTAAGCTCCAGGCCGCGGACGATATGATTGAAAACGGCCTCCACCCCGAAACTGGCGAGCGTCGCGTTGAAATAAGGGTCGCCGGGGCGGTAATCCGGGCTTCGGGCCGGTGCCTGGTCTATCAGGTATTCCATTAACCGCTGCCGGGCGAACGGCGATAACAGGCTTTTTAAGTCATCAAGGCTGGCTTGCAGCGCCAGCTCTACGGCGCCCGCCGAATTCACCGGATGTTCTGACGCCGCCAAGCGCGCGGTCATCTGACGCCCCAGAGCTCGGAAAATTTCCGGAGATCGGTCCTGCGGTTGCCGCTCCGGAACGGATTGACCGAACTCCCACGCCAGCTGCCGATGTTCATCCGGCTGGGCCTCGGGCATGTTCAAGCCTCCAGCCTTAATCGCTTAAGCAGCCAATCGCGCGGCAGTATAGATAAGAACCAGCCGGCCCGCGGACCTGATTCCTGGCCTATGAGCACCTGATACAGCGTTCCGAACAGCTGTTTGGGCGCCAGGGATGAAGAGTCTTTGAATTCATAGATAGCCTTATGGAACCACTCGCCGTCGGCGTCAGCCGGAGCGGCCTCGATCTTTTTGGCCAGGGCCAGCAGGTATTCCCTTTCCGGTTCGGAGATAAGTTTCGGCGGTTTGGGGGCCAGTTCGAATTTGATATCATCCGGCGCCCAGTCCTTAAGCCACTGGTCGATGAACTTCAGCTCTTTTTTGATGGTCTCTTCTTGGGCATCGACGGTTTCCTTATGCTCGGTGCGGCGGATGATTTCCAAGGTGTTGGCCGGGTCTTTTAAGGCCGCTTGATAGCTGGCTACCAGGTGCGAGAATGGGATGTTGCTGATGGTGCTTTCGGCTATATTGCCTAGTGATATCCGGATGAGCTGTTCGTCATCGGCCGTTTTGTCGAGCTTGGCCAGCAGGGCCGCGAAATCGTCGAACAGTTTGATCAGTCCGTCGTTCTCGTCGAAAAACAGCGTTTTGTCCGGCGAGTAGCGCAGTACGAAGTAGCGCAGGACTTCCGGCGGCAGGATCTGAAGCATGTCGCTGATAGCCAAAGTGTCGCCGGAGCTTTTGCTCATCTTTTTGGTCTGGCCGGTACGGTTTATGAAATTATAAGGCACCGGCAGCGGCGGCTTGTCTTTGAAGACGCTTTTCATCAGCGCCACGCCGGTGTCGTAGCTGCCGCCTTTGGTGGCGTGGTCGCGGCCGAAAGGTTCGACGTCCACTCCCAGCAGCCACCAGCGGGCCGGCCAATCCAGCCGCCAGTACAATTTGACGTCGCCGCGGGCGTAGCCGGCCTCTTTTTCACGGCCGTCCTTGTCCTGGTACATCACCACTTTGCGGAGGGTGTCCACACCCATGAACCGCCGGCTTTTCAAATAATCATCCTCTTTGATCTGGATGGGCGACCAGTTCTCGTCCAGCTGGCGGCCGGAAACCGAGATCAAAACGTCCCGCGCTTTGTCAATTTTACTCAAAACTACTTCTATAGCCGGGACAAAAAAACCGGCGCGGTATTTTTTATGAGAGCGCATGATCTCCATGTCCAGACCCAGCTTTTTGACGCTTTTGGCGAAATCTTTGAAGTAATAATCGGCCCAGCTGGAGCCGGATTTGCCGTCGGGCGCCGGCACGTCGCATAGCGACATACCCATATATTTTTCGAAACTGTCGTCGACGCCGGCCGGAATCTTGCGCAGCGGGTCCAGATCATCCACGACGTGGATGTGCCGGGCGTCCCGCCCCCGGCGGCGCAGCGCCAGCAGGATGGCATCGGCCGTCAGGACTTCGCGCAAAGTGCCCACGTGATAAACGCCGGAGGGCGAGACGCCCGAAGAGACCAGAATCTCCCCTTCCGGATGGGCGGCAATCACCTCATCGACTACCTTATCGAGCCACTGCATAACTACATTTTACCTTTTGAACTAACAATTCACATAACCTGTTTTTACAGTGATGCAGTACAAGGAAGAGCCGAGGAGCGGACTGAGATGTATTGAAATACTTCGAGGGAGCCCCGCAGGCTCTGACGCCGTAATGCGCGCTGTAAAAACAGGTTATGAAATCTCGATGACTTTGTATAGGTGGGCGCCAGCCGGCGTCTTAATCTCTACTTTGTCGCCGACTTTCTTGCTCATAAGAGCCTTGCCGATCGGCGATTCGTCGCTGATTTTACCGGCTGCCGGGTCGGCCTCGATGGTACCGACGACTTGGTAAAGGATCGGTTTGCCGCCGTCTTTAAGCTTGACGGTCGAACCCAGGCGCACCTGGCCGTCGCTTTTGGGCTTTTTGATAATCTGGGAATTCTGTAAAATGCGCTCTACTTCTGATATGCGGGCCTCTAAGCGATCCTGTTCTTCACGGGCGGTCTGGTATTCGGCGTTCTCGCTTAAATCGCCCAGTTCGCGGGCGTGCTTGATACGGTTCGCGACATGCGGCCGCTGGGCAACCAAACCGGCAAGTTCATCCTTAAGTTCTAGGACGCCTTCCTGAGTCAGACGATATGTCTTTTTTATCATGAAAAACCTTTCTTTATCTCAGCTTTGTGCCCTCAAATCTGTGATTCCAACTATTATATCAGGCTTGTAAAGGATTTCTTAACAGATTCGCCAGCTGGTCTTGCTGAACTATTTCGACCTGTGTCGAGGCGCGTTTTTTGAGCTCTAACCCGCCGGCCGCCAAGCTTTTGTCGCTGACTACCACCCGGTACGGGATGCCGAGCAGGTCGGCGTCGGCGAATTTCTCGCCCGGGCGCTCATCGCGGTCATCATATAACACCTTGATATGGTTTTCTGTTAGATAATCGTAAGCGGCATCGGCGGCTTGGCGGGCGGCATCCGAATCGCCCAGACCGGCCAAGTATACGGTGTAAGGCGCGATATTCTCGGGCCACACCAGCCCTTTATCGTCGGCGAAATGTTCGGTCACGACGCCCATCAGGCGGGTGATACCGATGCCATAGCTGCCCAGGACCACCGGCTTGGACTGTCCGTCCTCATCTGTAAAGTACAGCCCCAGCTGCTCGGACTTATGGGTCCCGAAGCTGAAGATATTACCGACTTCGGCGGCTTTGACCTTGTCCAGTTTGTCGCGGCTGACGCCGGTCTGAGCGACGACCTCGTCGCTCATGACTTCTTCATTGATGGCGATACCCTTTTCGCGGTCCAGATATATAGTATCCTCGCCGTTCGGCGTGACGGTCTGGAATTCATGGCTGAACTGAGTGAAAGCGCCGCCGGACGCATACGTCAGATAGGTGTCGTCGCCCAGGCCAATACTATCGAATATCCGCAGGTAGGTTTTGGTTATGTCGTCGTAGAATTTCTGGTGCTCTTCGTCGCTGCGGCTGAAAGAATAGAGATCTTTCATGATGAACTCGCGGCTGCGCATGACGCCGCTTTTGGCCCGGACTTCGTTGCGCAGCTTGGTCTGGAATTGATAGACGTAGGCCGGCAGATCGCGGTAGCTGGCGATGAACTCGCGCATCATGTCGCTGATGGGCTCCTCGTGGCTCCAGGCCAGGCCGACCTCGCTGCCGTTGGCCAGGCGCGATTTGAACCAGATGTCTACCTTGGCGTCGTCCCAGCGGTCGGTGTGCTCCCACAGTTCTTTACGCTGTAGGCTGGTCATTAACAGCTCGTTGCCGCCCTGCTTATTCATTTCGTGGCGGACGATGCGCTTGATGTTCTCGATGACGGCCAGGCCCATCGGCAGCAGCGCGTAAACGCCGGCCGAGTCCTTATGGATGAAACCGGCCCTTATCAGCAGTCGGGCGTTTTTGCTTTCTTCGTCGGCCGGCGCTTCTCTGCGGGTCTTTATAAACAGTTGTGAGCGTCTCATAATTGCTGGGTTAATTCTAGCAGATTGCCAAACCATTCTGAAAGTTGTATAAATTATTTATTCGCACTCATCTGAAGTGGACGCCGAAAGCAATGAGGTTATTGAGCATATGTACCAGCATGCCGGCGTACAGGGCCCCTGTCCTTTCGCGCAGAAAACAAAGGACGACTGACAGTAAAAACGTATCGACGGCCGCCGCCCAGACCAGCGGGCCGCCGCTGCCGAACTCCAAGTGCGCGGCGCCGAAGATCAGGCTGGCGACCAGCACCGCCGGCCAGAAACGCCAGGCCTGGCGCAGGCCGGAGTACAGATAGCCGCGCACCAGCGTCTCTTCGCCCAGCGGCGGCAGTATCACCAAAGAGACGAAGGCCAGCAGGTTCTCAGTACCGTTATTTATATTTTTGAAACCGAGGTTCTGCTGCTGGTTATTGATATCCGGCGAGATAAGGTTGATGATGAGGCCGGCACCGATCAGCAGCGCGTAAAAAGCCACGAAACCGATGGCGCCTTTCCAGAGGTCATTCACTTTGGGACGGCGCCCCAAGCCGATAACGGCCAGCTTAAGCCCCTGGCGGCGCACCAGCACGACAGTCAGCCAGGCGGCCAGGCCTTCGGCCACCAGGATATAGAAGAACTGGCCGGTGATGGAATTATTAAGATCTGGTCCGGCACCCGGCCTAACCAGGCCGTAAATCAGATCGACTACGAAGAAGCCGGCCGCCTGGCTGATGATGAATATCAGAACGGTCCGGAGGATGACGACCAGCGGTCCGCCCAAGGTCCGTTTAGTCCGGCTGGGGGCGGTGGCCGTCTCTTCCATCACTTAAAAGAACCGCTTTACGTCAACGATGGTGATAAGAATGACCAGCGCCATTATCAGCGCGAAGCTGGCGCCGACGATACGTTCTTCGGAGGTCCGGCTGAGCGGCCGGCGGAAAACGCCGCGGCTGATAACCATCATGAACAGCCGGCCGCCGTCCAACGCCGGTATCGGCAGAACGTTCATGATAGCCAAAGTCAACGATATCAGTGCGATAAGCAGCAGCATGAAATTAATACCCAGGCTGCCGGAATTCCACAGCGCCACGCCGATGGCAACCGGACCGCCCACCTGGGCACTGGCATTGTCCTGGCCGTTTTCCCGGGCCTGATGGTTATTGGTGACCAGGCCGGCGATAGCCGAGCCTAAGCCGCCCAAGGCATGCCCCAATCCCTGAAAAGTCAGTACGGTTATCTGTTTAGTGAGTCCCAGGGCGACGACCGGCGCGCTCCAGGTGCTGCGCTGGATGGTGACGTTGGTCGGGATAACGCCCAGATTGCCTTTTGGATTGTCGGTCTTAAGACTGGCGGCCACCTGGGCTTTGCTGAGCAGCTGCGTGCCGGCGGTCAACGTCTGCTTCCCTCGTTTATAAGTAATGGTTACCTTTTGGCCGGCGAAAGCCGAGGTGGCGTCGTGCAGCTGGGTGACGGTATGGACGGTTCTTACCCGGCCGCCGCTGCTGAGGCTGTCGAGCTGGTCGGTGGCCCGCAGGCCGATTTTCTGAGCCGGCGAGCCGGCCAGGACGGAGCCGGCCAGGACGGCCTGGCGGATGACATGCGTATCGCTGGCCACCGTGAACTGGTCCTGTCCGACGTTGTCTTTGGTAATAAGCTTAGGCATGCCGATGAGAGCCAGCGCCGTCAGCAGGATCAGCCCGGCGATCAGGTTCATGGTTACTCCGGCCAGCATGATCTTGGCTTTGGTGCCCAGGCTGGCCGCGCCCAGACTGCCTTTGCGCTCATCGCTGTCGTGTTCGCCCTTTAACTTCACGAAGCCTCCCAGCGGCAGGATGTTCAGGCTGAGGATCATGCCGGATTTGAGCTTGCGGCTCCAGGCCCGCGGCGGGAAACCCAGGCCAAACTCTTCGACGTCCACGCCGCTACGACGGGCCATGATGAAATGGCCCCATTCGTGGACCAGGATAAGACTTATGAAAAGCAGCAGCCCCAACCCAAAAACTAAGAATTGCATATGTTTATTTTAACAGTTTAAACCTGAGACTAAACTGTTAAAATTTCCTGTTCTTTGGCCCTGGCCAGACCTTCGGCGTCGGCTTTCTGGCGGGCCAGCAGGTCGTCTATCTGTTTTTCCAGGCCGAAGCGTTCGTCTTTGCCAATATCTTTGTCTTTTTCGGCTTGGTCGGCGGCCCGCATGGCCTCGTGGCGGGCGTTACGGCCGGCGATCATGCAGTCTTCCAGTTTCTGGTGCAGGACTTTGACCATGGCTTGCCTGGTCTCTTCGGTCAGCGGCGGGATCTGGATACGCACTACCCGGCCGTCATCGGCCGGATTTAGACCCAGGGATTCATCCTTGGAAATCGCGTCGGATATGGCCTGCAGATTAGACGGATCGAAGGGGGTGACCTGCAGCAGCTGGGGTTCCGGCGTGGCGATGCTGGCTACGGCCTTGAGCGGCATGCTCTGGCCGTAGGCTTCTACCGTCACGTTATCCAACATGCCCGGATGGGCCCGGCCGGTGCGGATCTTACCGATTTCCTGGCGGAAGTGCTCGGTGGCGGCATCGAGCTTACCTTTGGTCTGCTGGATCAATTGGTCTTTATTCATCAATCAAATTATATAACATTCAGCGGCTGTTGAAAAATAAGCGGTTTGGTTATATAATCTTATATCTGGCAAGCGGGCCACAACGCTTGGTATCTACTAAGATGTGCCGGCCCCCTGCCCGCACATCGACTCCGAGGAGGAATAAATGCTACGTCTTGAAGTTACCTCGACGCTGTTGTTCGTCGTGAGCCTCTTCGTCTGCGGGCTGGCGGCGATGATGGACAACCACCTTGACGCGCGGAGAGCGCAAAGAGCGGCTCTGTCCTTCGCGGCCCTCAGCCTGGCGCTGCTCTTCCCCCTTGGCGCCCTGGGCTGGAAGGACCTTTGCCTGGTAACGGGCTTGGTCCTGTGCGTGGCCGTGATCCGGTTCCATGAGGACCCCGTTCTGGTGATTACGAACGGCGGACTGGGAGCGATCGCTTTCGGGCTCTGGGTCATGCTCTACCAGATGACCTGGACGCAGTACGGCATCGGCTTCGGGCTGGCGCTTCTGGTGCCGGTTCTCCTGGCCGCGGTCCTGCGGATGCCTCGTCCGAAGAACGACTCCGGCTCCACCGCGCCAGCGTCAGCGCTGGCGGCCTGAAAGGAGACATCATGCTCGCCGCAAACCCGGCGGGATCGAAGCTGCTGGGGCTCTACGCCCGGCTGAAGTCGGCCTGGTGGACGATCAGCGACAACCTCGCCGAAGTCCGCGGTTTCCTCGGCTGGCTCGGCGGTTCGGAGTAAACGGAAGGAGAAAGCGTGAGTTTGACGGAAAAAATCGCCATATCGATAGGCGGATACACAGCCGTCATGGTGGCCATCGCCTGGAAGTTCCGGCTGCGCGAAGCCTTCAACCGGGCCCGCAACGACACCGGCGATCCGACCTACGACTAGCTCCACGAAGAGGACGCGGGGTGAGCGCAGCAAGTCAGCGCTCCCCCGCTTTGCGGCATGAGCCGCCGCTTGAGATTTTATCTCGCGGCCGTTCCTGCCGCTTTTTTAATTGACTTCACCTATAGCCAGCCGGCTGAAGCGGCGGACCACGATGTTCTCGCCCAAGCGGGCATTGGCTTCTTTGACGATATCGCCGACGGTTTTAGATGGATCTTTGACGAATTCCTGCTTGAGCAGTTCCTCGACGTCTTCGGGTTCGCTGGCGGCGATATGCAAGCTTAAATCCTTGACTAGCTCTTTGAATTCATCGGTCTTGGCGACGAAGTCGGTCTCGCAGTTAACCTCGACTAAGACGCCGATACGGCCGTCGTGGACGTAGCCACCGATCAGCCCGGCCCGGGCTTCGCGCTCGCCGCGCTTCTCGGCTTTGGTCAGGCCCTTTTCGCGCATTGCGCTCAGGGCTTTGTCGAAATCACCGCCGCTGTCCTGCAAAGCTTTTTTGGCATCGGTAATGCCGACGCCGGTCAGCTGGCGCAGACGCTTGATGTCATCGATCGATATATCGGCCATGGTTATTTTTCCTCCTTGGTTTCGGCTTTGGCGTCGGTTTTCGGTTCCTCGGCCGGCTTATCCGTCTTGTCGGCGGCCTTTGGTTTGTCGGCCTGTTTCTTGCCGGCTTCTATGGCGGCTTGGACGTAGTCCAAGATAAGGTTGATAGCCTTGGTGGCGTCGTCGTTGGCCGGAATCGGGTAGTTGGCGACGGTCGGGTCGGCGTTGGTGTCAATCAGCGCTACGACCGGCACGCTCAGCTTGCGGGCTTCTTTGATAGCGATGGAGTCCTGTAAGGCATCGACGACGAACACGGCGCCGGGTTTGGCCGCCAGTTCTTTGATGCCACCGTACATGTGGTTCATCTCGTCTATCTCTTCCTGGAAACGCTGGACTTCCAGCTTGGAGTAGCGGTTAGCTAACTCGCCGCTGATCATCCGGCTTTCGAGGTCCTTAAGGTGTTTAATACGGCCGCCGATGGTGGCACCGTTGGTCAGCATGCCTCCCAGCCAGCGTTCGGTGACGTAAGGCATGTTGGTGGCCAGAGCCACTTCCTTGACCTTATCTTTGGCCTGGCGCTTGGTGCTGACTAAAAGCACCTGTTTGCCTTGGCCGGTGGTCTTGGTGATGAATTCCAAAGCCCGGTCCAATGCCTCTACGGTCTTGGTCAGATCGATGATGTGGTTGCCTTCGCGCTTGCTATGTATATAGGGCGCCATGCGCGGATGCCAGCGGCTGGTCTGGTGCCCGAAATGGGCGCCGGCCTCTAATAACTTCTTAATATCTACCTGGGCGGTAGCCATGATGAATCCTTTCTCTTCGGAAAACGCCGGCCCGGCAGTCCCTGCATGGGATTTACCGGGAGGATCTTTACACTTCCCTGCTTAATGTTGACTGGGTTATTGTACCTGTTAGCCGACCTTTTGGCAACTCCCTTCATGCCCAGTAGAGTGTTGACCGACAGAGGTAAAACGAGTACAATATCCAGGTCATGAAAAAAGGTGTTCATCCAGATAATTACCGGCCGGTCGTCTTTCAGGACAGCAATGACAACACGACCATCATCACCCGCTCGACGGTTACTACCGACGAGACTATTACCATTGACGGCGTGGAATACCCTATGGTTAAAATCCATATCTCCAGCTCTTCACACCCCTTCTTCACCGGTGAAGAACGGATAGTCGACGTCGAAGGCCGGGTCGATAAGTTCAAGGCCCGCCAAGAAGCCGCCAAGAAAGCCCGCGAAGCCCGGGCCGCCGCCAAGCCCAAAGCCCCAAAGAAGATGCGCGTCGACGAGACCACCAAGATCGGAGCCAAGACCGCTCCTCAAGCCAAGCCCGCCCAAGGCAAGAACTTTTCCGAAGGCAACCCGGTCGCCTCCGTCGAGTAACTGAACAAGCCAAAATTCCTCTGACCGCATAGGTTAAAGGGAATTTTTTATATAAACTAGGATTAAAAGATGAACCAAGAGCAAGCACTGCGCGAAGAACACGACGGCCTTAGGCAGCGGCTGGCCGATCCGGCTATCTATTCGTCCAAGGAATATCCATCCTTAGCCCGCCGCGAATCCGAATTATCTAAGTTAATCGAGTTGTTCGATCAGCGCGAAATGCTGGCCGGCCAACTGGCCGAAGCCGAAAAGATGCGCGACAGCGGCGACGCCGAGCTGGCCGAGCTGGCCCGGGCCGAAATTGAAGACCTGCAGGCCAAGACCAGCCAGAACGAAGCCCTGCTCAGTGAGGCCCTGTTACCCAAGGACCCGAACGACGAGCGCGACTGTATCGTGGAGATCCGGGCGGCGGCCGGCGGCGACGAGGCCGGACTGTTCGCCGGCGACTTATACCGTATGTACAGCCGCTGGTGCGAGACGCACAATTATAAGACCGAGCTGATCAGCGAAAGCCCGTCCGAAGCCGGCGGCTTCAAAGAAATCATTTTCATGGTCCGCGGCGAGAACGCTTATAAGATGCTTAAGTTCGAGGCCGGCGTCCACCGCGTCCAGCGTATTCCCGTCACCGAAAGCCAGGGCCGCATCCACACCAGCACCGTTACCGTGGCCGTGCTGCCGGAAGCCGAGGAAACCGACGTCGAAGTCCGCCCCGAAGACATCCGCGTCGACGTATTCCGCGCCAGCGGCCACGGCGGCCAGTCTGTCAACACCACCGACAGCGCGGTGCGCATCACCCACTTGCCCTCCGGCATCGTGGTGTCCCAGCAGGACGAGAAAAGCCAGATAAAAAACCGCGACAAAGCCATGGGCGTGCTGCGGTCGCGGCTGCTGGCTAAGAAAATCGAAGAGGAACAGCAGCAGCTGGGCGACGCCCGCCGCTCACTTATAGGCAGCGGCGACCGCAGCGAAAAGATCCGCACTTACAACTTCCCCCAGGACCGCATCACCGACCACCGTATCGGCTACAGCCGCTCCAATCTCCCCGGCGCGCTGAACGGCGAGATAGACGACCTTATCGAACAGCTGTCGGCCAAAGAGCTGGAACTCTTAAAGTCCGGCGGCTAAGATGCAGCTGCAAAACGTCTTGGCCCGGGGCCAGAAAAAGCTGGAAGCCGCCGGCTTATCCTCGGCCCGGCTGGACGCGCTGATTCTATTAGAAGACATGCTGCATAAGGACCGGTCGTGGATTTTGGCACATCCGGAGCTTGAGCTAAGTTCCAGCCAGATCCGTAAGCTGGACCGCAAGATCGAACGGCGCGCCAAGCACGTGCCGCTGGCTTACATCCGCGGTTTTACCGAATTTTACGGCCGCAAGTTCAAGGTTAACCGGCACGTTCTGGAGCCTCGGCCGGAAAGCGAGACAATGATCGAACTGCTGCTGAAGCTTAAACTGCCAGCTAAGCCGGCTATCGCCGACATCGGCACCGGCAACGGCGCCATCGGCATCACAGCCGCGCTGGAAATCCCGGGCAGCCGGGTCGATTTATACGAAATAAGTTCCGGCGCGCTGGCCGTCGCCAAACATAACGTGCATATGCACGAGCTGCACCTGCACGCCCGCAAGATGAACCTGCTGAGCCGCCCGCTGAGGCCCTATGACGCCCTGTTATGCAATCTGCCCTACGTGCCGGACCGCTGGCAGATAAACGAGGCGGCGATGGCCGAACCCAAGATCGCCATCTTCGGCGGCAAGGACGGCCTGGACGTCTACCGCAAGCTGTTCCGCCAGCTGCAGCGTTTCACTTGGCAGCCCGGCTACGTGCTGACCGAAGCCTTGCCGCCCCAGCATGAACAGCTGGCCGAGATCGCCACCGCCCATAGCTTTGGGTTGCACTCTTCTCAGGACTTCATCCAGATTTTCACGCCTGCCAAAAATACTTGACTTGTTAAGTGTTTCTAATTTGTTGGCGCACTGCCGATAGTGGCATGCAGCGTGATTGTCTTGCCGTCGCGCACGACGGTCAAGTTCACTTTGTCACCCACTTTGAACTTGGCCAGGGCGGCCGTCAGGCTGGTCTTGTCATCGATGGTAACATTATTAATCTTGGTGATGACGTCATGGTCTTTGACTCCGGCTTTATCGGCCGGGCTGCCGGCGACGACCGCCGGCTCGGTATCGCCGCTGACCACGTAGGCGCCGCGGCTGACCTTGAGATTGAATTCGTGAGCGATGTCGTTGGTCAGCGACACGTAGCGGACGCCCAGGTAAGGCTGCTGCAGCTGGCCGCTGCTAAGCACGCTGGATATCAGGGCTTTTAGGTCGTTGACCGGCTGGGCGAAGCCGATGTTCTGGGCGTTGGCGGCCACGGCGGTATTGACGCCGATGACTTCGCCGTTGATGTTGACCAGCGGGCCGCCGGAATTGCCTTCGTTGATGGCGGCGTCCGTCTGGAATAAGTCCGTGAGGCTTTCGCTGGTCTGCAGGCCGCTGCTGTCGCCGGCCGTGACGTCCCGGCCGTAGCCGGAAATTATGCCGGTGGTGACCGTGTTCTGGAACTGGCCGAGGGCGTTGCCGATAGCGATCACCCTGTCGCCGACCTGGACCTTCGAAGAATCACCCAGCGTAACCGGCGTCAGCGTCTTGCCGTTAAGATCATTGATTTTCAAAAACGCTATATCCTGGGGGCTGGAATCGCTGGTGCGGCCCAAGACTTGGACATTATCGTATTTGGTGCCGTCGGCTAAGGTAACACTGACCGATGTCGTGCCGGCCGGCACGACGTGGCGGTTGGTAACGATGATGCCATCCGCGCTGATGATGAAGCCGGTGCCGGCGGCCTGGGTCTGCTGGGCCTGCGGGAAAGGAAACCCAAAGAAATCGGTGGCCGAGGTATCTTCCCCGGTGACGTCCACCGACACCACGCTTTGGCCGACATTACGGGCGATCGATTCGATAAGCTGGCTTTCGTTGGAGATATATTGCTGCCGGGCGGCGGTACTGGTACCGATATTGATTTTACCGTGATTCTCGGCCCAGGCGCCCAAGAAA
>Ga0068855_100008492_pt1 | contig 12415 bp, 9 predicted proteins | sample KBSCornC52_FD_66592 | JGI IMG/M metagenome (GOLD analysis project Ga0068855, IMG submission 66592) | Corn rhizosphere microbial communities from Kellogg Biological Station, Michigan, USA - KBS Corn C5-2 | ecosystem: Host-associated > Plants > Roots > Rhizosphere > Soil ...
TGATCGCGCTGCTCGAAGACGTGCCGGATGCGCAGCAGAACGATCCACGCCACTGCGGCCACGGTGACGGCAATGGTGAGGGAGAACAGGAGAAGCAATTTCTGGCGCAGGCTCATCGCGAGGGCTCCAGCGAGACGGCGGCAAGGTCCGGCATGCCATCTGATTGCAACTGCAGATCGCGCACGCGGGTTCCCACGGCATAGGCCCGCGGCAGGTCTAGAAGAGGAATCAGCGTTTTGCGATCGAGCAGATCGCGTTCGGCGCGGTAGACGGCCGCCGGATCGGAGTTGAACCCGGGGAGAGCGACGTCGGCCGCGCGCGCCATTGCCGCCAGATCAGAAGCGGAATCTGCGCTTTCGATGGGCAGCAAGCGCAAGCGCATTGGAGACGACGGCGCTCCAGCGCGTGCCATCTGTACGGTGAAACCTGCTTCGCGAAGATTCAGCACGATTCGCTGTGCGGCCAGTTGAAGCGCCCCATCTCCGTCGGCCTCCAGCTGCAGAGCGGGAGGAGCCCCTACGCCGCGAAGCTCGCGCGCCTTGTTCAGGTCTCGTTCCGCTGAAAAGAGGAAGGCGAATCCGGAGACATTCTGAGGCAGAAGGGCGGCCGCGGGAATTCCCTGGCGTTGAAAGATCACGCTGGCGAGCGCGCCCCGGTCGATTGCGTATCCGATTGCCGAGCGAAGAGCCGGAGTGCCGAGCGCGCCCGAATCCTCCAACTGGAGAGCCATGACCTCGAGCGGCGGGGAAATCACGACAGGAAGATGCTGTTGCTGCGCTTGCCGGATTCGTTCGGCCGGAACCTCGACCAGGTCCACCCGTCCTGCTACGAAATCCATCCACTGATCGCTCACTGCGCGGTGGACGCGAATCTGCACGGCATCGAGGAAGGGGCGGCCCTGCCAACTGAAATCGTTGGCCGAAAGAGTCAGCACGCCATTCACGAATCCAGACACCTGGAACGGCCCGGTTCCCCCGTCCGGCTTGGCTTCCTGAATCTTCGAGATGAGGAACTCATCGCCAGCCAGAAGCGCGGGTAACTGCGGCATGGATTCATCGCTGGTGAAGACGATGGAGGAACTCAGAGCACGAATCCTTCCCCAGGGGCAGTTCGCGGAGCAGGCAGTCATCAAAGAAGCTGCAATGGCCGTCGAGCTTACGAGCGAGCCATCGTGAAAATGCACACCAGGACGGAGGCGGAACTGCCAACGGTGTTCATTATTTTCTGCTGTCCACGATAGGGCGAGTGCGGGGCGGAGGGTACCGTCTGGGCTTTCCTGGGTGAGGCCATCGAAAACAAGCCGGCGCGCTAGGCCGCCGGGACGCTGCCAAGGGTCTCCCGCAATTTCAACGCGCAGAGAATTTCCATACGCGGGCCGCGTGCGCGCCTGCGCGGGCAAGATGCCGGCGAGGACGAGGCAGCTAATCGCAAGTCGCCGTAACACGGTCCACCTCGTATTCGAATCTGCGGCCGCCCTCGAGCGGCACGCGTACGATTGCCAGCGCGGATTTGCCGTCGGGGGCGGGCCACAATGCCATTGCTGTTCCGCCCAGGTCCAGTGGTTCGCTCACCGGCGACGCCTCCTGTCCTGCAATTTCGAATGCCCGCAGGCTGTCGCTCGGTGCTTCACCCGACGAGGGCACGAGAACCTCCGCGGGTGCGCCGCAGCCGGGGGAAACCACTGCAAAGTCGCTGCCCCAATCGCGTGTCCCCGCCACCGGCTTGAGTTCGCCTGCTTCCGCAAGCGATACCTTGCCATCGATTCCGCCGATGAGAAGCGCGGTGCCCGTGGAGCGGCCCGGCAGGACTCCCGCGGTGTAAAAGGCCGGCAGATCCACGGGAGCGGCAGGAGTCACGACGCCGGTGAAATAGTTTGTCGCGCCGTTGTAAAAGGCCTTCAGCCATGCATCCTGCGCTGTCTGCGCAATCGCCCACGGATCGTCACTCGGATGGCACTGTATCGACCAGCGTGCGCCCGCATCAGCCGTTTGGGGAGCGACTCCCGCGCACGAAACGCCCGGGGCCCACGCATGGAAGCCTTCGGCCGATGGGATGACGATTCCGCGCGGATCGCGAGTAGCGGCGCTCGCCAGCCCAAGTTCGGCGCCGTCCACCTCCGACCATTCGCCCTCCGATTCGCTGAAGACTGCGATCCGGAATGGCGTGAGGACAATCAGACGCCCGTCTACCGCGGCTGACGCCAGAATCTGAGGAAACGCCTGTTCCCTCGACGGGCTCAACTTCCACTTGAGATCGGATGCTCTCGCAATCGTGTTCCGCTTCAAGGTGATCTTTTGCGCCGTGGGTGCCTGTGCGGCGGGTTTTATGTCGGCCCTCACCATGGCGACACGTGTTTCGGTTCCCAGTTGAATCTCGGCTACCCAGAGGCCGCCGCGAGAGTCCTGGCTGAGCGTGATGCGCAGGGTGTTGGCGCTGTCGGACCCCGTGAGGCTTACGCCATCGGCTGCAAGATCGTTTTCTACAGCGCGGCGGATTGCGGGAACGGCATCGCTCGGAATCTGCGAGAGGTTGGCCCAGGTGAGTTGGGCAGATCCGGGACCGAGCACGTCGGCAATGCGACGCGCCAATTCGGCGGCTGGCCGGTCCCAGGGGCCGGGCGGCGCGGCCGCGCCAACGCAGAGCACGGCAAACCCCGCGAGAGCGCTCGATATCAGCCGAACGCGATTTTTCACAGCCCCGGCCCGCAATCCCATTCGCCTGTCTCTTCGCACATGAATCGTTGGGCGGATTATATCGTTTGTTTCGCCATCCCCCATCCGGCCAGCCCCATCCGCCGCCGCGAGATGGGGCCATTTCCGCACCCACGTTACTGCCCGGACTTCTTTTCAGGGGCGGAATCTCCGTCCATCTCCTGCTTGATCGCGGGGTTTGCGGCCATGTTTTTGAAGACGTCGCTCGCGAAGAAGAACTTGCCGTCAGCCGGCACCATGACCACCTGGATCTTGTCCGATAGCCGCTCCGCAATGATTTTGTTGATCAGTAGCGGCGAACGATTCAGCAGGTCCGCCTCGCTCTTCATGCGCTCGGCATTGGCTGATGCCAGCAGCTTGATGCGGCTCGCTTCGGCATCGGCCAGCAGGTTTCGCCTCTGCAACTCGGCCTTGCTATCGATGACCTTGGCTTCCGCATCGGCTTCGGCGTTCTGGACCGTGGCTTCCTTGCGCGCCTCTGCCTCGAGCTTGCTCTGTTCGATCTGCTTCTGCTTCAAGGGGAGCGTGTATTGCATTGCGTCCGCCTCGCCCTTTGCCTCCACCACTTTTGACTGCGCATCGCCCTCGGCTTGCTTGACCTTCTGCTTCGCCTCGGCCTCGGCCTGCAGTTCGGCGATCCTGACCTGCTTTTGCTGAATTTCGGTCTGGATGCCGAGTTGATCGTCCTCCTGCTCTTTTAGCAGCAAGCCTTCCAGGCCCTTGGCGTATTCCTCCGGAAGCTGAATATCGGAGAGCATCACCTCTTCGACAACGATTCCGTCGGCGGCCAGCTTGCGCGTGATGATTCCGGCGGCTCTTCCGCGGACTTCCTCCCTCTTGTTCGAAAAAATCTCGCGGACGGTGTATTGCGGCGCCAGTTCGCGCCAGGCGCTGGCAACGACGGGAGGTACCAGTTCTTTGTCCGCGGGTTGCGGCAGGTGCGCTTGCACACTCGACAGCTTGTTGGGATCGAGACGATAGCGCACAGTCACTCCCATGCCGATGTTCAATCCTTCTTTTGACTGCACATCCAGGCTCGCTTTCTGCGCCGGGCTCTTGCCGGAGCTCTGGCCGCCTAGTCCGGTTATGAAGAGGTGATCGCGCAGGTCGAACATCTCCACGCTGTCCACCAGCGGCGCGATGAAGTGCACGCCTGGATAAAGCGTTCCAGGAATTGTGCCGCTCATCTGGCTGATGCGCACGCCGCCCATTCCGCTGGGCACCACCACGATACCTGCGGCCAGCAAAAGCGGAGCACAACCACCAAGGGCGAATGCGATCACACGACGCCAGTCAATCGGCTGGGGTTGCGTCCGCGTCTCCGGATCTATACTTTTCCGGCGCATGGCCTGAATGCGGCGATACAGTGCATATCCCGGAATCGCCACTGCGATTGCCAGCATCAGCGCCCCGGCCACACTCAACAAAAGCTTCAAGGCAAGCATTTTCGGTCTTCCTTTCGGTTCTTGTGCTCCCGTTGTTTCCTGTGCCCCGGCCATGGAGCAAGCAGTAGCCGGACCAGCCCGCCGAACATCAACTCTTCCAGCAACAATCCCGCGACCAGCGGAAGCAGCACGGCGCTCCAATGCCCGTTGGATAGCATGGCGTCCTCCTTACCGCATCCGGTTGGCGGAGAGGGCCATCGCCGTCGGCCGTTCGGCGGCGTTGGCGGCCGGTTCCGAGACAGTCGCGGTTGCGGTCCGCGTTGTTGCAGGAACTGCTGTTACAGGGGCTGCCGCGGCAGGCGCTTCCGCCTGGGCGCTCAGCACCGGCTGCTGTATTGGCGCCGCCGGCTGCTGTCCGTCGCCGAACAATTGCGCCGTCTCAGGATTGCGCTCGCGCACGAGTTCTACGGTGTCGCCCACCGCGACCATGCGATAGAGCTCCTGCAGGTCCTGCTTCGCCATGCGGATGCACCCGTGTGACGCGGCCTTGCCGATGGACCTGGGAGCATTGGTGCCATGAATTCCGTAGCCCCGGATGCTGAGGCCCATCCACCGTGTGCCCACCGGGTTGTTCGGCCCGGGCTGCACCGTTTTTCCATCGTGGTGGTAGACCGGGTTCACGACGCGGCGTTCGATCGTGAAGGTCCCGACCGGGCTGGGCGTGGAGGGCTTGCCCACTGCCACGGAGTAGACCCTCTTCACCTGTCCGTCCTCGACCAGAGCCAGCTTGCGGTCTTCCAGGCTGACCACGATAACGCGCTTAACCTCGGGTTGCGCCGGCTCCGGGGTCGTCTGCCCGGCAGTTGCGGTGGTCTGCGCCGCCGCCATCCCCGCCATTAGCATCGCCATCGTTATGCAAGCCGTAGTTTTCATCGCACCGTCCTCCTGGCTCTCAATCGCTTACGCCCCTAGGAAGTGCATACGGTGGACCAGTTTGAGCGTGTCAGAAACAAAGGAGATAGGCGTAAAACTTCGATCCTGTGGCGTGTCAGCGCTGACACAGCGCCGAAATCAAGACACACCCATCGGGGAGCGGTTCCGCACGCGGAGCCGGTAAACAAAGATCGCGTATGGACTATGGAGCCAGGCTGAAGACCGGGTCGGCCGACCGCGTAGAATGCCGCTATGAACCTTGAGGCGATGCAATCCGCGCTGCGCGAAGCAGGTTGCGACGGCTGGCTGTTTTACGATCACCACCACCGGGATCCCATCGGCGAGCGCATTCTCGGGCTGGACCCGAAGGCGCACATCACGCGGCGCTATTACTACTTTGTGCCGGCGGAGGGCGAGCCCCGCAGGCTGGTGCACCGCATCGAGCAGGGCCGGCTCGACGCGCTGCTCGGTTCGAAGGGAATGTACTCGAGCTGGCAGGAATTGCACCTGGGGTTGGAGACCATGCTCAAGGGCGCGCGAAAGATCGCGATGCAGTATTCGCCCAACAACCACATTATGTACGTGTCGATGGTGGATGCGGGCACGGTGGAGTTTCTGCGCTCACTGAACAAGGAGATCGTGAGCTCGGCCGATCTGGTGAGTCAATTCGAGGCCGTTTTGACCGAGGACCAGATCGCGAGCCACACCGTGGCGCAGAAGGCGATCGATGCGATTCTGGCCGAGGCGTGGAAGAAGATGGCCCGCGCCGTAGGCGCTGCCGGGGCAGGTCCCGTGCGCCCGCCCAGCGGAGCCGCCGCCCGCTTCACGGAGTTCGATATGGTGGAGTGGCTGTCGAACGCCATGCGAATGGAAGGGCTGGTGTGGGAGAACGGGCCCAACGTGAGCGTGAACGCGAATGCCTCGGATTCGCACTATGAGCCGACTGCGGAGAAGTGCGCAGAGATTCGCCAGGGCGACTTCGTCCTGATCGACATCTGGGGCAAGGTGGAGAAGCAGCCGGATAGCATCTTCTATGACGTCACATGGACGGGCGTGTTGGGGCGCGAGCCGACCGAACGCGAACAGCAGGTGTTTGAAACAGTGCGGAACGCGCGCGATGCGGCGATCGAAAAAGTTACGGCGGCGTTTGCGAGCGGCACACCGATTCGCGGATTCGAAGCGGACGACGCCGCGCGCGAAGTCATCCTCGCGGCGGGGTTCGGCGAGTGGTTCACGCATCGGACCGGCCACAATATCGCTCAGGAGATTCATGGGCCGGGCGCGCATCTCGATAACCTCGAGACGCACGACGAGCGCCTGCTGCTGCCGAATACGTGCTTTTCCGTGGAGCCGGGAATCTATCTTCCAGAGTTCGGGGTGCGGAGCGAGATCGACATGATGACGGCACCAGGCAAGGCGTGGGTCACAGGCAAAATCCAGCGCGAGTTGGTGCGGATCTAGAGCAGGGAACAGGGGAAGATATTCGAGTTGGGTTGGGAGCGCAGGTGCGTATGGCGGAAACGGCGAAATACCCCTATGAGACGCGGCTGAACATACTCCATGGGCCGCTCGAAATCATCGACATCCACGCAGTCCCCGATGCCGACAAATTCAAATGGTTCAACCAGACCTTGTGCCAGGTGAACGGGTCGGTGGTGCGGATGGGCATGTTCGAAGGCGAGTACCACTGGCATAAGCATGACGAAGACGACGAGTTCTTTTATGTTGTGCAGGGCAAGCTGCTGATCGACCTTGAGGGGCGGGTGGCGGAGCTTGACCCGGGACAGGGGATCGTGGTGCCGCGCGGGGTGATGCATCGCACGCGGGCTGAGGAGCGCACGACAGTCTTGATGGTGGAGAATGCTGGAATCATTCCCACTGGAAATTGAAGCAGATGATGCGAGACGAGATTGTTCGCCGGTTAAGGCGGGATGATGCGCTTGATTCAGTTCGCTTCGGAACCGGCGAATCACGCGGCTGAAGGGCCTGGGGCGGTGTCACGATGAACACTTCCATTGCCGGTGCGAAGGGATTTCTGATTGATCGAATTCTCGATCAGGCGAAGGCGGACGGTGTCGCGCTATCCGATGTCGAGGTTCGCATGCTGGGGTTCTCAGAGGCTGCGGCGAATTCGAAGGACATGGGAGCCGCGGCCGATTTTGAGCGCGACCACGATGACGAGCAATTTGAAGGGATGGTCGCCGATCTCCTCAGGAAGGTCTATGAACGGGACACAAATGCCGGCCTGAAAGAGGATTGGGATCGCTCGCTTGACGCTCTCGCGGACGAGGATTGGTATCTGTTTGTGATGCTCGAGAAAGCCGGCATTGTAAAGACGACGACATTTGTTTCCCTGCCGAATTGGCGCATGTTGTGGGGGCTTGTTCCGGCGGGAGTTTGCGTCGGACTCGCAATCTTCATCGCCGGTTCATCCTGGTCGCAAAGACTCATCCCTAACAGCTTTATGCGGCTCGGCATCTGCGTCCTGTTGTTGCTTGTTCCGCTTGTTTTGAACAGGGTCGGAAGCAAGCGAGCGGAGTGAGCGGGTGATGTGCGGCGCGGCGTGAGAGTACGCGACTGCAATTTCGCCGCGAGACTGACAGTCAGAAAGACATGGACAGAAGCGGCCGGACACAAATTCGTCTTTCAGAGTGTGAAAAGCAGGTCCTCGGCTGGTCAGGGATGACAGAAAGAAAAGCAAAGGCAAATGCAGGTCCTCGGCTCAGGAGGGCAGTTTTCGAATAGCGACAGCTAGGGTGGGTTTGCTGGCTCAGGAGGATAGCGCGCCGGCGAACGCGGGATGACAATGTGTTGGGGTGGGGAGTGTAGCGATAAGCAGAGAGCTATCGCCGGTTTCGCTGTTGAGCAGGACGTCGAAGATGCGCTGGAAGAGACCGCGGTCGCCGGCGAGCTTTTGCTTGCGCTTGCGCAGGAAGGCGAACCTGAAAGGCGAGGACGGCTCCATGCGGGCGAGGAAGGCCGGGGTGAAGCGGGTGTGCGCCTGGGCGATGGCCATGAGGACTAACGAGCGTCCGCTCATACGGAGAAGGTTCTTGTTCATGGCAGGAGCTAGGGGGAGCGCGTCCATGCGGGCGGCTGCCGCTTCGCTGAGGTTGAGGAGTTGCTCGACGAGGGAGTCGAGGGGAAGGCCGGCGCGCGCGACCCGGGTGAACAGCGTGTCGGAGCCTCGGCGCAGGTCTTCGTCGATGTCCTGGAGGTCGTCGCCGAGTTGGAGGAGGACGCCCCAGAAGAAGGCGAACTCGAATTCGGCAGGGGTGAGGTCGCCGCGGACAAGGTAGGCATCGGCGAGGACACTGGCGCCGCCCTTGGCGCAACTGATGCGGAGGAGCTCGCCGGGCGAGAGGCGGCCACACTCGTCTATCTGGCGCACGCTTTCTTCCTGCGCGGAGTGGATTGCGAGCAGCGATTTGAAGACTTCGGGGTAGTGTGCGCGGGGGAATTCGTCCTCGATGAGGCGGACCAGTTCCCAGACGCGGGATTCGTGGCTGTTGGCTGCATGCAGCGATTCGCCTCCAAGACGTAAGCGGAAGAGGCGACTGAAGCGGACCTTGTCGGCGTGGGTGATGTCGCGCTGGTCGAGGTAGTTGTCGCTGTAGGGGTAGAGCAGGCTGTAAGCGAGGATGGACGGTGTGAGGCGCAGAGACGCGCCGAATAGGGGCTGCATTCCGCAGGCGGTCCAGGCATTGCGCGCTGCCTGTGTGATGTCGGCGTGGGACAGCGCGGGGTCGAAGCGATGGGCCCAGCGGGCAAGCTGGGTCCCGACGGGCAGAAAGCCACGGGTGAGCAGATCGATGGAGTCGGCGCCGAGGTCGAGCGCTTCGGCGGCGAAACGGGCGAAGGATTGGGTGAGGCGGGTTTCGGCGTCGGGAGCGCGCCGGCGGCAGGTGCGGCGCACTTCATCGTGGGCGCCGTCCCAGGCTTTTTCGCGCTGCTTCTGGTCGCGCGCGGTGTAGGAGGAGCCGGAGCTGATCCAGGGGCCGGCAGAGCGGGACCATTCGTCGATGGCGGAAGCGACCGCCTCATCGACCCAACGCGCGTTAGCTGCGCTCTCCATGCTGCAGAGGGGTACGGAAGGGAACGCGCCGCGGTTCCGTCCGCGTGGACTGTTTAGGCGCCGGTCAGAAGCGCTGGAGCGCGCGGTCTGAGATATAGGGGGCAGCCTGCTGGCCGAGGTCGGCGAGATACCAGGAAGTGAAGAAGAGGACGGCGATGCAGGCGGAAGTCCAGAAGAAGAGCCGGACGGGCAGCGTTGCGGTGAGGCGTTGTCCGCGGTCGGGGTTGCTGCGCACGGGCAGGGTGAAGACGAAGCCGCTCATGAAGCAGATGTAACCGGCCAAGGCCAGGTGAAGGCAGGCAAAGAGCATGCGTTCTTCCCATCGCGAGCCGGGCACAAAGAAGGCGCGGATGGCTGCCTGGTAGAGCGAGGCGAGGCAGAGGAAGAAGCACGCGGCTTTGCCGAGTTCGAGCATGTTTTTGCTTAGGCAGACCTTAATCGGCAGCCCGTGGCGCGGGACGGGCGGACCGCTGGTTTGTCCGGCAGTATTGTAGACCGAAAGTCGCGTAGGCGGCACGGGCTCGATGACGGGCTCGTGAACCTGGCGTTGAGTTGGACAACTTGGCTTTGGTCGAATCCGGCCTCATCCGGCGGTGGTGGCGAAAGGGCGGCCGGGAAGGGCGGGGCACGGACATGGTGGAGAAGGCGGACGAAAGCGGCGTGATAGGAGGCGCGGGGTAATCGCCAAGTTACTCCACAGATAAGTCCTTTGAAAACGTCTTCATAAGCGATTTATCGGCCTGGTAAGAGACGGGGTGGAACGTCCGGCTTCGGGAAGGTAAATCGCTTTAGACAGCGGAACTCATCCTACATTTTCCAATAACCCACAAATACAAGAAAATGAAGGGGCAAAAGCATGTAAATGGTTCCAATGAGGTGACTTCGCGGGGTCAGGTACTGCGGGGAAAAACCTCGTTGACAGTGCACTTCAACATTGCTATTGTTTCCACTACTTCGGGGATACTGCTTTTGGCCTCAACCTAAGTTCCCACTTAGAGGACCCGCCCCCGTCCCGATTTGCAGACCCGTCACAGCGGCGGGCGAGCCTTGCACCACGGCCGATCCACCCCTCGGCCGGAGTTCCAATTCACGAGTTCACATAAAAACGACACAAGCAGCTTTTCAGGAGACCGCATGAACAAGATGATTCGCACAGCCCTTGCGCTGGCGTTATTCGCCTGTGCGAGTTTGGTGCTTGTTGCACCTGCGACGGCACAGGCAGTTTACGGATCGATCTTCGGTACTGTGACAGACGGGAGCGGAGCGGCCATTCCAGGCGCCACAATCTCAGTAACCAGTGCCACGAAGAACACGGTGACCACCGTGATTTCCAACGGATCCGGCGACTACAGGGTAGACCACCTCATTCCCGATGTGTACAACCTCAAGGTTGAAGCCAAAGGATTCAAGACCTTTCAAACGCAGGGTATTCAGGTGTCGGCCGATACTGCTCCGCGAATCGACCCGACAATGACTGTGGGTGGCGAATCCGAGACGGTGCAGGTCAATGCCGACCAGCAGCCGGAACTGAAGACGGACCGTGCCGACGTTGCGACGGTGTTCGATCAGCAGCAGGTTGCAAACCTTCCAGTGGGTGATCAGAACTTCACGAACCTCCAACTTCTTGTGCCCGGCGCTCAGAAGTTGGGCTGGTCGCACGCGGCGTCAGAGAACCCGCAGGCTTCGCAGCAGATCATGGTGAACGGCCAGGCGTTCGCCGGGACAGCTTTTGAACTGGACGGCACCGATAACCAGGATCCCATTCTCGGTATCATCGTCATCAATCCGACGATGGATGCTGTGACCGAAACCAAGATCACAACGCAGAACTTCGATGCGGAATTGGGCAAGGCGGTCTCCGCGGTCGTGACCGCCCAGACGCGCTCGGGCACCAACAGCTTCCACGGCAGCCTGTACGATTTCCGCACCAGCAACGCCAATCTTGCACGCGATCCATTTAGCCAGAAGCCGCTGTCGGTGACGGAGGCCGAGGGTCTGCCGGCGTCCATTCCTCCGGGCTTGAAGAATCGTTTTGGAGTTTCCATTGGCGGTCCGATCGTCAAGGACCGGCTGTTCTTCTTCGGCAATTACGAAGGGCAGCGGCAGAAGGTGGGAACCACAGCCAACGACACGCTTCCGACAAACCTGCTTACCGAGACGGCACTGGGCAAGATGGTCGGTCCAAGTGGGATACCCGGAGCGGACTTCAGTGAATACGCCAAGGCGCTGGGAGACAAGGGGATCATTTACGACAATTCCAGCGGAAAGCCGGTTGCATTCCCCGGGAACGTCATTCCGATGTCTTACCTGCAAACTCCGGCGGGGAAGGCAGCACTCAACTTCCTGACGCTCCTTGAGCCCTACACCAAGGGAATCGCTTACGATCCAAATGCGCCGAACGTGAATAACCTGGACAACAACTACCACGGTTCAGGCACCGGTACGTTGAACAGCAATCAATGGACGGTGCGCGGCGACTACACCATCAATGAGAAGATGCACGCCTTCGGCCGCTTCTCGCGGTTCACGGACACGCTGATCGGCAAGACGTTGTTCGGGGCCGCAGGCGGGCCGGGCTTCGGCATCGGCGGCTACGGTGGTCAATCGCAGGGCGCGAACGACAGCCTCGCTTCGGGCATGGATATCGCTCTGAGTTCGTCACTGCTCACCGACTGGCGGTTTGGCTACTATCGCTACAACATCGTCACGCAAAAGCCGGACCAGACAGCAACGTTCGCCAATTCGATCGGTTGGCCGGGCATGAATACCGGCGACTATTACACGGGAGGTTCGCCGGCGATCAACTTTGACACCATTCCCAACGGCGGTACGCAGCCGATCTTTGGCGATGGTCTCAACGTAAACCGTTGCAACTGCCCTCTGACGGAGAAGGAGCACCAGTACCAGTTTGTTAACAACTGGACGAAGGTCCTTGGCAACCATAATTCCAAGGTAGGTGTCGACCTCCGTTTTGCGAACAACCTGCGCGTTCCCTCGGATAACAACCGCACCGGTATCGTTAACTTTAACGCCGGACAGACGTCGAATCCCGGCAGCGACACGGCGCAGGGCGGCCTTGGATTTGCAAGTTTCCTGCTCGGCGATGTGGGCAGCTTTCAGCGTTACTTCTCCAGCTCGACCAACGCCCAGGAGCACCAGAACCGGCTGTTCTTCTATGGTCAGGACACTTGGCGCGTGACGCACAAGCTCACCTTGAACTACGGCCTGCGCTGGGAGCTTTACTTCCCGGAAACGGTCAATGGGAAGGGTAACGGCTCACTCCTGAATCTGGCTGACGGCTATCTGCACGT
>Ga0068855_100008495_pt1 | contig 12413 bp, 8 predicted proteins | sample KBSCornC52_FD_66592 | JGI IMG/M metagenome (GOLD analysis project Ga0068855, IMG submission 66592) | Corn rhizosphere microbial communities from Kellogg Biological Station, Michigan, USA - KBS Corn C5-2 | ecosystem: Host-associated > Plants > Roots > Rhizosphere > Soil ...
GATACGTGGGTCAGGCCGAAGCCGCGGATGCGCGTCGCGTCGTAGGCATAGCCGCCCGGGGCGGCGACGCGGGCGTGATCGCCTTTCGTCGTCTCCGGGCTCCATTGCAGCATGCCGAACGGCACGACCGCGCCCGGAAACGCATTGCCGCCATGCGCGGTGCCGATGCGCGGATCGACCTCGGACGCGGCATCGGCCGTCGTCGGCGCTGTGTCGCGCCAGGTCGCGCGCAGCGGATGCGCCTCGGTGTTGAACGTGACCGCATCGAAATCGAGCGCGCGCGGCGCGAACAGCAGGTAGTAGTACTTGAACGTCTCCGCGAAGACGAAACTCTCCATGCGGTCCTTCTTCTGCTTCGTCACCACGTTCGCGAGCGCGGCGTAGCCGGCGTCGGTGCGACAGTGCTTGACGAAGTCGCGGAACATCGTGCGGCCCATCGCGAGGTACTTCGGGTCGCGGGTGTAGTGCGAGAGGTAGTACGCCGACTCGACGATCTCCGGTCGCAGCGCATAGCCCGGATACGGGATCGCGCCGCTGCGGTAGTCGTAGACCTCGGGCTCGATGCCGTTGATCCGCCACATGCGATACGACGAATCCTGCAGGCGTGCCGCGCGTGGAACATCGCCGGACAGCGCGAGCAGGGCCGGGAAGAACGCGTCGAGCGCGCCCCAGGTGGTGTGCGTGCGCTTGCCGCTGTCCATGTCGGCGTAGCCGTACCAGAGCGCGCCCTCGACCTCGTCGGCGAGGTGCGCATGGATCGCGGCGACGCTCGTCTTCCACATCGCGAGACAGTCCTCGTCGCCGAACAGGCGCCAGCATTTCCAGAGATATTCGTAGTAGGAGTCGATGCCGCCGGAGACGTGCGATTCGCGATCGGTCCATTCGCCGCTGCGCACGTCGATCGACGAGCCGACGAGGTCGAGTTTCGAGCGTCGCTTGAACGTCTCGACCAGCGCGCGCTTGGCCCTGTCGTAGAACACCGGCTTGTTGGTGAGCCTGGCGAGCGTGCCGAACTCGAGCAGGAGCGTGCCGGTCTCGGCCGGATTCGTCAGCGGATTGCGCGTCTTGCCGGTGCGCAGGTTGACCTCGACCCACGGCAAGCCGGTCGGCGAATCGAACGCGGGCAGGAGGCGGGTGCCGAGGTCTTCGGCCTTGGCGAGCAGGCGTGCGTCGCCGGTCATCTGGTAGCCGGACAGCAAGCCGCCGAGCAGGCGGATCGTGATCTCGAAATTCTTGACGTAGATGTCCTTGTCGAAATCGAGCTTTGTCGCGATGAGTTCGCGGACGTCGTCGGCGTCCTTCGTGAAGCCCATGAGGACCAGCGTGTCGAGCGCGTCGACCGGCGTCATCAGCAGCGAATCGCCGTACCAGTCGTACGGCTTGCGCGACAGCGGCGCGAGGTCGTCGTGGCCCCAGGCGTAACGGCGGTAGCCTTGCCACGCGTGCAGGAACTCCGCCTTCACATCCGCAGCGAGGCGTGCCGATTCGCCGGCATCGACACGTGCGTCTTTCGCTTCGTCCGCGCGCGCGGGTTGCGGCGCGAGCATGAGCGTCGACAGCAGGAACAGCAGTGCGAGCAGGGGCTTGGACATCGTCTGGATTCCCGATTCAGGTCAGCGCGGCCGGCGCGCGGCGGAGCAGGGCGAGCACTTCGTGGCACGCGCCCATCGTGTGGTAATCGGTTTTGCCGGCGGGGCTCTTCTCGTCCGAGTACTTGCGGTTGCGTCGGTCGAGGATGCGATACCAGGCGCCGTATTCATGGTCGACGAAATGGGTCCACGCGTACGCCCAGAGGCGGTCGTAGTCGTGCGCGTGCGCAGGCATCCGCGTGCGCTCGTACAGCAGTGCGGCGGCAGCCAGCGATTCGGCCTGCACCCAGAAGTACTTGTCGTCGTCGCAGATGGCGCCGTCCGGCGCGAAACCGTAGAAAAGCCCGCCGAACTCGGTATCCCATGCGTGCGCGACCGCGCGTTCGAACAGGTGCGTCGCGGTCGGCAGCAGCCAGTCGCGCGGTGCGTGACGATCGAGGGTCAGCAGCAGTTTCGCCCATTCGGTCTGGTGACCGGGCTGGAAACCCCACGGCCGGAACAGGTGCCTGGGGTCGTCGCGGTGGTAGTCCCAGTCGATGCGCCAGTCCACGTCGTAGTGTTCCCAGACGAGGCCGCCCGCCTGCAGCGCCTGGCGACGCGTCATCGCATCGGCGACGGCGAGCGCGCGATTGACGTAGCGTGGCTCGCCGGTGGCCTCGAACGCGGCGATGAGCGCTTCGGTCAGGTGCATGTTCGCGTTCTGGCCGCGGTACGCGGAAAACGTCCAGCGTTCGTCCGCCTCGTCGCGATAGAGCCCGGCCGTCGCATCCCAGAAGCGCGCTTCGAGCAGGATCCAGGTTTCGTCGATCCACCCAGCCGCTTCGGCGATGCCGGCCTTCAGCGCGGTCGCATACGCGAGCAGCACGAAGGCCATGCCGTAGGCATGGCGCGTCGTGTCGTCGGGCTTGCCGTCGAGGATCGTCCACGCATACGCGCCGCTCGCCGGATCGCGGTGCACGTCGCGCAGGTAGGCGAGGCCATGGCGCGCCGCCTCGACGTAGTCGGCGCGCGCGAACTCGCGCGCCGCCATCGCGTAGTTGAAGACGAAGCGCGTGCTGCTGACCAGATGGCGATGGCGGCGGTCGTAGACGGTGCCGTCGTCCTTGAAGTAGTGGAAGAATCCACCCTCCGCATCGATGCAATGCGGGTGGTAGAACGCCATCGTCTGCGCGATGTGCGCGCGCAGGAAATCGCTCGAGCGGAAGTCGGGGTTGGTCGTCATGCCTGGACTCCGTTGCCGGCGCGATCGAGCAGGGCGAGCACCTCGTCGCGGCTCGGCATGGCTGCGAACGCGCCGCGGCGCGTGACCGCTATCGCGCCGCAGGCAGCGGCGAAGCGCAGGGTCTGGACGAGCGCCACGGAATCGGCGCAAAAGGCGTCGAGAGAGTCCGCGTCGATGCCGCGCTGCGCGAGGTCGTACAGCAGACCGGCGGTGAATGCGTCGCCGGCCGCAGTCGTGTCGATCGCACGCACCTCGAACGGCTCGAGCGTTCCGCTGCCGCTCTGCGTGAACCAGCGCAGCGGACGGGCGCCGTCGGTGACGACGACGAGGCGCGCGCTGGCGAGCAGGAGTTCCTCGAGCGCGGCGCCTTCGTCGCCGATCCGCTCGGCGAGGAAGGCGAGTTCGTCGGCGCTGAGCTTGACCACGTCGGCGCGCGCGAGCGCGGCGCGGATGCGCGGGCCCGGGTCTTCACCGCTCGGCCACAGCGCGGGTCGCAGGTTCATGTCGAAGCTGACCAGCGCACCGGCGTCGTGCGCGCGCTGCATGCACGCGAACGTCGCGTCCGCGATCGGTGCGGCGGTGAGCGAGTTCGAGCAGGCGTGCAGGAGGCGAACGCCGTCGAACGCCTTGGTGGGCAGGACCGCCTCGCGGAACAGCAGGTCGGCCGCCGGCGGTCGATAGAACGTGAAGCTGCGCTCGCCGTGCGCGTCGAGCGCGACGAATGCGAGTGCGGTCGGCGCATCGTGCGTGCGCTGCACGTGGTCGAGCCGCACGCCCGCCTGACGCAGGCTGTCCAGCAGGAAGTCACCGAACATGTCCATGCCGAGCATGCCGACGAATTCGGCATCGCCGCCGAGGCGTGCGAGCGCGACCGCGACGTTGGCGGGTGCGCCGCCCGCGTGCTGCAGGAACGTGCGCGGCTCGGCAGGGTCGGCGGGCGCCATGCCGAGGAAATCGATCAGGGCCTCGCCGAAGCAGACGACGCGATTCATGTCAGTGCGTCCGCACGGTCGCAGGAGCCTGCGATGCAGCCGTCGCGTCGCGGCGCAGCGAACCGGAAAAACCGTAGTGGACGATGAACGCATAGCACGCGAGCGGCAGGATGAACGCGTGTTGCACGCCGATGCGATCGGCGAGCGCGCCTTGCAGCACCGGTACGACGGCGCCACCGACGATCGCCATGATCAGCAGGCTGGACGCCTTGTCGGTCATCGGGCCCAGGCCTTCGATCGCGACCGTGAAGATCGTCGGGAACATGATCGAGTTGAACAGGCCGATCGCGACGACACTCCACAGTGCGACCTGGCCGTGCGCGATCATCGTGCAGGCGACGAGCAGTGCGGCGATCGCGGCGAACGCGCCGAGCAGGCGGCGCGGATCGAGCGAGCGCATCAGCGCGGAACCGGCGAAGCGCCCGACCATCGCGCCGCCCCAGTACAGCGATACGTAGCCGGCCGCGGTCGCTTCGCTGAAGCCGCCGATCGACGGCTGCGACAGGTAGTTGATCAGGAAGCTGCCGATCGATACTTCCGCGCCGACGTAGAGGAAGATCGCGGCGATGCCGAGGCGCAGGTGGCGATGCCGCAGCAGTTCGCCGACGCGGTGTGGCTGCCCGTCCGCGCGCGTCGTCGCTTCGGTCAGCGGCGGCAGGCGGAACAGCCAGACGACGAAGGCGAGCACGAACAGGGTCGCGGCAATGCCGAGGTAGGGGCCGATCACCAGTGCCGCCTGCTGCGCGCGATAGGCCGACAGCTCGGTCGGCGCGAGCTGCGCGAGGTCTGCCGCGCCGAGGGTCGCGCCGGCGAGGATCAGCATGCCTCCGAACTTCGGCGCGAGGGTCGTGCCGAGCGAGTTCAGCGCCTGCGCGAGGTTGAGCCGGCTTGCCGCATGGCGCGGTTCGCCGAGCAGGCTCACGTACGGGTTCGCGGCGACCTGCAGCAGGGTGATGCCACTCGCGAGCACGAAGAACGCGCCGAGGAACATCGCGTACGACATCGTGCGCGCGACCGGCACGAACAGCAGGGCGCCGACGCCGGTCACGACGAGGCCGACCAGGATCCCGTTGCGGTAGCCGACCCGCTCGATGAGCTTGCCCGAGGGCAGCGACATCACGAAATAGGCGCCGAAGAAGATCAGCTGGACCAGCATCGCCTGCGCGTAGTTGAGCGTGAACACGGACTTCAGGTGCGGGATCAGCACGTCGTTGAGCACGGTGATGAAGCCCCACATGAAGAACAGCGTCGTCGCGACGGCGAGGGCGACGCGAGGGCTGGCGTTGCGTTCATTCATGGCGGGGGCGTCCATCGGGCGAGGAGGGAGGGCAAGTGCTTTCGCGCACGACCAGGCTCACCGGCTCGACGTGCGGGCGGTTCGGCAGGGTCGGATCGCGCAGGCGCGCGACGATGCGCTCCGCGGCATGGCGCCCGAGCTCGCGCGGTCGCGTCGCGATCGTCGTGAGGGGCGGCATGCTGAGCGCGGACTCGGGGATGTCGTCGAAGCCGACGACGGCGAAGTCGTGGCCGGGGTGGCGTCCGCGTGCGACCAGGCCGATCTGCACGCCGAGCGCGACTGCGTCGTTGTAGCAGACGGCCGCGGTCGGCGCCGGATCGCGCACGAACAGCGCGCCGACCTGGCGTGCCGCTTCGATGCGCGTCGGTGCCGTCTCGATCCGCCACAGCGGATCGGCGACGAGGCCGGCGTCGGCGAGCGCGCGCAGGTAGCCGTCGCGACGCTCGCGGCAGGAGCTCGAATCGCGATGGCCGCCGAAGAACGCGATGCGCCGGTGGCCGAGCGCGATGAGGTGCGTGGTCGCGAGGAATGCGCCGCGCTCGTTGTCCATCGCGATGAAGTCCCAGTCGCCGTCGAGCGCGCGGTTGAACACGAGGACCGGCATGTGCTGGCCGACCGCGCGTGCGATCGCAGCACCCTGGCTGCCTTCGGCCGGCGAAAGGATGAGGCCGGCCGGTGCATGTTCGACCAGCGAGGCGATGACCGCCTGCTGGCGTTCGACCGATTCGCCGGTGCTGCCGAGCAGGGTGACGAAGCCGACCGCGGCGAGCGCATCGTCGACGCCGGCCGCGAACTCGGCGAAGAACGGGTTCGACAGGTCGTTGACGACCAGGCCGACGCTCGACGCGGAGCGCGCGCGCAGGTTCGCGGCCGCGCGGTTGTAGATGTAGCCGATGCGCTGGATCTCCGCTTCGACGCGCGCACGCGTCTCGTCCCTGACCAGCGGGCTGCCGCGCAGCACGAGTGAAACGGTCGCACGCGACAACCCGAGATTGCGGGCGATGTCGTTGAGGGTGACTTTTCGCGCGTTCAATTTGGATCGTTCCAATTCATGCCGGATTGTGCGGCGAGCGCCGGTGTCAATTCATTCTGCGACGCAGCATGAATAACAACTTGAGGCCGTGATAGCGTTGGATTTGGAACGATCCAAATTACAGCCGCGCGGGTCCGCGCACCACCCCTTGCTGCCGGAGCAACGGCCATGTCGTTTCCCCTGTCCTTTTCGATAGCGCCGCGCCTCGCTGCTTCCTTGCTGTTGCTTGCCGTCGGCAGCGCCGCGCCAATCGCGGCGTCGGCGCTCGGCGATGAGTCGGCGGGTGCGCGCGCCTATGCCGCGGTCGATCCGTTCATCGGCACCGGCGGCGAAGGGCATACGTTTCCCGGTGCGGTCGTACCGTTCGGAATGATCCAGCTCAGCCCGGATACCCGGCTGAAGACGCGCAAGGAAGGCTACGGGTGGGCCGCCGGCTATCGGCACGAGGACTCGACCATCTTCGGCTTCTCGCACACGCATTTCTCCGGAACCGGCCATTCCGATCTCGGCGACATGCTCGTGATGCCGATCGCCGGCGACGTGCGGCTCGAGCCGGGCGACGTCGCGCAACCCGGCAGCGGCTACTTCTCGCGCTTCAGCCACGACGACGAAAAGGCGGAGCCCGGCTACTACGCGGTGACGCTGTCCGACTACGGCATCCGTGCCGAGCTGACCGCGGGCGACCGCATCGGCGTGCATCGCTACCGGTTTCCGCGCGGCAAGCCGGCGCATGTGCTGGTCGACCTGCGGCCGAGCATGTACGACTACCCCGGCAAGGTGTCGTGGTCGCGCCTGCGCCTGCGCGCCGACGGCACACTCAGCGGATTTCGCGAAACGCGTGGTTGGGCGGCCGGGCGCCAGCTGTATTTCGCGATGCGCTTCTCACGCGCGCCGAGCGGCCATTCGCTGCAGAACACCGAGCAGGACGTCGTCTACAAGGGCTTTGCCCCGCCGGCGAACGAGGCGCCGCGCGAGCGCGCGCAGATCGAAGGCCGCGCCCTCGTTGGCGTCGTCGATTTCGACGCAGACGTGACCGAGTTGGTCGTCAAGGTGTCGATCTCGCCGGTCAGCGAAGAAAGCGCGATCGCAAACCTCGATGCCGGCATGCCCGGATGGGACTTCGACCGCGTGCGCAGTGACGCGCGTCGCGCCTGGACGGATGCGCTGTCGGTGTTCGACGTCGACGCGACCGAACCGATGCGCAAGAGCTTCTACACCGCCGCGTACCACGCACTGATGGCGCCGAGCCTGTTCATGGACAGCGACGGCCGCTATCGCGGTCCCGACAACGCGGTGCACCGGGCAGAGGGTTACACGAACGTCTCGACGTTCTCGCTGTGGGACACCTATCGCGGACTGCACCCATTGCTCACGATCATCCAGCCCGCACAGCGCACCAACGATATCGTCAATTCGCTGCTCGCCGCGCGCGCGCAAAGCCCGTGGGGCATCCTTCCCGTGTGGGCGTTCCATGGCCTGGAGACGTGGTGCATGATCGGCTACCACGCCGTGCCCGTCATCGCCGACGCCTACATGAAGGGCATTCGCGGGTACGACGCGAATGCCGCGCTCGACGCGATGGTCGCGAGCGCGAGCTACGCGCCGTACGGCGGCCTCGGCGACTACATGAAGCTCGGCTACGTGCCGATCGACCGCGAAGGCGAGGCGGCGTCGAAGACGGTCGAATACGCGTTCGACGACTGGACCATCGCGCGCGCGGCCGCGGCGATGGGTCGCGACGAGGTGGCGCGGCGCTTCGACCGCCGCGCCGGCAACTGGCGCAACGCCTACGACGCGAAGACCGGTTTCCTGCGTGCGCGCGTCGCGGCCGGAGCATTCCGCGAGCCGTTCGATCCGGCGAAGAGCGGTTACGGCACCGACTATACCGAGGGCAATGCGTGGCAGTACTCGTGGTACGTGCCGCATGACGTCGCCGCGCTGATCGCGGCGCACGGTGGCGACGATCGCTTCGTCGCGAGGCTCGACGACGTGTTCGACGCGAAGGTCGATCCGAAACTGTTCGCGCACATGGAGGACATCACCGGGCTGATCGGCTGGTACGCGCACGGCAACGAACCGAGCCACCACGTCGCCTATCTGTACGACTACGCGGGACGGCCGTGGCGTACGCAGGAACGCCTGAAACAGATCATGGATACGCAATACGCGGCGCGCGTCGACGGGCTCGCCGGCAACGACGACCTCGGCGAAATGTCCGCGTGGTTCCTGTTCACCGCGATGGGCTTCTACCCGGTCGCGCCGGCAAGCAACGAATACGTGATCGGGCGACCGTTCGTCGCGCGCGTCGGCTTGAACCTTCCGAACGGGAAACGTTTCAGCATCGTCGCCGACGGCATCGACGACGCGCATCCCTATGTCGGGTCGGTGATGCTCGACGGCAAGCCGCTCGAACGCAGCTTCATCCGCCACGAGGAAATCATGGCGGGCGGCGAACTGAGGTTCACGATGCAGGCGCAACCGAATCGTGCCTGGGCGACGCGCACGTCGGCGCGCCCCTATTCGATGAGCTGCTGCCGCTGACGCATGCGGCGGCTCATTGCGTGGCGGAGTCCGCGGGCTCCGCGCGCACGACCTTGTTGCGCCCGGTCTGCTTGGCGACGTAGAGCGCCTTGTCGGCGCGCGCGATGAGATCGCGCGCGCTCTCGGCGTGGTTCCACTCGGCCACGCCGAAGCTCGCGCTGACATGACCGACCTGCCCGAACGGAACGTCGGCGATCTTGCCGCGCACGGCTTCGGCCATCGCGAATGCCGCGTCGATGCGCGTCTCGCGCAGCAGCAGGATGAATTCCTCGCCACCGAAGCGCGCGGCGCAGTCCGAGCCGCGCATCATCTCGCGCACGCGCACCGCGGCGTGCTTGAGCACCATGTCGCCGCTGTCGTGGCCGAAGGTATCGTTGATGCGCTTGAAGAAGTCGACGTCGAGGATGGTCACCGACAGGCCGGTGCCCTTGATGCGCGCTTCGCCCATCGCGGTCTCGAGCTGCTCGAAGAAGCGGCGGCGATTGACGAGGTCGGTCAGGAAGTCCTTGGTCGCGATGTCCTCGAGCCGCGCGTTCAGGCGCGCCATCGGTTCGATCACGAACGCGGACAGGGCGAGGTTCATCGCGACGAACATCGCCGCGAAGATCGCCAGCAGCGAGAGCATGAAGTTGCGGAAGGTCAGGCGCGCCTTCTCGAGCGGGTAGAACATCGGCACCTGAACGAGCTGGATGCCGACGACTTCGTCCTTCTGCCAGCCGAATCCGTGCTCGGCGCCGTACACCTTGACCATCGACGCGGGCGCGGCGTCCGGCGTACTGTGGCAGGCGAGGCAGGCCGGATTCGTGATCCTGATCGGGCGCGCGACGTACATCGTCTGCTCCGCGCCGCTGCCGTGCGTGCCGGTCAGCTCCGGTACCGCCTCGCCGCTGCGGAAGCGCTGCACGAGTTCGGCTTCCCACTCGCTCGCGCGATCGCGCGGGTTGGTCGGATTCAGCACCGCTTCCTTGTAGTCGTAGCCGACGTAGCGGTCGCGCAGCTTGCGCAGTGTCTCGGTCGCGGCGAACGCGGGCACCGTCTGCGGCAGGAACGTCGTCGCGTTGAGCGGATCGAGATGCGGCTTGACCTGCTCGGTCGTGTAGCCGCGCACCGCGAGCGCGGTCTCCATCAGCACCTGCGAATTGTGGCGCACCTGCTCGAGCGCACCGCTCTCGAGGTAGCGGTCGCAGTACCACGCGGCGCCGAGCACGCCGAGCGCGAACACGATCACGAGGACGAGGTTGAACTTGAGCCGCAAGGACATGCGCGAACGGTCGATGCGGCAAGCGCCGCGATCGCCTTCCCTCCCGGAGGCGGATTCCCCGCGCGGACTATACCCGAGGCCTGCGGTGGTCGCCCGGACGGCGCCGCGTGCCGCCACGGAATCGGCCCGTTTCGCCCGGTTCCGGCCCGCCGGTCGCGTTGCAATCGAATCCGGATTTCACCAGGAGTCGACCGATGTCGCTTGTCAATCAAACCCAGGGTGTCACGTTCAAGGTGCTCGGCATCGCGTTGCTCGCGCTGCTGATGCTGATCCCTCTCGCCGAGGTCAACGCCCTGATCGGCGAACGCGAGGGGCGCGCCCAGGAAGCGACGCAGCAGATCGGCGCGCGCTGGGGCAGCGCGCAGACGACCGGTGGCCCGGTGCTCGCGGTTCCGGTGCGTTGCCAGCGCCAGCGCGAGAATGCGGTCGTCACGGTCGAGGACACCGAGTTCCTGCTGCCGGACCGCGTCTCGTTGTCGGCAACGCTTGCTCCCGAACTGCGCCGCTACGGCATCTACGAAAGCGTCGTCTACACCGCTGCGCTCAAGGTCGAGGGACGCTTCGCCGAAAGCGACTTCGCCCTGATCGGCGGCAACGGCTGCAGCGCGCAATGGGCGCGCGCGCAACTGCGCGTGCCGATCGCCGACGTGCACGGGATCCGGCGTGCCTCGTCGCTGCGCATCGGAGGGCAGGAACTCGCGTTCGGTCCCGACGGCGGCGGGCTGGCGAACATCGCGACGATCACCGCGCCGCTCGCGCTCGATCCGTCCGCAATCGCGCAACCGCTCGCCTTCGCGTTCGAACTGACCCTCGCCGGCAGCGAGCGTTTCGCGCTACTGCCGCTCGCGCGCCAGACCGAAGTCCATGTCGACGGCGCGTGGCCCGATCCCGGTTTCGACGGTGCGTTCGTACCCGCCGAGCGCCATGTCGACGCGCAGGGTTTCGCGGCGAACTGGCAGGTGCTCGACCTCAACCGGCGCATCGCGCAGCACTGGAGCGCGCAGGAAGCGACCGCGCTCGCGATCACCGACGGCGCGTTCGGCGTCAGCCTGGTGCGCCCGGCGAACGCGTACCAGCAGAACGTGCGTGCGGGCAAATACGGCCTGCTGTTCATCGCGCTGACCTTCGTCGCGTTCTTCCTGTTCGAGGTATTGCGCGGTCTGCGCGTGCACCCGCTGCAATACCTCCTGGTGGGTGCCGCGCTGTGCACGTTCTACCTCGTGCTGCTCGCATTGTCCGAGCAGGTCGGTTTCGGCTGGGCCTACCTCGCGGCGGCGATCGCGACGGTGGTGCTGATCGGCGGCTACGCGGCCGCGGTACTGGCGCAGCGTCGCGCTGGCCTCCTGCTCGGCGGCTTGCTCGGCCTGATCTACGCGCTGCTGTACGGCCTCGTGCGCAGCGAGGACTATGCGCTGCTGATGGGCTCGCTCGCCCTGCTCGCGACCGTCGCCGCGCTGATGGCGCTGACTCGTCGCATCGACTGGTACACGATGGGCGCGCGGAAGCTAGAATCCGCAGGATGAACCTGCTCGCCATCGAAACCGCGACCGAGTCCTGCTCGGTCGCCCTGCTCAGCGGCGAACGCCTGTTCGCGCGCAGCGAGATCGCGCCACGGCGACACGCGGAATTGCTGCTGCCGATGTGCGACGAGGTGCTGGCGGAAGCGGGGCTCGCGCGACGCGGCCTCGACGCGATCGCGGTCGGCCGCGGCCCGGGCGCATTCACGGGCGTGCGCCTCGCAGTCTCCGCCGCGCAGGGCATCGCGTTCGCGCTCGGCGTGCCGGTGTTGCCGGTATCCTCGCTCGCTGCGCTCGCGTTGCAGGCGCCCGACAACGGTGCGCCGATCCTCGCGGTGATCGATGCGCGCATGGGCGAGATCTACGCGGGCTGGTATCGGCGCACGGCCTCCGGCCTGGTCGAGGCGTTCGCAGCGGAGACCGTCGGCAACGCGGCCGATCTCGCGCTCGCGACGCACGAACGATGCAGCGTGATCGGCACCGGTTGGGCGACCTATCGCGAGCTCCTGCGCGAACGCGTCGGCGAACCCGCATGGGCAGACGGCGACTGCCATCCGCAGGCGGTCGACATCGCGCGCCTCGCCCTGCCGCACCTGCGCGACGGCGTCGCACCGGAGCAGGCGCTGCCGGTGTACCTGCGTGACAAGGTCGCGTTGACCCTCGACGAGCAGCGCCGCCGCTGACTCGGTTCAGTCGCTATGCCGCCGGCGCGCGCACGCAGGCATGCGCGGGCAGCCCCTCGCGGTGCTTGCGCGGGCCGTCGTACGGTCGACGGCGCATCACGGCCATCATATGCGTGGGCGTGATGCGGCCGGCGAGGATTTCCGCCTCGTCGCGCGCATGCACGCGATCGATGAAGGCGCGGTCCCAGTCCGCAGCCGCGTCGAAGTGCGGGCCAAAGCTGCGGTCGATGAACGGATCGACGAGGTTGCCGTAGCCGATGAAGAGCTCGAAATCGAAA
>Ga0068855_100008496_pt1 | contig 12413 bp, 12 predicted proteins | sample KBSCornC52_FD_66592 | JGI IMG/M metagenome (GOLD analysis project Ga0068855, IMG submission 66592) | Corn rhizosphere microbial communities from Kellogg Biological Station, Michigan, USA - KBS Corn C5-2 | ecosystem: Host-associated > Plants > Roots > Rhizosphere > Soil ...
TATCTCTCAGCAGAACCAGGTGCTTTCGACTGCGATCTCAAGTCTGGAGCTTGAAGTAAAAGGAAAAGGCATTATCAACGACTATACCCATCGTCAGAATGCTCTCGTACGGCTTCTGCAGCGGATATTGATCTTCTAAGCGGAGCCAGGATGAACATCAGGATTGTTGCAACGAAACCGGGCAGGGGATCACGGAAGGTATTTTTCCTCCAAGGAATTGCGTTCACTGGAGTTTTGATGCTGGCCGTCGTAAGTTTTGCGTCTGACACCGTCATTGCGCCGCCTGTAACGCAAAGAGAAGCGCGGGTGAAGGACGTCGCCTCTATTGAGGGTATTCGGGATAATCAACTGGTCGGCTATGGCATTGTTGTGGGGCTGATGGGAACTGGGGATAGTCAGCAGACGACTTTCCCGGCACAGACACTCGCGGCGACCCTGTTGCGGATGGGAGTCAGCGTGCCAGCGACATCGATCCGGGTGCAGAATCTGGCAGCCGTCTTCGTTGCGGCTACATTGCCACCGTTCGCGCGACCGGGCACAAAACTGGATGTTACGGTCTCTTCGGCTGGAGATGCGAGGAGTCTTGAGGGTGGTCTGCTGCTGATGACACCGCTGTATGGGGCTGACGGCAAGATCTACGCCCAGGCGCAAGGTCCTCTTGTAGTCGGCGGATACTCAGTCAGCGTGAATGGAAATACCAGGCAATACAACCACCCAAATACGGCACGGGTGCCCTTTGGAGCGATGGTGGAACGCGGGGTCCCACTGGATCTGGAGGGGAGAAGTAAATTCTCTCTGTTGCTCAACGACGCCGATTTTCGAACGGCTGAGGCTGTAGCGCAGGCAATCAATCATGAGTTGAATCGGCCTGTCGCCCATGCTCTCGACAGCAGGCAGATTGACCTTGCGGTTGCGAAAGGGGAAGACGTCCCGGAGCTGCTCGCGCAGGTCGAGTCGGTTGAGGTGCCAGTGTTTCCAAAGGCGAAGGTGGTCGTCAACGAGCGAACAGGGACGGTGGTCATTGGTGGAACTGTGGTTTTGCAACCGGTATCGATTCTGCATGGGGGATTGGCTATCAACGTGGTGAGCCAGTTTGAAGTATCGCAGCCAAACCCGTTCTCCTCCGGATCAACTCAGGTCGTGCAGCAGACGCAGATCACCGCGCGGGATAAACCCGTCAATCGTATTGAACTGAAACAAGGCGCCACGGTGGATGATCTGGTACGCAGTTTGCAAACCATTGGAGCCTCGGCGCGAGATGTCATCTCGATTCTTCAGGCGATGAAGTCCGCCGGCGCGTTGGAAGCGGAGATTGAGGTCCTATGAAAATTCCATCCAATTTTGCGAGTCAGACTCCTGATGTATCGAATGCGCCAAATCCCAAGCTAATCAACGCCGCTCATCAGTTCGAGTCGATGCTTCTGCAGGAGATGCTGAAGCCGATGCGCTCCGGGCAGGATAGTTGGGGAGGCGACGGGGAGATCGATAATACGGACCATTCGATGGACACGATCAGCAGTTTTGGAACTGAGGCAGTGGCCACCGCTATTTCAAAGGGAGGAGGGCTGGGTATCGCCCGGCAAGTCATTGAGCAGATTACGCTGGAGCATCAGCGGGGGGTAGAAAAAGGCCCCGCACAGTACTAACGTTTAGCAGGCACTGTGCCGATATGATCAAGTAGACGGAGGACTACATGAGTTATGCAAACGGAGTGGGGGCATTGCAGCAAGTGCTCAGTTCGATCACACCAGCAACGACGCAGGCGACGGAATCAACGAATGCATCCGATCAGCGCGGGGTACGGGTTGCAAGCCCCAGCAGTGCGAACCACACTGACCAGACGAGTTTAAGTTCTGTGGGCGGAATGATTGCCCATGCATTGGAGGGTTCTGATGTGCGGTCCGATAAAGTTGCGGCCTTACAGCAGGCGATTGCTTCGGGAACATATCACGTCTCTTCATCCGACGTTGCCGACAAGGTGGTTCAGTCCTTACTGGAGTAGAGATGGCAACCTCTCAGGCTGTGGCAGATGTTCTGAACGAGACAATTGAAGCTTTCGCCGTTTTCGATTTGGAATGTCTGCAGATTCTGGAAGAACGGGCTTCCGCACTGGCGAAATCAAATTTCGTAGTGGATAAAGCCGGCATGGCCACAATCCTGTTAAAAAAGCGTGTGCTTGAACAGGTCCTGCATGACAGCATATCCCACCTGAAAGTCTTCAAACGTCTGTACGGAAGAGATAAGAGTGATCCATGGGAACATTGACATCACTGATGGACCTGTCGCGGCAAGCCTTGATGGCAGACCAGAATGCGCTCGACGTGACCGCAGCCAATGTGGCGAACCAGAATACGCCCGGTTATACGCGCCAGGTTGTGAGCTGGCAATCAGCGGATGCAGTGACGCTAAACGGTTTGACGTACAGCACTGGAATAACATCAACAGCGGTTTCGCAACGCGACAGGATACTGGAGCAGCGCGTACAACAACAAACTCAGTCCCAGGCGCAGAGCAGCGCATTAGAGTCGGCATTGCAGCAGGTTCAGGATATCTTCGGCCTGGGTTCCACGGGAACGTCAGCAAGTTCAACCGCGCTCGGCTCCGCGACCGATGCTTTCTTCGGTTCGCTTTCTGCGCTGGCGGGAAATCCATCCGATGCATCGACACGCCAAGGTGTTCTGACTGCGGCAAATACTTTGGCTTCGGTCTTCAACTCTGCCGCGAACCAATTGGAGCAGGTTACTTCCGCCCTCAATCAACAGGTTGGCAGTATCGTTGGACAGATTAATGCACTCACCTCGACGGTTGCTTCACTCAATCAACAGATTGCGAACAAGAGTCCTGACGCGAATGTGGGAGCTCTGGAAGATCAGCGGCAATTGGCGATTACGCAGCTCTCCCAGTATGTGGGGCTCAACCAAATAACAACCGAAGGGAATGGTATTACGCTTACAACGTCCAATGGCGCTGTCCTGGTCAGCGGCAGCAAGGCTTTTGCAATGAGTACGACGCAGATAGCTGGAACCACTCATGTGCTGGCCGGAGCTGATGCCACAGATGTTACCTCGGGCGTAGCCGGAGGCCAGCTTGGGGGTGTTTTGCAGGCCAGGGATCAGAAGTTGCCGGGCTATGCGAGTGCGCTCGATGATTTGGCTTATGGAATTGGTACAGCAATCAACCAGCACAATGGGCTTGGATCGGATGGCAACGGAAATCCTGGCCAGGCGATCTTTAATCTTCCGCCCACTGCAGCCGGAGCTGCCGCATCGATCAAGGTCACAACCGGAGATCCTGCCGCAATTGCAGCCGCCGCTGTCGGAGAAGGTTCCGCCGGCAATGGGAATGCAATTGGGATGGCGGATTTATCTACTGCGAATCTGGCCGGCGGCCAAACCGCATCAGGCTTGCTCGCCTCGCTTCTCGGACAGATTGGAAACGATACAGCCGGAGCGACGGCGGAAAATACGGCCCAACAAGCCACGTTGACGCAGCTCACAAGTCAACGAAATGCGCTCTCAGGAGTATCTCTCGATGAAGAGGCAGCAAACCTGACACAGTATCAGCGCTCTTACGAAGCTGCAGCCAAGGTGTTTTCAATCGTCAATTCTATTATGGCGAGCGCTCTCAACCTGGGTATCCAGACTACGGTGAGCTAGTCCTAAACCAAATTCTGAAGCTATTTTCATTCAAAATCAGAGGAATTGCATGAGAGTCGATCCGAATTATGTCAGCAATCTGGCGGCGTCATTGCAACAATCCAGCAGTGCGGAAGCTGCGCTTTCCAATCAGCTTTCGAGCGGTCTGCGAATCAACTCTCTGCAGGACGATCCGACAGCGGTTGCGCAAAGCACATTGATGGCAAGCGCAATTGCCAAAGATGACACATTCGTCCACACAGCCTCCGGGCTCACTTCCTTGATTCAGGTGGCCGATTCGACGCTCGGCGAAGTTGTCAGCCAGCTAACTTCGGCATTGTCGCTAGCCGTTCAGGGAGGCAATGGAACGCTCAACCCGGCTAATCTTACAGCGGTAGCTCAGCAGTTGAGTGGCATTCGTGATCAGGTGTTATCGCTTGCGAATACCACTTATCTAGGGCAGTCGCTCTTTGCCGGCAGCCAGGGTTCGGTAAAGCCGTTTGCGCTCGATATCTCGACCACGCCAGCCACGAGCAGCTATGCAGGAGATACGACGTTGCGTTATGTGGAGACTCCGAGCGGACAGAAAATACAGACAAACCTGGTGGGTTCGGACGTTTTTGGCTCGGGGAATTCGGGCGTACTTGGCGCACTGAATCAGCTAATTGCGGACTTTGCCGGCGGTGCCGTCAGCGCCACTTCCTCACTCGATACCGCTGCGTTATCGAGTGCCCTCGGCCATCTGTCATCTCAACGCAGCATATTGGATAGCTCTCTGAGCAGGTTGCAGGCAACCAGCACTTATACGCAAACCGAAGAGACGCAACTCAAAGTGCAACAGGGAAATCTAGTATCAGCAGATCCGGTTGCGATTGCTACGCAATTGAAATCTGCCGAGGTACAGAGGCAAGCTCTTATGAGCGTGATGAGTACGGTACAGAAGAATAATCTGTTCGACTATCTGCAATAGAACGCGCAATTACCTGTTAGATCCAGCCGCCGTCGATAATATAGTTCTGATTGGTCATTGCCGAACTGTCCTCGGACGCAAGGAAAAGCAATAAGCGAGAGACTTCTACAGGCATGATGTGGCGCTTAAGACACTGCCCCTTGAAAAGCTCCTGCTCGTGAGCGGGAGACATATAAAGCCGCTGCTGCTTTTCAGTGAGAATCGATCCCGGAAGAACACAGTTGACGCGAATATTGGCGGAACCCAGGTCCTTGGCTATAGAGCGGGTCATGCCTATGATGGCAGCTTTGGCGGTGACATAAACGGAAAGATTCGGCGTAGGAACCATCCAGGAGATCGAGCTCATATTGATGATCGAACCCCCGCCCGCCGCTTTCATTCCTGATGCAACAGCCTGAGCCGCAAAAAATTGGTGACGAAGATTCACCGCCATACCTTCATCCCAGAACTCCGGCGTAACATCTTCGAAACGATGGCGGGCATCATTGGCTGCATTATTGATAAGCACCTGGGGAGCGCCTACATGTGAACTGACATCTGCAATCGCCGATTGCAGATCACCAATATCTGTAACATCGCAATGCTGAAAATGGGGAACATGCGGACAGCGTGCAGCGAGGTCATCGATCAGAGCGAGTGCGGATTCGTCTGCTACATCGAGAAAGGCCACGCGAGCGCCCTGAAGAGCGAATTGCTCGACCGTAGCCGCTCCGATGCCCGAAGCTCCGCCAGTGACAAGGACGACCTGATCGACAAGGCTGGGGTAGGACGCGTAGATCGAAGGTGGGTTCATAAGGTTGTCGTTAATGAAAAAGGGGTGGAAGCCGGTCGGATACGCCGAAGAGGAAAATGGCACCTATGATAAAGCTGTAAGCTGCAGTGAGCGAAGTAACAACGGTTTGGACCCGCGGCCGATTGGCAGAACCGGCAAAGATGCCTGATGCGGAGGCAGTCATGAGAGTATTCATCAGTAATAGACCTGTAATAAAGCTAAGCAGGCCGATGAAGCCTCTGCTGGTCCCGCCAAGATTCGCTGCTAACAGAAACAAAAGGAGCTGCGAGGGAGTTTCGGCGCCAAGGCCATGAATAATGCCGACAATGAAAACAGAGCTTTGGTTGTACTGGAACGAGAATGGCTCGGGCTGTGGGATAGTGGAACTGAACCGGCGGCGGATTTGCCAGCCGGCGTAGCGCACCCCCGAGATGAGCAGGGCAATGCGGCTACGGGGGATGGGGTGATGATGCTCAGGACCCGATTTTCGGCGCAGAAACGTAATGAGAACATATAAGGCCAGAAGGATCAGTGTGGCGCCAACGAAACGCTCGCTGATCCCGTCCAGGTGCGCAGGCAATGACAGGTGCAGGAAAATAACGGCGGACCCCAGAATCGCCACCGTAAACGCATGACCCAAGGCATAAAGCAGCCCAAGCTTCATGCCTTCACGCCAATTGCGCTGAACACTTGCGATATCAGAGATGGCGGCCAGGTGATCGTAATCGAAGCCGTGGCGTAGACCAAGCAGGAGACAGGATGCAAGCGCGAGCTCGAGGGTAGACGACATGCTCATTCCAAGGTACGGTGGGCGGCGAGAGGATTGCAAGAGGACGTTTCGTGAATCATGATTCAACGGGTCGTTAACAATAGAATGAACTTTGTATTAGTGGACGGAGGATCGATGGATTTGCAGAAGCGGATGCGGGAAGTTACGGCTCCCAGGCCAAAGGTGGCAAGGCCGATCGTACTGGTCGGCGCGGGTGGAATTGCACACGACGCTCACCTTCCAGCCTATCGCAAGGCTGGATTTCCCGTGGTTGCAGTAGTGGATAGAGACCGCGAAAAGGCTGAGGCTCTGGCCCGGAAATTCGAAATTCCATGTGTGGCGGGAACCATTGCAGAGGCAGTCGCCTATGCGCCAAAAAACTCAGTATTCGACTGCGCAGTTCCTGCGCCTTCTCAAACATCGGTACTGCCCCAATTGCCCAATGGAGCGGCTGTGCTGATGCAAAAGCCAATGGGAGAGACGCTGGCTGAAGCTACTGAAATCCTGAAGATATGCCGGAGCAAGGGACTGACGGCAGCAGTGAATTTTCAACTGCGATGGGCTCCGAATATGCTGGCCGCAAGGGCTCTTTATGAGTCGGGCGCGTTGGGCGCGCTGCACGATATGGAAGTCACGGTGAGCTGCCATATGCCGTGGGAACTCTGGAGCTTCCTGAATAAAGCTCCCCGCCTGGAAATTCTCTATCACTCCATCCATTACGTTGATCTGGTGCGAAGCTGGTTTGGCAATCCGCGTGGAATTTACGCAAAGACGGTGAAGAGTCCGCGCACAGCGCAATTAGCGGCAACAAAGAGCGTGATTACGTTTGATTACGGCGACGAAACACGTGTCTTTATCGCGACCAACCACAGCCACGATTTCGCCCCGAAGTTGCAGAGGAGTTTCGTTCAGTGGGAGGGCCTGCAAGGCGCCATGCGAGCCCAAATGGGAGTAAATCTTAATTATCCCGTTGGGTTGCCAGACAACCTGGAGTACATCGTTCGCGGCGATAGCGATTGGAGCGAGGGGCCGGTCAGCGGGAATTGGTTCCCCGACGCGTTTATGGGATCGATGGGATCGCTTCAGGCTTACGTGCAGGGGGAAGCGGAGACTCTGCCAACCGGAGTGGAAGATGCAATCGACACGATGCGAACGGTAGAAGCGGCTTATATCTCGAGCGAACGTGGCGGCGTGGAATTACCTGAGATGCATTTGTAGTAGTTACCCGCGCACTATCTCCTGTAGTTACCGAAGATAGTGCGCAGGCGATCGTCGATCTAGCGGCCCATCCAACCACCATCTACGGTGATGACGGTTCCGGTAACGTAGTCGCTTGCCCTGGAACTTAGAAACAGCGCGGCGCCGGCCAAATCCTGCGGTTCTCCCCAGCGTGCGGCAGGGATGCGTTCCAGTATCTGGCGGCTCCGGACTTCGTCAGCCCGTAGCGGCTCAGTGTTCGAAGTAGCGAAATATCCCGGCGCAATCGCGTTGACCTGAATGCCTTTGGGCGCCCATTCGTTCGCAAGAGCCTTAGTGAGTTGTGCCACTCCACCTTTGCTGGCGGCATAGGCTGGAACACGGATGCCCCCCTGAAAACTAAGCAGCGACGCGATATTGATGATCTTGCCGGGTGCACTACGGGAGATCATATCCCGGGCAGCGAATTGCGAGAGCTGAAACACGCTGGTTAGATTCACCTGCAACACTTGTTGCCAGTCCTCGAGCAAGGTGTCTTCGGCAGCATTCCGATGAATCGTACCGGCATTATTGATCAGAATATCGACCTGCCCCAATCTCTGCTTTACCTGCGTGAAGAGCGCCTCAGCCGCAGTGGCGCTGGAGAGATCGGCCTGGAAAGCCTCCGCGCGACCTCCGGCAGAATTAATGCTGGCAGCGGTTTCATCGGCGGGGCGGCGATTGCCATGGACCGCCACGCTGGCGCCAGCCTGGGAAAGCGCGGTAGCCATGGCAGCGCCAAGGCCACTGGCAGCACCGGTGATGAGGGCTACTTTATTATCGAGACGAAAAAGATCGAAGATATTTTGCATGATTAAGCTCAATGTACCGGGAGCAGGGAAACAGGGCAAATCTTAGGCTTCTGTTGAAACGTAGGGACATACTTTACCAAAGCTCGCCGGCACGTAGAATGATTGGAAATCTGGTGGTTTCGATTTTGAGGATCACAGATTTTCCCTTCAACCGGAATATGAGTGCCAGCGGTAATTTGGCTTCCAGGAGTCGTGTCCAACTGAAGACGCAACGAACCAGACAGCGAGGGACCAACTAACAATGAGATATTTTCTCGGACTGGATATTGGTGGTACAAAGACTGCTTGCGCGCTGGCGGACGAGGATAGAATTCTAGCTCGCTCCCGCTCGGGGAGTGCGAAGATTCTTCGCGTTGACAAGGCAGATGCAGCGAGACATCTACAGGAGGCATTGGAATCTGCATCGAAAGAGAGCGGCGTGCCGCTTCGCGATGTGACTGCATCGTGTATCGGAACTTCGGGTATCACCGTCGCCGCTGTGAGGGACTGGCTTCGTGAGCAGATGGCGAATTCTGTAAGCGGCACGCTTACTCTCGTGGGAGATGAAGTTATTACGCTCGATGCCGCATTCCCAGGGCAACCGGGCGTTGTCGTCATTGCAGGGACTGGATCGAATGTAATTGGCCGCGGCCGCAGCGGATGGACAACAAATGCAGGGGGCTGGGGCCCGGCCCTCTCGGATGAAGGTTCAGGAACGGTGCTTTGCCAGCAAGCTCTGCGCAGCGTATTTCGCGCGATCGATGCTGGCGATGACCCTTTATTGCTCCATCATGTACTCGACCATCTTGGACTTCGGACAAAAGAAGATCTGGTGGCGGTCGCGAATACGCCGAATTTCTCTTTTGCCGATCTGATGCCCGTCGTCATGCAAGCTGCATCCGAAGGAGACAGAATAGCGCAGGAGATCCTGCAGCGAGGTGGGAAAGAACTGGCTGAGCTTGTAATTCACGTTATCCGCAGACTTGCTAAGGCAGAACCGGGAATCGAAGAAGGATTGAAGATTGCTTCCACCGGCTCGATCTTGGCACACATCGACCTGGTATCCCATGCGATGCAGAGAGTTCTGTTCGCAAAATATCCTCAGCTCGAATTTGTCGCTGGTACAGTCGATCCACTGGAAGGCGCGCTTTATCACGCGCGTCGTTCTGCATTAGCAGTAGAAAGCTGAGCCGTATCCATAGCGGGAAACATGCTCGGATACGGCTCCAGATTATCCTTTCATTGAACGCAACCCTTCAGGCACTTTCAAGCACAAAGGACGGCGGGATATCCGCGGGACGGGTGCCGAATTCAAGATTAGGTTCACTGCCCATCTCGAAGACGATCCTGGCTCCATTGACGACATCGCGATGATTAAACCACGAACGCGTATACGGTTTGCCATTGAAGGTGACGGACTGGATATATTGGTCCGTGGGAGCGCTCCGGTGGGCCACAACTTCAAGCTGCTTACCTTTGCCGAGTTCAAGTGTGACCTTATCAAAGAGCGGAGTGCCGAAGATGTAATTTCCGCTGACCGGGTCGACGGGATAGAAGCCCATCGAGCTCAAAATGTACCAGGCCGACATCTGGCCCACGTCCTCGTTGCCCTGTAGACCGTCGGGAAGCGGAGCATACATCTTTTCCATCAACATCCGGACACGCTGCTGAGTTTTATGTGGCTGCCCAGCATAGGTGTAAAGATAAGCAATGTGATGCGACGGCTCATTTCCTTGAGCATATTGACCGACTAGCCCGGCAATATCCGGTGGCGCATCCGGTGGCAATGTGGAAGGCTGATCGAACAGCTCGTCGAGCTTGGCCAGAAATGCCTTTTGTCCGCCCATGATTTCAATAAGACCGGCAGGATCGTGCTGGACACCGAAGGTGGTCTGCCATGAATTGGATTCTGTGAAATCGCGCCATTTCTTGGACGTTCCCATCTCGATTGGGCTGAAGTTGGGTGCCCACTCGCCATTGGAGAGCTTGGGCCGCGCGAAATTGATCTTGCGATCGTAATAATTCTTGTAATTGAGCGAGCGATCGGAAAGCATTTTGGCATCGTCTGCGTGACCGAGCTTCTTTGCAACGTGGGCGATGGCCCAATCGTCATAGCAGTACTCGAATGCCTTGCTTACCGATTCGCCTTCCAGATCGCAAGGAATGTAGTGCATCGACCGGTAGTAGCCGAGACCACGATAATCGTCCACCATGGCGCGCTTCATCATGCATTTGTAGGCACGCCCATAGTCGATGCCGGAGATGCCCTTGTTGCACGCCTCGGCAATGACTGCCGCCGAGTGATAGCCGGTCATGGTACCCGTCTCGGTGCCTTGGAGAGGCCACACCGGCATTCCCGCGGGGCTCTGCTCGGCCATCAAGATAAGAGCATTGGCAAAATCCGGCACCAGTTCCGGGTTCATCAGCGTGTATAGCGGATGGGCCGCGCGAAAAGTGTCCCAAAGAGAGAACGTCGTGTAATTATGGTGCCCACGGTCAATCTGATGGACCTTCTTATCCATTCCCCGATAGCGGCCGTCGACATCATCGAACAGCGCAGGTCCGATGGAAGCATGGTAAAGCGCCGCATAAAAAATTCTTTTGTGCGCTTCATTCGCGCTGGTGATCTGAACACGGGAGAGCTGCCGGTTCCACTTTTCCCGAGCATCGCGACGAACTTTTTCGAAATCCCATCCGGGCAGTTCGGCCTTCAGGTTCCCGGCGGCGGACTCTGCACTGATACCGGAGATGCCGGTCTTCACCAGGATCACAGGATTATGTGTCAGATCGAAGAAGAGAACACATTTAAGTGACTTTCCTGTGAGCGGCTGAGTACCGGTGGAAACCTCCTCGTCATCTTTATAGAAGACCATGCGCGTAGGGCGTTGCGAGAACTGCATGGTGAAGTAGACCTCGCGGCCATCTCCCCATGCCTTGGTCGTGCGGCCTCCTGCGAGCATATCGGGCGCCGGGCTCGTGAGCGATGCGGAGACAACGGTCGGCTGACCCTTGGCTTGATAACCATGAACGAGGTCCACGATCATATGTCCGGTCGTCGGCGCGTCTCCCCCTTTGGGAAACGTGTAGCGATGCAGTCCGGCGCGTTCCGTTGCCGTCAACTCTGCATGGATGCCGTAATCCTTGAGCAGAACAGAATAAAAGCCCGGCTCCGCATGTTCATCTTTATGGTCGAAACGTGAGCGGTAGCCCTCGTCGGGATTTTCTCGGGAACCTGGTACGAGCTTCGATTCGCCGGTCCCAGGCATAACCAGAAAATCGAGCAGATCGCCGCAGCCTGTCCCGCTAAGATGCGTATGGCTGAAGCCCATGATGGAGGTGTCGGACATATGATACCCGGAGCACCAGTCCCAGCCGTCATTGTAGGTATCGGGACTGAGTTGGACAGCGCCGAAAGGAACAACCGCACCCGGAAAACAGTGTCCGTGTCCGCCAGTGCCTATCGTGATATCAACGAGTGATGCGGCATCATTGAGCGCGCTGGAAGATGCGGGTCGGGAGATCATCCGACCGAGAGCGGTGGTTCCGGTAGCGCTAACTGCACAGGCGGCGGAGATGCCGCCCAGAAAAGATCTTCTTGAAATCACATGAACTCCATCAATTGAGATCGAAACGATTGAGATGCCATTAAGTAGGACGAACCAATACCAAAATGGATGCCGGATAGCGGGTCCTTATCCGATTTTGAGCGGCTGCCCGGTCATAGAATGACGATGCTGAGGCCACATCCGCATTATATCTTTGGGTCTTGAAGTGACATATCTCCCATTTATAGCTGCGCACTAAGAAATTATTCCTGTACCGCATTGACCAACGAGCTGAGTGGATCGATGAAAGTGAAGCGCACAACACCGGAAGGCTTCTTCGCTTCCTCAATTTCGGCCAGCCTGTCTTTCTTCCAGCCGGCAGGCGCTTTCGTATTGGACGAGAGAAAATGGACAGCCTCGATTCCAGTTTGTGCGAGACCGGTAAGTTGCCCAGCACGAGGCTGAATCTCTGCAAGGCGAGGTGACTGTCGCATCTGCTCCTCAACAGGTGGAACCGAGTTGGCCATAATTTCAAACCAGTGGTTCAGGCCAGCCTTGCTTTCGCTATCGGACTGCGGTGATTGGAGGAAGCTCCTGGTAAGCCGCTCAATCTGATAGCGAGAAGGCGGATCGGGGCGGATTGCGTCGACGAAGCGATTGAGAACGGTAAACTGCGATGTCTTTTGCTGGTGGAA
>Ga0068855_100008497_pt1 | contig 12411 bp, 10 predicted proteins | sample KBSCornC52_FD_66592 | JGI IMG/M metagenome (GOLD analysis project Ga0068855, IMG submission 66592) | Corn rhizosphere microbial communities from Kellogg Biological Station, Michigan, USA - KBS Corn C5-2 | ecosystem: Host-associated > Plants > Roots > Rhizosphere > Soil ...
TTCGACCTCGTGCTCGCGACCCTCGACGCCCTGCTCGCCGAGCGCGGCGCCGAGGACAAAATCTGGGGCTCGATGGTCAAGCAGACTCTGAAGCGCCGTCGCCCCGGTTTCAACGAGTCGTACTACGGGTTCAAGTCGTTCAACAAGCTATTGGAAGAAGCAGCGGAGCGCCGGCTCATTGCGCTCGAGCGCGATGATAAGTCTGGGGGCTATGTGGTCCACTCGCCGGCGGAGGGAGGGTAGCCAGAGCGGCAAGGCGTTTGGTGGCCAGCATCCGCTCGTTCAATTCCTCGATCGCCTGGCTACCGGTGCGGACGAACACGAATGGCAGCAGCGCGTGCACCATGCAGGCCACACCTGCCACGACCATTCGACCGCCGAAACACGCGGCTCGCAATAAATGCTCGCCGTAGGTTTCTCCCACGGACCGGGGGTGCTCGGTAAAAAGGCGTTGCATGTCCATACGAAACAGCGTACTCCGGTTCCTGGGGTACGCGATTGCGAATGCCTGGCGAAAGACCGGCAATTGCGCAACAATGTTTCATGGATAAGATCGATCGTAGAATTTTGGAGCTGCTGCAGCAGGATGGTGCCCTGCCCGCCGCCGAGATTGCCGACCGGGTCGGACTCTCCAAGGCGCCCTGCTGGCGCAGGATCAAGAAGCTGCAGGAAGACGGCGTCATCAAACAGACAGTCGCCCTGCTCGATGCCCGCGCCCTGAACGTGGGGACCACGGTTTTCGTGATGCTCAAAACGGCGCAGCACCACCAGGCCTGGTTCGACAGATTTGTGGCCGCCGTCCGTGACATTCCCGAAGTCACCGAGATCCATCGTATGAGTGGTGACGTGGATTACCTCATGCGGATCGTCGTACCCGATATCGACGCGTACGACGCTGTCTACAAACGGTTGATCGCGGCGGTGGAGTTCCTTGATGTCAGCGCGAGTTTCGCGCTCGAGACCATCAAGTACACCACCGCCTTGCCGTTGAGTTACGTACGCCTCGATTCACAATGATCTGAGGAAGTTCAAGAGATCCTGTTGCTGCGCAGTGCTCAGATTGTTGAAGTTGGCGATCACCCGGGTGGCCTCCGAAGGCCCGAACTGATTGCCGCCACCGCCGTTCCAGCGCGAGTTACCGCCGCTGGCATGTAGTTGGATAGCCTGCACCAGGTCGCTCGTACGGCCGTCATGCAGGAAGAAGATCCGCTGCCCGAGACCCCACAGCGGCGCTGTGCGGAACTCGTCGCCGGCAGCGGCTTCCTGGATGATGTTGTCCGCCAGCACCGGCCCCATCTTGTGGAGTGCAAGGTCGGAATACAAACCCACGGTCTGGTTGGCGAGCGCCGCGACCGTCGTATTGCTCGTCTTGAATGCCGGGGTGTGACAAAGCGCGCAACCGATACTGCTGAAGAGTTGCTTGCCACTTGCAATCGAAGTCGCGCCGCCCGGCAATGTCGGCGAGGGCGCGGGCGCCGCAAGATAACGCATGTAGTTTGCGAAGTTGGTGACGTCGCTGAGGATATTGTCCGTCGCGAGCGGGCTGTGCTTGCCGGTGATGTCGTTCGGCACCGTGTCGAACTGGCAAGCGGGATTCAGGTCGCGCTCAGTCTGGAAGAGCTCGTTGGTGATGCCCTCCTCGACGTTGTAGGCCTCCCCGGAGAACAGGTAGAGAGAGACGTTCTGCGCCTTCCAACCGTAGCGAGTGATGCGCCCGTCGTTACCATTCGTGTTCAGGTGACCGGAAATCCCGAGCGCCCGCTTCTGCTGCCAGTTGGCTGCGAGATTCGCCGTGAGCGCGGTATCGGGAATATTCTCCATCAATCCCAACCCGTAGGTCGGTGTGGGAATACGCAGTGACACGTTGCCGCGCGCGAATTGCGCGTTGAAATTCTCTTGCACAGCGGTGCAACCGGTGGCGTTGGCGGTGTCATCGACCCGGCCGCTGATGACGAACAGGGAGTGCACACCACCATCGCGCGTGCCGTTGGCGGTGAACTTGAAGCGTGCCTCGCGGATCGGGCCATTGGCCGTAATGAAAGTGGGCACCGTGTTGTTGGCGCCCAGGGCGGTCGCGAGGGCTACCTGGGGATTGACAGGTGGCGAAGAGCCGCCGTGTGTCGGATACACGTGGCAGCCCACGCAACTGTCCAGATTGAAACGCGGCCCGAGACCATCCCCCAATGCCTCCAGCTCCTTGAAGTTCGCCTGCCCTTGGAAGAAGAGCGTCGTCTGGTCCGGCGTCAAGCCCGGCAGAGGATTACCGAACGTGTCAGTGGCGCTCGCCGGCCGCAACCCGGGATCCGTCGCCGCAGCCATCGCGACACCCGCGCCGGCGGCCCAACTCACAACTGTCATGCAGACCGCGGCTGCCAGCGCCGCACCGTGCGATTTCATGTTCCTTGCTCCCCGCTACCTTGAACGACCCACGCGCTATCGGCTGATGACGCCGCCCCAGCCAAAGCAAAGCCCATGCCGCACGTGCATGCGCATACAGGTCGCAGAACATAACAGTTTGAAAAGGCGGGGATTTGCGCGGCGGGTGGATAACCAACGAGTCCCGGCACGAGCACGCGTGTGTCGCAGGGCGCGAACACAAACCTGTCACCGCGCGCAACGCGTTGATTTCTATGCAAGCGGGTTGTCGCGCGTCCCAGACGCGCGACAGATCAACATAAGGTCCGGCCCGCTCATGAAACGGCACTTTCGTGCAGTGGGACGCGCGGCGTTGAACCGGTCGCGCCCTGTCTGACATCACCGACGAGACTGTGCGCTGGTCAGCGAGCGGCCGTCAGAGTGTTGTCCGCGACGATCTGCGCGATGCGCGCATGGATCTCGGTCTTATCGATCTCGTAGATTGCGGTGTGCAACACCGGCTCCCGACGCGGCGTGTTTGCCAGCTGCGACCCCGACCGGTCGCGCACATCGATGCTGGCGCGTGTCGACAGGCCAATGCGCAGCGGATGCGCCGCGACCTCGCGCGGATCGAGCGCGACTCGCACCGGCACGCGCTGTACGACTTTGATCCAATTTCCGGTCGCATTCTGCGCTGGCAGCAGTGCGAACGCGGCGCCGGTACCTAGACCGAGCCCTGTGACGACGCCTTTGTACGCCACCTTACCGCCGTAGAGGTCCGCCTCGATCCGCACGGGTTGTCCGATCCGCATGCGGCGCAGCTGCACTTCCTTGAAGTTGGCCTCTACCCGGAGCCGGTCCAGGGGCACGATCGAAAGCAGTGGATTGCCGGAGCTCGTGCGCTCACCCAATTGCGCGGAGCGCCTGGCGATGTAACCGGAGACTGGCGCGTGGAGGCTCGTGCGCCGGAGGGTCAGCCAGGCGCGCTCCACCGCTGTCGCGGCGACCTGTACATCCGGGTTGTCAGGCACGCCCGTTTTGCCGAGCAACGCAGTACCCCCGGCGAGATTCTTCGTCGCGGCGATCAGCCCCTGTTGCGCAGCGCTGACGGCATCCTGGGCATGCGAGATCTCTTCCGTGGAGACAGCACCTGACTTGCCGAGATTCCTGCGTCTTTCGAGATCGAGCAGCGCCCGATTCAGATCCGCCTGGCGCTGTGCCTGGATGGCTTTGAGCTCGTCGCGACTGGTGAATACGGTGCGCACTTGCCGCACCACCTTCGCGAGTTGCTCCTCGGCCTCCTGCAGCGCGATGCGTGCGTCGGTGTCGTCGAGCTTGATCAGCTCCTGCCCCTCCTGCACGAAGTCTGTTTCGTCGGCATCGATGGCGACCACCGTTCCGCTCACCTGGGAGCTGACATTCACCAGGTCGCCCGCGACGTAGGAGTCGTCCGTCTCCTCGTAATGGCTCGCGTAGAACCACCAATAGGCGCCGGCGGCCAAGGCAGCAACAACGCAAACGCCGCCGACCGTAAGCAACCATCGGGTGCGCAGCCGCTGACGTCTGACCACGGGGTTGGCGGGAGAAACCGTTGCGTCCATCAAATCAACTCTAGCTGGGCGACCGGGGGAGCGGCAATGTGGAGACCGGGTTGTATCCGCCGCCCAATGCGCGGATGAGATCCGTGCTCACCGTGAGGCGGCGCGACTGCAACTCGGCCAACAGTGCCTGCGCGGTAAAGACCTGATTTTCAGCTGACAACACGCTCAGGTAGTTGTCCAGACCGGCGCTGTATCGCTCACGCGTCAGATCGTACGAGCGCTGCGCCGACTCGAGTGCCGCGCGGGCATCCTCGGTTTCCTTGTCCGTGGCCGACCAGTTCGCCATCACATCCGCAACTTCGTGAATCGAATCGATCAGGCTTTGGTTGTATTGCCCGACAGCAAGGTCGTACTGGGCTTGCTGCGCTTGCAGAGCCCCGCGCAGCTCGCCACGATTGAATACCGGCAGGCTCATCGCAGGCCCGCCCCCGACGATGGCATCAGAGGCATCGAACAACTTCGACAGGCCGACAGCCTGCAGGCCGGCGAAAGCGACGAGGTTCACGTTTGGATAGAAGGCTGCCTCGCTCGCCGCCACGCCGCGTGCGGCCGATTCGACCCTCCACCGGGCCGCGGCTACATCAGGACGGCGCCCGAGCAGATCGACCGGCAATGCCGAGGGCAACGCGATGCTCGTTGGCGCGGCCAGATGCGGCCGCTGCAGATCGAGACCACGATCGGGCCCAACCCCCACGAGCGCCGCAAGGGCATTACGCGTGGTATTGATGTTGGACTGAGTGAAATCCACGCTGGCACGCACCAACGCGACCTGACCCTCGGACTGCTTCACCCGTGCGGCGTTCTCCAGGCCAGCGGCGACGCGTTGCCGGGTCAGCTCGAGAATCGAGTTTTGCTGCTCGAGATTGGCGCTGGCTACCTCATAAAAGGCGTAGGAGAGATCGAGTTGGAAATAGGCACGCGCTATCGCCACAGCGAGCGCGAGGCGCGCCGCAGCCTGGTCGGCCTCTGCCGCCTGCACGCCGGCTCGAGCCGACTCCAGCGCCTCTCGATTACGTCCCCAGAAATCGATGTCGTAGCTGAAATCGAGCGCCAAGCGCGCATCGGTCAGGTAGCTCCCCGCATACGGTGGCGGAACGAGGCCGTGCTCCGGAAAGCGCTGCTTCGTGACTTCGCCGTTGATAGCCGTGGAAGGAAGACGTGCGGCCTGAGCTCTCGTGGCCTGCGCTTGAGCGGCACGCAACCGCGCTTCGGCGATCTCCAGAGAAGGACTACCGGCGAAAGCCTCGTCGATCAAGGCATCGAGCTGTGGATCCCCATAACCGCTCCACCAGGTGCCGGTTGGCCAGGCGGTCGGGGTGACTGTCGCACCCGCGAGGGTACGCTTGGCGATGAGGTTTTCCGGAGCAATCGCCGGTGTCGCATGCCAGTCGCCCCGCGATACGCAGGCGGCGAGCAGCATTGCAAGCGAACCTGCGAGAAGGGCATTTACAATGGCGGTCTTCATGAGCTCACCTCACCGATTCCGTTCCTGATCATTCGCTCGAGGTACTGTTTGAGAGCATCGACCTCCGCAGGCGCGAATCCGGCAAGATGGCCGGAGATCACACGTGCTGCCGCCGCTCGCAGCCGCGGCAGGAGATCGTTGCCGTTATCCGTGAGCAGCAGATACACGACTCGCCGATCCTGGGTGCACCGCTCGCGCCGCAGTACCCCCTTCTCTTCGAGCCGGTCGAGCATGCGGGTCATGGAGCCGGTGTCGTAATGCATGGTGCGACACAGATCGGCAGCGGTATCGGCAATTCCATCGGCCACGTTCTTCAGCACGGCGAACTGCGCACCGGTCAAGCCAAAAGGCTCGAGTTCCGTGTCCAATCCAGTCAGCAAGGCGGATCTCGCGCGGCCGATCAGATGTCCGATGGTCATCTGATCGTCGGCGGACGCCTCCGCCGCAGCGTGGACCGCTTTGACTTCGGCTCTGCGACCTACTGGCTCATTCATGATACCGTCCAATTACTGCCTGCACGACTACTGCCTGGGCAATTAATTCTCGCTGGAATAACGGATTTGTCAAGCCATGCCTTTTGACGTCGAAAAACTCATGGACGGCTCGCGGCTCAGCCCTCTGCACTGGCGGGTGCTGATCCTTTGTGCGGTCGCAGCATTTTTGGATGGCTATGACGTGGCCGTGATGGCCTCCGCGACGCCGAGCATCGCCAAGGAATGGGGCCTCAATCCGGGCGAGCTACGCTGGGTCGCGACCGCCGCCATATTCGGGATCACGATTTCGGCGCTCGTAGTGAGTCCGTTGGGTGACTATTTCGGGCGGCGCGCGGTCCTGCTCACAGCCTTTGCGATCGTCGGGGTCTCTACCCTCATGGGAGCCTTCGCACATACTCAGAATGAGTTGTTCGTATGGCGGCTGCTGACCGGCCTCGGCATGGGTGCGTGCCTTCCCAACGCGCTCGCGATGGGAGCCGAATACGCGCCCCCTGCCAGGCGCACCGCGCTCGTCGCCCTGCTGGCCTGTGGCATCTCGCTGGGGTCAGCGACATCCGGACTGGTCGCACCGCCCCTACTCGAGCTGGGAGGCTGGCGTGCGCTATTCCTCACCGGAGGCTGTGTAGCCCTGGCAGCCTGGCTGCCTCTCTTCGCGCTGCCGGAATCGTTGCGCTTCCTGACAGCCCGCGGCCGCAGTCCGCAAGTGGTCGGACGCCTCCTGGAAAGACTCAACCCCACTCACAAGTACGAGCCGGGCAATACCTACACCCTCCCGGAGACGACCTCCACAAAGCTCTCCGTCAGCCATCTGCTCACTCCGCGGCTCGCCCCGGCGACACTGCTGCTGTGGCTGGTGTTCTTTCTCAACCTGGGACTGCTCTACCTCATGTCGACATGGCTGTCGACGTTGCTCAATGAAGGTGGGCTGCCCCTGTCGCAAGCTCTGCGAACCGCGGCCATGTTCCAGATAGGGGGTGTCTGCGGCGGATTCCTGCTCGCCTGGCTGATGCAACGCTGGGGACCGTTCCTCGTGCTCGCCGTCAGCTACACGCTATGCGCAGGAGCTTTGGGCGTCCTGGGCACGCACATTACCAACCCGGCGCTCTTGGTTGTGCTCATCCTCATCACTGGTAACGGCATCAACGGTGGCCAGGTGGCGCTGAATGCCGTCTCGGCGACGATGTATCCAACGGCGGCGCGGGCGACGGGCATCGGTTGGGCGTTGGGTGTAGGGCGCTTCGGGGCGATCGTCGGGCCTCTAGCCGCCGGAACCCTGCTGGCTGCTGGCTACAACGTGGCACACCTGTTCTGGCTCGCCATCATCCCGACGCTGATCTGCGCCATCTCCGTGACGCTGTTGCGCCGAGCGGTCAACCGCTCTCAAGGCGTGAACAGCTCCGCGCCAAACGATTGTAGATCAGGCTCAGCCGCATAGCCCAGATGCTCGAGGCCGAAGATATCCTCCACAGACCGCAACAGCGAGTAATGGTTGTAGGGGACTGTGGAGACGGTACCCGGCTTGATGAATTTCGACAGGAGGACCGCGCCGATCTTGCCGCCCCCCGGGCCTAGCACACCCGGCTTCCTCCGCGAGCCCGGCAACGGCTTCTCGCCACAGCACGCTGTGGAGCCCTCCGGACCGTAGCCTTCCGATTCATCGAACGTGATGACGAGCAACCCGTCCCGCTTGAATGCGGGTGACGAAGTGATGCGCGGTACCCACTTGCGCAGGAATGCGTCGATCGCCGGATAACCTCCCGGACTCCCGTCGATGCACGCCGGGTCATGACCGTCGTTGCAGAGGTTGGGGGTGATGAAGACGTAGTTCGGCGTCGATTCGAAGGCTTGCAGATCCTTTGGCAAGACATCCAGATTGACGACATGAGCATCACAACGAGCTTGATTGTCGATGATGCTGTGGAAGTAGACGAAGGGGTTGTGCTTCGCCGCGTACTTGTCCGCGTTGGTTGCGATGAGAGTGTGGTCCAACTTGCCGATGGGAGGATGGCCGCAAGCGGGGCGCTCCCGTCTCGGGTCCTTACCCATGTCTTCCATGTAACCCTTCCAGGTAAGGCCCGCCGCCTCCAGTTGGTCAGGAAGCGTTTTCACGATACTGGGATAGACGCAGCCCAGACCCCATGCCTGCCCGTGAGCGTCCAGGCCCGGACGCTGCATCCAGAACTCCGAAAACAATGGGCAGTCGAGCTGGGTTTTCTCGTTGGGCGCCTGGCCGCTGATCAGGGCGACATAGTTGTCCAGGCTGGCATGGCCGATGCCGTAATAGTTGGCCAGCAGCGCCCCCTGCGCCGGCAGAGTGCGCGCGAGATACGGCGCGGGCGGGTTTTTCGAGAACGTAATCGCGGCGTTCTGGTTCTCGAGCATCAATACAAACACGTGGCGGACGGGTGGCAGCGCCGCCGCGGGACCGCACAACATCGACGCACAGGCGATGCCCACGAGCCAACTCGTCAGATACCGGCGCATTTCAGCTACCTTGCCTCAAGACAGCCGTCGCCCGCTCGATCCGCTCGCAATACGCGCTCAGTGCGGCAGCGGTCAGAGTGCTGTACTCGTTCGCGTCGTCCCATTTGTTGGCTTCAATGGACTCGCGCACGCCCGGCACGGTCTTGACTCCATATCCGGTCAACGCGCCGGGCGCGTAGATCAGGTGCGCGTACCACTCGCGACCGGGCAGGCCACGCGGGCTCGTGAGGGTCTGCTCCATGCCTTGCAGCAAGGCGTTGAGCTCCTTCATCTGCGCAGGAGTGAGCTGCAACGACCCCGCCACAAACCTGGCATACAGGTCGTCGTACGCCTTGGCGCTCGCCTTGAGCCGGGTTGCGACGTTGTCGAGCGGTGCGAAATTCAGATAAGGCACCAGCGGCTCACGCGACGGAGGCAGCACCGCACGGGTTGGATCGGCTGCCAGCGAGAATACGTTCTGATCGAGAAGCTTGCCCAGCTCCTCGGCATTCTTGCGTTTGTCATCTGCCAACTGGTGGAGCTCATCGACATAGCCGGCGATCGTGTCCGCAAATCCCGTGAACTGTAGCGGCAACACCTCCGCAGCAGCCACGCGCAGCACCACGCGGCCGGCGGTCTGCGCCTCCGCAACACCATAGGCGAACTGGGGGTCACCGAAGCGCACATAGTGCTCGAACGTGTCATAGACCGAGTGATACACGCCGCTCTGATCGCTTTCGCCGCCGTATTCGACATTGAGCGAGGTGACGCCCAGGTGTTGCAGGAAGGGCGTGAAATCGGAGCCCGAGCCGAGCGCCTCGAGCGGCAGATCCGCGCCGGAGCCGGCCAACTTGCCGTTCTTCTTCTCTTGCGCGCCAGCGGTCCGCTCGTATCCGGTGGCCATCATTCGCGCCCGCAGGCGGGCCAGCACCGTAACGTCGGTTTCCGGATCGCGCACGGATGCGGCGACGTCATTCATGAACCGTTGTAATGAATGGCTGCCGCCGGAACTGAGAAAGCCACGCGAATTCTCATCGGAATTCAAATATAACACCGCCTTGTGCCGCAGCTCCTCCGCGTGCGTCTCGGCCCACTCGGTCGAGCCCAGCAGACCCGGCTCCTCGCCGTCCCAGCTGGCATACACGAGCGTACGCTTCGGGCGCCAGCCTGTTTTCAACAGCGCGCCGATCGCCTTGGCTTCGGCCAGCATGGCGACGTGGCCGGACAGCGGATCCCACGCGCCAAACACCCAACCATCCCGGTGGTTGCCGCGCACGACCCACTCGTCCGGGCTCTGCGCGCCCGGAATCGTCGCGATGACGTCGTACACCGTCTTCATGCCCCAGTCGGAGCTGATCGCCAGATGCACCTTCGCCGGGCCCGGACCGAAGTGATAGGTGATCGGCAGAGCACCTCGCCAGGCTGGCGGAACCGCCGGACCTTGCAGAGCGGCGAGCAGCGGCTGCGCATCCGCGTACGAGATGGGCAACACGGGGATCTTGAGAACGGTCCTGACCTTCTCCAGAGGCAACCGTTTGGCGCTCTTCGTCGCGCCTACACCCGGAGTCAGAGGATCCCCCGAGTAGAGCGTCAGGTCCTGCACCGAGCCACGCTGCACACCCTCCGGTGGCCGCCAGCCTCCCCGCGGATAAACATCCCCGGACCCATAGCCATCGTTCTGAGGATCGGAGTAGATGATGCAGCCCAACGCACCATGCTCCTGCGCGAGCTTGGGCTTTAGGCCCCGCCAGCCACCGCCGTAACGAGCGATCACGATCTTTCCTTTGACGTCGATGCCGCGGCGGGCGAGGTCCTTGTAGTCGTCCGGCATCCCGTAATTCAGATAGACGAGCTCGCCCGTGACATCACCGTCGCCACCATAGACGTTGTACGGCGGCAAGGCTTGCGAGGTACGCGCCGAGCTCTCATCGCCCGGTATCGGCGGCTCGTGCAGACTCGCCACGAACTTTGTCGGGCCCACCATTTCGAGCGTGTGGTGCTTTAGGGTGGGATAAAGCACCTCGAACGTCTCGATGCGCGCATTCCAGCCCCATTGTTGGAAGAGCGCGAGCACCATGTCCGCATTCGCCTTGTCATGGGGGGAGCCGACGTGATTCGGTTCGGCCGATAGCGTCTGCAACCAGCCGCGCAGCTCGTCAGCATTGATATCCGCGTCGAAGCGTTGCTCCAGCGTGCGTTCGGTGGCAGCTTCCTCGGGCCTGAAGCCGAACATTGGCGACGCTGCGGCGTTCGAGCCACTCGCGGCGGCCAACAGGGCAAGAAACAACAAGGGGGAGCGCGCGTAGTGCATACGGGAAAAGCCTTTTCGGAAACAAACGGTCAGGTAGCAGCGACTTCGGCATCCGCTCGCTGCCGCGCCAGCTCGCGAAATCGTCATACGCGCGGTCCTACGCTGCGAGACGCTAGTTTCCACAAATAATAGAGCGGAACTCCAGCGAGGATGATCAGTAGCGTCAAACCGGTATCCCGCGGCTGAGCCCAGAGCGCGTTCGCGATCATGCCCAGGGAGGCGAGCAGGAACAGCGCCGGGACCACGGGATACCCCCACGCCCGATAAGGCCGCACCAGCTCCGGGCGGCGCCGTCGGAGCACGAACACGCCTGCCACCGCCAACGCATAAAAGGGCCAGATCCCCAGCACGAACTTGTCGGCGAGCTGCGCGAAATCATTCTGGAGAACATAGAACACGCCGAGGGCCGTGGCCAAGCCGATGGCCGCGGATGGGCTCTGGAAGCGCGGCGAGACACGCGCGATCGCACGAAAGAACAAACCCCGCTCAGCCATGGCAAAGAAGATCCTGGGTCCCGTCATCATCGTGCCGTTCAGGCCGCTGAAGGTCGAGATGAGCACCACCGCCGAGATGACTGCCGCGCCGGCACTCCCGACCAGGGGAATACGCTCGGCCACCGAGGTAGCGATGAGTTTCGAGCTTGCCATCTCCGGCAACGTCAGGACGTACATGAAGCCAAGATTGACGACCAGATAAACCAACATCACGCAAGCGGTGCCGACGATCAGCGCCATTGGCAATGTGCGTTGCGGGTCCCTCACCTCCCCGCCCATGAACGACAAGTCCGCCCAGCCGTCGTATGTCCACATGACCGGAATCAGCGCGGAAGCCAGGAGAGAAGGATGGATCGAGCTGGCCCAGGCGTGCTCGAAATGGGAGGGGCCGGCAGAGGGCACGGTGAAGGCGAGCAAGCCCAGTCCCATGACAGCCGCATACTTCGCCACCGTCGCGACACTCATCACGACGGCCGCCCGGCGCATGCCGAGATAGTTCATCGCACCGATCACGAGAATGACGCTCGCCGCGACGTAGCGTACCTGCATCGAGCTGAGCGGAATGAAATAACCGAGATACTCGGCGAAGATGGTCGAGGTCGCCCCGAGGGAAGCCGCCCGGATGACGGCCAGCTCCGTCCAGCCGAACAGGAACGCCGGCAAGGGACCGAAGCTCTCGAGCAACCAGGCGAAGATCCCGCCGGAGCGCGGTAAGGCGCCGGCAAGCTCCGCAATGGTCAAAGCACCGCACAGAGCGATCACACCGCCCAACACCCAACACAGGAGAACGGGGCCCGGAGCGTGCAATTGCGCCGCAACGGTGGCGGGAACCCGGAAAATCCCGCTGCCAATGGTGACGCCCACCAGGACCGCAACGGCGTTGAGGAATCCTACGGTGCGCGGCAGGCGCTCACCCCAGGGATCAGCGCCCTCGTGGGAACCGGTATCAGACATCCGCTACCGCAACCGCCTCACCCACATCAGGATCGAGGGCCGGCTCCGTCCGGACACAGTTTCGACCGCCGCGTTTGGCCGTGTACAGCGCGGCATCCGCTCGCTGCAACATGGTGCTCGGCGTGTCCCTGCCCGGCACCGACACCGATACACCGATGCTGCAGGTAATGCGACGCTTGTCAGGGAACCAACAGGAAGTATCGATGGCCCTGATGCGCGCACAGAAATCCTCTGCCGCCGCTTGCGCCACGCCCAGCCGCGTGTCCGGCATGAC
>Ga0068855_100008498_pt1 | contig 12411 bp, 5 predicted proteins | sample KBSCornC52_FD_66592 | JGI IMG/M metagenome (GOLD analysis project Ga0068855, IMG submission 66592) | Corn rhizosphere microbial communities from Kellogg Biological Station, Michigan, USA - KBS Corn C5-2 | ecosystem: Host-associated > Plants > Roots > Rhizosphere > Soil ...
TTCGCCTGTAGACATAGTAAGTGTGACATTATATATGCCGGGTTTTGCGTCTTTCAATTGCACTGGTTGTTCCCAACGCCTCACTTTTCCCGGAAAAATGACTTTATCTTCTAAGATATACTTTTCTTCTGGGTTGCCGAAAAGTGGTTGTACTAGCAGAATTGGTTTAGCGGTTATATAGTTAAGTGAAGTGTTTTCGACTCGAAGTACCAAGGGAAGTTCATTTGATTGATCAAATATATTTCCCAGAGAAAAAGTGAGAATATTAGCTTTGACTGCATTTGCGTCAACGATGCCTACATTTGCCAGAAAGAGAACACCGACACGTGCACTGATACTGGTACTTGTATTAGTAGGGTTTGCAGTTGGAAGAACAGGATCGAAAAATAGCAAGCCATAATAGCCGCCGACTGGAACGACTTTGGGAACCGGTATAGTCACCGTAATTGTTTGTTTGGCTTTGGCTGGTAAAAGTATTTCATTATCAGATAGTTGCATCCAGGAGAGGAGTGGATTATTGTGTGTATCTTGGAACACATATCCGCCATCTTCACCGGTTGTTTGGAAATCGCTCCGTTGTATTTGAAGGGGCAGGGGAACAGACAGTAAATTCGTCACAGTAATTTCTGTACTAATCGTATGTCCAGGATTAAGCACCAGCGGAATAATTGCCGGTGAAACGCTTATAATTTGACTCTGGTCTACTTTTATTGGTGCCTGAGCATTCACAGTATGTGTACATAAGCTAATGAAACCAAGGCAAATAACCGCAATTAACGCAAATTTCCGTAATTGAAAATTGAAAATTGAAAATTGAAAATTCATATGCTTAGTATGTGGGTACCACTATATACAGCACAGTTGTCTTATATGCTCCGGCAGGCGTTGTGCTCGCAGCCGTAACTCGATAGGTAACAGTAAATGCTTCATCAGATATGGCTGTTACAACCGGTCCTGGATGATCCGCGACTGGATCTCCTGGACTTGATGTGGTGAATCCTGCATAATGTGGACCGCCATTGGTAAATCTATCTACTGTGCCGCCTGTTAGATTGCTATCGCTGGTTGTATAGCCAAACCCTGTGCCACTCCAAGCAGTAGGGGCTGAATTAGGGCTTATATAATCTGGTATGGTTTTGCTTCCATCAGTTGTCAAGGTTAATGGTCCGGTTTCTCTGGCATTGACGACATAGCCACTATATGCATTGGTTGAAGTTGTTAAAACTGTTGCTTGACTGGTATCAGTGTAGCTATTAGCACTATTCAAATTAGCAAATGTTACTGTAGCACTATCGACCCCAAAGGTGAGCGATGGAGAAGTAGTTGTCGCGGTTGCTGTTGGCCCAAATCCTGTTTCAGTAAAGGTTCCTTGCTTTGCTTTGACTTTCACAGTATATGTTGTATTACTATCTAAGCCTGTTATATATGACCCGCTACTGCCGCCCCAGCCGGAATAGGTGAGGAAATTACTGGCTGAAAAACTTGTGCCAATTGTATTATCGCTTTCTACATATCGTGTATCACTCACAAATCCGTCAGAGCTGATAGCAATCGCATAGGTTGTGTCGGTTGGATTGCCGCCTGTATTGATAATTATTTGTAAGCGGTCATAGTTACTGGAGAGATTGGAGAAGGTTGGTGCAGGTGGAGTACTTGCTTGATATGTGGCATTGAGTCCTGCGCCTAGTTTGAAGTGGGTTGAGCTTAATTGTCCTGTATCGATCTCTCCAGCTGAACCATTCAACGAGTAGGTTGTACTGGAGGAACTAGCAGTACTTCCAGCCCCAAATCCATAATCCACCAATTGATAATGCGTACTCGCCGGCCCAGCAAAAGCAATTCCAGGAATATATAGATATACTAATAATGCAATCAAAACATATCGTAATAGCATAGAAACGGGATTATAAATTATAGATGATAAGTGATGGATTACGAGTTCTTAGTACTAATAACTTATAATTCATAATCTATAATTTATAACTCGGTCTTCGTTCAGATCGGTAAATAAAATATCTGTAACCCGAAAAGTGTTGGGAGGTATTCATTGGTACAGATTTGAGGAATGTTTCTTCGGTTGGCCAAAACAGCGATTAGTGCTTTTGAGAACGTCAATTCATTTGCTTGATACATGACGAGAGTTTTCAAAGCAACTTTGCTATCATTCTCATCGCTGTAAATAATATTGAGGTTGCTGAGTGCGATAGTTCGCAGAAAGTCTTTGGAGAGTGAGGGACTTATATTGGTATAAATATGGGTATAGACGGCATTCACCGAGAGAATATCAGTATAGATTTGATATTCATTCTCTGCAAAGAAACGAAAAAAAGCAGCCGCCTGTTCGTGCTTTTCCTTCGCCCGATCAATGAACGCGATAAATATATCCGGTGCAATAAAAACCTTTTTGCTTATCATAATTACTAAAATTCCAAGCACCAAGTACCAATTTTCAACCAGCACTTAGTTTTGCTTTGGTGACAATCGCTGAAAAAATCAGAAGAAGCTCTTGACATTCTTTCCACAAAATTCTAAATTCCTCTGCAAACTCAGGATTTGCCCTGGCTAATAATCGTAGCCAGTGTTTGGTTTCTTTGGTTTCTTTTTTACAAATTCCTACCTTATGAATAAAATCCTTTTTACTTTCTGCTTCATTTGCTTCACAGTAGTTTGCTCCCATCGAGCCGCCCGAACCAACCAGCTGTTCAATCATACGTTTATTAATTGGATTATTAGGCATCTTTTTCATCAAATCAATAATATGCTCTGCAAATACTGCAGTTCTTTCTTCAAGATCATATTTTTTGGTACTTATTATTTGGTCATTCATTGTAAATTGGTACTTGAAAATTGAAAATTATCTTTCATTTATTTTTGAGATTTAATTTTTGATTTTTTATCTAAGGTGTCAGCGTCAAACTCGCTCCTCTTCCTTTTAGTCGAAGAAGCGGATCGTCAATGGTAAATACTTTTGCCTGTATTGGTTTAAGACGAAAAGGCGAACGGATTTTTTGTTCACCTGGTGTAAAGTCTTTATTGAATTCTTGCAACTGTGATTCTTTAATTCTTACATTACCGCCGACTCGTATAGCTTTTAATTTCCCTTCTTTTATGTAACGCCGGATAGTCAGCGGGTGAACCTTTAATATGAAAGCAGCTTGATTAATATTAAATAAATTCTCCATATGTTGATCCTCATCTAATTCACCTTAATCATCCTCGATGCTTAGCTGTCATTCCCGCGGAGGCGGGAATCCAATTAACACACTGAAGTTAGATGTTAGAAACGTGAAGATGGATAGAGATGTTGGAAGATGGAGGTTTGATTTTCTACCTTCAAACGTCCAGCTTCATTGTCCAGCTTCTACGATCTAACATCCAACGTCTAAAACACTGCATCCAACGTCAATTAATTGGATTCCCCTCTTCAGGGGAATGACAACTGTGTAAGCTGAATCACCCACGGTCTTTTCACAAACTAAGTATATAATTATATGCATGACTATGCAATACTCTGTACGTATGTGAAAAAATTGACCAGCCTGCTATACTAGTTTTAAATTAATACTACTGCAGTAGTATTAATTTATGTCTCATCTGTCCACTTCTTATTCTAAGCTTTTTTTGTGTCTGTTTGCAACAGTACTTTTACTTAGTTTTTTTAGTTTTTTGTTGTTTGTGAAACCAGCACTTGCGGTAACTGGGATAAACAGACAAATTAACTTTCAAGGAAAACTGGTGAATCCGGATGGGACGAATGTTGCGGATAATACGTACTCAGTGGTATTTACGCTTTACGATACTTCTTCAGGTGGAGCTGGCTTATGGACTGAGACAGATTCAGTGACGACTTCCAATGGTATTTTCCGCGTGTCGCTTGGCGCGAATACTGCTATTCCATCCAGTTTCAATTTTAACTGGAGCGGTCTTTATTTGGGTATCAAGGTAGGTACTGATGCCGAGATGATTCCGCGCGTCCAGATGACTGCTGTACCATTTGCTTTCAATGCCCAACAAGTTGCAGGTCTGACTGTCCAGGACAGTAGCGGGAATGCAAGTACATCAGGAACGTTACAAATCCCAAATGCCAAAACAATTTCCTTTGGCAACGCGTTTACGACGAATGCTACAGGAGCTTTGACGATTAATGCGTTTGATGCAAGTGGAAACACGTTAAATTTGCCTGCATCTGGAGCGATTACCTTGGTAGGAACGACACAAACCCAAGATCTAACCAATAAAACGTACAACGGTCTTACTATGACGAGCTCCACACTTAAGCCAACTGTCTCTGGTGGTTTAGCGATAGATGCCAATGGTTCCAATACGCTTTCGCTTGGGGCAAATGATGGGAATGCGATTGTTTTTGGCAAATCAGGAACGACGTATACGTTGAATGGCTTGACAGGAAATCAAAGCGATATTTTAGCCTTAGGTTCATCTGGATCTCTTACCACAATTGGTACGACAGCGCTTTCGCAACAATGTCTCTTGTCATCCGGTCTTGCAACAGGATCACCCGTATGGGGAAGTTGCGGCGCAGCAGGGACAAGTGGTCCATTTACGTCAGTTGGAGGGACTATACAAGAAAACAACACGACACAAGATTTGTTGCTGGGAGGAACGAGTACACCTAGTGCCAAGTTTGCTTTTCTCAATACCAATACTGGCAGTGGCCTTCCCACAGCCAGTATTTCAGGAACCAGTAACAGCAATGCCTTGTCGCTTGATGGCAATGGCGACATCCAAACACAAAACGGAAACACAATGATCTTGGGTGGCACGACAACCGGAGACATTCAATTCAAACCGGGCAACAGTTCAAGCAGTCTCTATCTTGCATCCAATAGCAAGGTCGGGATTGGGACGACAACAATAGGATCTGCATTGCAAGTGAATGGTGGCGTAGCAATTGGATATGCTTCGTCAACTACTGCTTCAGCAAATGGTTTACAGGTTAATGGTGCAGTTGGAATTGGAGGTACTAATGCTGGACAAACTAGTAGTACAGATATGTTAGAAGTGCATGGAGGAATAAAAATTTCAGATATTGGAATATTTTGGAATAGTCATGCCTTACAAGCTCAGTTTGCATTTGATGGAAACAGCAAAGATGGAGTAATTCAAAATGATGCAAGCAACGGTGGAGACACATGGTCACTAGGGTATGTTTCCGATCCACCTTCGACCACACGGGGTACATCAGTTATAAGCTGGAATTCGCTTGGCACTGTTGGGATTAACACAACAATCCCTTTAGGAACGCTTGATGTACGATCAAATAGTGGAACATTCCCAGTTGCTTCAATATCAGGCAAGACTTCCTTTGCCGGACTTGTCGTTGATAATTCGGGGCAGGGCGATCTCTTTACTGCTTCCTCATCTGGCCTCTCAAGATTTACTATTACTCAATCTGGCGGCATCGGTCTTGGTTCTTCTAATAATGTTGGCACATCGAGTCAATGCCTTCTCGGTGGCTCATTTGCTTCTTGGGGAGCATGTGCAACAGGAGGCTCAAATAGTCCATTCCAAACATCTGGGGCAGGGAGTGAATTGATTACCCAAGGAAACCTCACTCAGGATTTGTTGTTGGGAGGAACATCGACAGCCAGTGCGAGATTTGCCTTTATCAACACCAACCTAGATAGCGGTACGCCAACTGCCAGTATTTCTGGAACCACACACAGTAATGCATTATCACTCGACGGAAATGGCAATATTCAAACCCAGAATGGGAATACCTTAACCCTTGGTGGGGCGACCACAGGAGATATTCAATTCAAACCAGGGAATAGCAGTAGCAGTTTGTATCTGGCTGCCAGTGGTAATATCGGGATTGGTACGACACAACCAGCAAACATTGTTGATATTGAGCAAAATGCTTCAGTGTTAGGAGCAGCAGATACGGCCTTACAAATACGAAATATCAACTCAGGGGCTTTTGCCAGAACGAATTTTGATCTAGGCAATAACAGCGTTTCAAATGAGGGAAGAATCTTTGTTACTAGTTCCAGCAATACCGCTTTTGGACTTGGAGGTGGCTCATTAAATATTAGTGGAATGGGAGGTATAGCATTTGAAACAAATAATGATAGCAACACGAGAGCAGTTATAACAAATGCTGGACTTTTTGGGATAGGAACAACCTCACCGCGTGCCACTCTTGGCGTTCGTGGCATCTCAGGAACCCTGCCAATTGCGTCTTTGTCAGCAAATACCACCTTTGCCGGATTAGTGGTAGATAACTCAGGAACAGGCGATCTGTTCACTGCATCTTCATCCGGACTCTCACGATTTACCATCACCCAGAGCGGTGGCATCGGTTTGGGATCAGCCAACAATGTCGGGACGTCAACGCAATGTCTCCTCGGCGGCTCCTCAGCAAGTTGGGGCGCATGTGCGACAGGAGGAACGAGTAGTCCACTTCAAGTAGCAGGGGCAGGTAGTGAATTAATTACAGAGGGCAATCTGACTCAAGATTTGTTGCTCGGTGGCATTGCATCATCTTCAGCCACTTTCCATGTGTTTGGATCAGCAAGTGCTGGCACCAGTCCCGTTGCATCCATCTCAGCCAACACCTCTTTTGCAGGATTAGTGGTTGATAATAAAGGGACAGGCGATCTCTTTACAGCTTCATCATCGGGAAAAACTCGTTTTGTGATTGGTCAGAATGGAAATGTAGGAATAGGTACCAATCCGACGACATCAGGCTTCAATGCTACGTTGCAATTAAGCACTGGTACGCAGCAAACACCAATCGCAATCAATATGTTAGGATATGGAGGGACGCAGTCGACCTACATCAATTTTGCAACGAATATTGATGCTGGAACTGGTATTAATATTGGTTCAGCGGGTGTGACGAGTGGGACAGATATATTAATTAGCGGTGGCAGTAACAATATCGGACAAGATTTTAGTGGTAACTATATTCTAGCCAACCCTACTCGAACATTATCTACAGGATCAAATACTCGAAACGATAGTGGCCACTTCATGACATTGACTAGAGCAGACGCGGTCAGCCTTGCCTCCACTTATAATCTCACTGGAGATATGGTTGACATCAGCTCCAATTGTACTGTGACGAATGGCGGCGTTTGTACAGATAGCTCGCATCTTCTGTCTTTAACCCAAAATCTTGCCAGTGCATCAGCATCAGTATTTAATATAACCAATAATGGAGCAGGGATTGGCTTAAATTTGAATGGGAATGTGGGAACGAATCCGGCTGCCTCCATCTCAGGACAGACCTCATTTGCGGGCCTCGTCGTTGACAACTCAGGGAAAGGAGACTTATTTACTGCCTCTTCCAGCGGACTTTCACGATTTACCATCACCCAGAGCGGTGGTATTGGTCTGGGATCAGCCAACAATGTCGGGACGTCCTCTCAATGTCTTCTTGGCGGATCCTCTGCATCCTGGGGCGCATGCGCTACAGGAGGATCGAGTAGTCCGTTTCAAACAGCAGGAACAGGCAATGAATTGATTACCGAGGGCAATATTACGCAGGACTTGTTGCTGGGAGGAACTTCAACAGCCAGTGCGAAATTTGCATTCATCAACACCATTGGTTCTGGCACACCAACAGCGAGTATTGCCGGAACCAGTAATAATGCCTTGTCTCTTGATGGCAATGGCAATATACAAACACAAAAAGGGAACACGTTAACGCTTGGTGGCACGACAACTGGAGATATTCAATTCAAACCAGGCAATAGCAGTAGCAGTTTGTATCTGGCTTCCAGTGGCAAGGTCGGGATCGGGACGACGAGTCCAGCCAATCTCCTCCATATTGCAAATAATGGAAATGCAATTGCTGAAATCCAATCTACTGACACAGCGTCCACTGCTCAGCTTACTATAGTCAGTAATACTGGTGCTACTTTAGCATTGAATAATCGGGGAGCAACTTCAGGTGGAAATACCTTTGGAATAAGTAACAATGACATGTCTTCTATTACTTCTGACCACACATTAGCAATCGGAACTGCAGGTAATCCATTGCCATTAGTGTTTGGCACAAATGGCAGTGAACGTATGCGAATAGATGCAACCGGTAATGTCGGAATAGGTACCTCTTCACCTCTTGCCACCCTTGATGTGAGAGGGAAAAGCGGTACAACACCCATTGCCTCCGTATCAGCCAAGACCTCCTTCGCAGGATTAGTCGTTGATAATTCAGGAACAGGCGATTTATTCACTGCGTCTTCATCTGGTCTACCGCGCTTTACCATTACCCAAAGTGGTGGTATTGGTTTGGGATCAGCCAACAATGTCGGGACGTCCTCTCAATGTCTTCTTGGCGGATCCTCTGCATCCTGGGGCGCATGCGCTACAGGAGGATCGAGTAGCCCATTTCAAGTAGCAGGAACAGGCAGTGAATTAATTACAGAGGGCAATCTGACCCAAGACTTGTTGCTTGGTGGTATTGCCTCTTCATCAGCTACCTTCCATGTCTTTGGTTCAGCAAGTGCTGGCACAAGTCCTGTCGCATCTATCTCAGCTAATACCGCTTTTGCAGGCTTAGTGGTGGATAACAAAGGAACAGGCGATCTCTTTACCGCAAGTAGTTCTGGATTAACACGGTTTGTGATAACTCAAAATGGCAATGTCGGCATCGGCACCGCTACCCCAAGTAACGAACTTACTATCCAAGGACAAGCAAAATCTGTTGGATCAACCGGAACACAGATGATTACAGCAGTAGCTGACCAACAATTTACTGCAGGCAATACGTGGACAACCAGTGGGACACCACTCTGGAGTATCAATGTGGCAAGTAGCGGCGTAGCAGCCAAAGATGCACCAGGAACTGGAGCGCTGCAACTGCCCAATGGATCACTGAACGCATCACTTGTTAATGGACAGTACTATCAAGTGCAATTTACATTTACCACCACGGCTTCTTCCTCTGGTTCGTTGACGCCATCCATGGGTGGAGTGAATGCTTCCTCGGTTGGTCAAGATGTGAGTATGAGTCTTACCACTGCCTATGTATTCAAAGCAAGTAATACCAACCAGTTGACATTCACCCCAACAAGTAGTTGGTATGGAACAATTGACAATGTGACGGTGACGCCATTAACAGCATCAACAGCCGTTGCCACTCTACTCAACAGTGATGGCACTGTTGGAACAGAATTCCGTTCAGGCGGCAGCTCATTGAACAATACGTTTAGTGGGTATCAAGCGGGACTCTTTGATAAAGACGGCAATAAGAACACGGCTACGGGGTATCAAGCATTTCTTTCCAACACGAGTGGCAACAATAACACGGCTACGGGGTATCAAGCGCTTTTTTCCAACACGAGTGGCAACAATAACACGGCTACGGGGTATCAAGCGCTTAACGTCAATACGACCGGCAGCAATAACACGGCTACCGGGGATCAAGCGCTTGTTAACAATACGACCGGCATCAGTAATAGCGCCATTGGATTTGCTGCGCTTTTGAGCAATACGACAGGGAGCTTTAACAGTGCCAATGGGGCTGGAGCGTTTTTTTTCAATACGACAGGCAGTCAAAACACCGCAAATGGCTTTGAAGCGCTTTTTGATAATACGAGTGGCAGTAGCAACACAGCATTGGGATATCTGGCGGGAAACTCAGTGGCAACCGGTTCCAACAATCTCTTCTTAGGCACAAATGCGGGATATAATCTCAGTGGCGCAAGCAGCGGAAATGTCCTTCTTGGTTATAACGCAGGCCCAACAAGTATTGGTACAGTCAACAATAAACTCTACCTAGCAAATAGTTGGACGACCACACCACTTATCGGTGGAGATTTTGCCAATAACTTGGCAGGGATTAATACAGCCACTCCTACCGCGACGTTTGATGTCCGCCAATTGCTTGCTGGTTCTACGACTGCTGGCACACTGCCAGTCGCTTCAATATCAGGAAAAACCTCGTTTGCCGGCTTAGTGGTGGATAACGCCGGGAAAGGCGATCTCTTCACCGCTTCATCTTCTGGAATGACCCGCTTTACAATCAAAAGTAATGGTGGACTTACATTGCCCACAGATAGCAGCAGCGTGGCAGAAGGAGTTACGTTTGGAACGACAACACCGATGAGTATTTATCGTTCTGCTGCTGGGAAATTAACAATTGGTGATGGAACCAACGGCTTAACCGTTGATACTAATTCTTCAGGTACTGCAATAACCTATACTGGAAATTCCCGACCGACCAAAACAATTACCTTGTCTCCTGAATATGCCGGCGCAGTGCTTACCCAATTTTACGGCGCAGGTACTGACGCAACGCCGGCAAGCGGGAGTAACATGATCTCTGATGCTGATACAACCACCGGTACAAGTATTCGTACCTATTATGAATGGAAAGCAACCAATGCGTCCCAGCAGTTTTATACCGTTGCAGTGCGCGTTACGCTGCCAAAAGATTTCTCTGCCTGGACTACTTCTAATGCCGTAGTTGTTAATTACATCACCCAAAGCGCAACTTCTACCAATAGTTCTTTAGATGTTCGGGTCTATAACGATAATAGCTCTTCAGTTGTTGCATCAACTACTGGTCTTACCTCAACATCTTGGACAACAACCGCGTTTGGCTCAAGTAGTCTTACCGGCTGGGCAACTGCAGGCCAGAGTGCAGTGATATATCTTCGCATGGGATCTGCAAGCAGTAATTATGTGCATATTGGTGATATTCAGTTGAATTATCTTGCGAGTTTTTAATATGAGAAATAAATTTTCAATTTCGAAGAAGGGAATTACGGCAGTGTTGTTAGCAATAAGTATGCAAGTGACTACTGTCCCAATGAGCGTTTTTGCTCAAGTTGCATCAACTTCTGCAACACCTTCAACTGATATATCTGTAACTCCAACTGTGACGCCGCCCAATCTGTTTGGTCAGGATAACGGAGATACGAATACGGTAGTATCGTCAACTCCTACCACAATTCCTGTGCCATCACTTGCTGATACGCCAAGTAATAGTAGTGCAGTTATTCGCCAAGGTGTTTCGATCGAAAAACTTGCCAAAAGCAGTTATAGAGCAGATGAAGATGTAGCAGTAAATGTTGATAATGCCAATGATTCTGAAATTCAAGCAACACTCTACAATGACAGCGGCAAAGAAGTAGATAACGCACCAATTGAAAAGATTACTGATGGCAATCAAACAACTGTGTATGTGCATCCGTTTCACTATAACTTTACTCCTGGGAAATACCGTTTGGAAGTGGTTGCCTACGATGGCAGCAAAACAGAACAAGACTTCACCTGGGGAGTTTTGGCATTAAATACCAATAAATCCGTCTATACTCCAAACGAACAAGTACAGTTTGCCATGGCAGTGCTTGATGATAGCGGCAATATGGTTTGTGATGCCCACGTCAGTTTAACAGTTAAAGACCCCACTGGCGCTGTAACAACACTCACCACCGATAGTGGTAATATTTCGGTTTCACCGACCTGTACATCTCATGACGTTGCTATTCCAGCAGATTATTCTGCCAAATATCAAGCCGGCGGAGTAGGAACATATGCTCTCACATTATCTGCAATGACAAAGAATGGTACTTCAAATATTACCGATAGTTTTGCAGTCCAAAATAGTGTGCCATTTGATGTAGAGCGTCATGCACCAACGCGTATTTATCCGCCAAATACCTATCCTGTCAGTCTTTCAGTTAAGGCAAATCAAGATTTTTCAGGTACAGTTACCGAATTTGTGCCGGCAAGTTTTACAATCACGCCGGCAACAGGCAGTGCGCAAACGTTTGATTCTTCGCAAATTGTTTCCTCGATGCCGCCGGATTTACAGGATGATTTTGGTGTTTCTTCTCTGTCTCTTGCTATGCCGTTTAAAGGTTCTCATGCTGTTGAACAAGGGTTCGGTGTTGCACTTACTGACCCGGCAGAGAAAGCATATTATGCAGCTAATGGACTTTCCGGGCATGATGGCATTGACTTTGCCATGAATTCCGGGACGCCTGTCTTTGCAGCTGATGCCGGAACAGTAGTATTGGCAGGAGACAGCGCATATGGCACTACTATTGTAATTCGTCATTCATGGGGGCAAAGTTATTATGGGCACTTAAGCAAATTAGAAGTTGCAGTTGGCCAAACTGTCAAAAGAGGAGAGGAAATTGCTTTATCCGGCGCAACCGGACATGTGAGTGGGCCGCATTTGCATTTTGGTATCAAACCCAAAAAATATGATTTTGCCAATGGCTATTATGGAAAAGTTGATCCTGCGCCATATTTGCCGCTTGATCAATTAGCTGCAAAAGATAAACAAGGAGTTCTTGGCGCATCTATTAGCTCGATAAATGGTTCAGTAAAAGAAATAAATTGGAAAGTTAACCTAAAAGCAGGGGATAGTTTAACGCTTGGCTACAGCTTTAAAGCGCCAAACGAAAGTCCGCAGTTTTATCAAACAGGGCC
>Ga0068855_100008500_pt1 | contig 12410 bp, 10 predicted proteins | sample KBSCornC52_FD_66592 | JGI IMG/M metagenome (GOLD analysis project Ga0068855, IMG submission 66592) | Corn rhizosphere microbial communities from Kellogg Biological Station, Michigan, USA - KBS Corn C5-2 | ecosystem: Host-associated > Plants > Roots > Rhizosphere > Soil ...
TGATGACGTCACGCCAGGTTTTGGCCGCGCCGCGGTCGTGAAGCAGTTATCGCTGCCCGACGTTTCCAATTTGTAATCGATCCGTACTGAACGGCCTTTCCATCGCAGCCGACCGATAGCTGAACGGTTCGTTGCGAAAGATGGAGATCGATCATGAAACGTACGGCTTCGGCAACTCTGGTGTTACTCGGAGGCGCTGCTGCCGCGCGCGCCGATCGTTATCCCGATCCTGATGATTCCGGCATGATGTGCCGCGACTTCAGGATCGGCGGCATCACCGGATCGAGCTGTTCGAATTTTGACTAAAGCGTTTTTCAAGCGAAGCGGGTTACCGGTTCGCGTTAAGAAAACGCGTCAGAAAAAGACTCGCGTCGTGAGGGCATGAAAACGCCCGGTGGCAGGGCCACCGGGCGAGGGGTCCAGATCTGGACGGGAAGCCTAGATGACGCCGAGCACGATGGCCCCGACGAAGGCGAACGCGACATACGCGGTGACTACGCTCAGTCTGCTGACGAAAGTCATGGGAACAGTCTCCCTTGGTTCACGTCGTGCCCGCACATAACGTGCAAAGCTAGCAAAGCGTTCCCGGCGGAAAAAGTCAGAGTTGCTGTCGCTCCCGGGATCTCCACAGCCGGCGGTTGCAGGAAACGTGGTAAAAAATTCGTAAAATCAACGCGTTGAAGAGTCCTTAAATAAATTCGTTGAACGTGCGCGGATGACGCGCGGAGTTCGTTTGTATCTCGTCGGCTCCTTCGTCCTTGTATCGCTAGCGGGTTGCGGGCGCGGGTTTTTTCAGTCCGCCGAACGTGAACCGTGGCGTGCCGAGGCCGAGGTCGCATGCCTGAAGTCCGGCGCGGTCAAGGAAAGCCCGGAACTGGTCCGGATCGACCCGATTTCAGGGCCGGGAATGTGCGGCGCGGAATTTCCGCTCAAGGTGTCTGCCCTCGGCGATGCGCCCGCAAGCTTCGGTTTTGCCGACGATCTGCGACCGCCCGGCAGCATCGGCAACCAGCCGCGCTGGCCGATCTCGCCGGCGCCGGCCGCGACCGCACCCCCGGGAAGCCATCAAGGAAATTATCAAGGCGGCTATTCGGACCAGGCGCTGCGCCAGCCGAACTATGCTCCACCATCAAACGGGCCGATCTCACTGTCGGCGCCCGGCGTCGCACCGCAGGAAGACGAGATCGATCTGCCGGACGAAGCCGCACGGGGGCAGGCGCCTTACCGTAATGCGCCGGCCTATCCACCCCGCGATCGTTACGCGGCGCCGCCCCAGGCGCCTTATTCTTCCGCACCTTACTCGCAAGCACCGGCGTCCGCTCCGCCGCGGCTCGGACCCGCGCAAGGCAATGCCGTCAACACGGTCGGTCCTGTGGCGATCAAGCCGACGGCGACGCTGGCCTGTCCGATCGTCTCGGTGCTTGACCGCTGGCTTGCCGATTCCGTGCAGCCCGCAGCACAGCGCTGGTTCGGCACTCGCGTGGTCGAGATCAAGCAGATCTCCGCCTATTCCTGCCGCGGCATGAACGGCAACTCGCATGCGCATATTTCCGAACACGCTTTCGGCAACGCGCTCGATGTCGCGGCCTTCGTGCTCGCCGACGGCCGCCGCGTCACCGTGAAGGACGGCTGGAAGGGCATGCCGGAAGAGCAGGGCTTTCTGCGCGACGTCCAGGGCGCCGCCTGCCAACTGTTCAATACCGTGCTGGCGCCGGGCTCCAACGTCTATCACTACGATCACATTCATGTGGACCTGATGCGCCGCGCCACCCGCCGCATCATCTGCCAGCCGGCGGCGGTGTCGGGCGAAGAGATCGCGGCCCGCGCCGGCGGCCGCAACCCCTATGCCTCGCGCGAGACCTATGTGACGGGATCGCTCGGCGGCAAGAAGCCGATGCCGCCACGCAAGGGCAACAGCAAGGTCAACGAAGAAGACGAGTTCGCGGACGAGTGATTTCGTTAAGCGAACACGTCATCGGTCCCGCGCTTTTGCTTACGGCGCACCAAGCCCATCAGGCGATGCCAACATCGGTCAACGGGAAGTCTTCTCCCTTGCATAGGAGTGGGGCGTTCATTTCCTTTGCTAGTCCGTAAGCAAAACAATCGCCGTAGTTCAATCCAGCGCGATGGCCTGTTCCTTTCCCGAACCGGATATGGGCTGAGCGGGCTGCGCGCGACTGCTCCGGCGTTACCGGTTCGATCCGGATGCCTGCCGTTTCGATGAAATCATCAAGCCATCGTTCAGCCTTGTCCGAAGGGATTTTCTTCAGTCCGCGGAGGACGATTGAGGTCTCCACAACGCTAGCGGCAGACATTAACGGATCAGCGTCGGCTGCGATGCGCCGGGCGTAATGCGCAGCATCGTCTTCCTGGCGGAAGATCGCGATGACGGCCGAGCTGTCTATCACGATCACGTCGGCAGCCCATGCTCGTCATAGCCGAGAATGTCGTCGGGAGTTCGCCCGGTGTCAGGCAACGCCGCATAACGGTTGCCGATTTTCATCAATCGTGCCGCGATATTGTCAGTGTTCTGACGCCGGCGCTCGCGGGCCAAACGCTCGCGCAGCGCCGAAGTGACGGCGGACGTCAAGTTCTCGCCGGTGAGCTGCGCGAGTTCGGTTGCAAGCTTGTGCGCTTCATCGTTCTTGATGTTCAGATGCATCGGACTACATCCGTCGTTGATGGTAGAAATATATGAGATTTCTACCATTGTCGCAAGTGGCTCGATGCACCTGTCGGGCCGGAAAATTCAGGCCTTACACCCTCCGGAGTTTCTACCCCGCCAGCCGTTCGAGCAGATCGTGCACGACGCCTTGCAGCAGATCGAGTTTGTAGCCCGTCATCGGCAGCGGCTTGGCGCCGGCGATCGCCTGCGTGGCGGCGCTGGCAACGGTCGCGGCATTTGCCGGCTTTCCCTGCAGCGTGGCTTCGACGGCCGCAAGGCGCAGCGGCACCGGGGCGATGCCGCCGGCAGTGAGGCGGATGAACTGGAACGTGCCGTCCTTGACCACGGCGCGGGCGCAGATCTCGACCAGCGGCCATTCTGCATGGGTGCGGCTGATGGCGCGCTTGTACAGCGCGCGCTCGCCATTCAGTGCGGCCGGCAGTTCGATGCCCCTGATCAATTCGCCAGGCTGTAACGCGTTGTCGGCGGTGCCATCGGAGCCGTCGCCGAACAATTCGGCGACGGTCAGGCGGCCGCGCCGGTCGGTGACAACCGTGGCGTCGTAAGCCAACAGCGCCGCGGCAAGGGTCGAGGGATGCGGCGCCACGCAGGGGCCGAGATCGAAGGCGACGCCGTAGAGATGGTTGCCTGTTCGCGCCGGGCAATCCGATCCGCCCTTCTTCAGGCAGGCGATCTGCGGATTGCGGTAGTACCAGCAACGCGAGCGCTGCGCGAGGTTGCCGCCCAATGTCGCGAGGTGACGGATCTGCGGCGTCGCCAGGCCCTGCGCCGATGCCGCGAGGCCGGGATAGGCGGCGACAATGCGGTCGTCGCTGGCGATGGTGGCGATCGTCGTGGAGGCGCCGATGCGCAACGTGCCGTCCGCGCCCCACAGCATGCTCGTCATGTCCGGTTGGGCGGCGATATCGATCAACGGTCCGGTCGAGACTCCGCTGCGGCGTCGCTCGGAAAGATCGGTGCCGGCGGCGCGGAATTCCGGACCTTGCGCGGCGGTCATGATGGCGGTCGTCATGCGGCGGCCCTCCCTTTGAGTGCGGATATCAGGCGGTCGGGCCGGATCGGCAGCTCGGTCAGCCGGATGCCGGTCGCGTTGCAGACGGCGTTGGCGATCGCGGGCGAGGTCGGCACGGTGGCGACCTCGCCGATGCCGACGCTGCCGCCGAGCACGTGGCCAAAACCGCCTTCGTCGAAATGCACGTCGATCGCGGGCGTGTCGGCAATTCCGGGAATCCGGTAATCCTCCATCCCGCCACTGAGGATGTCGCCGGTGACGGAATCGATTTCGCGCGCTTCATAAAGAGCGTAGCCGATGCCCTGGATCACCGAGCCAGCCGCCTGGCTGTGGGCCAGCGCGGGGGCTGCGATCTTGCCGACGGCAATGCCGGTGTGCACGCTGACGACGCGGACATGGCCGAGCCAGGTGTCGACCTCGACTTCGATCACCTGGACCGAGCTCGGCACGCCGGCGCCGATCGCGAGATTGGAAAAGCGCCGCATCATGAAGCCGAAGATCCAGCCGAGCAGGCCGACCTGTTTTAGCGGCGACTGGATTCCGGGTGCCATCTGCTTGCTGTCCTCGGGGCGTTCGCTTGCGGCCGCAAGATCCGGCGAGGCCGCGAGCAACTCGCGCCACGGCGCATTCGAGCCGGGGACCGGTTTCCGCTTCGCATGGGTTTCGATCGCGGCTTTCAGTTTTCCGATCGCGAGCAGCGTCGGCGGAACCACCGAGGCGGTGACGCGGCTGCCGCCCGACCCCGGTCCTTCCGGCAATCTGGAATCGCCGATCCTGACCTCGACCTCGTGCGGCTCCAGCCCGAACTCGCGCGCCACCGTGTTGGCGATCACGCTGCGGGTGCCGGTGCCGATATCCTGCGTCGCGGTGCTGGCGACGAGACGGCCGCCCTTGATCGCGACTTCAACCTTGGAGCCGGGCTGCCACAGATACAGCCAGTAGCCGGTGGCGACGCCGACGCCGCGGCGATAGCGGCCGGTTTGTGCGGACGCCGGTTTGCGGTTGCGCCAGAGTTCAAGTCCCATGGCCCAGTCGTAGAGACGCTGGCGGTTGGGATCGGGATCCCAGCGTTTGCGAAGCGCGATCGGATCGGCGTTCATCCGCAATGCCGCCTCGTCGATCGCCTGTTCCAGCGCAAACGCCATCGGCGGTCCACCCGGACCGCGAAACGCCGCGCCTGGCGGCAGATTGCTGATGACGTCGTAATCGGCCAGCGCCTTGGCTTCTGCCGGATAGATCAGGCGCGCCAGCGCTGCGATGGTGGAATTGGTCGCGGCGCCGGTATCGGCATGGGCGGTGAGCGACAGCGCCTTCAATTCTCCCTGCGCCGATGGCAGCAGCGCGATCTTGACTTCCGCCGCCGGGCGATAGCCGGTCACGGACAATTCCTCATGCCGGTCATAGGCGATGCGGACCGGCGCCTTGGCGGCGCGCGCGAGCTCGATCGCGGCAATGGTTTCCATGCCGAGGCTCGCCTTCGAGCCAAAACCGCCGCCGACATGGTCGGCGATGACACGGACCTTGTCGTGGTCGAGCTTGAAGCGCTTGGCGATCATCTCCATCAGGTGAAACACCGCCTGCGTCGAGGCGTGCACGGTGAGAACGTCGCCTTCGAAACGGGCCACCGCGGCATGCGGCTCCAGGCAGGCATGCGATTGCGTGCCGGTCCGGAACGTGCCCTCGACCAGCAGCGGATTGTTCGCTTGTTGCGCGTCTGCCACCCAGCTCTGCACTTGTTTGGGTTTCTTGGAAAACGCCGCCGACGGTCCGCGGATATTTCCCTTCCAGGGCGCCGGCGAACCGCCGCCTTCGGAGACGTTGCCGGCCTTCTTGCGATCGGGCTTTTCGAACACGACCGGCGCGTTGGCTTTGCGCGCTTCCTCAAGGCCAACCGCTGCCGGCAGCTTTTCGCTGTCGATCCGGATGGCGGCGATCGCGGCAAGGGCGGTCTTGCGATCCTTCGCCGCGACGGCGGCAATGGGGGCGCCGACAAAACGGACGACGCGGTCGTCGTCGAGCAGTGAGATCACCGCGCCGACGCCGGGAATGGCGCGCGCCGCCGCGAGGTCGAGTTCGCCGATCCGCGCATGCGCGAGGGCTGAGCGCAGGATCACGCCTTCGAGCTGGCCGTCATGGCGGATGTCGACGGTGTATTTCGCAGCGCCCGTCACCTTGTCGTGCGCCTCCATGCGCGGCGGCGCGGCGATCGTGTCGTTGTCGAAGCGGCCAGCGCAGGCGTCCGCCACGGCGCGGAAGATGCCGTCATAGGCGCCGCAGCGGCACAGATGCCCCGACAGTGCCGCGCCGATTTCCTCGCGCGACGGTGTCGCGGTTCCCTTGACCGCCCGCCAGCGATCGTGAAACGCCGCGGCTTCGACGATGAAACCGGGCGTGCAGAATCCGCATTGCAGCGCATCGTGGGCCATGAACGCCTTTTGCACAGGATGCAGCTTTGCCGCGCCGATGCCTTCGACCGTCGTGATCGCCTTGCCGGCTGCGGCACGCGCCGGCATCAGGCAACTCACGACCGGCGCGCCGTCGACCAGCACGGTGCAGGCGCCGCAGACCCCGGCGCCGCAGACGAGCTTGGTGCCGGTCAGATCCAGCGCGTCGCGCACGACCTCGATCAGCAGCGCGTCGGGATCGTCGGGGAGGGGCGCGGGTTGGCCGTTGATCGTCATCGTGTTCATTTGCGATCTCCCTGGTCTTTGCGGGTGGATTTCTTCACGGATTTCTTCGTGGATTTCCTGGCGGCTTTTTGGGCCGGCTTCGGTTTTGCGGCGCGCGGCTTCGCCGGGCTCACGGCGCCTGCAACGAACGTCCGCAACATGACTTCGAGATCCCTGAGAAAGGCGTTCGCCGGCTGCATCGACGGATAGGCGGACTTGGTGCCGTTGATCGTCATCTCGACGCAGCGCGCCAGATCGCGCGGTGTCATGCCGGCGTTGAGGATGAGGCGCTGCTTGCGGCAGATGCGCGCAATCGCGGTCGCCAGTTGGTCGCCATGCGCGGTCGCATATTTCTGGTAAAGGTCGCGGGCTTGCGCGAGGTGTTCGGAGAACAGTTCCTCGACATGCGGCGAACCGTCCAGCGACTTGGCCAACTGCCCGAGCTTGGCGGTGACCGCGACGACGATGACGTCGGCAAGGCTGCCGCCGGCTTTCTCCGTGGCCGCGATCGCCGCCGCCTCGGCGGCGAACGCGTCTTCATACAACCGCTCGATCACGGCACGGAACAAGGCTTCCTTGGACTTGAAATGATGGTACAGCGCCTGCCGCGTCAGGCCTGCGGCTTCCGCCGCCTGCTCGATCGACGAACGGCGGAAACCCTGGCGGCGGAATACCGTGATTGCGGCGTCGAGAATACGGGTGCGGGGGCTCATTTGACGATTTTGACAAAATCGAACGAAATGTCAAATGACGGTCCAGTGACGTCGCCAAGGGCGGGCCGAGCCTGCTGCTGCGCCGTCAATTCAACTCGAGAACACATTAATGTGGCTGGTTTTCCGGGGAACGCCGGTGAGCGCAACGCGTTGGGGAACCCGTTGAGGTATGACCATTCAACGCAACGGAGAATCCAATGAAGAAGATCCTCGTCGCTGCCGCCGTGACCCTGATGTGCGGCTCGGCATTCGCCCAAACCGGCACCGGACCCGGGGTCCAGTCCGGCGACACGAGCAAACCCGGCGTGACCAACGGAACCGTGGATCATAAGGGCAAAAGTTCGATGAACAAGGGATCGGGTACCACCACCGGCATGGGTCAGACCGGCAAATCCAGCAAGCACGTGAAGAAGGGCATGTCGCCGACCACCGAGAAGGACGGCATGTCGAAAGAGTGATTGTCATCGTCCTCCTGAAAGCCACGTCCGGAAACGGGCGTGGCTTTTTGTTGGTGCAAATGCTGCGGACGCTTCCCGATCTGGAACTGTCCAGGGCTCTCGGTTAAAAGGTAACATTGCCTGAGCGCCGCTATCGTTCTGAATCGCAACTCGGCGACTATGTCGGCAACGATCCGCTGACGCCCAATTTCGCGCTGCGCATCTTCTCAAAGGGCGCGGAGCCGCTGGTGCAGGGTACCAACCAGCGTGCGCTCGAGCTTGCATCCGTCAAAAAGATGTTTTTGTCGCGGAGTCCGTTGCCGCTGAAATCGACTTCACGCGCGACGCCAGCGGCAAGGTGGTCTCCCTGACCCTGAAGCAGCGGGGACAAATCCGGCAGGGCGAGCGGCAGTGATGCGTGGTTGCGGCGATCATTGAAGCGCGGCTAGATCAAACCCGCCGTTACGCCGGCTGCGCCCGATAGGCTGCCATGAACATCCGCGTTGCGCTCTCGACCACCTCTGCGATGCGTTCGGCCGAAGGCGCGGGAGCGGCCTGAAACACCCACGGCAGGAATAGCGAGGCCTGGCACATCTGATGGAATTGCGACGCCGCGAGCTGGCAGTTTTCGATCACGAGATCGTTCGATTTCACATGCGCCTGCAGGTAATCGGCGAGGCGGTTGATGGTTCTTTCCAGCACGTTCTCGTAGTAGCGGCGGCCGACATCCGGCATCCGTTCGGCGATCGCCATCACGGTGCGGATCGCGGAGCCGCCGCCGGGCCGGCACACCAGCTCGATATAGGCCTTGCCGAATTCGCGCAGCGTGGTTTCGACATCGCGCCCGGGGTCGAAATTGAAGACGACCTGGCCGTGCGTGAGCGCTTCTTCCTGGACGATCGCCTCGAACAGCCGGTTCTTGTCGGCGAAGTAGACGTAGAGCGTGCCTTTGGAGACGCCGGCTGAGCGCGCAATTTCGTTCATGCTGGCGCCGTCGAAGCCGAGATCCATGAAAACCTTGCGGGCGCCGTCCAGAATCTGCCGGCGCTTCGAAGAATCCTCCTCGGCGGCGAGATGAATCGTGTTTGGCGTGGCTGCAACCATTGGTTTATCTTCTCGCGAAAGATTTCAACCCGGATGCGGGCGGGAAGGGTTTTTCGCTCTATGGTCCGACGGGTGAGAATGTACCTTGACCGAACGGTTCGGTCAATGCTACTTTCGAAGGTGAGGATGCCTGTGCAGCCGGTTTTTGGCCTTACTTGCATCGCGAAATCGGAATGGGGAGGCCGGCAATGGCCGCAGCGAGAGACCAGGCAGCACGCGTTGTTCGTACCGGGCCGGAAACGGCGGAGGACGAGGCTTCGCGCGACGCCACCGCCCAGCTGGCGGATCAGCTGCGGACCCACGTCGCGGAAGAAACCAGGCGCCGTCCCGCGGAGACGCCGGCCGGTCCGGCCATCGAGAATCCGGCCAAGGTGGCTGAAAAGGCAGCCGACAAACCGGCCGCCGCCGCGGCCAAGCCGGGCAAGCGCAAATTCATCATGATGGGCGTGTTCGGATTGCTGGCGCTCGCGGCGGTCGGCTACGGCGTCTATTTCCTTCTCGTCGGCCGCTTCTATATCTCGACCGACGACGCCTATGTTCGTGCCAACAACACCACGCTCGGCGCGCGGATCGCGGGCCATGTCGCGGCGATCCTGCCGGCCGACAATGCGATCGTTCATACCGGCGACGTCATTTTCAAAATCGATGACGGCGACTACAAGATCGCAGTGGATGCCGCGCGCACCAGGATCGCGACCCAGCAGGCCACCATCGACCGGATCGGCCGCCAGGTTACCGCGCTGGTGAGCGCGGTCGAGCAGGCCAGCGCCCAGCTCGCCTCCCAGGAAGCGGCGCTGAAGCGCGCGGGTCTCGATTACGATCGTCAGCAGGCGTTGAGCACCAAGGGATTTGCCTCGCGGGCGACCTTCGAGCAGTCCGAAGCCGGCCGCGACCAGGGCGTGGCTGCGGTGAAGGCGGCGCAGGCGGCCTATGACGCGGCGCGCGACAATGTCGAGGTTACCAGGGCGCAGCAGGCGGAAGCCCAGGCCCAGTTTGCCGAACTGCAGACGACGCTGGCGAAGGCCGAGCGCGATCTTGCCTTTACGTCGGTGCGCGCGCCGATCGATGGCACCTTCTCCAACCGCATGGTCAACACCGGCGACTATATTCAGGCCGGCCAGCGGCTCGCCAATGTGGTGCCGCTCAACGACGTCTTCATCGACGCCAATTACAAGGAAACCCAGCTCAAGCGCATCCGTCCCGGCCAACCCGTGACGATCAAGGTCGATGCCTACGGCCTGCGCAAGTTCGCGGGCACCGTCGAGAGCATTTCGCCGGCGGCGGGTTCGGTATTCACGCTGTTGCCGCCCGACAATGCCACCGGCAATTTCACCAAGATCGTGCAGCGGCTGCCGGTTCGGATTCGCGTGCCAAAGGACGTGGCGAAGCAGAACCTGTTGCGCGCGGGGATGTCGGTCTACACCACCGTCGATACCCGCCAGGGCGCTGCCGACGCCGACAGCGACGCCGACCTCGATTCGCCGACGGCTGTTCATCCGCAGTAATTTTCCTTGAAGCGCCGGACGATGCGCCCGGTGCAGTGCAGGTCAAAGACCGATCACGGCTGCAGACATGGCTGACGCCACCACCGCTCCCCCCGGCATGATGAATCCTCCGGCGCAGACCTCGACGCGGATTCCGCCGCGACGGCTGTTTGCGTTTCTCATCATGGTGTTCGGGATGTTCATGTCGATCCTGGACATCCAGGTCGTCTCGGCGTCGCTGTCCGAAATCCAGGCCGGCCTTTCGGCGTCCTCGAGCGAAGTGTCGTGGGTTCAGACCTCGTATCTGATCGCCGAGGTGATCGCGATTCCGCTCTCCGGGTTCCTGTCGCGCGCTTTCGGCACCCGTTTGCTGTTTGCGATTTCCGCTTCCGGCTTCACGATCGCGAGTTTCTTCTGTGGCTTTGCCTCCAGCATCGAGCAGATGATCCTGTGGCGCGCGATCCAGGGATTCCTCGGGGCGGGCATGATCCCGACTGTCTTTGCCTCCGCCTACACGGTGTTTCCGCGCGAGAAATTCTACATTGTCGGCCCGATCATCGGCCTCGTCGCGACGCTGGCGCCGACCATCGGCCCGACGGTCGGCGGTTACATCACCGACCTGATGTCGTGGCACTGGCTGTTCTTCATCAACATCGTCCCGGGCATCGGCATCACCGTCGGCGTGCTGGCACTGGTGGATTTCGACGAACCGAACTTCGCGCTGCTCGATCATTTCGACTGGTGGGGCCTGTTGTTCATGGCGGGCTTCCTCGGCTCGCTCGAATACGTGCTGGAAGAGGGCCCGCAATATGAGTGGCTGCAGGACACGTCGGTGGCGACCTGCGCGGCGGTCGGCGGGATCTCGGCAATTGCCTTCTTCTGGCGTGTGCTGACCGCGAAAGAGCCGATCGTCGATATCAGGACCTTCAGCGACCGCAATTTCGGCATCGGCTGCCTGATCTCGTTCTGCATCGGCATCGGACTCTACGGCCTGACCTACATCTATCCGCGTTATCTCGCCGAGGTGCGCGGCTACAGCGCGCTGATGATCGGCGAGACCATGTTCGTCTCCGGCATCACCATGTTCCTCACTGCGCCGATCGTGGGCCGGCTGATGCTGAAAGTCGACCTGCGCTACATCATCGCCGCCGGGCTATGCATCTTCGCGCTCGGCTCCTACCAGATGACGTGGATCACCCGCGATTATGATTTCTACGAATTGCTGGTGCCGCAGATCCTGCGCGGCATCGGCATGATGTTCGCGATGGTCCCGACCAATACCATCGCGCTCGGGACGCTGGCGCCGGAGCGGGTCAAGAACGCCTCCGGCCTGTTCAACCTGACGCGCAACCTCGGTGGTGCGCTCGGACTGGCGCTGATCAACCAGGTGCTGAACGAACGCACCGATCTGCACATTTCGCGGCTGCAGGAGCGGGTGAACTGGGGCAACGCCACTGCGACCGAGACCCTCAACATGTTCACCCAGCGCCTGCAGGGCATGGGCGATGCCGCGCTGATGGCGATGAAGCAATTGTCCCAAATCGTGCACCGCCAGGCGGTGGTGATGGGCTATGGCGACGCCTTCTTCATACTGACCATTTTCTATTTCAGCCTCAGTCTATTGGTCATGCTGCTGGATAAGCCGTCCGCGTCGGCGGCGGGCGGTGAGGGCGGGCACTGAGGGCGGCACGATTGCTTCCGCACCCGCTTGGGCGGTTCCGAAAAACGACGGGTGTGGCTCATGGATCACACTCAATGGTGGTGTGACGGGGCTATATTGCTCGCGGTTTCACCCGGCGCTGTGGGGCATTTCCATGAACAAGCTGGCTGTCGCGATTTCCATTTTTTCGATCGGCACCGTGAGTGCTTCTGCCGCCGATCTCGGCGCACGTCCCTACACCAAGGCGCCGCCGCCCGCGGTCGTGGCCGCCTATGACTGGAGCGGCTTCTACATCGGCGGCAATGGCGGCGGAGCCTGGAGCCGCAAGTGCTGGGATATCAATCCGTTCACCATCACGACGCTTGTCGTCGGCACCATCAACGTTGCAGGCTCCGAAGGGTGCCACACCGCCAGCGGCGCGACCGCCGGCGGCCAGATCGGCTATCGCTGGCAGAGCGCTGCCTGGGTATTCGGCATTGAAGCTCAGGGCAACTGGGCCAATCTGAGCGGCTCGAATCTGTCCGAGAACATATTCTTTGCCGGCACCGGGATTGCCAATCGTAGCCGGATCGACGCGATCGGATTGTTCACCGGGCAGGTCGGATATTCCTGGAACAACTTCCTGCTTTACGTGAAGGGCGGCGC
>Ga0068855_100008503_pt1 | contig 12408 bp, 11 predicted proteins | sample KBSCornC52_FD_66592 | JGI IMG/M metagenome (GOLD analysis project Ga0068855, IMG submission 66592) | Corn rhizosphere microbial communities from Kellogg Biological Station, Michigan, USA - KBS Corn C5-2 | ecosystem: Host-associated > Plants > Roots > Rhizosphere > Soil ...
GCGCACACGATCTCGGGAACGTCGGCGATCGTCGGCATCCGGTACGCGTCGAGCGTCGTCGTCAGGATGCGGCCGCTCTCCGGGTCGTGCAGCCGCACCTCGCTGAGCGTGTGGCCGATGCCCTGGATGATCCCGCCCTCGACCTGCGAGCGGGCGCCGAGCGGATTGATGATGCGGCCGACGTCGTGCGCCGCATAGACGCGCTCGACGCGGATCTCGCCCGTTTCGACGTCGACCGCGACCTCGACGACGTGGATGCCGAACGTGAGCACGCTCATCCCGGTCGGGTTCGGGCCACGGGCGCCCTTGCCGAGAATCTGCGCGTCTTCGAGCACCTCGACGAGCTTCTCGACGGCCGTGTTGACGTTGCCGTCGGCGGAGACGACGTTGCCGTCCTTGATGTCGAGGATGCGCTCCTCGACGTGGTAGCGCTGCGCGGCGATCTCGATCAGCTGCCGCTTCGCGTCGGCCGCGGCGGCGCGGACGGCCGGGCCGACCGACGGCGTCGTCGACGAGCCCGCCGACAGCGTCGCGTACGGGCCGCGCGACGTGTCGCCGAGCGAGACCTCGACCCTGTCGAGCGGGAAGCCCAGCTCCTCGGCTGCGATCTGCGCCATGGCCGTGCGCGTGCCCGTGCCGATGTCCTGCATCGCAGTGACGACCTGTGCGCGCGCATCCGACCCGATCCGGATCCACGCGTAGGACGGCGGCCCGCCGCCGCCGAACCAGATCTGCGACGCCATCCCGACCCCGTGCTTCCACGTCCCGGTCGAGCGCGAGCGCACCTCGTGCCGGCGGTCCCACTGCTCCTGCGCGAGCTCGTAGCACTCCATCAGGTTCTTCGAGGAGAACGGCTTGCCGTCGTTCGAGCTCGCGTAGTTCTTCCGGCGGAGCTCGAGCGGATCGACGTCGAGCTTCGCCGCGAGCTCGTCGATCAGGCATTCGAGGCCGAACGTCCCTTCGACGAAACCGGGCGCGCGAAATGCCTTCATCGGCGGCGTGTTGATCTTCGCCCCGTAGCGGACGGTGCGCACGTTCTCGCACGCGTACAGCATCTGCAGGGGGCCTTCGGTCATCGCCGACCAGCCGGTCCAACCGACGGCGTTGACGAACTCACCGCCGAGCGCGCAGATCGTGCCGTCGCTGCGGGCCCCCACGATCAGCTTCTGGATCGTCGCGTTACGGTTGCCGGCCGCTGTGTTCTCGTCGCGGCGCGACAGCGCGGACCGCACCGGCCGCCCGGTGCGGCGTGCGAGCTCGGCGCCGACGAACGTGTACTCGCCGGGGTCGTTCTTCGAGCCGAAGCCTCCGCCCATGTATTCGCAGACCACGCGCACCTTGTCGGCCGGCAGGTCGAATGCCTCCGCCATCGCGCTGCGGACGCCCCAGACGTACTGCGTCGAGATGTAGACGTTCAGCGTGTCGCCGACCCACTCGCAGACGGACTGGTGCGTCTCCATCGAGTTGTGCAGGACGACGGACGTGCGGTACGTCCCCTCGACGACCACGTCGGCGTCCGCGAGCGCCTGCTCGAAGTCGCCGCGCTCGTACGTCGTCGGCTCGGCGGTGTAGAGCTCCCGCTTGACGGCGTCTTCGGGATCGAGCACGACCTCGAGCTCTTCCCACTCGATCTCGATCGCGCGCAACGCGCGCTGCGCATGCGCCAACGTGTCCGCCGCGACGGCGGCGACCGCCGCGCCGGCGTAACCGGCTTCGTCCTCGAGGCCCTTCGCGTCGCCGGGGCCGACGGCCGCGTGCACGCCGGGCGCTGCAAGCGCCTTCGACAGGTCGATCTTCTTGACACGCGCGTGCGCATACGGCGAGCGCAGGATCGCGGCGTGCAGCATCCCGGGGAGCTGCAGGTCGGCCGTGTACTTCGCCTCGCCCCGGACGCGCTCGAGCGCGTCCTTGCGCGTCGCGTCGCGGCCGACGATCGCCTGCGGTCCGGCGGGCCACTGGTCGAGCGCGTCCTCCTCGACGACGAGCCACACCTCTTCGAAGCGGCCTTCGACTTCCTTCTCGGTGCGGATCAGTCTCGCCAATGCAGGATCGCCTCCTCGATGCGTGGATACGTGCCGCAGCGACAGATGTTGCCGGCCATGTGGTGTCGAATCTCCTCGACGCTCGGCGTCGGGTTTGCGGCGACGAGCGCGGCGGCGCTCACGACCTGGCCGGGCGTGCAGAAGCCGCACTGCACCGCGTCGGCCTGGACGAATGCGTCCACGAGCGGGTGCTCGCGCAATCCCTCGATCGTCGTTATTTCGCCTTCGACCGTGTGTGCGAGCGTGATGCACGAAAGCGTCGGCACGCCGTCGATCTGCACCGTGCACGCGCCGCAGTGGCCTTCGTTGCATGCGATCTTCGTTCCGGTCATGCCGAGCTCCTCGCGCAGGACCTGCGCGAGCGAGACGCCGACGCGTGCTCCTCGAACGTCGTAGCTGTGGCCGTTGATCGTCAGCTTCAGGTCACTCACCGCTCGTCACCGCCAACACGTCGGCGAGGTGGATGAGCCGCGAGCTCGTCCGCGCGATCGTGCGCGCGTCGTCGTCGTCCTCCGCCTCCGGCAGCGTCCGCCAGAGGTCGCGTGCGGCGACGAGCAGCTCGCGAATCTGGTCGAGGTCGGCGGCGTGTCCGTTGCGCTCGTTCGTCGCGTTGAGCGCGAGGCCGAGCGCCCCGAACGTGTCCTGCTGCCGCGCAAAGAGGTTCGCCATCGCCATCGACAGATACTGGTGGATGCGCGCCATCGCCATCGGCTGCGCGAGGACGTCGGCGCCCTGCGGCTGCGACGGCGCAAGCGGCGGCTCGCCGTTCGCGATCCGGTTCGCATTCCCGCTGAGCAGCTCGCGGATCTGCGGCTCGGACAGGCCGGCGCTGCGCGCCGTCCGGAGCGTGTTCAGCAGCGACTGCGGCTGCACGCCGTACGGGTAGTCGGACGCGTAGACGATCTGCTCCGGCGGCACGAGCCGGAAGAAGCTGAGCAGGTCGACCGCGCTCCACACAGACGTGTCGAAATACACCCCCGGCTTGCCGGCGAAGTTGCCGGCGAGGCCGGAGAGATCCGCGATGCCGGCGTGCGCGATGATCAGCGTCGCCTCGGGATACCGCTCGACGAGTCGCGCGAGGTGGTCGGCGATCGGCGGCAGCCCGCGCCCGCCGTGGATGAGGATCGGCACGCGCCGCTCGGCGGCGATCTCGAACACCGGCGCCAGCCGCTCGTCGTCGAGCAGGAACTTCTGGGCGCGCGGGTGCAGCTTGATCCCGCGCGCGCCGCGGTCGAGACAGCGCTTCGCCTCGGCGATCGGCCCTTCGGCGAGGTCGAGCCGCACGAAAGGGATGAGCCGGCCCTCGGAGCGCTCGGCGTGCTCGAGTGTCCGGTCGTTCGCAGCGCTGAAGGCCGGGTGCCGATCGGGCTCGTCGAGGCAGAACATGTTCGCGCGGGAGATGCCGTAGCGGTCGAGGACGTCGACCAGCTCGTCGTAGCGGCCGACCATGCCGTCGATGTCGTTGCCGAGATGCGTATGTGCGTCGAAGATCTCGACGCCGTCCGGCAGCTCCTGCTTCAGCTGCGACTCGAAGACCGCGAAAAGCTCCCGGGCGCGCTCGAGTGGCTCGCTCATCCTCCGACCATACCCGCGGGCGCTAATCGAAAGACGGCGCCAGGACGCGATCGACGAAGACGCGCTCCGGCACGGAGCCGTCCCATTGCGGGACGCCGTCGACGACGATCCGCGGCACCGAGTAGACCTCCATCCGGTCGGCGAGCGCCGGGAATTCGGACGACTCGATCCCGGACGCGCGCACGCGCGGCGACGCGAAGGCCATCTTCATCGCCAGCAGCACGGCCGGCGGGCAGTGCGGTCAGGTCGGTGTGACGAAGACGTCGATCGCGAGGTCGCGGTCGAGCGACGCCAGCCGCTCGAGCGTCTCGGCCGAGAGCGACGACTCTGCGCGACCCGCCTCGAGCACCGCGCCGATCAGCGAGCCGAGCTCATACCCCCACGGCAGGCCGTAGTAGCGGACGCCGACGTCGCGGCCCTCCGGCTGCACCGACACGGCGGGGTAGCGGTCGAAGCCGTCCGGTTGCTCCTCGACGCGGACCGACACGGACGGCGAGAGCTCTGCGAGCTCGCGCACGACTCGCTCGGTCTCCGCCGCGAAGTCGATGTCCCGCGCGCCGACGTGCGCCATCTCCTCTTCGGGGCCGTGGGCGACCAGGAGCTCGACGGGCCGCTCGAGTTTCGCGAACAGTTCGCGCACGCGTGCCTCGTCCTCGGGCCGGAAGATCGCCATCGCCTCCGTCGTTCTACCGCACATGGAGCGCCGGCCGCTTGGCGGCAGCGACCTCGAGATCTCGCCGGTCGGCGTCGGCACGGCACCGATCGGCTCGGTTCCCGGCCACTGGTGGGTGAACTGGGGCCGGCAGGACGAGCGCGACTCAGTCGCTGCGATCCACGCCGCGGTCGACGGCGGGGTCAACTGGATCGACACCGCGCCGTTCTACGGCTGGGGCCGCGCGGAGGAAGTCGTCGGCAAGGCGCTGTGCGGACGCGACGACGTCCTCGTCTTCACGAAGTGCGGAACGCTGCGCGGCGACGACGGGGGTGACTACATGGATCTCCGCCCGGAGTCCGTCCGCGCCGACGTCGACGCGAGCCTCCGTCGCTTACGCCGGGACCACGTCGACCTGCTGCAGCCGCACGACGTCGACCCCACCGTGCCGATCGAAGAGACGTGGGGGGCGATCCTCGAGCTGATCGCAGAGGGGAAGGTTCGTCATGCGGGTCTCTCCAACCATCCGCCGGACCTCGTCGAGCGCGCGCTCGCCGTCGGCCCCGTTGCCTCGCTGCAGTTCGAGTACAGCGCATTGCAGCGCCGCGAAGAAGCACGGCTGCTCCCGTTCGCGCTCGAGCGCGGCCTCGGTGTGCTCGTCTGGGCGCCGCTCGCGAGCGGGTTCCTGACGGACGGCTTCGAGCTCGAAGAGCTCGAAGAGGGCGACTTCCGTCGTACCCACCCGTTCGCGCAGCGCGCCGACCTTGCCGACGTGCGTCGCGAAATCGGCGGCACGACCGGTGCTCTGCGCTTCGTCCTGAGTCATCCGGCCGTCACCGGCGCGATCGTCGGCGTACGCAACGAGCGAGAGGCGCGCGAGATCGTAAGATCCGCGCCGTGACCGCCGTCCTCATCTGCGCGGATTCGATCCGCTCGCCGGACATGCGGCACGAAGTGCCGCTGCCGGTGCCGGACGCATTCCTCTACCTCGAGAGCGACGGTGCGCGCGCAGTCGTCTGCAGCGCGTTCGAGATGCAGCGGATCAAGGAAGCCGACCCCTCGATCGAGACCCTTTCGCCGGAGGCATTCGGCCTGGATGAGCTGCTCGCACAGGGCGCGTCGCGCGACGAGGCGGAGCTCGACGCATACGTCCGTGCGTGCCACCGCTTCGGGATCGCGAGTGCAGCCGTGCCGCCTACGTTCCCGCTAGAGCTCGCCGACCATCTGCGGGCGAACGGGATCGACGTCGCCGTCGACCGGGAGTTGTTCGCGGAGAGGCGCCGGCGGAAGAACGCGAAGGAGATCGACGGATTGCGCCGTGCGCAGCGGGCATGTGAGGCTGCGCTCGACGTCGCGCGCGAGCTGCTGCGCAATGCCGATCGCGACGGCGGCGCGCTCGCGCTCGACGGCGAGCCGCTCACCGTCGAGCGGATCAAGCTCGAGATCGAGCGCGTGTTCAGCGCGCACGGCGTCGTCGGCGACGAGTTCATCGTCTCGCACGGCGCGCAAACGGCGATCGGGCACGAAATGGGGAGCGGCGCGCTCTTGGCCGACGAGCCGATCGTCTTCGACCTCTTCCCGCGCGACCGCGAGACCGGCGTCTACTCCGACATGACGCGCACGTACGTCGTCGGCACGCCGAGCGACGAGCTGCGCGAGTACCACCGCCTGTGCAAGCAGGCGCTCGAGGAGACGACCGCCGCGGCGAAGCCGGGCGTCAACGGCCGCGACCTGATGGTGATGGCGTGCGAGCTCTTCCACCGGCACGGTCACAAGACGCAGCTGCACAAGGAGCCGGGCGAGGTGCTCGACAGCGGCTTCTTCCACGGTCTCGGCCACGGCGTCGGCCTCGAGGTGCACGAGCCGCCGTCGCTCTCGCGTACCGGCGACGACCTCGTCGCCGGCGACGTGATCACGCTCGAGCCCGGTCTGTACCGCGCCGGGTACGGCGGCGTCCGGCTCGAGGACATCCTCCTCGTCACCGACGACGGCGCCGAGACGATCACGAGCTACCCGTACGACCTCGCGCCTTAGATCGTGTTCCGCTTGACTATCGGCGGTCGAATCGGGAAGAGTGCGGCGGGGTCAAAAATAGAGCAAGGAGGCGGAAGCACATGGCTGTATTCGCCCAAGACCGTCCGGTCACGCTCGTGGAGGGCGTGCCCGCGGCCGACCCGGCACCGCTGGGCTTGGCTGCGTTCGCGCTCACGACGTTCCTGCTGAGCGGGCACAACGCGAGCTTCATCCCGGACGCGGTGTGGGTCGGGCCGGCGCTCTTCTACGGCGGGCTCACCCAGCTCTTGGCAGGGATGTGGGAGTTCCGCAACCGGAACGTGTTCGGCGCGACGGCGTTCTCGACGTACGGGGGCTTCTGGATGGGGCTCGGGATCGTCGTCGTCCTGGCGGACGTGTCGAAGGGCTTCGCCGGCGGCCTCGCGGGCACGAATCTCACCAACGGGCTCGCGTGGTTCCTACTGGCGTTCGCGATCTTCAACACCTACATGCTGCTGCACAGCATGCGGGTGAGCACCGCGGTGTTCTTCGTGTTCCTCACGCTCGAGATCACCGAGATCCTGCTCGTGATCGGCTTCTTCAACCTCTCCCACGGCGGCACCGAGTGGTGGCTGCACGCCGGTGGATGGGCAGGGGTCGTCACGGCGGCCGTGGCGTGGTACACCTCCGCGGCGGGGGTCGTCAACGGGATGTCACCGGTACCTGTCATGCCGGTCGGCGCAGCGCCGATCGGGCGGATCGGGTCACCGATGCCGAGGAGAGCGGAGGCGTAGGCAGTGGCGAGCGAGACGGAACAGCACCACGCGATCGACACGATGCTCCTGGAGGAGCGGACGTATCCGCCTCCTCCGGAGTTCGCCGAGCAGGCGAACGCGCAACCGGACATCTACGACGAGGACTTCGAGGCGTTCTGGGAGCGCGAAGGGCGGGAGCGGCTGACGTGGTTCGAGCCGTTCACGAAGCTCTACGAGTGGGAGCCGCCGTTTGCCAAGTGGTACCTCGGCGGCAAGCTCAACGTCTCGTACAACTGCCTCGACCGGCACGTCGAGCAGGGGCGCGGCGACAAGGTCGCGTACCACTGGGAAGGCGAGCCGGCAGGTGAGCAGCGTGCGATCACGTACGCCGATCTTCAACGCGACGTCGCGACGTTTGCGAACGCGCTGAAGAAGCTCGGCGTCAAGAAGGGAACGCCGGTCGCGATCTACATGGGGATGGTCCCCGAGCTGCCGGTGGCGATGCTCGCGTGCACGCGCATCGGTGCACCGCACACCGTCGTGTTCGGCGGCTTCTCCGCCGACTCGCTCTCCGGTCGCATGAACGACATGGAATGCGAGATCCTGATCACGCAGGACGAGGCGTGGCGGCGCGGCACGACCGTTGCGTTGAAGAAGACGGCCGACGAGGCGATGGCGGACGCACCGGGAGTGCGCACGTGCGTCGTTCTCCGTCGCACCGGCAACGAGGTGCCGATGCAGGAAGGGCGCGACGTCTGGTGGCACGACGCAATCGACGGCGTCGACGACGACTGCCCGCCCGAGCAGATGGACAGCGAGGACCTGCTGTTCCTCATGTACACCAGCGGGACGACGGCGAAGCCGAAGGGGATCATCCACACGACGGCCGGCTATCTCTGCGGCGTCGCGGCGACGCACTACTACATCTTCGATCTCAAGCCCGAGACCGACGTGTACTGGTGCGCAGCCGACATCGGCTGGATCACCGGACACAGCTACATCGTGTACGGCCCGCTCTGCAACGGTGCGACGTCCGTCATGTACGAAGGCACGCCTGACTTCCCCGACAAGGACCGCTGGTGGGAGATCATCGAGCGATACGGCGTGACCATCCTCTACACGGCGCCGACGGCGATCCGCTCGCACATGAAGTGGGGGCCCGAGTACGCGCAGAAGCACGACCTGTCGTCGCTGCGCCTGCTGGGCTCCGTCGGCGAGCCGATCAACCCGGAGGCGTGGATCTGGTACCGCGAGCACATCGGCGGCGATCGCACGCCCGTCGTCGACACGTGGTGGCAGACCGAGACGGGGATGATCCTGATCACGCCGCTGCCGGGCGTGACGACGTTGAAGCCGGGATCGGCGACGAAGCCGTTCCCCGGCGTCGACGCCGGCGTGTTCGACGAGCAGGGGAACGAGGTGGGGCCGGGAGGCGGCGGCTACCTCGTCCTGAAGCGTCCGTGGCCGTCGATGCTCCGCGGGATCTTCAAGGATCCCGACCGGTACAAGGAGACGTACTGGTCGAAGTACGACAACGTGTACTTCGCGGGCGACGGCGCCCGGATCGACCGCGACGCCGACTACTGGCTGCTCGGTCGAGTCGACGACGTGATGAACGTCGCCGGCCACCGCATCTCGACGATCGAGGTGGAGTCGGCGCTCGTCGACCACCAGGAGGTCGCCGAGGCGGCGGTGTGCTCGCGCAAGGATGCGACGACGGGTGAGGCGATCGTCGCGTACGTGACGCTGAAGGGCGGCAAGGAGGGCTCCGTCGAGAAGCTCGCCGAGCTCCGCGACCACGTGGCCAAGAAGATCGGCCCGATCGCGAAGCCGGCGAACATCGTCTTCACGCCGGAGCTGCCGAAGACGCGGAGCGGCAAGATCATGCGCCGCCTGCTCCGCGACGTCGCGGAGAACCGTCCGCTCGGCGACACGACGACGCTCGCCGATCCGACGGTCGTCTCGGAGATCCAGAACCGGGCGCAGAGCGAGGGGACGGAAGAGTCCTGACGGACTTGACTCTCCGGTAGGAGGAGGGGCGAAGCTGTCGATATGCAGATCGGCCGCTTCGCCCGCCTCACCGGACTGACCGTCAAGGCGCTCCGCCACTACGACGAGATCGGGCTGCTGCGGCCCGCCGGCGTCGACCCCGAGAGCGGCTACCGCTCGTACGAGCCGGAGCAGGCGGAGCGCGCAGAGGCGATTCGCATGCTGCGGCAGCTCGAGGTGCCGCTCGACGAGATCGCGCGCTTCCTCGACGCGGACGGCAGCCGTGTGCTGCACGACCAGCAGCGGCGCACGGCCGAACGGCAAGTGCAACTGACCTGGATCCGCCGGCGGCTGCAGGCGCTGATCGACGACAAGGAGGCTTCCGTGACCGACCACCGCACGCTCGGCGTCGACCTCTTCAACAAGACGTGGACGCTCATGGAGAAGCCGACGCGCACGCCCGAGGAAGACGACGAGATGATCCACTGCGCGCACGCGTCCGCCTATCACTGGCAGCAGGTCGGCACGCGCGCGAACCGCGCGCGCAGCGAGTGGCAGTGCTCACGCGTGCATGCGATCCTGCGCCAGTCCGAGCAGGCGCTCTACCACGCGCGCCGCTGCCACGAGATCGCCGCCGCGAACGAGGACGGCAGCATGGAGGACTGGGATCTCGCGGGCGCCTACGAGGCGCTCGCGCGGGCGCACCTGACCGCCGGCCACCGCGAGGAGGCGGCGCACTGGGCGAAGCTCGGCCGCGAGACGACGGCTGCGCTCGCCGACGAGGACGAACGGAAGGTGTTCGAAGCGGACTTCGCAACGATCGACGCATGAGGTTCATAGGAGTGCGTCCGTCCGGCACGAATGCTGAGATGAAATCGGAAGAAGAACCGTCGGGTTGAAAGCACTCTGACGGGCGGGCCCCGGGCTCAGGTGCTAACCGGACCGCCGACCCGACGACGTGGAGTCGTTCCGCAACCCGGTTGCATGCAACCGGGTTGCGCCTTTCTACAAGAGCTTCTCGAACCGCTCGGCGTCGTCGAACGGGCCGATCACGGCCAGGCGCAGCCGCTCGTCGTGGATCAAATCGGCCGCGACGCGCTGCACGTCTTCGCCGGTGACGCGGTCGAGCGCGCGGAGGATCTCCTCGAGCTCCGGCGTGCGGCCTTCGAGCACCTCGCGGCGCAGGCCGAAGAGCGTCAGTCCCTGCGGCGACTCGAGCTCGAGCACGAAGCGCCCCTTCGTGAACGAGCGCGCCTTCTCGAGCTCGTCCGCCGGCACGGGCTCCGCGGCGATCTTGCGCAGCTCTGCGGCGATCGTCGACACGGCGTCGTCGATGCGGTTGATGTCGACGCCGGCCTGCGCGTAGAGGGAACCGGTGTCGGTGTAGCTGTGATTGAGCCCGAAGACGTAGTACGCGAGGCCGCGGCGCTCGCGGACCTCGATGAAGAGGCGCGACGACATGCCGCCGCCGAGCACGCTCGCCACCATCTGCAGCGCGTAGCGGTCGGGATGGTCGATCGGGTAGCTCGGCACGCCGACGATCACGTGCGCCTGCTCCGACGCCTTCGAGTGCACCTTCACGCGCCCATTCGCATGCTGCTGCAACGGCGCGGGGGCCGGTGTCTCCTGCGCCGGCATGTCGCCGAGCAGCTCGGTCACCCGCTCGAGCACGTCGTCGCCGATGCGCCCGCCGATCCCGAGCACCATGCGCGACGGGTGGTACCACGCGCCGACGTACGACATGAACGTGTCGCGGGTCGCGTTGCGGACCGTCTCCTTGCGCCCGAGCACGTCCCAGCCGAGCGGCTGGTCGCCGTACAGGAGCTGCTCGTACACGTAGCCGATGTAGTCGCGCGGCGTGTCCGTGTACATGTTCATCTCTTCGATGATCACGCCCTTCTCGCGCTCGATCTCCTCGGGATCGAACAGCGAGTTGCGGAGCATGTCGACGATCACGTCGAGCGCGGTGTCCCGGGCCTCGGCGGCACAGCGGACGTAGTACGCCGTGTACTCCTTGCCCGTGAACGCATTGATCTGGCCGCCGATCGCGTCGATCTCGCCGGAGATGAGCTTCGTGTCGGGCCGCTTGTGCGTCCCTTTGAAGAACATGTGCTCGGAGAAGTGCGCGATCCCGTTCGTCGCCGCGGTCTCGTAACGGGAGCCGGCGGCGAGCATGAGCATGCAGGTCACCGATTGCGCATGCGGCAGGTTCGCCGTGATCACGCGCAGGCCGTTGTCGAGTGTGTGGCGTTCGAACGTGCTCATCCTCGGACCAGCCGAATCGGTATCACACCGGACTCGACGTCGAGCTCGGCATCCCCCGGCGACTCGATCGGCGGGCCGGTGCGGATCTTGGCCGAGGCCTCGTCGAGCGCGATCGCGACCACCTCGGTCGTCTTCAGCTCTTTCTCGGACGGCTGCCGCGCCTCGGTCCAGCGGCCGGGCGCGATGTGCTCGACGATCGCCTCGAGGGCGCGGACCTTCTCCTCGCCCTCGACCTTCCGCGGGGTTCCGAGCACGACGGCGGAGCGGTAGTTGACCGAATGGTTGAAGACGGACTTGGCGAGGACGATTCCGTCCAGGTGCGTGACGGTGACGCAGACCGGCGCGCCGGAGCCGAGCGTCTGGAGCATCCGCGAGGCGGGGGAGCCGTGCAGGTACAGGACGTCGCCGACGCGCGCGTGCAGCGTCGGGATCACGTACGGCTGGTTCTCGGCGACGAAGCCGAGATGGCAGAGGAAGCCGTCGTCGAGGATCGCGTCGATCGTCTCACGGTCGTAGCGGCCCCGCTCCGGATGCCGTTTCACCTGCGTCGCCACGGACGCCAATCTACTTACAGCGGGCCGGCGTACGGCCTGACGTTCTCGCGGACGATCCGTCCGCCGCGCTTCGTCACGGAAAAGCGTTTGCCGGTCGTGCTGCGCACCGAGTAGACCGTGTCGGCGCCGTTGTGGGCGATCGCGATCCCGGCGGTCGGCGCGTTCGGATGGTGCTTCGACCAGCGCAGGTAGAGCGCCAGCTCACGTGCTGCCGCGCGGTCGGCGAAGAAGCGGCGCGCCCGTGCCGTGAACGCGATCTCGGCGGCGCTGTGGTAGCCGTGGGGATCGGGCCACGTGTGCCCGTAACCGCGCTGGATGTCGCAGCCGTCGAACGGGCCGCGCAGGCTGCCGAGCTGCACGCGGTTTCCGTGCCGAGCCTGCGCCTCGAAGCCGATACCGAACGGATCGACCTGGTGGTAGCGCATGAACTTGAAGCATGCCCACGACGCCTTTTGCAGCAGCGGATCGGAGGTGTCGAACTCCGCGATCCCGTTCGCGCCGACGACGACGCTCACCCCGTTCGCCGACCCGTGCTGCAGGGGCGCACTCGGCGCCGGCAGCGGCCGCGGCCGGTAGCTCCGCGG
>Ga0068855_100008505_pt1 | contig 12408 bp, 9 predicted proteins | sample KBSCornC52_FD_66592 | JGI IMG/M metagenome (GOLD analysis project Ga0068855, IMG submission 66592) | Corn rhizosphere microbial communities from Kellogg Biological Station, Michigan, USA - KBS Corn C5-2 | ecosystem: Host-associated > Plants > Roots > Rhizosphere > Soil ...
GTATGGATGAGCCGGTCGACTACGGCGCATTGGCGCGCTACCTTAACGAAACGCGCGGCACGCCCAGCGTGCCCGTCGGTACCCCGTATTTTTCCACTTGGCTCGACAATGCCAAGGCGAAATTCTTGCTCGGCTGGCGCCCGCTGTTCGACCTGAAGAAAATGGTCGAGGCTGCTTGGACTTACAAGCGTGCAGCCGACGATCCACGCGTGATCTGGTATCCGGGTTAACGCGCGATTCGTCAACATCGATAACATCGATGGTCGTTTCGGCACGACTGCGACCGGCACGGTCGGCAACGAGCTGAACCTGTACAACGTGTCCAACATCCAGAGCATTTGGCATTCGTACGCGCAGGCGATCCACAGCGCATTTTCGAGCACCGCCCAGAACATGGCCGGCAACAAGTGCCCGAACGGCGTAAACTCGTGTGATTGTGCTGAAGCGCGCTCAGAATCCGTGATCCCAACTGAACCCTAGGCCGAGCACGAACGAGCTCTCGTTTCCGAGCGCGCCGCGATAGCGCCAATCGGACGCGAAGAGCTCGAAGCCGGCGCTCGCGAGCCGCGCGCCGGCTGGCAGCCCAGGGCCGGTATTTGCGGTGCCCGCGAAACGCAAGCTCAGCTCCGGTGCGTCGAAGCGAACGGTGCGTTGCTCGGACTGGTGGCTCACCGCAGCGAAGAACGAGCGGTAGCCGAGCCCGAGATCGAGCGCGAACGGAGCTTGGTCGAGCAGGAGGGCGTGCGCGGAAACGCCGAGCGGCGCCCAGAAAAATCCGCCGCTCGAACCCAGGCAGCGCCGAGTACAGTTCGCGCTGCCGATGCCCAATTCGGCCTGCAACCGCACGGGACCAAGGTAGCCACCCAGGGCGTCCGAGATCGCCCAGCCGTTGCCGATGCCGGCCACACTCTCGACCGGACCGTACAGGCGCGCGGAGGCCGCAACCATACCATGCACTTCCGTTTTCCAAGCCAGCGCGGGCTCGGAGCCGGAGAGCGGCACGCGCAAGCAGCGTTCGCCATCGTCTGTGGCGAGCACGAAGTCGAGTGCAGCCGGTTCGCGGAGCAGGTCGAAGGCCGCGCCGGGTGCAAAACCGAGCGACAGCGTGTGCGAGCCCGCCACCGCGGCCGGGCGCAGCCATTTCGATTCGCCGTCAATCAGCAGCCGCTGCGCGCGGATGCCTTCGCGGCACGGCGCGGCCCTTCCGGGCGTGAGCAAAACGCGAACCAGGCGAGTTCCCGGCTCGCCCACGATGCGACTCTCGACCATTACCGACCCGCGCGACAGCGTGTCTAGCCGCTCCACGTCCACCGAGAGGCCAAGCGCGGCCGCGCGGTGCGGCTCCGCGGGCGTGTAGCTCGGCGGCAGACAACCAGCTAGCGCCAGACAGGCAGCCCCAAGCATGCAGAACGGCGGGCGGGAGCTCATGCGTGAAGCCATGATCAGAGCGCTCCAAAGACGCTGAGCCCGACGCCGGGCGCGATCGTCACGTCAGGCGCATTGCCGGTGCCGAACCAAAACGAGCTGGGCGCTTCGAGCTCGACGTACACGGTGCGCCGCCCTGTCGGCAGGCCGTGAAATGGGATACTGGAGAGCAGCGAGAACGAGAGGCTCGGGGTGAGCCGCGGACCATGTAGGAGGTAGCGGCGGCTGCTCGTTTTTTCGCCGGGCGCTCGATAGAAGTCGAACAAGACCTCGTAACCTCCGCCCAGCATGAACGAAAATCGTCCGCTTTGCCAAAGTGCGCGGTCAGCGCCGAACGCCAAGATCAGATCGGAGTACCCCTGCTCCGCGCCCGCGCCGCCGGCGAACTCGCTCCAGATCCGGTTACGACCGAATGCGGCTCCGAGCCGCATGTCGATCAGCCCGAGCGTCTCGATGCCGGCGCGCGACTGGTTGTTGACCGGAAAGACGGCGCGCCCACCGATGCTGGCCGAAAGACCGGCGCTCGTTTCGTCCATTTGGTAGCGCGGACTATCGACACTGCCGAACAGCGGCGCGCGCAGACACGCGGTTCCGCTCGGGGTGCCGAGTTGCAAATCGAGCGTGGTGGCACCGCGCGGGAGCTTGGCGGCGGGATCGACGAACGCCAGTTTGAGGCGATGGCTGCCCGTAAGATCGACTGGCCCCTCGCTCTGCTCGATGTCATCGCTGGCGAGCGCCGAGAACGATTGGCTCGATGCGCAGGGTGGCTTCGATGCGGCTGACAGGGATGCGCCGCGCAGCGAGGTGCCCGCGCGGGCGCCCGAGCGCAAGCTCACTTCCACATCCCGGTTCAAGTACGGTTCGGAGGTGCGCACTGCGTCGATCGCGACGCGGATCGGGCCCTGCTCGACCAGCGGCGGCGCCGAGACGCGATAGCTGCGCGCGCAACTCGCGATGGACAGGGTCAGGCCGAGCATCGAGAGGCAGTGGCGCAGCGGGCGGTGCAGAGTCGGCACTGGGCTCATCTGGCTCCCTTTCAGCGCAAAATCACGAACAGCGCACAGCCGATGAGCGCTAAAGCGACGCCACCGCCGATGGCCCCGTAGCGATAAAACGCGCGGCTCGGCGCGAGATAGACGCTCGGATCGCGCGCCCACGGCAGCATGCGTTGCTCGTACTGTCTTCTTTCCGCGGCGAGCAGCTCGGCGGCGTTGGCGGTGAGCGCGGCATCGAGCAGGTTGCTCGCGCCGCAATAAGTGCACGTCAGCTCCGCGGCGCGCAGGGCGGGCAAGTTGCCGCCACAATTGCGGCAACGAATGGCAAGCCCAATCTGCTGCGCTGGACGAGCGCGCAGCAGCGGTCGCAGCTGGCGGCTGAACACGCGACGCATGCCGAGCCAACCGCACAGCATGCCGAAGGCAACGGCCAGCGGCAACGCGCCGAGCATTGCTTGCGTTAGTTCGACCTGACCCAGCGCCTGCCAGCTGTGCACGAAATTCCATGACTGGATGAGGCCCATGCCAGCGCTGACCGCGATCGCGATCGGCCAAACTTCAGCCATTGCCTTCAGACTGCGGAGCGGCGCATCGCTCGCTTCTCGGGCGCGGGCGAGCTGCATCAGGCGCAAGCGCAAATGGCGATGACGATCCGCGGCTTCGGCAGGCAGCACCTCTCGGCGGCCGCAAAATTGGCAGCAGAGCTCCGGCGTTTGGTGCAAAGACGGCGGCTGAGTGAGCGCCATCGGTGCGCCGCAAACGGTGCACGGCGTGGGTGTTCCCTCACCCACTGCCGTAAAACCCGATGGATTCATGGTTCAGGACGGCTGCAGGGACGCGGCCGGCAAGCCCCCGCCCAAAGCAGCGGGCGCTGGGCGCCCTTCGAGGCCGCACGCTGCGGCTTCCAGAGCCAGCAGGTACTCTTCTGGAGTGTAGGCGAGCATGGCCAATGACAGCCGCGGAAACGACATCCAAATGCGCTGCCCCTCGCCTGCCAAGTGCACGGCGTGTTGCGTGGAGAGCAGCTTCAACGCGGGCACGAGCGACGCGGCTAGCCGCGGATCGGCCGCGCGAATCAGGAACAGCTGATCGAGCCCGGGGTCGCCACAGCTTACGGTCGTGAGCTCCGGGCGCTCCGCGAACTCGAGCTGCGGGACCAAATATTGCCCCGGGTTGTGCAGGCAGAGCTCGAATGCCGGCAACGTGACGCGCGTCTCCACTTCGAGAAAGCAGCCGAAGCTGCTGGTGATCTTGCGTGCCACGATGAACTCGTTGGTCTTCTGCCCGTCCATCACGGTGAGCCGCGCGGTGCGCCCGTAGGGCTGCCCTTCCGCACAGAGCCGGCGTTTGAAATCACCGCTCGGTTGCTGGAAATGCAGCAGATTGAGGTTCGGATCGCCCTCGGTCACGCGCATGCCCAAACGCGTGGCGATGGCGCCAAAGTTCTTGTCGGCATTGGCCGCGAGCGCGCTAGAGAGGCGTCTGCGCTGAAACAACAGTAGTCCGATCACTAGCGGCACGATCAAATAGACGGTCCACGGAATACCCTGCATCGGCTGCTCCCTCGTTGAACCGATTCATAACACGGCCACGCGCGGCGCCGAAAGGCCTCAGCGCCGCGGCTTTCCGCAGCGCCAAACACCGTTCACGGCTTGGATAAAGCGAGCAATCAGCGCAAGTATCCCAGTCCGCCCTTGCCTCGTTCGAACCGCGCTCGCCCGTGCCCTACGCTGTCGCTGCTGCTAGCGCCGGCTTTGCTCGCGCTGACGCGCGCGGTCGCAGCGTCCGAGAGCGCGCAGCGCGCACCATTGCCCGAGTCGATCCTCACCGAAAGCACGACCGACATCGACGCAGACGAAGCGGGCGAGCTCGAGTATGAAGCCAATTTGACCCGGGTCGGAGCGCGCACTGGGGGCGCGTTCGCAACGCTCGCCAGCGTCGAGCTCGAATGGCGCGCGCTGCGACGTCTCGGGCTGCGGCTCGAGCCGACGTACGCGCACATCACGCCGAGCGGCAGCACGCGCGGGCGCGACGCGTTCGGGCTTGGCGGCGCCGTCGCGTTCGGGCTTTGGCACGACTTCGAGCGTGACCAACACCTCCAGCTCGAGATCCTCGGCCGCACCGCAGATCATGGCGCGAGCCCCGTTTTCGATCCCGGCGAAAGCGAGCTCCCAGCTGCCCTAGATCTGGTCGGTGCACAGCGATTCGGTCGCTTGACGCTGCGCGCGACGGTAGGTGCCGAAGCCGGCGGCCAGTTCGCGAACGCGCCCGTTCATACCGATCTGAGCGTGCTGAGTGGTATCGTCAGCGACGCGCGTTTTGGTTATCTTGCGTTCGAGCTGCGCGCGGATTGGGCGAGCCCCGCGCCGTTGGTGCTCGCGCCGGAGGTGATCAGCGATCTCGTGCCGCTCGGTTTGCCGTTGCGAATGGGCCTGGTATTGCCGGTAAATCTCGGAGCAAGCGCGACAGCGCCGAGCTACGGCCTGTTCCTGCGCGTGATCCTGCTCACCGAACGCGAGCAGCGCTCGGAAGGCCAGCGCCGTTAGCGCGCTTTCTGCCGAGCTGAGCCGGCCATGCGTCGCGCCCCGAACCGCGACGCCGAAGGCTGTGCCGAAGCGCGCCGTGCCGCGTGACCATCAAACCAAAATCTCGTCATCATTTTTGATGGTCACCCAAAGCGGGCGATGCGCGGCCCAGCCTTCGGCGTCGCAGACGGGTGGAAGCTTTGCGCTCAGTGCTCGCTGAACTGATCGGAGAGCTCGACCGCGCCCACGACGCGCCATTCCGGCGCGCCGAAGTGTGGCTCGAGCCCGCCGCCCGCGCCGAGCTTGAAGCGCACGAGCTCGGCGCGACCGCTGACCGCTTCCAGGCGCGCGCTGAGCAGGCATTCGAGAGCCGTTGCGCGCGAACCCAGGAGCGAGTCGAACGCGCTTGCGCCGAACAGCTCGGGGCCGGCGACGAGCACCGTGGCGGCGCTCGTGTCGAGCGGAAATTTGAGGCCAGCGGCCACGCCAAACAACAGCTCATTGCCGCGCGGCCAGTCCGGTGTCAGAGCTTCGTCCAGCGGTCGAATGTGCACGCCGAGCTCGCCCGCGTAGCTGAACGCGGCGAGATCTCCTGCGAACAGCGCGCGAGCCATCGCCCGGTAGCTGTCGTCGCTGTCGTAATCCGCTCGCTTGCCGGTTGGGAAGAAGAGCTGAGCGCCGACACCGAGCCGGAAGACACTGTCGGCTTGGCCGAGCAAACGAACATCGGTTCCGATGCGAGCGTCTTCGAAGCTGTCCGGGCTATTTTTGAGCGTCAAAGACGGGCCGGTAAAGTGGTAGCCACCGACCACGCCATTTCGGCCTTTGCTCGAGATCGGCGCGGCGAGGTTGAAATACAGCCGCCAGCGCTCGAACGTCGCGGCGAAGCCGAAGTCCGTAAATAGGTGCTCTGAAACGACCGACAAACGTTCGGAGCCGCTGCCCACTTGCAGCGGCTTCCGCGCGTAGCCGCTGGTCACGGCGACTGCGCCGCCGAGGCCGCCGTGCATCGAGAGGTCGTCCATGACGAACCAGCCGGCGCCGGGAGCCGAGAGATACAGGCGCTCGACGGCAAAGCCGCGCGCTTCCGACTGCGCTGCCGCGACGCGCGTGAGCGAGCCGAGCGCGAAGACCACACCCGCGAGCAGGCTAAAACTCCGCATGCGCCCTCGCTCCGAAGACGTCGACTGGACCGCGATCTTGGTTGAAGCCCGGATGCCAAATGCGCTGATAGTCGGCCGAGAGCCAAATCGCCTTCAGCAGATTCACGCTGTAAAATGCTTCGACGACCGACTCTGGGCCGGCGCGCAGCTGCCCATCGCCGATGAAGCCGTCCACGCCGCCGAGCGCGAGGTAGCGCGCGTGCGGCGACGAGATCCAACTCATGCTGCCGCCGATCCCTGCGACGTCGAAGGGGCGGCGCCACAGCCTGCCCTTGGCGAGCGCACCGAATGAGAGCGAACGGTCCGCGGAGTTGAACGCGTCGACCTCGGTGTTGCCGTCGGCGACCATGCCGCGCGCGAACACGCCCATGTCGTCCGCCAGGTATTGCTCGACATTGACGCCCACGCCGCGCTTGGCATTCGGCTTACGCGCCCAGCACAGGTCCGGCGCGTTCGGGTTGGTCGAGCCGTAATTGTAACTGTTGCAAGCCGCGGCGTTCTTGCCGGGGTCAGCCGTAAATGCAGCAATCGCGTCGTCGAAGCGTGCGGTATCCACCCGGTTTTGAAAACCGAGCAGGCGGATCGCGCCCGGCTTGCCCAAGAGCACGTGATCGTGCTCGAGCTCCAACTGATCGCCGTAGAATTTCCAAATCCTGAAGTCGATCTGCAGCTCATTCGGCTGACGCGGCGGCGTGATGCGGCCGACTCGCAGCGACCAATCGTCCCAATACAGCTCGGCCACGGCGCCCCACGAATAGCCACGCGCGTCGGAGGGAAAGTCCCAGGACGCGTGAGTCATGAACGCCATGTTGAAGAAGGTGCGCCGCGGATCGGCGACGAGCGAGTTCTTGTCGAAGAAATCGAGGATCGTGAAGTTGCCGACCGCCAGCACCAGCCGGTGGCTGTCTACGACCGTGCCGAGCTGCAGCGGATCCGACGTTTTTTCGACGGGCTCACCACCCAAGTCGATCATCTGTCGGAAATAGCTGCGCGCGCGATAGAGCTGCGGCGTACTCGTGCCCGTCTTCTGCAGCTCGAAGTTTTGGATCGCGCCGCCCAGGCCGTGAAGCTGTGACAGCGGGCGCTCCGAAATCACCTCCGGCACGAAATAGACTTCACCGCCGCGCCAAAGCCGCAGGCCGAAGAAGAGGGTGAATGAGCCGGTAAAGCTGCGCTCGGCGCTCGGTAAGAGTGAGTTCGTGCTGCCGTTCGCGTTCGTGTACGGCGCGTGAAAGCCGCGCTTCCAGCTCGAGATGTAGGTGAACTGACCGTACAGGTTGAAGCTCTCGTCTTCGATGTCGTGCAAGCCGTGATCGCTGAGCAGGTTCATGACATCGAAGGCTTCGTCGTCGTGAGCCTGCGGTGGTGCCGCTTGTGCACCAGCGCGAGCCGCCGCCGACAGCAGCAAGAGGGATGCACACAGCGAGCCGAGCAGCCTCAGGCGCGCCCGCGCCGCGGGCCTGACAACGCCGCGGGGCAGCGCGCGGTCGCGCGGCGAGCTGCGGTATTGCGCTGTCTCTCGCGAAGATAGGTCCGAGCCGCGCATGTCCGAGCCTGCTCAATAGGAGAGATCTGCGCCCAGAGATAGCCGCAAATGCGGCAAACTGGCGGAGCGGTCGGTCGGTGCTTTTGCGCCCCACGAATGGCCGTAGCGCGCTGCTGGGCTCACGGCCGCGCGGGCCGCGCATCCTGCAGTGAGCCCGCACATTGCCCGCCGATCACGGCCGCTGGCGGCGCAGCGAGCGCCAGACGCGTGTGCCGATTGGATCGCCGCCTCAAGCTGAAAGCGTCCGACCCGGCGAGCCGCTGAGGCTCGGCGAAGCAAGCTCTCCGCTTCGTCGATGACCGAACGGGACCAACGAGAGGAACAGCAGTGTGTATTGCATTCGTGCCTCTTTGGTTGGTGGTGACTGCCGATGCTTTCGTCAGGAAGTCGGCCCGGGTGGTGGGACTTCGACAAGGCGGGCCCATCAACGTTGTGCGCGGTGGCCGCATCTTTCTCTTGTGGCGGTCTCCGAGAGCTCACCGCCGCAAAGATAGCGCCCTGAGCGACACGATTGTGACAAGCCGCTCCGCGTGGACCCCCTGTAAACGGAGTGCTCTGCAGTCCGACCCTGTCTTTCGTTCTGGGCGCCCTTGTCTTCAGTGCGGGGCTCGGCGGTTGCACGCACTCCGCGAGCTCGCCGGATCCGGCGGCGAGCGGCGGCGGCGCGGCGATGGCCGGCTCTGGCGCAGACGGCGGCTTTGCCGGCTCGCTGACGGCGGGCGCGGCTGGGCACGGTGCAGACAGCAGCGGCGCGAGCGGGCAGGCGGGAAGCGGGAGTTCGGCGGGCGGCATTGGCGGGGTCGGCGAGTCCGGCGCAGGCTCCGCCGGAACCGCGGGCGCGGGGCCCCGCCCGACCGTCATCGCTGCCACGGGCACGACGCTCGTCAAAGTGGATCCCGGCCTTCGCCATCAAACCTTCGAAGGCTGGGGCACCAGCTTGTGTTGGTGGGCAAACCACGTCGGCGGCTGGAGCGCGAGCGCGCGCAATGCCGTGGCCGACGCCGTGACGGACCCAGTAAATGGTCTGGGCTACAACGTGTTCCGTTACAACATCGGAGGCGGAGAGAACCCCGCTCACGAGCACATGGGGCAATACCACGAGATCGCCGGTTTCGAGCCCGCCGCTGGCACCTGGAACTGGGACGCCGACGCGAATCAGCGAGCGATTTTGCAGCGCGTGGCCGCGAGCGGCAAGGACGTGATCCTCGAAGCGTTTGCGAACTCGCCGCCTTATTGGCTGACCAAGAGCGGCTGCGCATCCGGCAGCAGCGACGGCTCGAACAACCTCAAGGATGACGCGTACGACGCGTTCGCCGATTATCTGACCGAGGTCGTGAAACATTATCGGGACACGTTCGGCATCACCTTCCGCACGCTCGAACCGCTCAACGAGCCAAACGCCACTTGGTGGAAGGCGAACGGCAGTCAGGAGGGCTGCCATTTTTCTGCTGCGAATCAGCAGACCATCGTCAACGCCGTCGCGGCCAAGCTCGCCGAAAAAGGCATCAGCGATACGACCGTGAGCGCGTCGGACGAGAACAGCATGGATGACGCGTACAATAACCTGCGCACGTTTTCGGCCGCGACCTTCGGCGCGCTGAGCCAGCTGAACACGCACTCTTACGCCGGTACGCACCGTAGCGATCTTCTGGCGCTCGCGACCAGCAAGGGCAAAAGGCTGTGGCAATCGGAGTCCGGCCCGCTCAGCCAGACGCTGGCAGACGACAGCGCAGCAGCGTTGTTCATGGCCGGCCGCATCATCACCGACCTGCGCGAACTTCAGCCCACCGCATGGGTCGACTGGCAGGTGGGCGATCCGAGCGCAAACTGGGCAAGCTTCAAGCTAAACGACGCGCAGCAAACGTTCGCTCCGCTCAAGCGCTTCTACATGCACGCGGGCTTCAGCCGCTATATCCGGCCGGGCGCGATCTTCGTCGACGTCGACAATGCGGATATGGTGGCTGCGCTGAGCGCGGACGGGCGATCGCTGACGCTGGTCGTTCGAAACGGGGACACGAGCGCGAGCAAAGGCTTCACCTTCGACCTCACGGCGCTGGCCAGCGTGGGGCCGAGCGCCGAAATGCACCGCACCTCGCGCACGGAGAACCTCGCGCTACTCGCGCCGGCCGCGATTCGAGATTTCAGCTTCGTGGCCCAAGTGCCGCCCTTCTCGATCACGACCTTCGTCATCGCGATGCCTTGACGGCGCTCGCCCCCGGGCAGCACCCGGGTGCAGTTCGAGGGACAGCGCGCCGAGGTTGTACCCGACAAGAAAACGCCCCCCTTCGCCGGCAATTCGGCAAAGGAGGGCGCGCGCGGCGCATCAGCGTTGCGCGACTCGACCGAGCAGCTCGGCCGGCAACAGTGACGCCAAATGCTCCGCTCCGACCACGATGCGCACTTCGTTGATCTGAGCTGCGATCTCCTTCATGGCATCGAGCTCCTTGAGTCGGAGCAGAATCGGCTGGTCTGCCATGAGCCGAGCGGTGTTTACGAGCGAGCGCGTGGCGGCGGTTTCCTCGCGCCGCGAGATCACGTTTGCGGCAGCCACCTTTTCGGCTTCGATCACGCGGTTGAGCAGGGTCTTCATTTCTCCCGGCAGCACCACGTCCTTCACGCCCAGATCTTCGATCCGGACGCCGAACGCCTTGGCCTTGGGCGCAACTTCTTGCACCAAAAAGCGAGTAAAGGCGTCGCGACCTTCGAGCAGCTCGTCGAGCGTGACGCTCGCGACGTAGGCGCGCGCAGCGAGCTGCGTTGCCACGTACACCGCGTCGCGCACGTTGTCGACCTTGTGCGTCGCGAGCACCGGATCTTCGATCGCGTGTGCCACGACCAGGGTGAGCCGCAAAGAGACCTTGTCGCGCGTCATCAGCTCTTGACCTGCGAGCGCGACCTCGGTGCGCCGCATGTCCACGTTGCTGATGCGCACTTGTGCCTCCGGGTGCGTCCACAGCTTGTAGCGCCCCGGCTCGAGCACCGCGACCAGGCGACCCTGGTCGTAGCGCAGGCCGAGCTCGTGCGCCTGAACCGTCACATCGACGTATTCGGCGCGCGGGATCAGCTGCTCGAGCTCTTGGGTGAGCGCCGGCAGCGGCTGACGCACGTCGAAAATCGACAGTTCCAGCGAACGATCGACGGTCCAGAAGCGGTGCACGCCCGGGCGCAGGAACACGACCGGTACGCCGTCGCGAAACAGCACGCCACGCTCGAGCGAAGCGATCGTCACTTCACGGTATTCTGCACTGGGCAGCACGGCGCGCACTTCCGGCAGCGCGCGAAACAGCAAATCAGCGACGTTGAAGCGTTGCTCGCCGAGCTCGCGCCCCCACACGAGGTGGCGGCCCGGGCCGAGCGCGCGGAGCGGGATACCGCCGCGAAGCACCACGACGCGTTCGTTGAGCTTGACTCGAATGATCTTGAACATGAGGACACCTCTCGAAACGAAGAAACAGCCGAGACCAACTCGGCAAAGTGAAACCAAGAAACGCCCACCCGAAGCGGGCGAAAGAATGTGTGGACCGGAAGCCAGCTCAGCCTGACAGCGAGGAAGAGGCCACGTTGCGGCTCCCGCTGGGGAAGCGCGCTCGGCAACCTAAAGCCCGCGTGTCACAGCCAAGCCCGACAACGTGCACGCGGGTTCGAACCAGGGAGCGCGTGCGGTCGCCGGAGCGATGGCAGTTTGCCTGCTGACTCGAAGAGAGCGTTCTGTTGCCGAGCGAGGTTCGGCGGTTCATGCGCCAAAATGGCCGATACTGACTTCCGAATCCCTTTTTGTTGACGAGGCGATTTTTCAGATCGCGTTCCTTGCTCTGCCGATGAGCTACTGCGAATCGATCGCAGATCGGATTCGAACCGACTACCCAGGAGCTAATTGCAACCTTGCAAGCGCCGATCACGGAACGCGACTATCCGAACACGCGCCGAAAATTTCTCGCGAAATCCGAGCGCGTGCGGCGCCGTGCCGTATTGATCAGTGCTTCGCGGGAATCGAACCCGCGGCGTCACGTGCGGGAATCGAACCCGCGAGTTTGACGAGCGCGCCAAACCAGAACGACGTCGTTCTTTGCTTCACCAGATGCGATGACGTGACCCGAGTACACGCTGGTCTCAACCAGCAATGCGACTCCCAATGGCGCGCCGGCCACGCTCACGCTTCCGCGAGCTCGTGACGACGAACCTCAGTGACCCAAATCCCGATCCCCCAAACGACGAAAGCCGCCTGGGAGACCCGGCGGCTTTCGCGAAAAAACTCGGAGAAACCGCCTATAAATGCGTTCGGACCTGCAACGCAGGGCCCGCAAAGCGAGCTGCTTTGACGGGCGCAAAATGATCCGCTGCAACGCCCACTCGGCACTGCGACGAAACGAGAAGATACACCACCGCGTTCATGACCCGCATGCACTATACGCGACACGCCAAAAGGGTCAAGCGCTTTTCGACGCTCCAGCCGCTACGCAGATCGCCAGCTGCGGCGTTCCAGTCACTTGGTAAGCGCTGCCCAACGTCGCGAGCCAGCGCGTGCTGCTCGACGATGGTGTGATCGAACCGAGCCAGCTCACTCCGGAGAAGAAGCCGGCGCGCTCGATTCTGATCCGCGCGTCACCTGCTGCCAGATCTCGAGCGCATTCAGCGTCGAGGGCCAGCCCACGTAGAGTAGCATCGTCACGATCACTTCTTTGGTTTCGGCCTTGCTGCAGCCAACGCGCAGCGCACCGCGGACGAGCCATGCCAATTGCGTGAGTTGCTGCTGC
>Ga0068855_100008507_pt1 | contig 12406 bp, 15 predicted proteins | sample KBSCornC52_FD_66592 | JGI IMG/M metagenome (GOLD analysis project Ga0068855, IMG submission 66592) | Corn rhizosphere microbial communities from Kellogg Biological Station, Michigan, USA - KBS Corn C5-2 | ecosystem: Host-associated > Plants > Roots > Rhizosphere > Soil ...
GGGCCGCCGTCAGCTTTCAGTGGAGATCACAGCATGCGTTCCTTTCTTCTGTTCCTGTGCGGCGTCGTGGTCGCCGGCGCCGCCTTCGTCGCCGCCGACGCCACCTCGCCGGTGCGCATCGCCCAGTCGCCCCAGGCCACGACCGGCGACCGCGCCGCCCTGGGCAAGAACATCCGCGACTATCTGATCGCCAACCCCGAGGTCCTGGTCGAGGCCATGCAGGAGCTCGAGCGCAAGCAGGACAGCCAGCGCGATTCGCAGGCACAGAAGGCGATCGACCAGCAGCAGGCCGCCCTCCTGGGCGATCCCGCGACGCCGTCGACCGGCAATCCCAACGGCGACGTCACCATCGTCGAGTTCAGCGACTACCAGTGCCCGTACTGCAAGAAGGCCCATACCGCGGTGAAGTCGGTGATCGCCGCCGACGGCAAGGTGAAGCTGATCTACAAGGACCTGCCGATCCTGGGCGAAGCCTCGAAGATCGCCGCCGTGGCGGCGCTGGCCTCGATCAAGCAGGGCAAGCACGACGCCTTCCACGACGCGCTGATGGCCAACACCGCCAAGCTCGACGACACGCGCATCTTCGACATCGCGGCCTCGGTGGGCATCGACGTCGACCGGCTCAAGGCCGACATGAACGATCCCGCGATCAAGAAGACGATCGACCGCAACATGGCGCTCGCCCAGGAACTCGGCGTGCGCGGCACGCCGGCCTTCGTCGTCGGCAAGCAATTCGTCCCCGGCGCGGTCGACGCCGACGCCCTGAAGCAACTGATCAGCGAAGCCCGCAAGGGGTCGTGAGGCGACGCCAAATGGTGGCGCCCCCTCCGTCGCGGATTACCGCGCCACCTCCCCCGAAACGGGGGAGGCAGGATTCCCAACTCCTCCCCCGTCTCGGGGGAGGTGGCGGCGTAATCGCCGACGGAGGGGGCGCCAAACGGCCACTTCCTCCGATTTCAGATCGTGACTACCGCGACAGCGTCGCCGACAGCCCCAGCGCGCTCACGAGGTCGGGGCCCGGGCGGCTGAGATAGCGCAGCTTGTCGACGCCGAGCGGCGGGTCGGGCCTGGCCTCGACGGTGAGCGTGCCGCCCTGCTCGACGAACTTCGCGATCGTGTCGAGCAGGCGCGTCATGTCCTCGGTGATCATCACGTTGGGCGGCTGGAAGCGGCGGATCTCGGTCGCCACGTTGGCGCGGGTCACGGCACTGCTCTGCCCGCTCGCCATCGACAGCGCCCGGATCGACCGCTCGACCAGCCCCTTGTCGACGACCACCAGCCTGGCCCCGCCGAGGGCGGCCTTCGTGTTCACCAGCTCCGCCGCGTCGCCGCCGTCGAGCACGTGCCAGAAGGCGGCGTCGGCATGGATCAGGCTGCCGGTGAGGCCGACCTCGCCCAGGTCGGTGCCGACCAGGAGGCAGCGATCGATCGACAGCTCGCCCTTGCCGCGATCCTCGGTGCCGGCGCACGTCAGATCGAGCCGCAGTTCCTTCAAGCCCATCGCCTGCAGCGCGATGCGCATCTGCACGCCCTCCAGGCCGCGCAGCGGCGGCACGAGGACGAAGTTCGTGACCTTGGTGGTCGAGCGGCTGACGTCGGCGCCGTCGTGCACCGTCTCCGTGGCGATGCCGTCGAGCGAGACGCCGTAGCGCTTGAGCAGTGCCCCGCCGAAGCCGGTGGCGCTGCTGCGCTCGACATGCAGCCGGCCGAGCGGCTGGCCCGGCCGCCACGAGGACTGCGCCATCCGGGCGACGACCTGGCGCAGGTCGAGCTTCTCGGCCCTCAGTTCGCTCATCGAGAAGGCGGGCTCGACGGCGGTCTTGGCCGTCGCCTCGAAGTTGCCGAGCTTGATCGCGCCGAACCGGCCGTGGTCGACGTCGTCGCCCGACAGCAGCTGGAAGCCCGCCGTGTCGGACGTGCCGGGCAGCGTGTAGATGACGTTGTGTTCCTCGAAGTGGCGCAGCTTGAGCGCGGCGACCACGCGGGCGCTCAGCATCGCGAACTGCGACGCTCCCGGCGCCACCCGGGCGTCGAAGCGATCGAGGTCGACACCCTCGAGGATCAGCGCGCCGAAGCTCCAGCTCTGCCCGCCCGGCATGGCGATGCGCAGCTTGTCGACCTCGACCCGCTCGGCGCGCAGCGGATCGCCCAGGCGAAAGCCGGTGAGCGGCGTGTGGCCCTTCATCAACTCGTCGAGCGGCCAGGAGATGCCGGTGACCTGCCAGCGCTCCGCCGACAGGCCGCCGCCCGGCGACACCGGGCGAACGTCGTGCACGGTGATGCGGCGATCGAGCAATCCGACCTCGACGGTGCCGACGGTAACCGTCCCGTCACGTTCGACCTCGGCGTGGATGCGGTCGGCCAGCCACGTCTCGGCAAGCGGGAGCGCGGCCGCGGCGGCGCCAACCAGGGCGACGACGACGGCCCCGGCGATCACGAACTTTTTCACTTGTGAGATATCCTCAAGGGCGAGATGTCCTCAGGGTTCGGCGTCGGGTTGCTTCGAGGGCTGGGCGGCGTCGAAGGCCGGATGCTTCATGCAGGTGTCGAAGATGCGCTGGATCGTCGGATAGCGCTTCATGTCGACCTTGAAGCGGCCGGCGTTGAAGACCTGCGGCACCAGGCAGAGATCGGCCATGGTCGGCCGGTCGCCATGACTGAAGGCGCCGGTGCGCGGGTCGCGGGCGACCGAGGCCTCGTAGGCCTCGAAGCCGGTCTCGATCCAGTGGCGCGACCAGGCGAAGGTGCTCTCCTCCGACTGCTCGTACTTCTGGCGCAGGTACGCCATCACGCGCAGGTTCTGGATCGGGTGGATGTCGGCCGTCGGGATCAGCGCCAGCGAGCGCACGCGGGCGCGGCCCACGGGATCGCGGGGCAGCAGCGGCGGCTCGGGATGCGTCTCCTCGAGATATTCGAGGATCGCCATCGACTGGGTCAGGACCTCGCCGGAGTCGAGCACGAAAGCCGGCACCAGCTTCTGCGGATTGATCGCGACGTAGTCCGGCGTACCCTGCTCGCCCTTGCGCAGGTGACGGAACGCATGCTCGACCGTGATCTTCTTCAGTTCGAGCGCAATGCGCACGCGAAACGCCGCCGAGGAGCGGAAATAGCCGATGAGCTTCATGCGTCGCCTCCGCCCGCGACCATAAAGCGTTTCCGGCCCGGAAACCATGCGCCTGCGGAAACGCCTTAAGCAGGCGGATCGTACTTAACAACCTTCTGGTCGATGGCGCCGAAGATCGACCGGCCTTCGGCATCGAACATCTCGATGCGGACCTCGTCGCCGAACTTCATGAATTGTGTCACCGGCTTGCCGCCGTCGATCGTCTCGCGCACCCGGCGCTCGGCGATGCACGAGCAGCCCACACCGGCGTCGCGGTTGGCCACGGTGCCCGAGCCGACCACGGTGCCCGCCTCCAGATAGCGCGTCCGGGCGGCATGGGCGATGAGCTGGCCGAAGTCGAAGGTGAGGTCGGTGGCGGCGTTGGGATGGCCGAACTCCGTGCCGTTCAGGCGCGAGATCAGCGGCCGGTCGAGGCGCGCGCCGTCCCACGCCGTGCCCAGCTCCTCGGGCGTCACGGCGACCGGTGCGAAGGCGGTCGCGGGCTTGCCGTGGAAGAAGCCGAAGCCCTTGGCCAGCTCGCCCACGATCAGGTTGCGCAGCGACACGTCGTTCAGGATCGTGACCAGCTTGATGTGCTTGCGCGCCGCCTGGGCGGAGATGCCCATCGGCACGTCGTCGACGATGACGGCGATCTCGCCCTCGAAGTCGATGCCCCAGGCCTCGTCGGCCATCTCGATCTCGTCGTTGCAGCCGGTGAAGCCGTCGGAGCCGCCCTGGTACATCAAGGGATCGGTCCAGAACGACGGCGGCATCTCGACGCCGCGCGCCTTGCGCACCAGCTCGACATGGACGACGTAGGCCGAGCCGTCGGCCCACTGGTAGGCGCGCGGCAGCGGCGCGGCGAGCGCCGTTGTGTCGAGCTCGAACGAGCCCACGGCCTTGTCGTCGCGCAGTCTCTCGGCGAGTTCGGCCAGTTTTGGCGCCACCGTTGCCCAGTCGTCCATCGCCTTCTGCAGGGTGGGCGCGATGCCGGTGGCGCGCACGCCGCGCTTGAGGTCCTTGTCGACCACGATCAGGGTGCCGTCGCGGCCGCCCTCTTTCAGACTCGCGAGTTTCATTATTCGGCCGCCTGCTTGAGGTCGGCGGGGCGCCACGACTTCACGTAGCCCTCGAACTCGACGCCGGCCGGCATGGCGGCGACATCGACGGCATCGCGCGTGTCGACCATGACGGCGACCTCGTCAGTCTCGGTCTTGCCACCCTTCGTGGCCGCGTTGAACGCCTTGGGATGCGGGCCATGGGTGAAGCCCGACGGATGCACCGTCATCATGCCGGGATGGATGTTGTCGCGGCTGAAGAAGCTGCCCTTGTGATAGAAGATGATCTCGTCGAAATCGTCGTTGTTGTGGAAGAACGGCAGCCGCAGCGCCTCGGGGTCGCTCTCCAGCGGCCGCGGCACGAAGGTGCAGACCACGAAGCGGCCGGCCATGAACGTCGTGTGCGCCGACGGCGGCAGATGGGCGCGGTGGCTCATCAGCGGTCGCAGGTCGCGCCAGTTGAGCCGCACCACGCTGAGGTCGCCGTGCCAGCCCACTGCATCCAGCGGATTGAACGGGAAAGTCACGGTCGAGAGCTGGCCGCGGCGCTTCACCGAGACCTTCCAGGTGCGCTCGTCCTGCTGGGCCCTGAAGGCATCGTCGATGTGCGGCGTGTCGAGGATGGCCGGATCGAAGATCGCGTGCCGGCCGACCAGCCCCTTCTCGGGCAGAGTGAAGTGGTCGTTGGTCGCCTCGATCATCAGGGCCGTGGTGGCCCTGGCCGGCGACAGCCGCCACATCGTGCCGCGCGGGATCACCAGGTAGTCGCCGTCGCGGTAGTCGAGATGGCCGTAGTCGCAGAACAGCGCGCCCTCGCCCTCGTGGATGAACAGGAGCTGGTCGCCGTCGCTGTTGCGGGCGAGCTCGCCCATCGGCTGGTCGAGCTTCCAGATGCGCATCTGCAGGTGCGGGTTGTTCATCACCAGCTCGGCGTTCCACGGGTTCGTCCTGCCGGTCACGAGCTTGTTGAGGTCGAAGGCGCGCGGGCGGATGGCGCCGTCGAAAGCGACCCAGTCGGTCGGCTTGTGGGCGTGGTGGAACTGCGCGGACGGCCCGAAGAAGCCCTCCTTGCTGATCTCGCGCTCGTAGGTGCCGGCGGGCAGCCGGACATGCGCCTGTCGCGACGCCGTACCCTCGATCTGGCGCAGCGGAATCCAGTTCCTGGTCATGGTTCCCTCCTAGGTCTTGTCGTGCAACACGCCGCGACGGATCTGGTCGAGCTCGATGGACTCGAACAGGGCGCGGAAATTGCCCTCGCCGAAGCCCTCGTTGCCGCGGCGCTGGATGATCTCGAAGAAGATGGGGCCGATCACGGTCTGGGTGAAGATCTGCAGCAGCAGGCCGCCGTCCCTGGTCGGCGCACCGTCGATCAGGATGCGGTCGGCGGCCATGCGCTGCAGGTTCTCGCCGTGGCCCGGCAGGCGCGTGTCGACCTTTTCGTAATAAGTATCGGGCACGTCCTGGAACGGCACGCCCTTGAGCTTCAGCGCCTCGACCGAGTCGTAGATGTCGCCGGTGCCCAGCGCGATGTGCTGGATGCCCTCGCCGTGATAGGCCGAGAGATATTCCTGGATCTGCGACTTGTCGTCGGAGCTCTCGTTGATCGGGATGCGGATCTTGCCGCACGGGCTGGTCATCGCCTTCGACTTCAGGCCCGTCAGCTTGCCCTCGATGTCGAAGTAGCGGATCTCGCGGAAATTGAAGAGCCGTTCGTAGAACGACGACCACTCGTCCATGCGGCCGCGATGCACGTTGTGCGTCAGGTGGTCGATGTAGGTGAGGCCGACGCCCCTGGGCGTGTGCTCGACGCCCGGCAGGAACTCGAAGTCGACGTCGTAGATGCTGCCTTTGTCGCCGTAGCGGTCGACCAGATAGATCAGCGAATCGCCGATGCCCTTGATCGCCGGAATGTTGAGCTCCATCGGCCCGACCTTGTTCTCGACGCCCCAGGCGCCGAGCGACAGGGCGCGTTTGTAGGCGAAGGCAGCGTTCTTCACGCGCAGCGCGATGGCGCAGATCGATGGGCCGTGCACGCGGGCAAAGCCCTGGGCGAAGCTGTCCGGCTCGGCGTTGACGACGAAGTTCACGTCGCCCTGGCGGAACAGCGAGACGTCCTTGGAGCGGTGCCTGGCCACCTTCACGAAACCCATGCTCTCGAACAGCGCGCCCAGGGCGGCGGGATCGGGCGCGGTGTATTCGACGAACTCGAAGCCGTCGGTGCCCATCGGGTTGATCGTGTCGGCCTCGAAGACTTTCGGGTCAATGACGTTCGCCATGTTTGACCTCCCATTCGAATTAGTTTCAAATGTAACTATTATGCGGAACCCTTCGCAAGCCCCAAAACAAGCGCTCGAGCTGGAAAATTTCCTGCCTTACCGGCTGTCCGTCCTGGCCCAACTGGTGAGCTCAGCGCTGCACGATCTCTATGCCGGTCCCTTCGACCTGACCGTCACCCAGTGGCGGGTGATGGCCGCACTGGGCCGGTTCGCGCCGCTCACCGCCTCCGATGTGGGTAAACGCATCGTCATGGACAAGGTGGCGGTCAGCCGGGCCGTCGCCGGGCTGATGACGCGCGGGCTGGTCGAGCGGGCAACCGACCGCAACGACCGCCGTCGCGCCTCGCTGCGCTTGAGCGCCCGCGGCCGCGGCATGCATGCGCGGATCGTGCCCCTGGCGCGGGACTATGAAGAAAGGCTCTATGCGGCGCTCAGCCCGCAGGAGCGCCAGGCCTTCAACAGCCTGTCCGACCGGCTGTTTGCCCGTGCGGAGGCCCTCAGGCTATAAGGCCCGCGACCTTAAAGACGAGGAGGCAGGCTTGGCCGCAAAGGCCGCCCGGCGCCCATCGGCCCTGAAGCCGGTGCTGGTGCTCAACGGGCCCAATCTCAACATGCTGGGCAAGCGGCAGCCGGAGATCTATGGCCGCGAGACCCTGGCCGACGTCGAGAGGGCGTGCCGGGTCGAGGCCGCACGCCTCGGTCTCACCGTCGAGTTCATCCAGAGCAACTACGAGGGGGCGCTGGTCGACCGCATCCAGGCGGCGCGCGAGCAGAACAGCGGCATCGTCATCAACGCCGGCGCCTACACCCATACGTCCGTGGCCCTGCTCGACGCCCTCAACGCCGCCGAGCTGCCGGCGGTGGAAGTCCACATCTCCAACATCTACAAGCGTGAAACCTTCCGTCACCGGTCCTATATAAGTCCGGCCGCCGTCGGCGTGATCGCCGGCCTCGGGATCCAGGGCTATCTTCTGGCGCTGCAGGCACTGGCAAGCCTGCTCAAGCGCTGATCTTCATTCCGGAGCGTATCTCCCCATGGCAAAATTCGAGATGGATACCGAGTTCATCCGCACGCTGGCGAAACTCCTCGAGGAGACCAACCTCGGCGAGATCGAGATGGCCGACGGCGATCGCAAGATCCGCGTCGCCCGTCCCTCGGTTGCCGCCGCGCCCGCCGCGGCCCCCGTCGTCCTGGCGCCCGCCGCCGTGCCGGCCGCCGCCCTCGCCGCCGCAGCTGCCGGCGACCTCTCCACCCATCCCGGCGCGGTCAAGTCGCCGATGGTCGGCACGGCCTATCTGTCGCCGGAACCCGGCAAGCCGCTGTTCGTGTCGGTCGGCGACAAGGTGGCTGCGGGCCAGACGCTGCTGATCATCGAGGCAATGAAGACCTTCAATCCCATCAAGGCGCCCAAAGCCGGCACAGTGGCGCAGGTCCTGATCGAGAACGGGCAGCCCGTCGAATTCGGCCAGCCGCTGATGATCGTCGAGTAGCGGCGGCCCGCGCGATGTTCGAGAAAGTCCTGATCGCCAACCGCGGCGAGATCGCGCTCCGCATCCATCGCGCCTGCCGCGAGATGGGCATCCAGACGGTCGCGGTGTATTCGACGGCCGACAGCGAGGCCATGCACGTGCGCCTGGCCGACGAATCGGTGTGCATCGGCCCGCCGCCGGCGCGCGACAGCTATCTCAACATCCCCGCCATCCTGTCGGCCGCCACCATCACCGGCGTCGATGCCATCCACCCCGGCTACGGCTTTCTGTCGGAGAACGCCCGCTTCGCCGAGGTCGCGGAAGCCCATGGCTTCACCTTCATCGGCCCGACGGCCGAGCACATCACCATGATGGGCGACAAGATCGTGGCCAAGCAGACCGCCAAGCAACTCGGCCTGCCGCTGGTCCCGGGCTCGCCCGGCCCGGTCACCTCGGTCGAGCAGATCGTCGAGATCGGCAACCAGATCGGCTGGCCCGTGCTCGTGAAGGCTGTGGCGGGCGGCGGCGGCCGCGGCATGAAAGTGATCGAGGCCGCCGACAAGACCGCCGAGCAGTTCTCGATGGCCAGGGTGGAGGCCAAGGCCGCGTTCGGCAACGATGCGATGTATCTCGAGAAGTACCTCGGCAAGCCGCGCCACATCGAAATCCAGGTGCTGGGCGACGGGCTGGGCGCCGGCGTGCACCTCGGCGAACGCGACTGCTCGCTGCAGCGCCGCCACCAGAAGGTGCTGGAGGAAGCGCCCTCGCCCGCCCTCAACGCCGAGCAGCGCAACCGGATCGGCGAGTTGGCGGCGGCCGCCGTGCGCAAGCTCAAGTACCGCGGCGCCGGCACGATGGAGTTCCTGTTCCAGGACGGCGAGTTCTACTTCATCGAAATGAACACCCGCCTGCAGGTCGAGCATCCCATCACCGAGGCGGTGACCGGCATCGATCTGGTGCGCGAGCAGATCCGCATCGCCGCCGGCAACCCTCTGGGCTTCACCCAGAAGGACGTCAGGATCGAGGGCCACGCCATCGAGTGCCGCATCAACGCCGAGCACCCCGAGACGTTCGTGCCCTGCCCCGGCCGGGTCGTCGACTACCATCCTCCGGGCGGCCTCGGCGTGCGCGTCGATTCGGGCCTCTACGCCGGCTACGTCATGCCGCCGTACTACGATTCGATGGTCGCCAAGCTGATCGTCAGCGGCGCCACGCGCAACGAATGCCTGATGCGGCTGCGCCGCTCGCTCGAGGAATTCGTGATCGGCGGCATCGACACCACCATCCCGCTTCACCAGCGCATCATCCGCGAGCAGGCCTTCATCGACGGCGAGTACGACATTCACTGGCTGGAGAAGCTGGTCGGCCTCAAGAAATAGGGGCCTGATGCTGGAGATCACGCCCGACCTCCTGCTGCAGGCCTACCGCATCGGCGTCTTCCCCATGGGTGAGCGCCGCGACGACCCCAAGCTCTACTGGCTCGACCCGCGGCGGCGTGCCGTGTTGCCGCTCGACGGCTTCCACCTGTCCAAGCGCCTGGCCCGCACCGTGCGCAGCGGCGTCTTCGAGGTCAGCGCCGACACCGCCTTCCTCGAGGTCATGCGCGCCTGCGCCGAACCGCGGCCCGGCCACCCCGAGAGCTGGATCAACGAGCCGATCCTCGCGCTCTACAGCGAGCTCCACCGCCGCGGCCATGCCCACAGCGTCGAATGCCGGCGGGACGGCATGCTGGTCGGCGGCCTCTACGGCGTGTCGGTGGGCGCCGCGTTCTTCGGCGAGAGCATGTTCAGCCGCGCGCGCGACGCCTCGAAGGTCGCCCTCGTCCATCTGGTGGCACGGCTGATCGCCGGCGGCTTCCGCCTGCTCGACTGCCAGTTCATGACCGAGCATCTGCGCAGCTTCGGCGCCATCGAGGTGCCGCGCGAGGCGTTCAAGGTGACCTTGGCGGAGGCGGTCGAGGCGACCGCGGCCTTTCAGGGCGACTTGGGAACGGCCGACGCCTGCGCCCTGGTGCAGGCCAGCACGCGCACGTCGTAGACGCCGTCGTCGAGCGCCGAGATCGACGGCGTCGAGGCGAACATCCAGCCTTCGAACAGCTTCTGCTCGGCCTGGCCGGGCTTGTGATCGACGATGGTGAGATAGGCCACGGAATCGGCCGGCGCGTCGGGGGTGTTGACCAGGCAGTCGCCGACGGTGATCCCGAGCGTGCCGAAGGTCGTCGTCTTGCCGACCGGCGCATAGAAACGCCGCGTGCGCGCCGTCACCTTGTCGAGACCCTGAAGCTCGGCCACCGGCTCGCCGGCACCGTCGGGAATGGCGCGCAAGGTAGCGCTGCCGGAGGAAGCCGCCTGATTCTGGACCGGATTCTGGGCCGGAGCACCCTGGGCCGGCTGAGTGGGCGGCGTCTGGGCGGCCGCCGTGCCGGCAGCCAACACCAGGACCGCGAACGCCGTCAACGCGCGCATGCTCAGCCCTTCTTGGCGCGCGGCGGCGCGAGGCCATCGATCAGCGCGTGCAGGGCTTCCTTGATCTGGTCGGCATCGCATCCCATCAGAACTCCATCCTCCAGGGCATCGCCGCAGAGGGTTTCGATTTCCTGGATGTTCTGGTTCAGGACTTTGATCTTTTCGAGGCACGACACCGGCTTGCCGTCGGACTGTCGCCACACGGGCGGCCCCTTGGGCGCGCGCGCGGCCATCACTTCTGCCCCGTTCCGAACATGAACTTGGCGATCAGCTCGGTGAGCGGGATCGCGTCCTGGGTGTTGGCGATCTCGCCGCCCGCCGCGATCGTCTTCTTGTCGGCGCCCGGCTCGAGCACGACGACCATGCCGCCCAGCAGCGATTCGCTCACGATCTTGGCGTTGGTGTCGGTCGGCAGGGAGACCCGCGACGTGATCGCGAGGTGCACGACGGCCTGGTAGGTCTTCCCGTCGAGATCGAAGCCGGTCACCGTGCCGACCTTGACGCCGCTCAACGTCACGTCGGCGCCGCGCTTCAGCCCGTCGATGCGGCCGAAGCGGGCCACGATCTCATAGCCGTCGGGACCGGTGCGGTCCGACTTGGCGAACGCATAGAAGACGAAGACGCCGGCCACCAGCAGGACCAGAGCACCCACGATCGTCTCGACGATATTACGGCCCACGCCGGTCTCCCCTGCTCTCGCGTGCGCTTGGTTCAGCTCGGACGCCATGCCTCGTAGGCGGGCTTCGGCTTGTCGCCGCCGCTCACGAGCGTGGAGCCCGGCGGGCGATACGCCAGATCGGTGCCGCTCAAGTTGCGCACATGATCTTTCTGCCAGGCCTTGCGCGGCAGGCCGCCCTGCGGCGGCAGCGTGTCGGTCGTGTGGTGCAGCCAGCCGTGCCAGTCGGGCGGCACACGCGTGGCCTCGGCCTCGCCGTTGTACATCACCCAGCGCTTGCGCCGGCGACCGGCGACGATGCGCTTTTCCTGGAAGTAGCGATTGCCTTCGATGTCGGTGCCGACGAGTTCGCCGCGCATCTTGGTGAACAGCCACGTGCCGAGAATCATGAACCAACCACTCGTTCAAAATGGATCGCGCCGCTTGTACGCGTGCGCTCGATGACTGGCAACGCGACGTCGGATTCCACGCGATTCATCTCGTTCGTGTGCAGGCGAATCACGTGCTTCGAGGACCTGTTGCCGCTTTGCATCATCTAGTACCATCAACATGCTGGTCTACAAAATGTAGTTGCGCACACAAGATTTTGTAATTTACTATCGTTCTGTGCCCATATCTGCGCGCTCGGAGTCTACGAGCGCGGCCCGCGACGGGAACCTAACGACGGGAACGGGGCACGGGGGACTAAGGTCAATGCGCTTCGAGCGTCGGTTTACGCAAGCAGGAGAATCGCCATTCGAAAGGATGGCGTTCCGTGCTGCCGACTCCGAAATCCGCAATCCCGACGGCACGATCGTCTTCCGGCAGACCGGCATCGACGTGCCGGCCGAGTGGAGCCAGGTCGCCGCCGACGTTCTGGCCCAGAAGTATTTCCGCCGCGCCGGCGTCGCCCGTCACCTTAATAAGGTAGCCGAGGCCGATGTGCCTGAGTTCCTGTGGCGCTCCGCCCCGGACGAAGCAGCCCTCGCGGCGCTTCCCGAGGATCAGCGCACCGGCGGCGAAAGCAGCGCGCAGCAGGTGTTCCACCGGATGGCCGGCGCCTGGACCTACTGGGGCTGGAAGGGCGGCTACTTCGACAGCGAGGAAGACGCCCGCACCTTCTACGCCGAGCATTGCTGGATGCTGGCCGCGCAGATCTGCGCGCCGAACTCGCCGCAGTGGTTCAACACCGGCCTGCACTGGGCCTACGGCATCGACGGCCCCGGCCAGGGCCACTACTACGTCGACTTCAAGACCGGCAAGCTGACCAAGTCGAAGTCGTCCTACGAGCATCCGCAGCCGCACGCCTGCTTCATCCAGGGCATCGAGGACGACCTCGTCAACGAGGGCGGCATCATGGACCTGTGGGTGCGCGAGGC
>Ga0068855_100008511_pt1 | contig 12403 bp, 7 predicted proteins | sample KBSCornC52_FD_66592 | JGI IMG/M metagenome (GOLD analysis project Ga0068855, IMG submission 66592) | Corn rhizosphere microbial communities from Kellogg Biological Station, Michigan, USA - KBS Corn C5-2 | ecosystem: Host-associated > Plants > Roots > Rhizosphere > Soil ...
CTGGTCGAGAAATCGCGACGTGGCGCCGCGTGCGCTGGAATGGATTGTGGTTTGCATCTCCAATCCTATCCGCTCACGCGCCGCCCTCACCTCTTTTGGTTGCGGCTCCGCCGCGCTGTGTTCTCCGCAGTGCTAACCCTGAAAATCTCCGCACACTGCGGACAATTTTTGACCACGGATTGCACAGATTTGCCAGCGCCCTCCGGCGCTGCCCTTCGGGCGACCTTCGGTCGGCTATCTCGCTCCGCCCGGTTCACGGATTCAGAAGCCGTGGCGCTACAGATTCTTCAATCCGTGCAATCCGCGTAATCCGTGGTCCATTTTCCCTCCGTAGATTGACGTTTGGTCGCGGCTTAGTCGCGCTGGGCCCTCTGCGTTTAGATTTTCTCCGCCCTGATTTTCCGGCTGACACACGCAATCCTGCGTTGAGTACTTGTCTCCCACCGAGAGCGCCGCTTTAGTGCTCGGCGTAACCAAATCATCCGAACATGGCCACCTACATCGAAATGCCGAAGCTGAGCGACACCATGACCGAGGGCACGGTCGTGAAGTGGCGTAAGAACGAGGGAGACAAAGTGGAAACCGGCGACGTCCTCGCGGAAATCGAGACCGACAAGGCGACGATGGAAATGGAAGCGTTCGACGACGGTATTCTCCACAAGTATCTGGTCGCCGCAGGCGGCAAAGCTCCGGTTGGCGGTAAAATTGCGCTGCTGCTGCAGAAGGGCGAAAAGCCGCCCGCCGAAGGTGCGCCAGTTCCCGAAGCACCCAAGCCGAAAGCCGCCAACGAAGAGAAGGCCGCTCCGGAAGCGGCCAGCCAGGCGAGCGCGAGCAAAGCGACCTCAGCGCCGGCTCCCACACCAGCAGCGAAGACCGGCGAGCGCGTGAAAGCCTCTCCACTGGCCAGGAAGATCGCCAAGGAAAAAGGCGTGGAGCTTTCCGGCCTCAGCGGCACCGGGCCGGGCGGCCGCGTCGTTGCCAGGGATGTCGAAGGCGCCCCCGCCGGCGGTGCTTCCGCAGGGAAAGCCTCGGCGGCCACACCTGTCGCCGCGATGCCGGCTGGCGCGGGCGACCAGAAGATCGCGCTTAGCGGCATGCGCCGCGTCATCGCCGAGCGTTTGCTGACCAGCAAGACGACGATCCCGCATTTCTACCTGAACATCGAAGTCGACGCCGGCCCGCTGATGAAATTCCGCGCCGAAGCGAACTCCGCCAGCGAGGCGGCCGGTGGTCCGAAGTTCACGGTCAACGATTTCGTCCTCAAGGCCGTGATCGCCGCCGCGCAGAAAGTGCCCGCGGTGAATGCGAGTTTTGCCGGCGACTCCATCATTCAATACGCCAACATCCAGCTCAGCGTCGCCGTCGCCGTGGAGGAAGGGCTGGTCACGCCGGTCATCCGCGAAGCGCAGAAGAAATCGCTGCGCGAGATTAGCGAGGCGGTCAAAGACCTGGCCACCCGCGCGCGTTCGAAAAAGCTGAAGCCCGACGAATACGCCGGCGGCACCATCACCGTCTCAAACCTCGGCAGCTACGGCATCGAGAGTTTTTCCGCGATCATCAACCCGCCGCAATCGTTGATCATCAGCGTCGGCGCGATCGTCAAGAAGCCGGTCGTGAACGCCAAGGACGAGATCGTCGTCGGTCAGCGGATGGCCATCGGCCTGAGCGCGGATCATCGGGTCGTCGATGGCGCGGTCGGAGCGCAATATCTCGCTGAGTTGCGGAAGCTGGTCGAGAGTCCGTATTTGCTGCTGTTATAAACCCGTTGAAGCAGCAGCCACGCATGCGCGAGAGTGACTGCGAATGCGACTTTAGACTCTAGCAGTAGCCGGCCTAGAGACCTGTCTCCATGTTGGGAGAGTGCCATGCTGGCGACGATGCCGCAAGCCGCTCACGCGCACTCTAAACCGCCTCAAATCCCGGAATACTCGTCGCCTTCGCCGAGCCGAAGGTGCTCGTATCCACGCCGAGGCGGCGGAGCATCTGCACGTAAAGATTGCAGAGCGGTGGCGGGGTTTGCGGGTCGAAGGCCAGGTGCTGGCCGTGTTTGAAACCGCCACCGGCCAGCACGATCGGCATGTTGCGCGTGTCGTGGCTGGAGGAGTTGCCGAGGTTCGAGCCGTAGAGGACCATGGTGCGGTCGAGCAGGCTGGAGCCGTCTTCGGCAGACGCCTTGAGATTCGCCAGGAAGGTGCGCACTTCGTGCAGTTCGGTCTTCTCGATGATGGCCAGCTCTTCGAGTTTCGTCGGGTCTTTGCCGTGGTGCGAGAGATTGTGCCAGTCCTGGGTGACGCCTTCGATCGGCGGCACCTGGTTGTGCCCCTGCAGGCGGAAGGTGACGATGCGCGTGGAATCGGTCTGCAGCGCGAGATGAATGAGATCGAACATCGGCCGCGTGGTCGCGATGATGTCCGCGCGATTCTGCGGATCAGTCGGCGGTTTCATCGCCACTTTCGGCTTGGGTTTGTGCGCCCAATCCTCGGCCTTGACCAACCGCCGCTCGAGCTCGCGCACCGAGGTGAAATACTGGTCGAGCTTTTCGCGATCCTGCGTGCCGACGCTGCGCTGCAGGCCTTTCGCCTGGTCGCCGACAACGTCCATGATCGACTGCCCATCCTTGAGCCGGCGTACCTGCTGATCCACCTCCGCGGCCGTGCCATCGAGGAAGAGCCTGGCGAAGACTTTCGATGGCCGATCTTCCGCGGGAATGTTCACGCCATTGCGTGTCCAGGAAATGCTGTAGTTCGAGGACGAGGAAAGCATCAGCGAACTGAAGCGCGTATCCGGCGCCAGCTTTTCGATGGCGAGCTGGTCCAAGGAAATCGTATTGCGAAAGCCACTCGCGCCTGGATGCGTCGCCGCCGTGAGGAAGCTCGCTTCCGAGGAATGGCCGCCATCGACTTCCGGATGGCTCAGCCCGGAGAAGAGCGTGAATTGATCGCGGAATTCCTCGATGACTTCCGAATACGGCGAAGCCTTGTAACCGCGGCCCGTTTCTTTCGGGAAAAGATTCTCGGGATGGATGCCCAACGTCGTGCAAATGGCGACCATGCGGCGCTTTGGCGGCTGCACGGTGGCACCGAAAGCAGGCAACATGGCATCGAGCATCGGGAGGGCCAACGTGACGCCGACTCCTTTCAGAAAAGACCGCCGTGGGAGGGAGCGATTCGAGGCGATGTGCACAGCTTTCATAGTCTGGGTGGGTTATTTGTTCTGAAAGACGCGGCTCTGGACTACTTCATAGATCATCGTCCGGAGGCCATAATTCTTAGCGCGGGTGCGGGCGACGATGTCGTCGACTACGGGGCGGTCGGAGAACTGGATGCCGGCGCCGGTGCTGTAGACGAGCAGCTTGGCCGCCAGGCAGCGGGCGATCAGCTCCTTGTCCTTGAGCAGCAGGGCCTTGAACTCATCCACATCATGGAAGGCCGCCCCGTTTTCCGTGGTATAGCTTGCGTCGACCGCCTGGCCGACGGCGATCTTCTTCTGGAAGGGCAGGTCCACCTTGAGCGGCTCGTATTCCACGTTCCGCTGGCCCTTCTCGGGAATGATCCGGTAGCGGTCGCGCCAGCCGCCGATGACATCGAAATTCTCCAGGGCAAAGCCCGGCGGATCGATCTTGGTATGACAGGTCGCGCAGCTCTCCACATTGCGATGCTTGTCGAGTTGCTCGCGAATCGTCTTCGCGCCGCGGATGTCCGGCTCGATGGCCGAGATCGTCTTGGGCGGAGGTGGGGGCGGACGGCCCTCCAGACGGTCGAGGATCCACTTGCCGCGCAGCACCGGCGAGGTCGTGGTGCCATTCGCCGTCACTTTCAGAATCGCCGCCTGACAAAGCAATCCGCCGCGGTGCGAGCCCGGCGGCAGCATCACCTTGCGAAAGGTCTGCCCGACGACGCCGGGGATATCGTAGTGCTCCGCGAGACGCTGATTGAGCATCGAGAAATCCGACTGGATAAAATTCTGCACCGGCAGGTCGTGCTTCAGGATTTCTTCAAAAAAGAGCTGCGTCTCGCGGACCATCGAGGTCTTCAGCAACTCGTCGAATTCCGGATAGAGCTTTTTGTCCGGTGTCGTGAAATCGATCTGCCGCAGGTCGAGCCATTGACCAAGGAAGTTTTGGGTGAACGCCTCGGCTTTCGGACTGGAGAGGAGCCGCTCGGTCTGCGCGCGGAACACGGCCGGCTGGCTGAGTTTGCCCGCTTGGGCGAGAGCCAGCAACTCGGCATCGGGCATCGAAGACCACAGGAAATAGGAGAGGCGCGAAGCCAGCGCGTAGTCGTCGAGCTTGCCCGGCTTTTCCTTGAGGAAGAGGAAATCCGGCGAGGTGAGGATGGCTTTGTAGCCAACGCGCATCGCTTCCTCGAAGCTGTAGCCATTGGCCAGCCGGGACTTCACCAGCCCGATGAAGGGCGTCACTTCCGCCTCGGTCACCGGGCGGCGAAAGGCGCGCGGGACGAAATCGCGGAGCAACTTTCCCGCATCCTGCTCGGGATGCTCGCTGGTCACGGCGAAGGCAGGATCGGTCGGCTTGCGCCGGATCGGCCGGCCGCGCTCGTCCTTGTCCGGCAATAGCGTGAGTGGCAGTGAGCCGAAAAGTCTCTGGTGGCTGATCGGCGGCCATTCTCCCGCGAGCGGGCCTTCCACTTCCACCCACTGCACTTCGAGTCCAGGACCGGTGTATTTGGCCGAGCCGACCTTGCGCGCCAGCTCGCCGGCCTCGAGCCGGAATGGCATGACCTTGAAGGTGGCATTGCGCGCGATGCGATCGGTGAATTCAATGACGGCCGGCTTGTCGACCGGCGCGTCGAAGAAGCCGATCGTGTGGGTCTCGCCGCGGTTTCCCACGACGTCACCGCCGAGCGCGATCATGATCACCGGTTTTCCGGCGGGCTGATAGGTGGAGCAGGAAACGCGGACGCGATAGAGACCATCGACCGGCGCGCGGAATTTGCGCAGCGCGGTGGGCATATAGCCGGAGGTGAACATGACCACGCCGTCGTCGCGCTTGAGCACGGTTTTGTCGCCCAGTTGCTTGAAAAGACCTTCGTCGTCGAGATAGGTGTAATGCTCAGTTTTCGACGCCACGCTCTGGGTGCGCGGCATGGCCGCATCGAGCGCGAGATCGGCGGCTTCGAGATAGCGCTCCATGAGCACCGAGGAGACATCCAGCGCCGCGCCGATATTGTCGAAACCGAAGGCGGTATTTTCATCGGGTAACAATTCCTTGAGCGGCGTTTCGACGCCGAGCAGATCGCGGACGGTGTTCTCATATTCCACGCGATTGAGCCGGCGCGAGACGACCCGGCCTTCCGTCTGCTGACGACGATAATCGGCGGCAAAAAGCGCCGCGTGCAGCCAGCTCGAAGCGGCGGCAAGTTGCGCGGGAGCCGGACGTGGCTTCTTCTTCGGCGGCATTTCGCCGGCGTCCATTTTGTCGAGGACGCTGATCCAGGTGCGCAGTCTCTCTGGCGTGGAGAAATCGAGGGCCAGCTTGTCGAGCGCGAGGTCGCCCTTGTGCTCGTCGTCGCCATGGCAGCTGTAGCAGTGATCGTCGAAAAGCGGGGTCACCGCCTTGGCAAAACCAGCGGATGTAAGATCCGGAGCCGCGCCGGCGGTACAGACCGCGGCCAGGAGGAAGGAAAGAACGACTGGGGGACGCATGACGGGACGGAACGCGTATTAAGACACAACAACAGCCCGGATTCGAGGTGAATCAAAGACTCGCGTCTTACGTAAGGGCGTGAACCCAACCAGTTTTCGCGCGAGGCGGCTTTGCTTCCTGATTTTGGCGTCGTCAGGCCACGGCGATTGGGGCATGGAAGGGGGCCGTGAAACCCACTTTTGGACAGGTCTTTGCTTTCAGCCTCGTGGGTTTGATCGTCATCCTGGCGCTGTTATTTCAACTCGTGTCGTCGAGCTCACGAGAGACGATCACGCGAAGCTCGGAACGCATCCGCAACCAGGCGAGCAGTGTGATCAGCGAACGCATCACGCAATTCCTGAACGAAGCGCCGGAAACGACCTGGCAATTCCAGCGCGAAGTGGAGCAGGGCCTGCTCGATCCGCACGACGGCCACTCGGTCGAGCCGGCGCTGATCTCCCTGCTCTTGGCGGATAGCGATCTCGGCGAACTAACTTTCACCTATGGCGAGGAGTTGGGCTTCGATGCCAGCGGCGACGTGAAGCTCGCGCCCGAGCCGCGCGGACAATGGAGCGTCATTCGTCTCGGTGAAGATCGCGAGCGCTGCCGGCACGTGTATCAAGAGCACGGCGTCTTCGTCGCGGACCGGCGGGACCTCGGAGCGAAGACGGCTTTCGCCTCCGTGCCCTGGATGCGCGAGGCGGGCGGCGATCTTCCCGATCCCACGACTCACCTGACGTTCACCACCCCGGCGCGCCAGGATTTTCATGGGCGCCCGCTGTGGAGCGATTTGCACTGGTCGCAGCTCGATGCCGATCTCCCCGAGGCGCAACGCCGCGTGGAGGTCAGCGTGCAGCAGGCGATCACCGATGCCGATGGCCGCTTTATCGGTGTCCTCCGCGCGGGACTACTGGCCCGGCATCTCGACGAGAAAATCCGCCCGGCAAACCAGGCGAACGGACAACACGATCCCCACCTTACTTTCATTTGCGACGAAGACGGGCGGCTGATCACCGGCCTGACGCCGGCGGATCCGCTGCGGGAAGAGGGGGAAGATCTACGCATCGCACCGGAGGGTCTGCCGCCCGAGATTCGGGCCGCGGTCCACAGCGCGGCTTTGAAAGAAGCGGTCAAGAGCGAGACGAGCGTCTCGGGAACCTTCAAGGTGAACGGCAAGGAATATATCGCCACCTTTCGCGCGCTGCCGCGTCCACAAACGCAGGATTGGGTCATCGGCATTGTCGTGCCCCGGGCCTTTTACTTCGGGCAACTCGCGGCGATGCGGGAGCGGCTGCTGGCCGTGCTGCTCGCCGTGATGATCCTCCTCGTGATTTGCGGAGGATTGATCCTGCAAGGCGTGCGCCGTGCGCAGGCGCAGATCACCCACGAGAGCTTGAAGATGAATGCCTTCGACTTCACGCCGACGCCACCGAATTCGCCCTTCCGCGATGTCATCGACGTGCTGGAGAGCCAGGAAAAGGCCAAGGCGGCGATGCGGGCGATGAGCAAGTATGTGCCCATCGATCTCGTGCGCCGGCTCTACCGCGACAAGAGCGAGCCAGTGCTCGGCGCGGTGCCGCTGGAGGTGACGATCATGTTCACCGACATCAAGGACTTCACCGCCCTGTGCGAGCGGCTGAAGCCCAATGAGCTGGCGGATGCTCTCGGGCGCTATCTGGAGGTGATGGCGGGAATCATCCAGCGCGAATGCCACGGGACGATCGACAAGTTCATCGGCGACGCCATCATGACTTTTTGGAATGCACCGGAACCGGTGGCGGATCATGCCCGCATGGCCTGCCGCGCCGCATTGCTTTGTCGCGAGGCGGGCGCCCGGCTCGCGCAATCCCCGGACTGGGGCGCGTGGCCGCCCTTCGGCACGCGTTTCGGGCTGCACTGCGCGCCGGCATTGATCGGGCACTTCGGCGCGCGCGACCGCATGAACTACACCGCGATCGGCGACGCAGTGAACCTCGCCTCGCGGCTCGAAGGGCTGAACAAACAGTACGGCACCAGCATCATCGTCAGCGAGACGGTCGTGCACCACTGCGGCGACGCTTTTGTCTTTCGGCTGCTGGATCGGGTGGCGGTAAAGGGCAAGAGCGAGGCGATTCGGATTTTCGAATTGCTCGGCGTGAACGGTGAGGCCGGTGAACTGCGGGACACCGTGGGGGCTTATGAGAAGGCATTCGCGGCGTATTCCACGCGGGATTTCGCCGGGGCGATCGACATCCTTTCCGGGCAGCAGAGCGATCCGCCCAGCGCCGCCCTGTTGGGACGCTGCCGCGGGTATCTGCAGGAACCACCGCCGGAGGGTTGGGACGGCGTGTATGTATCGAAGACGAAGTAACGCGGGGAGCCCACGATCTCCGCGCGCGCCTTCTAAGAATTCCTCGCCAAATTGCTCTCTCAAGGCATGTCCCCCCGCGTCTTTCTCACCACCCTATTCCTGATTTGCTGCGCCGGCCTGACGCGCGCTGCCGAACCGGGGCCAGCGGCCGCTCACAAGCTCCGCATCGTGTTGGTGGGCGACTCCACCGTGGCGGAGAAAAGCGGTTGGGGCACGGCGTTCATGAAGCTGCTCGCGCCGGATGTGGAGTGCATCAATGCCGCGCGCGGCGGGCAGAGCTCAAAGAGTTTCCTGGATAGCGGCAACTGGAAGAAAGCCCTCGATCTGAAACCGGATTGGGTGCTCATCCAATTCGGCCATAATGATCAGCCGGGCAAAGGGCCGAATCGCGAGACCGATCCCGAGACGACATATCGCGCCAATCTCATTCGTTATGTGGACGACGCGCGGGCCATGGGGGCGAAACCGGTGCTGGTGACCTCGATGGTCCGCCGCACTTTTCAGCCGGATAAACAGCATCTGCGCGTGGACCTCGAGCCTTATGTCGCGGCGATGAAGAAGGTCGCGGAAGAGAAACGGGTGCCGCTGGTCGACCTCCATGCTCGGAGCAAGGAACTCGTGGAAAAGCTCGGGCCGGAAGGCGTGAAGCCCATGGAACCTGAGGGCAAGACGCCAGGCTCGCATGATGGCACACATCTCAACGAGCATGGCGGCGAGATGATCGCGCCGCTGGTCGCCGATGAATTACGCAAGGTGGCGCCGGAACTTGGCGCGCATCTCAAATGACGGCGGGACACGCTCCCGCGCGTTCCCCATTCTTCTTCTAATCGCCCACGAACCTTCCACCACCTTCGCTCACAAAATTCGGGACGCGCAGGAGCGCATCCCTCCGAACTTTTCCACCACCATGCGCTTTCTCCGCACCTGCCTCGCTCTCACCCTCGCCGCCACCCTCCTTCCCGCCGCACCGGCCGCGCCCATCCCGGCCAAGGACCGTACCGTCATCCTCATCACCATCGATGGTTTCCCTGCGTGGCTCTGGCACGACCCTGCCCTGCCCGTCCCGACGCTGCGCAAGCTCGCGGCCGAAGGTGCGGAAGCGCAGAGCATGCAGGTGGTGAATCCGTCGATTACCTGGATTTGCCACACCACGCTCGTCACTGGCGTGGGACCGATCAAGCACGGGGTTCTTTTCAATGGCCTGCTCGTTCGTGAAGGCAACGACCAGCCGCCGATTATCGAGCCGTGGCACGACAAATCCGATCTCGTGCATGTGCCTACGATCTATGACGTGGCGCATCAGGCGGGGCTGAAGACCGGCCAGGTCGATTGGGTGGCCATCCTCAATTCCGGCACCATCGACTACGAGTTTCTCGAAATCCCCAAACCCACCGGGGTGATCCCGCGCGAGCTCGTGGCCAAGGGTGTGCTCTCGGAAAACGATCTGCGCAATTTCATTCACGGCAAGAGCCCGGCCTGGCGCGACATGATGTGGAACCAGGCGGCCATCCAGATCCTCACCCAACATCGGCCGAACTTGATGCTCATGCATTATCTCAACACCGACGCGCTCAACCACGCGGACGGTCCCGGAAGCATGGCGAGCTATGCCGCTTACGCGTTGGTCGATTACCAAATCCGCGACCTCCTGGCGGCCATCGACGCCGCGGGGATGAAGGACAAGACGACGGTGATCATCACCACGGATCACGGCTTCAAGAAAGTGAAGACGGGAATCTGGCCGAATGTCGCGTTGCGCAAGGCGGGGCTCATCGAAGCGCAGGGTGCCACGGTGAAGAAGTGCGATGCTTATGTCGTCCCCGAGGGCGGGCTCGCTTTTGTCTATGTGACGGATCCGGCGAAGCGCGCCGCGCTGCTCCCGAAGCTCAAGGAGATCTGCGCCGGGTTGGAAGGGGTGGACAAGGTCATCGACGGCACGGACGCCCACAGCATCGATATCCCCACGCCGGCGGAGAATCAGGGCACGGGCGATCTCATCCTCACTGCCAAGGCCGGCTACGCCTTCCAGGCCAAAGTGGATGGCGATGCGACCAACGGCGATCCGAAGGGCTACTATGGCACGCACGGTTATCTGGCCAGCGATCCGGAGCTCGATGGTATCTTCATCGCCTCGGGGTATGGCATCAAGCCGGGCACGAAGCTCGGACAGATTCACAACCGCGACGTCGCGCCGACCATCGCTGAGCTGTTGGGGCTGACGCTGCCGAATGTAGAGGGACATGCGCTGAAGGAAATCCTCGCGCCCTAAGTCGTGTTTATGAATTTGCCATGACGCACGGCCATCCCACCTGCTGGGAGCGGCGATTTCAAATCGCTGACCGAAACAGACCCGCGTAGCGCATCCTTTTAGGCGGCGCTCCGCGACGCAGGGCGACCTGGAGGTCGCCCCTCCCAGTTTTCCGCTCTGCCGGATTTTTTGGTTTGCCCCAGCCGAGGCATGCGCAACCAACGGCGCGGGGCGCGGTTTTATCTGGACTCTATGAAAGCCGTTCCCCTCCTCGCGCTCTCGTTCCTGGCCTGCGTCGTCAGCAGCTCCTTTGCCGCGGACGCCCCTCCAAAGCCCAACGTCCTCTTCATCGCCATCGACGATCTGCGCGATTGGGTCGGTTACATCGGCAAATATCCCGCTTCCAAAACGCCGAACATCGATCGGCTGGCCGCGCGCGGGGTCGGCTTCATGAAAAGCTATTGCGCCGCGCCGGTCTGCAACCCGTCCCGGGCGGCGCTGATGAGCGGGCTGCGTCCCTTCACCACCGGCGTCTACGAAAACAACAACGACTGGCGCACGGTCATTCCCGAGAACCTGACTCTCACCACGACCTTCCGTCAGGGCGGATATTACGTCTGCGGCGCGGGCAAGATTTACCACGAGGCTTATCCGCGGCGCAGTGAGTGGGATGATTATCTCGCCAACGAAGGCAAGCGCGGCGCGGAGGGAGATGCGCAAAACGAAGGCACCAGTGGGATTCGTTTCGCGCCGCTCGATTGTCGCGACGATGAACTCGCTGACTGGAAGATCACCGACTATGCCATCACCGAGCTCGGCAAGAAGCACGACAAGCCCTTCTTCCTCGCCTGCGGCCTGCACAAGCCACACATGCCCTGGAACGTGCCGCGCAAGTATTACGACATGTATCCGCTCAAGGACATCGAGCTGCCGCCTTATAGCGAAAGCGATCTCGATGACGTGCCGCCGGCCGGGATCAAGATGGCCAGACCGGGGGGCGATCACGCGGAGATTTTGAAGACCGGCAAATGGAAGAACGCCATCCAGGGCTATCTCGCCGCGACCGCCTACACTGACATGAATATCGGCCGGCTGCTCGATGCGTTCGACAAGAGCGCTTACAAGGACAACACCATCGTCGTGCTGTGGTGCGATCACGGCTGGCACTTGGGCGAGAAGCAGCATTGGCGGAAATTCGCGCTGTGGGAAGAAGCCACGCACGCACCGCTGATCTGGGTGGCCCCGGGCGTCACCAAGCCGGGCGGCCGCTGCGAACGCACCATCGACTTTATGACGATCTACCCGACGCTCTGCGATCTTTGCGGTCTGCCCATCCCGTCACACGTGCAGGGCAGGAGCATCCGGTCGCTGCTCGCGGACCCGCAGTCGGCGTGGGATCAGCCGGCGTTGACGACCTATCTCTTCGAAAACCATACCGTGCGTACGGAAGACTGGCGTTACATCCGCTACGCCAACGGGGACGAGGAGCTCTACCACGATTCCGAAGACCCGAACGAATGGACGAACCTGGCGATGAAACCGGAGTTTGCGGCCAGGAAGGCAGAGCTCGGCAAATACTTCCCGAAGGAAAACCATCCCGACATCGGCGGCAACAAAGGTGGCGGGAAGAAAAAGAAGGCTGAATAACTCCCTGCCTCGCGGGTCACAGCATATGAAATCCCTCCTCACCGCGGCTGCCCTCTTCCTGGCCGGTTTCACCGGCTTCGCCGCCGAGCCATCTCTCACCCTGGCTCGCGAGGGCAACTTCCTCGTCATCCGCGGCGCGCAGATTCCCGGCGGCGAAATTCGGGTCAACTATCTCGAAGCCTATTGCCGCGCGGGGTCGACGGATGGGGATTGGAAACACACCGTCGTCAAACACACCTCCGAACTCGTCTCCCTCAGTGACGATGCTCACGTCATGAAGCTCCGTGACACGCTGGAAGATGGCGTGACCGTGGATCACACCATCACCGCCGGGCCGGATGAAGTGGACTTCCGCCTCGTCGCGCACAATCCCGGCAACATGCGAAGCGAAGCGCATTGGGCGCAGCCATGTGTACGGCTCAGCAAATTCCTCGGCATGGATGAAAAGACCGCCAGCAATGCCGAGGATTACCTGCCGAAATGCTTTCTCTTCCTCGACGGCAAACTCACCCAT
>Ga0068855_100008516_pt1 | contig 12400 bp, 16 predicted proteins | sample KBSCornC52_FD_66592 | JGI IMG/M metagenome (GOLD analysis project Ga0068855, IMG submission 66592) | Corn rhizosphere microbial communities from Kellogg Biological Station, Michigan, USA - KBS Corn C5-2 | ecosystem: Host-associated > Plants > Roots > Rhizosphere > Soil ...
GTCGTTCACAGCGCGAATCCGATCGGGGCTCTGATGGGCGACTCGTGCCAGCGCGATTACGCTCGAAGAGCTGATCCGCAAAGCTCTGTTGAAAATCCAATCCGAAATAGCCTGAAACATACGACCTCCCTCCCTCTTCCCTCTCACTCGTGGCTCACGCAGCCGTATCGCCGGAAACCACCCACTCGTCGTTAGCCCGCATCCGCAGGTCGATGACTGCATACTGGCCCGCTGTCTTAAGCTTCCCGCCATCGGATCGCAGTGTGACGCCGCTTCCCGGCGCGATGGTGATCTGTCCGGCGCCCTGCTGAAACACCTTCAGTGCGGCGCCAACCGGCCAGGCGACCAGAGAAACCGGCGGGATCGTGAATGTGATCGCAGACCCATTGTTGCCTTCTACCACGCGGCCCACATCCGAGAGCACAAGTGTGTAGGCGGTGCTCGACTGGCTGTTGTTGTTCAGAACGTTGAAATCGGAACCCAGGTTCATCGCTGCTACTCCACAACCGGCAGATCGTTGATGCCGCGCCACTCCGGCCGGTAGGAGTCGAGCAGCTCATTCGGCGTAGACGCGGAGATCGCGCCCGATACCAGCCCGCCGCTCAGCGCCGCCTCCCGAAGCGACCTGGCCAGCACAAGAAGCTCGTTCATCCGCGATCGCTCGGTCGAGGAACCGTCCGCGTTGCGCATTACCACTGCCAATTTGCTCCGGGTTCGTGCCCAGGTTTCAGCCGCAAGCGCTGCCGCCGCGAAGAGATTCGCAGGCGCCAGCTCGATAAACGCGTCGATCTCGGCGTCGTTGAACGTGTAGTTCGTGCTGTCCGTATCCGTGCAAAGCGCACGCACCTTGCCCCGGTCCGTCGAGATATCATATGTAAAAGCCACAGTACTCTCCAGGTCATCCCAAACTCAGCCGGTTTCCGCCGAGCGACGTGCGCCTCGGACCGGTCGCTCCGATGCCGAAGTAGGCGTTGCGCGCCGCTTTCCGAAGCGCTGCCAGGGCTGCCGCGCCGGTCGCATTCGGATGAACGCCGTCGCCGCTATCGTAGCTTGTTTTCAGATCGTCCTTCAAACCGGTCGATCCTCGCACCTGGCCCAGCGCTGCCCAGCATGAGACGATCCTCACCCGGCTCTTACCGATCGCCCACGCGGCGTAGTTGGTATTGAACGTTCGAATGGTCGCGGCGAGCGTGTCGTTGAAATTGGAGTCGGGCAGGATTTCATCGATGAACAGCGGAACGCTGGTGGCGGCATAAATGGCATCCATGTCCGCCTCAACGTCTGCCCAGTCACGTGACGTAAACACATCGTTGACTCCGGTGTGAATCCATATCTCCGACATGCCCAGCCCCGCGCTGCTATGCACTCCCGTGCCTGCCAGAATCGCCGGAAGCGCCGTCAGCCGTACCCAGCTCCAGGTCGTCGAGCCGCGAGCATAGTCCTGGTAGGTGAAGCTGCCTCCGATGGTTTGCCGCATCTGGTAACCCAGCTCGGCGCTGATATCACCGACAGGCCCTGTGCCGTCCATGAACGAGTTGTAACTGGCGCCGTGTCCGGCCTCGATACTGTCGCCGGTCATGGCAGCCACCGGCGCAAGGCCGAATAGCTCGATCGGCACAGAAAGACCTGCCAGCGAGTTGCCGAAGGACTGATTGGCTCCGGAATTGTCGCCTTCAACCCAGACCACCGGGCCGGTTCCGGTCGTGAGGGCGCCCACATTGACCGTGCCCGGCCCATCGATGTCGATCCAAATACCGAACACATCGCCCGGCGCAACCCCTGTGATCGCCGTTGAGAGCGTTCGAGTCTGGGTTGACCCGGCGACCGGCGTGAACTTCTCGCTTTCGCCCACAAAGTCCCAATTACTCCCGTTCGGCCTGAAGACCTTGATCTTCAATCCGTTCGCGATGGTATCGTGAGCGAGGTATTTCACAACGCCGATGTCGCCGTTCTGCAGGCACCGATTTGTTGGCGACGTATCGAGAAATGTGCGGCCAGCGCCCGCCGTCCCGCCTCCCACGTGCGTGTTGTCGGCAAACGATTTCGAACCCAATCCACCATAACTACTGGACATTTCACCCCCCAGCCATCAACCGTCAACCTCCAACCTAGTACAGCGCCACCAACCCTGTCGCCGTAGTCCCCGTGCTCCATACCTGCTTCACGGATACCGGCAGGATCCCGACCTGCACATTCGTGAAGGTCGCGACATCGCCGTTCGCCATCGTCACCTTGATATCGCCCGTCACACCTACGTAGAGCGACCGGCAGGTTCCGTTCGTCAGGAAGTTGGAGTCGTGGTTGTTGGTAGCCGCAGCTCCCGTCGCCGGGCTGCTGGAAACCTCAAAAGGCGCATTAACCATTCACATTCTCCTTTAAGGCCCCCGCGCGGCCACTACGCTGCGCGGCTGCCGCGGAGGCACCTGTGTAAGACTTCCCACTAAAGTCGGACTGATCTGACTCGTCCGACTGACCCGACTGATCCGAACTGTCAGACTTATTCGAAGCCCCTGCCGGCCCAGCAACCGCCATAATTGCGCCAACCTTCAAAAGGTACTCAAGCCCAGGCAAGCTCCTCGCCAATTGCCGGCCAGCCACGAGCGCCCCAGCTGAAAATCCACCGCACTCCTCGAATACTACTTGATACTGCTCGTCCATTGAACCCCCAGACAAACTCGATCCGCTAATGGCGCAGATATGAGCAGATAGAGAGCTTTGTCCACAGATGACGCAGGTTTTCACTGTGAGAACGAACGGAGATGACCAAGGTTGTGTTTGCCACCTGCGACGGTCGGAGTGACCTGCAGACAGCGTTCTCCAGTGTCCTTATCTATGCAAATCTGTGAAATCTGTGGACGAAGTTCTAGCATTTCATCCCTGTCCATCTGCGTGATCTGCGGATAAGACCCCACGTTTACTCGTCTGGCGACCGGAACGTCGGATTGGTATAGGTCGTCGAGGCGACCAGCTGCCGGCACGTGCCGGCTCCCAGGTGCTGGACAGAGAAGCCCACGCGCCGCATGAACCTCATTCCGGCGAGCGGGTACTGGCTGTTGTAGCTCTCGGTGTAGTCCCGAAGGCCCTGGTATTCAGGCCGGAAGTGCTCGCGCCTGGCCACCGGCCGCACATCCCCCGCCACCATGCCGAGGTAGCCGGAGGGCACATCGTCCGTGATGACCACCTGCACGCCTTCGATCATCCAGCCCGTGTTGACGACGCCCTGGTCGATCGCCTTCTCTCGCATTGCCGTGATCGCCTGCAGCACCGTATTCGAGGCGTTCGTGTTCGACAGGTTCGCCAGGTCATCGCTCTGGGCCGTGTTCGCAAACAGGTAGAGGCTGCCCGGTCGAAGCCCATAGCCATGCTCCTGGATGTCGATCTTCATTGCCTGGATGTGGCTCAGCGCGAGAGTCGTCGTGTTGAGGCCCAGATAGTGGAAATGGGCAGAGCCGAACGAGTTGTTCTTGTAGGAAGGCGCGTCCAGCTCGCCGTTGTAGAATCCTGCCTGATAGGCCGTTCCGATCGCGCCGACGGTCTGCTTCGTGAAGAGCGCGGCGAAAAAGAGCGCGTTCACAAGCTCGACGTCTCCGGCGATCGCGGCCGCCATCTCCGACATCACATCCGAAGCCAGCGCATCCTGAAGCCATTCGATCGTGAATTCAGACGTCAGGTCGTAGGTGCGGAACGGCACGCTGAGCAGCCGATAGACCACATTGGAAGAGTTCGAGCTGCCGCCGTCCGCCTTCTGCCGGAAGCTCTTCGGCGCCTGCGCGACGCGGAGCGTCTGCCGAATGGTCGGCTCTGTCAGACGATCGACCCATGGATCGATCGTCTTGTTGTAAACCTCCAGCTCGCTGCGTATATCCTGAAGCAGCAGCGTCTGGTCCGAAATCGCGCCCGCAGCAAATCCATATTGCCCGGTTGGCATGTTCAGTCTCCTTTAATAGCTCGTCAGCGTTGAGTTGCCCGCGGTCTGGGCCTGCAGTGGTGCAGTCACGTGGCAGAGCACCTCTGTCGCGGAGCGCGCCGTGCCCACTACCTGCTGCGTGAACGTGTTGGTCGTTGGTTTGGTCTGCGTGATTCCGCCCGCGGTCGTGCTGAGGTAGCAAAGCCCCGCAACCGTGAGCGACGTCAGTCCGTCGAGCGTACAGATAGGGGCGAGCGCCACCATTTGCCCGATCGCGGCAGCCTTTACGGCGAACCCCACCGCCTTGTTGGTCGCCGCGGCGCCCTGTGCCGCGTCTGCATCCGCTTTGAAGATGTTGCCGTTCGTATCCGCGATCCCGCACAGATCGCCCTCCGCAATCGCCTCCCCCGCGATTCCGTTGAAGGTCGCCTGCGGATCGTATTTGATCACCCTCTTAGCCATATTTCATGCTCCCAAATGATAAGAGCGCTCGCAAGGAGCGCTCGACAAGATTAGTCACACATTGCACACGTATACAAGGCGGCGACGGAGCGCCTTCCTCTCAATTAGCCTGCCCGCCGGAGCAAGGATTCCCAGCGCTCTCAGCCGCTCCGAAGCACCCGATTGCTCAGGGCGGGAACCTGGCGCCGCATCGCTTCGAAGCGATCCAGCTCGTCTTGCTTCGCGCTCTGTTCCGTGGCGTTCGCAGGATTGCGCCCGCCTGCCGAAGGCAAGCTGACCGGCCCACTCAGACCGCGACCGGACTTTAGAATCGCCGCCAGCTTCTCCGCTTGTGTCTTGACCCCAGCCTCATCCTCCGCGGTGATGAACTCCACGAGATCCTCGGAGAGCCCATGTTCGGATGCGGCCTTCGCGCGGGCGGCGCTGATTTCAAGCGAGCGCGCCCACTGCTCTGCCTGGGCGAGCCTCGATTTCAGCTGATCGATCTCCGGTGGTTCCGGCGGCCTGGGTTCGGTTTGGCCGGGTTCCGGCTCGTTGGTTGGCAATTGTTCTTCTGGCAATTTATGCTCCTTCTAAGTGGACGTAGTGGCCTCGGTGGACGCGGTCTCCTGAGCGAGAAGGGCGTCGCACCGAGCCATCAGGTCGGCGATATCGGTGTCGCTGGTCTGTGTGCGGTCGCCAATCGCGGAAGGGCTTGCGGCGTTTTCAGCGGACTGTTTGTTCAGCCCGACACCATCGACGATCTCCTGGGCAAAGACGCCTCTGCCGCCCGCCCGCGCCGCCGTATCGGCATTGGCATCGGCGACGCCGGGCGGCTCAGCCAGCTGCAGCATCTTCTCTTCGACAATGATGCGCTTCAGCTCCGAATCCGGATCTTCAATACCCAGGTCGTTCATAACCGTGCGTCTGCTCGTCAGCTTGGCAGCCACTTTCGCGGACGCCACGGCAGTCACCGACTGGCCATCGACCGGCGTGCCGGATGGGAACCGTACGTTCACAGCCTCGAGCGCCACCGATTTATGCCCGTCTGCGCGCAGGCACAGCCACATGAGATACTGCAGCGCAGGCCCCCAGCTTGCCTGCTTCCGATGTGTCTTGTTGATGAGCGGACCGTAGAGAATCTGGATCGCTACTCCGCTCAAATTGCTCCCTCCCACATCCTGATGGCCGAACGCCACCGCAGGCACCTGGCTGATCTCCGCGATCGCGGCCCGTATCCGCGTCAGCTGGCTCTCCACGTCCGGCGTGTTCCCGGACCATTCCAGAAAGCTGACCTTCGCTTCGGACGGCAGAAAGTAGACGGTGTTCAGCGAGTTCACCACGTCGCACTCGCTCTTCTGAATCCCCGAAAACACCATGTGCGGCGTGGCGTAGTAGTCTACAATTCGCGTCTGCTTGGCAGCCAGGTGGTCGTACTCCTCGACCAGGTCGAGAATCGGTTCCACATCGGAGAGTCCGTAAGGCAGCCCCTTCACGCTGCTGTTCCGAATCCACACGGCGGGCAGCCGATCGTAAGTCAGCCGCTCCACCAGCATATCGCCCTCGTAGGTCTCCATCCCCGTGGCGCCCCACATCTCCCTTCTGATCATCGCGCGGCCGTCGTCGCCGCGCGCCTCATAGGCGATCTCCAGCGCGGTCAGCTGCGAGTAGTCGGCGCCGTCAAATGTCGGGTCACAAATCGAAGGATCGACGAACTGGATCTTCGACTGGCCGTCAGTATCCTGAGTTGCCAGGCCGACGAGATCGCCATAGATGCCGCAGCAGATCGCGTTCTCCAGCAAAGCGGCGTCGGAGCCGGAGCGGTCCCAGATCTCGTAAGCCGCCTTCGTCGCCGCCGGATCGCCATCCACATCCCAATCGATCGGCTTCGCAGCGAACCATCCGGCGGACAGGCTCACGACCGGCTGAACAAAATTGAACTTGATTCGCTTCCAATCTTGAAGCAAGTTCGTGTTCAGCGCGCCGCGTACGCTGTACCCCTGGTAGGCGCGCAAATACCGCGCATACTGCTGCAGCCGCTCGTTTCTCGCCGTTCGCCGGTTGACCACTTCCCGGCTTTCACGATGAAACAGTCCAAACAGGTTCATGAGTCCCCGTCCTCCCGCTCCCAGAATTTTGCATGCATCGCTGGATCGCTCTCGAGCGTAGGACCGGAAGCGAACGCAAGATTAAGGGCGTCCGCATCGTCCGGCGAACGCCCCAGTCTCCGCTTCGTTATCGACTTGGCTTCTACTACCCGGCGGCCCTGGCCGTCGAGCTCATAGACCGGCGCCATCACCTGGCGCTGGATCAGCAGCCGCGACTCGGGCGGCAGCCGGGAGAGATCGAGACGCCCTTCCGAAGCTCGCTGAGCGGTCGCGAACCAGAGCTCAGACCGCCTGTTCGGATATCCTTTCCGATCCAGAGGCCGCGAAGCGCCGGAGACCGCAATGAACCGGAACTCTCCTGCCTGGTCCTTCACGCCACCGCCCACTCCATCCGTATCGATATAGATTTGCACGCGCTTTGCACTGCCAACGTCCCTCTGCGCCTCTTCAAGCCTCCCGCCGCTAAACTCCTCGGCAAGCTGCTTCAGCCTGCCAACCGTCTGCACCGTGCTCCAACCGTTGTGCGTTTCATGGTGCAGCGCGCACATGCCTCGCCGCACGACAATGCTCGTAAAGTCATCTCCAAACCGCGCGACATCGCACCCGATCACAACCGGCTCAGCCGCATCGAATGTCTGCGGGACAAGCGCCGCACTCCACATCGCCTCCGTCCATACCGAATATGCCCCCTGCGTCGGCCATCGCCCCAGAACCCTGCTCTCAAACAGCGGCCCCGGCCGGTAACACGTCCCACTGCCCGGCGGAAATTCAAAGTCACCGGCGTGAGAGGCGGCATTCGGTACTTGGTGTTCGGCATTCGAGGCGCTCTCTTCGAGATTGCCGACCGCCGATTGCCGAACGCCCGAAATCCTCGTGCACCACTCCCGTACCCGCCCATTCACCCATTCCAGCCGGACCGCCTTTGGATAGAGCACCCGTTTACCCGCAAGTTCGGCCGCGATGTTCGGATGCTCCAGCGCGCTGATCTCGATGACGTGCCACTTGTCAACGTTATGGCACTCGGCGTAGGCACGTGAGCCCGTATCAGTCGGATTGCATACCGCGAGCCAGAAGCAGGTCGGGCCTGTCATCATGCCTTCCGCGGCGTCCCAGAAAGCCGACTCTACTCCCACGCACTCGTCGAAGACGATCAGCACGAACTCCTCGTGCCTGCCCTGAAACGCGCTGTCGTCCCGCGCGGTGTACCCGACTGCGAAGTGGTCCGGCCCGGTCTCCATGCGCGGCGCTTTCGGATGAAGCGCATCGCGCCGATCTGCAGGACGCTGTACGCGGATCTCCTTCCAGAGGATATCGCGGACCTGGTTTGCGGTTGGCGCCGTGGTGATGCAGATCCCGGGATCAAAACTATCGAAAAACCAGTTCACCAGCCCGCCAGCTAGGAACGATTTCCCAACAGAGTGGCTGGCCTTCACAAAAACGCGCTTATACCTTAACAGCGCGAGTGCGACCTCGGCCTGCTTCGCCCACCATCGCACCTTCAAGACCTCTTCGGCGTACGCCCTTGGATTCTTCCGATACCGTCGACGCGATTTTGCCTCGACTAGATCGCGACGGGTGGGCGTCCATATCGCGCCGCGAGCTGCACTTTTCCAGCAAACGAACAACGGTGTTAAACTCCCTATCATTTAGCCGGTCCAGATCGAAATCTGAGCCCGAGTTGTCCGAGGCGCCCTCGCCGGGCTCCGCCGCAGACGGCCGCCCATAAACACGATCGAACAGAAACGCCGCCACGCGAAGATCACCATTGACCGCCTGCTGTGCGAGTTTCCGCAGTACCGCGCGCCGCGTCTCCAGCGGCACCGCCTCCTCGAACAGCAGCTTCATGCTATCCGCCGAGGTCGCCGATTCGCAGTCCAAAGACACAATCTCCGTCGCCGTGTCACCTCCCATGTTCGCCTCCCACTCCGGCAATCGACTCCCCATGCCTGCCGCTCGCCGCTATGCCACGGCGCGCTCTTAGGCGGCACTAAATGTCTAGTTTCCGATGCGGCATCCATAAGCGCAATAGTATACAAATGTCTATATCTCTATAATGTTGTCCGGATGGGTTTTTGCACAGTGGAGGTATGGAATCACGTGGTTTTACGGGCCTTCGCAATCATTTTCGACTCAATTCCGCGATTGGGGACGAATTCTGAATCACGGATTATCCGTGATTCAGACCAACCGTTCGAGGTATCCTGAGGACAACAATCAACGCTAAAGACAAGAGGGCTGACCACGGTGCGAGCTGCAAGCGCAAACATCATTGGGATCGTTTTGGCGATTCTCGTCCTGCTGGGAACAGCGACTGCCGTCTCCGCCCGCGCAATGGACGACGATTTCGCCGCTACGCGCAAGAAAGTCACCGAAGCCTCGCAGCGCGGCGACTTTGCGCTGGCCCTCTCGCTCGCCACCGACGCGATTGCTGCGTCGCCCAAAATGGTGGAGGTCTGGCTGCTCCGCGCGGAGCTTTACAATGGCCATGGCGATCATGCGAAAGCAGTCACTGACCTATCTCAGGCGATCAAGCTCGACCCTCAGAGCGTGGAGTTGTGGCAGCGACGCGGCGAAACCAATTTCAAATGCGGCAGGATCGCCGAGTCCATCGCCGACTTCGATAAGTACCTCGCAATGGAGCCCGAGCAGCGCCCATATCACTGGCAGCGTGGCATATCGCTCTATTACGCGGGCCGCTTCGCCGATGGGAAGAAGCAGTTCGAGCTTCACCAGACCGTCAATCCGCACGATGTCGAGAACGCCGTGTGGCATTTCCTCTGCACCGCCCGCGCTGAGGGCATTCGGGCCGCGCAAAAGCAACTGATCCGCATCGAAAACGATGCTCGCGTGCCGATGGCGCAGGTACATCAGCTATTCGCCGGCAAAGCGACGCCGGAAGAGGTGATAGCTGCAGCTAAGGCCGCCCCGGCTGAGACAAGTGCCGGAGAGCCAGTCTTCTATGCGAATCTCTACCTGGGACTCTACTACGAAGCCATGGGAGACAAGCCGAAGGCGAAACAGTTCATCTTAAAGGCGGCGGAGCGCTCGAAGCAAAACGGTTACATGGGCGACGTCGCCCGCGTACATGCGGACATGTTACAAAAGCAGAAGTCGAAGTGAAGCGCTACCGCCGCAGTTCAAAGTCGATCACCAGCTTGCCGTCCCGCAGCACGACCTGCAGCTTATTGACCAGTTTCCACCAGTTCACTTCCGGCAGATTCGAAGCGCTGGCATTGGCGGCCGGCGCGGTGGCTGGCGGAGGGACAGGATCGGTCTGGGCGTCGCGCACCAGGCTGGTGATGATCTCGTTCACGATGTCCTGGCGGACCGGCAGCGTCCCTGTAACCTGAAGGCCCTCGATCTCTGCAAACCCGTTGGCCGAAATCCGGCGCAGCAGCTCATCCATATCTATCTCCTTCAGTCAACGCCAACGTGAAATTCTAAGGCGGCGCATCCGCGTCGCGTCGAAAGTGCGAGTCGCTTCAGCAGCGGTACGAATTCGTCCAGCTTCCGCCGCGTGAGCGCCGTCTTTAAGTTGATCGTAATCAGTTTAGGTGCGATCGTAATACTCTCCGGGAACGGCAGCATGTTCAGCAGAAACTCCAGCACAAACCCGGGTATGCCTTGCGATTCGAGGATGTGGACGTTCATGAGAGGGCTGACCGCGAAGTCCACCAGGGGATCAATTCTCAATAGCAGCCGCACGTTCTTGTCGAAGAAGAGAACCGTCACGGTCGCATCTACGACGAGGATATTGCCCTCTTGAATCGTGACCGACAGCCGTCGAAGCCCCTCGTTCTGCCGCACCGCGTCCTGGAGCAGCGCATTCAGCACAGTCTCGCCGATCGGCAGACGACCGCGAATGTCGGCCCCGCGCAGCCCGGCAAACCGCTCGGCACGCTGTCTCTGCAGAAGCTCAGCCCACATTCATTGTCGCTGCCTCTCTAGTGGTTGTGTACAACGTCGTTTCAAGCCAATCAGACGGGCCGTGATAAACCCGCCGATCGGGTGTCCTCAAATCGACAGCCGGACTGATTGACTCCCAGTTTCCGCGCGAACGGTCGCTTCCCCTTCACTCTTTTCGTAACCATTCTGTCCCTAAAAGCAAAACGTTGCGCACCGGCACGCATCGCGTCCGGAGGACGCTCGGCGCGAAGCGCCATGTATGCCGGGTCGTTCATCGGCCCGGTCCCACGATGCGCAGCCAGCCCGCCTGGTCCACTCCGGTTGCCTGCAGGACTATCTCCAACGATGGCGAAACAAATGTAAAGCCTCTTGGCACGCTGCAGCAATCTTTGCGAGGTGAACCCCAATATGAACCGTAATCCGATCCGACCCGCGAACCTTGCCGCCCGAAGGCGCCGAGCCTACCTTGAACGAGTCGTCGGGGTGAGCGTCTTTGGCGTATTCGGTCATGGACTTCTGATTGTCGGATTGGTGCTCGCCTTGATCCTGGTGTCTGCCGCGTTCCAAAATGCAGGCATTTCTGTGGCCGGGACCGTATGCTTCGCCTTGTTGGCCCTGCTCCCTGCGGCCCTTGCCGTCTATGGTGGCTTCAAAGTGGTCGAGTGTCGCAGGATGGCCGAATCCATCATATACGTCCCTCCGGTGAGGGATCAGATCGCCGCCCTTCCGCAGCACGCAATCCTGCTACGTGGCTCCGAGCAACCCACCGCCACCGCCGATGAGCTGCTGAGGGCAACGAAGGAGCCGAATGAAACTCCTTCAGAGCAACTGCTGAGGGCGTCTGCAATGCCTACGAGTCGCCAGAAATGAAGTCGCGTCTGCTGCGTTCTCGCTGGATAGCCGCAGTGCCGCTTTGCATCGCTCTGTGCGGCGCGTGGATTACTTGCGGCTACGGTCGTCCTCAAATGAAGCAATACGTTGTGTGGGCGTGCCCAGACCTCGGATTGTCTGGCCGCACCGGTGTCAGATTCGCCTATCCAGCCGATTTTCACATTCAGGAGTTCGGCAAAGATGGAATTTGCATCGTTCACAATCCGCCGAGAGGCTTTTCGGCGTGGATTTCGCAACGACTAAATGTGGACCAGTTTTCGGCATGGAAAAAGGCATCGATCGTAATACAGTTTCGAAGCGGCCAAGGCAGACTCTTAATCAACGTCGGTGATGTGGCTGATTGGATGCAACCAGAGAGTGGAACTTCGAGCATCGTGCGCGAGCGCATTGGGCCCGGTATTATTGGTGACAACAAAGGCAGCGGCGGAGAGACTTTTCATGTTATGTGGCTATTCCCAGGGGCTGCGACCAAGAATTGCACGATAGAATCTGCAGGGTCGCAGGTGATAATCATGTATGAATCGTCTGCACCGATTGAACCGCGGATCCATTACGTAGTTAATGATCTCGTGTCCAGCATGCAGATCGTTCAGCTTTAACCGTCATATGGAAACGTCCCCCGTTGCTTGCGAGTTACCGCTGCCCAGGACGGCCGCCGGTTTCCGCTGCGTTGCTGCGATCGGCTTAACGACACCCTGAAAGCCGGTCATAAGGAGAGAGACTGTGGGAATCACCGCAATTCTATTACTCGTCGTTCTGGTAGGATTATTTGGCCTGATTGCTGGCCTTCTATTGCTGAACGCTTACATGCAGCGCAACAAGCGCTAGGAACAAAGGATAAGAATGAAAGTGTTGGTTACGGGAGCGTCCGGGAATGCGGGACAGGCGACGTGCAGGGCGCTGGCATCCGCCGGATTTGACTTCAGGATGGCAGACGTCGTGCCGCCACCGGTCGAACTTGCCGCGACCGGTGAATTTGTGCGCTGCGATACACGTACGCCCGACGACTGCCGCCAGGCCGTCCGCGATGTCGGGGCCGTGATCCATCTGGGAGCATGGCACTGTGCCCACGTCCCGCCGGTCAGTGATGCGACGATCTTCGCCGTCAACGTCGATGGGACATTCAATGTCCTCCAGGCGTGCCGGG
>Ga0068855_100008517_pt1 | contig 12400 bp, 10 predicted proteins | sample KBSCornC52_FD_66592 | JGI IMG/M metagenome (GOLD analysis project Ga0068855, IMG submission 66592) | Corn rhizosphere microbial communities from Kellogg Biological Station, Michigan, USA - KBS Corn C5-2 | ecosystem: Host-associated > Plants > Roots > Rhizosphere > Soil ...
TCCAACGTGCATCTCGCGAAGAAGTACGGCCTGGTGGCCATCGGCACGATGGCGCACGAATACCTCCAGTCGTACCAGGCTTTCGACGTGCGCCTGCGCGACTTCCAGAAGATGGCGCTGGAGAACTGGGTGCAGGAATACCGCGGCGACCTGGGCGTGGCACTGACGGACGTGGTGGGCATGGACGCTTTCCTGCGCGACTTCGACCTGTACTTCGCCAAGCTGTTCGATGGCCTGCGCCACGACTCCGGCGACCCGATCGAATGGGGCGAGAAGGCGCTGGCGCACTACGCGACGCTGCGCATCGACCCGCACACCAAGCGCCTGACGTTCTCCGACGGCCTCGACCTGGAGACGGCGTTCTCGATCTGGCGCCACTTCGCCGACCGCACGCAGACGGGCTTTGGCATCGGCACCTCGCTCACGAACGACGTCGGCCTCGTGCCGCTGAACATCGTGATGAAGCTGACCCAATGCAACGGCCAGCCGGTGGCCAAGCTGTCCGATTCGCCGGGCAAGACGCTGTGCAGGGACGAGACCTTCCTGGCCTACCTGCGCCAGGTGTTCCAGGTCGCACCCGAAGCCACCCCTGCCTGAGGAAGCCGCATGCTCCGCATCACCGTCGCACAGTTGAACTACATGGTCGGCGACGTCGCCGGCAACGTCGGCAAGATGGTCGACGCCGCGCGCCAGGCGGCCGCGGCGCACGCCGACGTCGTCGTGTTCTCCGAGCTCTCGCTCACCGGCTACTATCCCGGCGACCTGCTCGACGAGCCCGACTTCCTCGCGCGCGTCGCGCAGGGCCTGGCCGACCTGCAGGTGGCCTCGCAGGAATTCCCGTCGCTGCACTGGATCGTCGGCGCCCCGCTGGCGCATGCGGGCGTGGGCAAGCGGCTGCAGAACGCGCTGGTCGTGCTCAAGGCCGGCCAGGTGGTGCTGCGCTATGCCAAGCAGCTGCTGCCCACCTACAACATCTTCGACGAGCTGCGCCACTTCGCGCCCGGCCCCGACGTCGCCCGCGTGCTGCGCATCGGCGTCACGCAGGTGGGCCTGATGATCTGCGAGGACGGCTGGAACGACGGCGGCGCCGACTATGCCGTGAACCCGTTCTCGCGCCTGGCCGACGCGGCGCCCGACCTCGTCGTGTCGATCAACGCCAGCCCGTCGGACATCGGCAAGCGCGAGATGCGCCACCAGTTCTTCGGCGCGGCGTGCCGGCGCCACGGCTTCCCGCTGCTGTACGTCAACCAGGTCGGCGGGCAGGACACGGTCGTGTTCGACGGCGCCTCGTTCGCCGTCGACGCGAGCGGCACCCCCTGCTTCGAGGCGCAGCGCTTCGTCGAGGACGTCACCACGCTGACGTTCGAGGACGGCCGCTTCGCGTCCGACACCGGCACGCCGCTCGCGCCGGTGTCGCCGCAAGGCCTGTCGACGATGGCGTTCTACCGCGCGCAGATCGTGCTGGGCCTGCGCGACTACGCGCGCCGCTGCGGCTTCACGAAGGCCGTCATCGGCTCGTCGGGCGGCATCGACAGCGCGCTCACGCTGGCGCTGGCGGTCGATGCGCTGGGCGCCGGGAACGTGGTGGCCATCACGATGCCGTCCGTGTATTCGTCGGCCGGCTCGGTGGACGACTCCGTGACGCTGTGCCGCAACCTGGGCGTGGCGCTGCATACGCATCCGATCGCCGACACCGTGGCCGCGTTCGCCGGGCAGTTCGAGGCCTCGTTCGGCCAGCCGCTCAAGGGCCTGCCGCTGGAGAACCTCCAGGCGCGCGTGCGCGGCACGACGCTGATGGAATACTCCAACACGTATGGCCACCTGCTGCTGACCACCGGCAACAAGTCGGAGATCTCAGTGGGCTACTGCACGCTGTACGGCGACACCAACGGCGGCCTGGGCCTGATCGGCGACCTGTACAAGACCGAGGTTTTCGCACTGTCGCGCCACGTCAACGAGGCCGCGGGACGCGAGCTCATCCCGCAGGCCATCATCGACAAGGAGCCCTCGGCCGAGCTCGCGCCGGGCCAGCGCGACACCGACAGCCTGCCGCCCTACCCGGTGCTCGACGAGATCCTGAAGCTGCTGATCGAGGGCGCCCGCCTCGCGCCGGCCGAACTGGCGCGCGCCACCGAGTTCGTCGCCCGGCTGCGCACGACGCCCGAAGGCGAGGCGCTGGTGCTGCGCGTGCGCGGCCTGATCGCGCGCAACGAGTACAAGCGCCGCCAGGCGCCGCCCATCATCCGCGTGCGATCGCGCGCGTTCGGCAGCGGGCGCCAGATGCCCATCGCCGCCAAGGTCGCCTGACGACAAGGATGCCCATGCCCTCCGACATCGCCGTCCTCGTCGGCCGCTTCCAGCCTTTCCACGAGGCGCACCTGGCGCTGCTCGCGCGCGGCCTGGCGATCGCCTCGCGCTGCGTCGTGATCATCGGCTCCGCCTTCCAGGCGCGCACGCCGCGCAACCCGTTCACGTGGAAGGAGCGCGCGGAGATGATCCGCCAAGCCGTGCCCGATGTCGATCGCGCGCGCCTGGTCATCGTGCCGATGCGCGACTACTACGACGAGGCGCGCTGGGTCGCCTCGGTGCGCGCGGCGGTGGCCGCGCTGCTGCCGCCGGAAGAGGCGCCCCGCGTCACGCTGGTCGGCCACCTGGCCGATGCCACCAGCAGCTACCTGTCCGCCTTCCCCGGCTGGACGCTCGCCTCCGTCGACCGCCTGCCCGGCGCCGGCGGCACGCAGCTGCGCGACGCGCTGTTCGGCGCGCAGCCCGCCGACGCCCACACGCCGCCCGCCATCGACGCCGCCCTCGCCGCTTTCGTCGACCAGGTGCCGCCGTCCACCATCGCCTTCCTGCGCGCCTGGACGGCCATGCCGCACTACGCGGAGCTGGCCGCCGAATGGCGCATGCTGCAGCGCTACAAGCAGGCCTGGCGCGCGGCGCCGTACGAGCCCACGTTCGTGACCGTCGACGCCGTGGTGCAGTGCGCCGGGCGCGTGCTGCTGATCCAGCGCGGCAAGGCACCGGGCCGGGGCCTGTTCGCCGTGCCCGGCGGCTTCATCGAGCCGCGCGAGACCTGCTGGCAATCCTGCCTGCGCGAGCTGGAGGAGGAGACGCACCTGAAGCTGCTGGACGCGACGATGCGCCGCAGCCTGCGCTCGGTGGCCGTGTTCGACCATCCCGACCGCAGCCAGCGCGGCCGCACGATCACGCACGCGCACCACTTCGACCTCGGCGACCGCGAGCTGCCCGAGGTGCGGGCGGACGATGACGCCGCCTCGGTGCAATGGCTGCCCATCGCCGAGCTCGCAGGCATGGAAGACCGGTTCTTCGACGACCACTTCCACATGCTTGACCATTTCCTCGGGCTCACCGCCGCCGACCCGCGGGTTTGACGGGTGGGCCGGCGCGGGCCCGGGGGCTAACATCGCCCGGGGTCGAGTCCGGCCCCGCACCCTGTCCATGGCGACGTACAAAGGCCTCCACTTTCCCGACCACGTGGCGCCCCTGGTGCGCCACATGCCGTCCGTCGACGACCATCGCGAGGCGCTCGCCGCGCTGAGCGCCACCTGGGATACGCTGGCGCTGCTCGCGCACCTGTCCAACCTGAAGGCCGACATGCGCGAGGTGCGCGCGAGCTTCGGCGTGCTCACGGGCGAGCTGCTCGCATGCCTGGCCGAGGAACGCCTCAAGCTGGCCGACGAGACGCTGGGCCACCAGGCGCAGATCGCCGTCGACGTGCTCACGCGCAACCTGTTCGAGCGCACCGCCGACATCGGCTTCCTGGCCGCCGACGCGGACATCGTCCAGGCCTGCGCCGAGCCCGCGCCCGAACGGCTCGTGGCGCTGCGCGAGCGCCTGCGGGCCTACGCCGCGCGCTACAGCGTCTACCGCGACATCGTGCTGCTGGCGCCCGACGGTCGCGTGCTGACGCGGCTGGTCGACGGCTTTGCCGGCTGGTCGCGCTCCTCCGTCCTCGGCCGCGCCCTGGGCGGCCAGGGCGGCTGGGTCGAGACGTACGAACCCACCGACTTCTGCGGCGACGACCTGGCACTCACCTACGCCTGGCGCGTCGAGCGCGACGGCCGCGCGCTGGGCGTGCTGGCGCTGGTGTTCGACCTGGAGCGCGAGGCGGCCCTGGTCTTCGAACGGCTCGCGCGCGACGACGAGGTGCTGGCCTTCATCGATGCCGGCGAGCGCGTGGTGGTGTCCAACGACAACGCGCGACTGCCGCCCGGGCGCCGCGTGACGCTGCCGCCCGGCGCGGCCGCGCTGCGGCTGGGCGGGGTCACGCACGTCGCCGCGCGGCGCGCGGGCCGGCCCTACCAGGGCTACGCGGGGCCGGGCTGGGCCGTCGTCGCGCTCGCGCCGGCGGAGCTCGCGTTCGGCGACGCCGCTGGCGACGCGGCGCCGACGTTCGCATTCTCCGGCGAGCACGTCTTCTCGCAACGCCTGCTCGACGTGCCCGTGCGCGCCCGCGAGATCCAGCGCCGGCTCGACCGCATGGTGTGGAACGGGCGCATCCACCAGGCGAGCGAGTCGAACGCATTCTCGCGCTCGCTGCTGGAGGAGATCGCCGCCACGGGCCGCCGCACGAAGGACCAGTTCGAGCGTGCGTCGTCGGCGCTGTCGGCTACCGTCGCGTCGGGGCTGCAGGCCGAGGCGCGCCTGCTCGCCGACCTGTCGGTCGACATCCTGGCACGCAACCTCTACGAGCGCGCGAACGACGTGCGCTGGTGGGCTGCCGACCCGGTGCTGGCGGCGCTGGACGCCCGCGCCGCGCGCGCCACGCTGGCCCGCATCAACACCCTGTACACGGTCTACGCGAATTTGCTGCTGTTCGACGCGCAGGGCCTCGTGCTGGCCGCGAGCCGCGACGCCGGCGCCGAGGGCCGGACACTGCCAGGCGCCTGGGTGGCCGCCTGCCTGGCCCTGCGCGACCCGATGCGCCATGCGGTCTCGCCCTTCGAGGCGAGCGTGCTGTATCGCGACGCCGGCACGTGGACGTTCGCCGCGCCCATCCTGCGCGATGGCCGGGCCATCGGTGGCGTGGCGGCGGTGTTCGACGCCACGCCGCAGGTCGACGCGATGCTGCGCGAGGCGCTGCCCGACACGCCGGGCTCGGTGGCGGCGTTCTGCCTGCGTGACGGCAGCGTCGTCGGCCGCACGGGGGAGCTGGCCGTGACGCTGCCCACCGGCGTGGTGTCGCTCGCTCCGGGACAGTCGTGGTCGGGCATGCTGGCCGAAGCCGGCCAGGGCTTCATCGTGGGCGCCACTGCCGGCAGCGGCTACCGCGAGTTCGCGTTCGGCCAGGGCAGCGTCGAGCCGGTGATCGGCGTGGTCGTGATCCCGTGCGGCGCCGTCGTCGAGCCCGACACGGGCGCCACGCCGCAGGTCGCCGATGCCGACGACGGCGTCGAGATCGCCACCTTCCTGATCGGCCCGCACCTGCTGGGCCTGCGGGCCGGCGAGGTGGTCGAATGCATCGAGGTGACCGCGGCCGTGCGCGTGTGGCGCGGCGGCTTCGCGCAGCGCCACGTCGGCTTCGTCACGTGGAACGACACCGCGCTGCCCCTGGTGGACATCGCCGCGGACGTCCAGGCCGCCGGCGCCGCGCTGCGCCACGCGATCGTGCTGCGCGCCGGCGGGCAGGCGTTCGGCCTGCTCGTCTCGGAGCTGGGCCCGGTGGCCGACATGAAGCTCAGCGAGGAACGCGGCCTCACCGGCCAAGGCGACCTGAGCCGGCTGGTGGCGCAGCTCGCGCGATCCGGCTCGGTGTTCATCCCGGTGCTGTCACCCGAGGCGATCTTCGGCGGGCCGGCGGGCTGAGCGGGCAGACGTGCGGGCACGGCAGGGCGGGTAGCTCGGGGCGGTTGCCCGCCCTACCGCGCTCCGGCCTTCAGCAGCGCCACCGAGCGCTTCTCGTCCATCAGGTGGCGGCGGCCGTCGGGCGTGTCGGTGGCGCCCTGGCGGATCAGGGCGATCGTCTGCGCGGGCGTCAGCGTCGGGTCGAGGGCGATCAGCTTGGCCGCCAGGTTGACGACGTTGGGCGACGCCATCGACGTGCCCGACAACCGCAACCGCTGGCCGCCCGGCACGACGCTGTCCACCTGGTAGCCGTCCGCGTGCACCAGCACGGTGTCGCCATGGCTGGTGAACGACGTCTCGTCGCCGGCCTTGTTCACGGCGCCGACTGCCACCAGGTTGGGCAGGTGCAGCGAGGCCGGCACGTCCTCGAGGAAGCCGGCATCGCTGTCGCTGTTGCCGGCGGCGGTGACGAACAAGGTGTCCGGGGCGGACTTGATCGCGTTCTCGATCGCCTCCTTCCAGAGCGCGAACAGCTCGCCGGCCTTCTTCTTGCGTGCCCCCGCATCGGCGCCGCCGCCCGTCTTGGACAGCCAGGTCTCGAACTCGGCGGCGTCGTCGCCCCAGCTCATGTTGACCACGCGCACGTGGCGGGTGCGGAAGTAGTCGGCCATCTGCTGGAAGTCGGCGCCGATCCTGCGCACCCAGGCCTCGGTGGGCGCGAACGGGAAGTCGGGCAGCTGGTCGTCGAAGCGTGCCACCACCAGGCGCGCCGCGGGGTTGCCGCGCACCGCGATGCCGGCGCAATGCGTGCCGTGCACGTAGAAGCCGAGCACCTTCTCGAACTCCTGCGTCGCGTGCATCTGCTCCGGCGACATCGTGCGGTATTTCTTCTGCACCGCCAGTGCGTCGGCCGAGTCGATGCCGTTCTGCAGGTCCAGGCGGCCGCGGACCTCCTGCTGGAACGCCGGGTACGCCGCCTTCTGCGCGGCGCTGAGCGGATACGTCCAGGCCTTGGAGGCCATGCCGTCGTCGTCGAACGCCAGGCCGTGCGTGCCGCTGGCAGTGGCCTTGCGATCGGTGAACAGCTGCTTGGGGAACAGCGCGACGTCGATGCCCGAATCCCAGATCGCCACGTTGACGGGGGTGAGCTTGTCCGCGGCGGTCAGCGTGACCTCGCGGGCCGACCAGATCTCGGGGACCGGCGTGTCGTTCCTGCCGATGTAGGCCTTGAGCACGTCGGCGCGCGCGGTGTAGAGCGGCAGCGCGAACTTCAGGTCGACGCGCGTGGAGATCAGTTCCCAGGCCTCGCGGGAATCGAGCGCGCCCGACTTGGCGACGGCCGGGTCCAGCTCCGTGGTGACGTCGCCCAGATCGGCCGCGCGGCTGGCGATGCGCGAGTAGCCGTACGAACCCTTGATGCCGTCCTTGACCACGGCCCACGGCAGCGGGGCGATCGCCTCGGCGTAGTGCTTGCGGAACGCGGCCTCGAACGCCGCGCCGGATTCCCCGCCCGCGTCGATGGCCGCCTGCAGGCGCGCCCGGGCGAACAGGCCGGTCAGCGCCTGCGCCGCCGGCTTGGTCTGCTGGGCGCGCAGCGCATCGACCGTCTTGAGCGCGCCCGCGTAGTCACCAGCGATCTCCTGCGCATTCAGCTTGGCGCCCAGCAGTTCGGCGAGCGTGGACTTGTCGTCGATCTGGTAGCCGTCGAGCACGCCCTCGACGTCCTGGCCCACCTTGGCGGCGAACGCGCCGAAGCCGTCGGACTCGACGAACTTCGTCGCCGTGCCCGTGATCGGGTAGCTGAAGCGCGGCAGGTCGGTCTGCTTGCTGATCACCTTCCTCGCGGGCGCCGAGGCAGCAGCCTCCTGGGCATGGAGGGCGGGCGCCATGACCAGCACGACGGCGCAGGCAAGCATCGACAAGACGGGGGAACGAGGGGTCATCGGGCGATCTCCGGCGGGTGGAAGGACGGGTTATACCGACGCCCGGTCGGGTGGCACAGCGAGGTTTCACCCGGGGGCGGCGGAGCGGCGAAAGACCGACGCTAGCCGCCCCAGCCGCGGCTGCGCCACGGCGCTGCGACGAACGGGAGATATCGGGCTGCAGGAAGCGGCCAGCCGCTCTTGCGCGGCCATCGCTTGCACGACCATCCAGCCATGTCCGACGCGCGACACCGCCCCGCGCAGGCGGCCTTCCTGAAGGCGGCGCTTCGCCTGTCCAAGTGCCACGGGCAGCACCCGTTCTAGCGCTTCCACGGGTGCACGCCGACGGCGACCCGTTCTGAACCCCCTGCGCCCGGGACGGCGCGCTACTTCAGGATCAGCGCCGTCGAATTGATGTGGTAGCCGACCAGCAGCGCCGCCTTGTCCTGCAGGCGGAAGACGAACTGCTCCTCGGCGGCGCCGCCATCGAAGCTCGTCTTGTAGGTGAGCGTCACGAAGCTGCCGGAGGTCTGGTAGTTGACGTTCCAGCCCGTCCGGTCGCTGCCCTGGATCTTCCCGAGCTTGCGGTGCACCGCCTCGAGGAAGGCGACGAAGTCCTGGTGCGTCGTGACCCGCTTGAGGTCCGTCGCCGAGGCGTCGTAGATCCCGTCGAAGTCACCGGCATCCAGCTGTGCGTGGAACTTCGGCACGGCCTGTTCGGCGAGCGCGGTGTCCGCGGACATCGAACAGCCGCAAAGGACGGAAAGGAACACGCACAGGCCGGCCAGCAGACGCTTCATTCGGATCTCCTCCCCACTTCGGCGCATCCTAGCCGTTTGTCGGCACGCGGCGGCCGTCGCCAGCGCCGGCACGTCGTTCTTCAGGTCGCGCTCAGCGTGGATAGGGGCCCTCGACGGGCGTCCGCAGCCCAGGCCACGGCGCGCCGCCGCAAGCGGTCTCGCGCTGCGCCTGGACGAACGCCCGCATGTCGACCACCTCGACGAGCTCGGTGGTCGCGAGCGACTTCAACGCCGCGCCGCGCAAGCCGATGGCGGCCGATCGATTCGCGATAGGCTTGGTAGACGACGATCGTGTCGGCGTCGAAGTGCGCGAGGACATGTTCGCCGGCCGCGGGCCAGCGGGCCGCCTGCACCGCGTGCAGGGCATGCGCGATCATGGCTGCACCTCGATGAACTCCGGCGGCACCGATTCCACCAGCCAGACGTCGTTGGCCGAGCGGAAGAACACGTGGCCGCGCGCCGCCATCTGTCCGGCGGCGATGCGCAGGATCACCGGCTTGCCATAGCGGCGGCCGACGGCCTCGCCGGTGGCGACGTTCGCGGTCAGGTGGACATGGTGGCGCGAACGACGTTCGAGGCCCGTCAGGCGGATGGAGTCCACGAAGCGCCATGCGGTGCCGTGGAACAGCACCGGCGGAGGCGGCAGCGGCGCGAGGCCCAGGTCGACGTCGATCGAATGGCCCTGGTTGGCGCGGATGCGCAGGCCGTCGTCGCTCAACGCGAAGCGGCGCTTGTCGCTGGTGGCCACGACCTCGTCGAGCTGGTCGCGCGTGATGGCGCGGCCGCCTGCCGCGGCACGTGCCAGCAGCTCGGCGATGTCGGCCCAGCCTGCGGCGTCCAGCGCGAGGCCGATCCGGCCCGGCTGGTGCCGCAGCACGCGGCTCATGAATTTGCTGATCGTCGTCAGCTCCGTGTTCTTGTCCTGCATTTGGAGATTCCCTGTCGTCGTTCTTCTTCGAAGTTAGTTGCTCAATGCAACCAATAAAGGTGTACAGTACAACCCATCATCCAGAAAGTCAAGCAGGACGCGCCATGCCCCCCCGCAAGCCCGACCCCGCCAGGAACGACTTCCCGCGTCCCTTCACCACCGTCGACGTGCTGATCTTCACCGTCGTCGACGACGCCCTGAAGGTGCTCCTCGTGCAGCGCCCCGGCGACGGCGACGAGCCCTTCCCGGGGATGTGGGCATTGCCCGGCGGCTTCGTGAATGTCGATGTGGACGCCGACCTCCAGGCCTGCGCGCGCCGCAAGCTGCGCGAGAAGACCGGCGTCGCCAGCCCGTACCTGGAGCAGCTGGGCAGCTGGGGCAGCGCGGCGCGCGACCCGCGCGGGTGGTCGGCCACGCACGCGTACTTCGCGCTGATGCCCTCCGACGGCGTGGCGCTGGCCAAGGGCGCCAACGCAGCCGACGTCGCGTGGTTCGGCGTCGACGACCCGCAGCTGGCCCGGAAGAAGCTGGCGTTCGACCATGCGCAGATCCTGCGTGCGGGCATCGAGCGGCTGCGCAGCAAGGTCGAATACACCTCGCTGCCGGCCTACCTCCTGCCCGAGCCGTTCACGCTGCCGCAGCTGCAGCACACCTACGAGATCGTGCTGGGCCGGCCGGTCGACAAGAGCGGCTTCCGCACCCGCATGCTCGCGGCCGATTTCCTGGTGGAGGTGGGCATCGTCCAGAGCGATTCCAATCGGCCGCCGATGGGCTACCGGCTAAGGGATCGCGACACGCCCGTGTTCTTTCCGCGCACCTTCAGCCCGCGCGGGTGAGCACGATGGACGAAGTCGATCGCCATCGCGGCTGCCTGCTGGGCCTCGCGTGCGGGGACGCCGTGGGCACCACCGTCGAGTTCTCGCCACGCGGCAGCTTCGCGCCCCTGACGGACATGGTCGGCGGCGGCCCGTTCGGCCTTCAGCCCGGGCAATGGACCGACGACACCTCGATGGCCCTGTGCCTGGCCACGAGCCTGGTGCACCGTCGCGGCACCGACCTCGCCGACCAGATGGGCCGCTACGTGAACTGGTGGCAGTGGGGCTACCTGAGTTCGACAGGCGAATGCTTCGACATCGGCACGACCGTGCGCGCCGCGCTGAACCGCTTCGTCACGACGCGGGATCCGCTGGCCGGCGACACCGATCCCCGCACCGCCGGCAACGGCTCCCTGATGCGGCTCGCGCCCGTGGCGATGTGGTTCGCGCCGGACGTCCAGGCCGTGCGCGCGAACGCCCGCCGCAGTTCGCTGACGACGCACGGCGCACCGGAGGCGGTCGACTGCTGCGAGCTGTACGCCGAGCTGCTCGTTCGCGCGCTCGCAGGCGCGCCGCGTGGCGCGCTCCTGCATGCACCCGCGCCTGCCGGCGCCTCTGCCCGCGTGCGCGAGATTGCCGAGGGCGGCTACGTCGGCAAGTCGATCGACCGGATCAGCGGCTCGGGGTACTGCGTCGATTCGCTGGAGGCCGCGCTGTGGTGCTTCGCGAGCACCGACTCGTTCGAGGCCGCCGTGCTGGCCGCGGCCAATCTGGGCAACGACGCCGACACGACCGCGGCGATCGTCGGCCAGATCGCCGGCGCGCACTACGGCATCGCCGGCATCCCCCCGCGCTGGCTGGATTGCCTGGCCATGCGCGCCGACATCGACCTCCTCGCGCGCGCCCTGCACGCGGGCTGAACCCTCACGCCAGCTGAACGGCGGCCACGTCGCTGCATGCCGGCCCCACGCCGAACGCGCAACCGGCGGCCTCCACCCAGCGACGCTGGGCCGCGGTGGCGATGCCCGTCGCGGCCATCGTGTAGCCGCATTGCGCCCCCACGGCGGCCAGGGCACGGACGTAAGGCGTGCCGCGCTGGCTCGCGCTGCCGGAGCGGACGTCGAGCTCGAGCTGGTCGAGCGGCGCGAGGACCAGGCGCTGCAGGCCGATGTCCAGTTCGGTGATGCCGGTAAAGCCGATGCGCACGCCCTGGCCGCGCAGGCGCAGCAGCACGTCGAGCGAGCGCTGGGGATCGGCCAGGCGATGGCCGGGGAACTTCAGCAGCAGGCGTTGCGGCGGCAGGCCCTCCTCGGCGAGGACATCGCGCACCTGCGCTGGCAGGTCCGGCAGGTCCGCGGCCGTGGCGCCGAGCGACAGCGACACGAAGCCCGGCGCGCCGTCGGCCACCCGCTCGAGCACGGCCGCGCGGCACGCGCGCGCGAGCAGCCAGTGGTCGACCTGCTGTGCGAGCGCGGCGTCGTCGGCGCCGTCGACGTCCAGTCCGTGGCGAGTTCGACGATCGGTTCCAGCACGAGGCGCAGCTCGTCGCCGGCCAGGGACCGCCGCAGCGCCTGCTCGAGGGCGAGCTGGCGCTCGATCTCCGCCTGGCGCGCCGGCTGCACGAAGCGGCAGGCGCCCTTGCCGGCGCGCTTGGTCTCGTACATCGCGGTGTCGGCCGATTTGAGCAGCGTGGTCGCGTCCGCACCGTCGCCGGGCGACAGCGCGATGCCCACGCTCGCCCCCACGCGCCAGGTCTTGCCGGCGAACGGGATGTCCTCGCTGATCGCGCGCACGAGCTTGCGGCCCACCAGGAACGCGCGCATCGGCGAGGCCACGGCCTCGAGGAGGACGACGAACTCGTCGCCGCCGATGCGGGCCACGAAGTCGCACTCGCGCACCGTGGACCGCAGGCGTCGCGCGACCATGCGCAGCACCTCGTCGCCGGCGTCATGGCCGCCGCTGTCGTTGACCTGCTTGAAGCCGTCCAGGTCGATGAACATCACGCCCACCGACTGGTCGCCGCGCGACGCGCGTGCCAGCGCCTGCTCGAGCGCCTGCTGCAGGCCGCCCCGCGTGGGCAGGCCGGTGAGCTCGTCGGTGACCAGGCCCTGCAGGCGCTCGCCCTGC
>Ga0068855_100008518_pt1 | contig 12400 bp, 8 predicted proteins | sample KBSCornC52_FD_66592 | JGI IMG/M metagenome (GOLD analysis project Ga0068855, IMG submission 66592) | Corn rhizosphere microbial communities from Kellogg Biological Station, Michigan, USA - KBS Corn C5-2 | ecosystem: Host-associated > Plants > Roots > Rhizosphere > Soil ...
TGTTCGGCGAAGTGCATGCCGTCGACGTCAGCGGTGAAATGATTGCCCGCGCGCGCCAGGCGCTGACCGACAAACCCAACGCCCACGTCTATCAGAACAACGGATATGATCTGGCGGTGGTGCCATGGCTGACTCCGAAAGCGGCGTGGCTGCCGCGGTGGCTGGCCCGGATGGCGCCAGCCAAATGGAAACGCGACTTCGACTTTGCGTATTCTAACATCGTCTTCCAGCACATTCCCAGCCGCGAGGTGATCGAGAACTATGTGCGCGAAGTCCACCGCCTGCTCCGTCCTGGCGCGCTATTCAAGTTCCAGGTGCAGGGTTTCCCGCGCGACGTCAATCCGGATGACACCTGGAACGGCGTTTCGTTCTCAGACGAGCAGGCCTGCGCCATGGCCGAGCGCAATCACTTTGAGCCGCGCTACCGGCATGGCGCCGAAACCCAGTATTTTTGGCTGTGGTACTTCAAGAAACCCTAACCCGGCGCGCCCGTCGGGATCCTCCGCGAAGTCTGGCCGCAATTCAGTGTGTTATCGCGTCGGCATATGTATGATGGAGGCGTGATGCTTCTGCGCGCCTTGGTTCTGACTGCGATGGTGGGCGTCGCCGCGCGTGCCCAAGCGATCATCGATTTCGAGTCCGCGGGTTTGAAGTATAAGGCCATGACCCGGGGCGGCGTCACAGTCATGATGTCGCTGTTGCCCACCAGAATCCGCGACTACGCTATCGTGCAAATGGCCATCTCCAACGGCTCCGCGATTTCCTGGACCGTCAAGCCCGAAGATTGCGGCTTCGAGAAGCCCGACGGACAGTCGATTCAGGCGCTGCCGGCTGGGACCGTGGTGAATACCTTAATTGAAAAGGCCGGGCGCGGCGACGTGATTAAGCTGATCGCCGCCTACGAAGCCAGCCTGTTCAACAATGCACTGATTCATTCGACCAACGGGTATGAATCGCGCCGCCAAAACGCCTTTGCAGAATTCGGTTCATCGAAACTAAGAGCCGCGGCGGCGGCCTCGGCGATTGCGCTGGTGACTACCAAACTAGCGCCGGGTCAATCGACCGATGGGGCGGTGTTTTATCCCAATCAGGGCAAGCCGCTGGGCACCGGAAAATTGATCATCAATATGGCCGGCGAGGCCTACGTGTTCCCAGTGGAGGGTCCGCGGGATTCCGCGAACCCGCGCTCAGCCCACGTTCGCCCGCGCGTCCCCTAGGCGCATCTCGGTGCCGGGCTCGGCAAACTGGGTGCGCACATAGGCCAGGGCGGCTACCTTTCCGAGCGCCGGCGAGAATACGGCGCTGGCAATTTCCGCGGAGTCGGCTTCACCCGATTTGAGTTTGCTGCGCGCCGGCGGGGGTTCCAACGCGTCAATTTCGAGCCGCCGCAAAACACGATGAATCTGCGCCCGGCTGCGCACTCGCTCGACGATCTCCTGACCCAGATAGCAACCCTTGCTGAAACTTACCGCCTGCAGTTGCGCGGTTTCCTGCACCAGATAGCGCTCACTGATTTCTTCGCCATAACGGGGACGCCCGTGTTCGATCCGAACCGTGCGCGCGTCTTCGGGCGTGGCTTCTGCTATCCCTGCGTCGTCGAGTGCGGCTACCAGTTGGGCTCTTTTCGCCGGCAGCAGAAAGACAAAGAAGCCGCCCGCGCCGGTGGAGCTCACTCGCGCGACGATGGCGCCGCTCCAGGACCGCGTCGAGTACTCCGCTTCGGGCAGCGGTGCGCCTAGGCGATCGAGGACGGCGGCGGCCTGGGGTCCTTCGATTGCAAGAGTGGCCATCTCCCCGGTCACGTCCTCGAGTGTGACGTCGTCGGCAATAATATAGCGCTCAATATGATCGAACAGTTTCTGCCGCGTCTCGGGCTCCGTGTCGAGCAGGAACGAATCCTCGCGGCAAAACACATTCGCGTCGCCCAAAATGCGCCCTTGCGCGTTCAGGAAGAAAGCATACGCACCGGCGCCTGGCGTTAGCGATTGCAAGTCCTGTGTAGTCATGGCATGGAGCAGCCGCGCGCGATCCTCACCCACGACTCGAATCTTGCCGCGCGCGGAGAGATCCATCCACGCAGCGCCTTCCCGCAATCCACGGTAACCTTTGGTGCCGGCTCCATCCATACTCCTACTGTATACTGGGGCCGGAAATGATCCATGAAATCCTGCCCGTCGGCATGCTGCAATGCAATTGTTCGATCTTCGGCGATGAGCAATCGCGGGAAGCTATCGTGATCGACCCGGGCGATAACATCGAAGACATTCTCGCCATCCTGGGGAAACACGCGCTGCACGTGAAGACCATCGTGATCACGCACGCCCATATCGATCACATCGGAGGGGCCGCCAAGCTGAAAGCCGCCACCGGCGCACCGGTTGTCATGAATGCGAGCGATCAGGAACTTTACGATCATCTGGATGTGCAGGCTTCCTGGCTGGGCATGGAGCCGCCCTCGCGAACCCCTATCGACGATGCAGCCCGCGATGGCGATGTGCTTATTCTCGGCCCGGCCGAATTCCGCGTGCTGCATACGCCCGGGCACACGCAAGGCAGCATCTCGTTATGGATCCCGGCGGAGAACAAGCTGATCGCCGGCGATACGCTGTTTCGCGATAGCATCGGCCGCACTGACTTGCCGGGTGGAAATCCGCGCCAGATCCTGCGCTCGATTGAGGACAAGTTGCTGAAGTTGCCGGAGGAAACGGTGGTGGTCCCCGGCCACGGGCCGAACACTACCATAGGCCGCGAAAAAGAGCGCAATCCGTTCTTACAAAGCCTGTGATTTCTTGCGCTGAATTTCGGTCATCACAGTGGTGATCAACTCTTTGGCGTCGGTCAGGCACTGGCTGATGATCTGGACGTCCATGGCGGGTTTCCCGGGCTGCCGGGCGCTCTGGCAGTAAACCCCGTGCTGGCCCACCAGCACCAAAGCGTCGGTCAACAGGTCCAGCGTCACCGCCAGGCGGCCGCGTTCGAGACCCATACGGAACTCATACTCTTCGAGAGCTTGTTTGCGGTCTTCGTAGACGGACATGTGTCTTCATGGTACCGTCCAGGCGCCCCGCTGCACCCAGCCGGAGTTGGTGTTGGGTTCGGTCGCCTGCAAGTACACGCTTTTGGCTCCGCTGAAGGTACGGAATACCGTGTTGATCGTAAAAGAGACCGAATTGCCGGAACTGACCATGACTGTGAATCCCACGGCGCACTGCGTGTTGAACAGATTCGCCGAAGAGCCTATGGGCTTAGTGCTGAGTGTGGTCCCGGAGTCATTGTATAGGCCGATGGTTGCGGTGACGCGGTTGTAAATCAGGTGGCAGGCATTGGCCAGCACCGAGGGCGCGCCGGCGGTGATCAGCATGGACATGCCGGTGAGGTTCAGCTGTGAGGAGGAATCGCTCACCGTGAACGTGAAGTTGGGAGAAGTCCCGGAACCCGACGCGGGTACCACGGAATCGGCCGTAGGCGCGCCTCCCGTGACCGTCCAGCCTCCCAACATGACAAAGCCCGAATTCACGGTGGTTTCCGAGGCCAGCAGGTAAATGTTCTTTGCGCCAAACCAATTGGCGTTGAAAGTGAGGTCCACCGTGACTACGATCGAGGTAACTCCGACCACTACCGTGGTATTGGCGCCATTCAAGCTGCACTGAGCATTTGAAATCACGGTGTTTGATCCGGGCGTCACCGAAGCCGAACCATTGGCAGGGTTGTCGAAGGCGAGCGACACGACATTCCGCGTGCGATCGTACACCAGACTGCAGGCGTTGGCGGTGTTGAGAGTCGAGGAAAGCAGCAGGGCCATGCCGGTGATGAAGCCGGCGCCTCCTTGATCTGAAGCGGTAAAGCTGAAGCGCTGCCCGGGACCTGAACCGGATGCAGGAACCACCGAATTCGCGACGGGCAGCCCGCCTGCCGCCACCAAGTACGTGCCCCGCTGCACCCACCCGGTGGTCAAACCCGCGTCGGAACCAAACATGTATATGTTCTTGGTCCCGCTGAAAGCCGCCTCGAAGGTGATGTTGACCGCCAGGATTTGGGAGAGCCCGGAAGCTGCCGCCGTCACGGCCCCCACCTGGCACTGGCTGTTTTTCAAAACCACCGGGGAGCCGAGCGCCTTGGGGTCGGACCCGGACGCGTTATCCCACACCAGCGCCACGGTCCCGGCGTTGCGGTCGTAGACGATGTCGCAGGCATGGGTGACGCTGGCGCTGGTGGTGTTAAACAGCATGGCCATACCGATCAGATTCGTGGCGCTCTGCGAGTCAGAGAACACGAAGGTAAAGGTCTGGCTCCCGCCGCTCGACCCATTGGGCGATACCGAATCCGCCGACGGCTGCGGCGGCGGGATGACCACGGTCCAGGCTCCGCGCGCCACCCATCCGGTATTGGCGCCGGCGTCGGCCGCGTACAAATAGACGGTCTTAGCACCGCCGAATCCGGGCAGGAACGTCAGCGAAATATTGAGGGTCAAGGTGCTGCCCGCCAGGCTAACGGAGCTGCCGGCGCCGTTGACGACACACTGGCTGTTCTGCTCGGCGCCGCCGCCGAAAGTCACTACCTGCGATCCGGTGGCGGGATTGTCATTGGCCAGACTAAGGACATTTCCCGCGGCGGCATAGCTGATGTAACAGGCTCCCGCGGTGGACGCGCTAGTGCTCACCAGGAGCGAAACGGTAGTCAGCGCCGCCGCTCCGCCGGTATCGGTGTACTGCGCTGAGAACACCACGGTGTTTCCGCTGCCGGAGGAGGGCGTCACCGATACCGCGGCCGGGATCTGCGGCGGTGGAGCGGTGACGCCCAAGCGCGCCAGCCACCCGATACTGCCGCCATTGTTCGCCGATTGGATGGGCCCGACCACCGGCAGGTTCAGCGAATTGGTTTGCCCGCCCAGGAACATGTTGCCACTGGCATCGACAGCCAGCGCATTGGCCGCATCCGATCCGCTGCCGCCAAACCAGGTTGAGAAGACCAGGGCGTTGCCGGCGGCGTTCAATTTAGCTACGAAGGCATCGTACAGTCCTCCAAAGGCCGGCTGCGTGGCGTTGATTTGGGGAAAGTTTCCCGAGGATGTGTATCCGGCGACATACGCATTGCCGCTACTATCGATCCCGATTCCCGAGCCCCAGTCGAAGTCGGCGCCCCCCAGGAATGTGCTATAAACCCAGGCGCTGCCCGCCGCATTGATTTTCGTCGCGAAGGCGTCCGAAACGCCATTGAACTGAATTTGCAGGGCCCCGACGGTAGCCGGGAAGTCCGCCGAGTTGGTGACGCCCGCTACATACGCATTTCCGCTGGAATCGACCGCAATCCCATTGGCTTGTTCGGGTGTGACGGTGCCGCTGCCGCCGAGATAGGTGCTGTATGTGAGAACCGCACCGCTCGCGCTCAGCTTGCTGACGAAAGAGTCTTCACCGCCGCGATTGCTGGTCTGAATCGCTCCGGCAACCGGGAAGTTGGTCGAGTAGGTTCCGCCCGCGACATACGCGTTGCCGCTGGTATCGACGGCGATCCCGCCTGCATGTTCATTCGCCGCGCCACCCAGGAAAGTGCTGTAGGAATAAGCGCCACTGGCGTTCAGTTTGGTAACGAACGCATCCATTCCGCCGCCGAGCGCCGCTTGAACTCCGCCCAGCACCGGAAAGTCGGCGGACTGGGTATCGCCTGCAACGTAGGCATTCCCCGATCCATCGACCGCTATTGCCGTACCCACTTCGTAGTTGGTGCCACCCAGGTAGGTGCTATAGAGCAGCGTATTGCCGGCCGCGCTCAGTTTCAGCGCGAACGCTGTCTTCGCTCCGGCGAGCGTGGTGCGTAGCGGCGACACCAACGGAAAGTTCGACGAGACAGTCGACCCGGTGACGTAGGCGACGCCGCTCTTATCCACCGCGACTGCCGCCGCCCGGTCATCGCCCGATCCGCCGATATAGGTGGCATAGAGCAGAGCATTACCGGCGGGATTCAGCTTTACTACGAAGGCATCGACGCTGCCGGCGTTGGCGGCTTGTTCGGCCACCACGATTGGAAAATTCAGCGCCTCGGTCCAGCCGGCCGCGTAGAGGTCGCCGCTGCTGTCGAGTGCTACTCCGGTTACGGCTCCCAGCCCCGTGCCGCCCATGTAGGTCGCATACGAGATTACGGGGTCGATCACCAGCGGCAGCGAAGCATCATAAGCCGCTACCTCGAAACCGGCGGTGCGTGCGTCGAGCAGCCGGTAGTGGCCCGCTACGCTCACCCGGCCCGCCGGCATGTCCTGGTAAATTACGGGAGCGTCTTCCGTCAGTTCTCCCGCATGCAGCCGGCCACTCGCATCGATCGACAGGACCGCGGAGTAGGCCACGCGTATGTCCTTTGGACGCGCCCCGGCCGCAATCCTGAACTCGGATTTGATGCGTCCTTCGGTGCCGGAATAAATCAGATCGATGCCGCGATATAGACGTTGGTAGAGAATCTTCTTGTGAGTTGCCAATCCCGTCCGCCAGTGGTCCGGGTCCTGACCCACCAGGAAATTCGCGCTGCCCATGGGATCGACGCCTCGCATCTTTAGATTGCTGTTCGCTCCCCTGAAAGTTGTGCGAATCGTCGCTCCCGCGGTGTGAAATTCGGCGCCCTCAGGCGTGAATATTGCCGCCATCCCGGCAACCCGGATCAGGTAGCGGCCGGGCGAGTCTTCAATGAAAAACAGGGGAGGAGAAGCAAGCTGCTTTTGAGCGAAAACGTCCGCTCCAAAACCAGACTGGCCTGCCAATCCCAGTGCGAGGGCCAACACTAACCGCATTTGGTGGACTTATCGACGCCGCGCGTAGTAGGGGAAGGGTCCGATAAAACCTACGCCCCTATGTAGCGGGCGTATAGGCTGCGGGCGATTCCCACGTCGGTGGTGCCTTTGATGATGGCCCGGCCGTCGGGGAACACGGTGAGTTCGTAGGGATCGAGCGCCACTCGCAAAGCGAATTCGTTCGAGCGCACCGTCGCCACTGAACTCAGCCGCTGGGCTAACGCCGTAAGATCCACCGGCCGCGAACGCTCATGAATTTGCACCGCGTTGCGCCCGCACAAGCTGATGGGCGCACGCCGCGAGCCATCCAGATACACCAGTTCCCTACGCACGCAGCAGGCGCATGCGGCATCGCGCGCGGGCGGCGCAAGCTGGCGGATGGTGCCGTTCCAAACATCCAGCGTGGTGAGCCGGGCCGTCACGGAGCCGGGGCCGCGCGCCAGCATCTTCAGCGCATCGGCGACTTGCAACGCCGCAATCGTCGCGGTTACCGGAGCCAGCACGCCTTCGGTCTCGCAGGTGGGTTGCGCGCCTTGCGGAGGCTCGGGATAAACGCAGCGGAAACACGCCGTATGCCCCGGCACAATCGCCAGCTTGATGCCGTAGCTGCCCACGGCCGCTCCATAGATCCAGGGGATTCCGCGGTCGACGGCAGCGTCATTGATCAGGAAACGAGTCTCGAAATTGTCGGTACCATCGAGGATCAGATCGATATCCTCAAACAGATCTTCCACATTGGCCGCCGTAAGATCGGCGACCAGCGGTTCCACCACCACTTCGGCATTCACCCGCGCGAGCCGCCGCGCTGCCGCCACGGCTTTCGGGAGAGCTTCGGCGGCGTCGGCTTCCTCAAACAAAAACTGGCGCTGTAAGTTGGACCATTCGACGAAATCCCGATCTATGATCCGCAGCCGGCCGACACCTGCGCGCGCCAGAGCCTCTGCCTGTACGGTCCCCAGCGCCCCGCACCCTACGATGGCGACGCGTGCGGCGCGGATCTTGGCCTGGCCTTCTTCGCCCAGGGGCGCGAAGCGGATTTGGCGCGAGTAACGGGATTCAGCGGGGCGCATCAAACAGTGGGAAGGCTCCGTGGGCCTCATACAGATGGTAGCAGCAGGACCCCGTGCCTTCTGAGAAGCCGATCGGCAGATGCGAAACCTACGTTATCATTGAGGAACGTGCGTCCGCCGGTGTTGATGTTTCTGCCGCTGCTGCTCGGCGCCGTAGCGGTGTCGGCTCAAAGTTCCCCCACGAGCGGGTTAAAAATTTTCGAGGGCCGCACCATTGGGCGGATCGACTTCGAGCCTCCCGCGCAGCCTCTTCCCCGTGAGGAACTCGACCGCCTGATGCCGCTGCATTTGGGAAAACCGCTGCGCCAGGACGATGTCCGCCAGACCCTCCAGACGCTGTACGATACCGGTCGCTTCGCCGATGTCGCCATCGATGCCGAGCCTTTGGGCGATGGCGTCCTGCTGCGGATCTCTACTCAACTGACCTATTTCGTGGGTGGCGTCACCTTCGATGGCGTCGCGGACCCGCCCAATCGCAACCAGTTGCTCACCGCTACCAAGCTCGAGCTTGGCGCTCCCTTTACCGATGCTCAGGTGCAGCAGTCGATCGATAATCTGCAGGAACGGCTTCGCGCCAATGGATTACATCGCGCCACCATTCGCTATGACCTCGACCGCAACCCCTCCACCGAAGAAGCCGGCATCCGTTTCGAGTTAAACGCCGGCCCTCGCGCCCGCTTCGACGGCGTCGAGCTCAACGGCAAGTTCGAACGCCCCGCCGCGAAAATTATCCGCGCTACGCGCTGGCGGCGCGGCATTGGACCGCTCCAGCTTCCCGGCTGGAATCTGGCAACCGAAGACCGGGTGGAAACCGGTATCGAGCGCGTGCGCCGGGATTTCCAGAACCAAAACCGCCTGCAGGTGCGGGTTACGCTCGACCACCTGGAGTATCACGATAAAACCAACACCGTTACCCCCACCCTGGTAATCGACAATGGTCCGCTGATTGAGGTTCGCACCAGTGGCGCCAGCGTTTCCCAGGGGCGGCTCCGCCAGTTGATTCCCATCTTTCAGGAACGGGCGGTCGACCACGGCCTGCTACTGGAAGGCACCCGCAACCTGGTGGATTATTTCCAGTCCCAGGGTTATTTCGATGCCGCAGTGGATTTCAAGGAAGAGACACCCAGCCCCGGCGTTGATCGGATCACCTACGCGGTAACCCGCAATGCCCGTCACAAACTGGTTGGCATCGAGATCACCGGCAATCGCTTCTTCGATGCGGATACCATTCGCGAGCGGCTGTCCGTCCGCGAAGCCGGCGTGCTGCGCAATCGCTACGGGCATTATTCCCAGAAGTTGCGGGATAGCGACCGCAACGCCATCCTCGACCTGTACCGTTCCAACGGCTTTCGTGACGTGCAGGTGGCCGCCTCGACGCTCGACGACTACCGCGGCCGCACCGACGAGCTGGGCGTGCGCTATGAAATCGAAGAGGGCCAGCAGTGGACCGTTAACAATCTGGAAATCGAGGGCGTGAGCGCCGCTGACGCGGCCTATTTGCGCGGTATCATCCAATCGGCCGCTGGACAAGCCTTCAGTGAGGCCAGTATTGCGGCTGACCGCGACGCCATTCTGAGTTACTTTTTCAATAATGGCTATTCGGATGCCTCCTTCGACTGGTCGCAGACTCCGGCCGGCAAACCCGATCGCGCCGATCTGCATTACACGATCCGGCTGGGCGAGCGCCAATTCGTACGCAACGTGCTGGTGCGCGGGCTCAAAACCACTCGCCCGGGCGTTGTGCAGAATCGCATCCTGATTCGCCCCGGAGATCCCGTTTCCCAGGGCCGCATCGGCGAAACTCAGCAAAAACTCTATGATTTAGGTATTTTCTCGAAAGTACAGACGGCGCTGCAGAATCCCGACGGCAAAGAAGAAAGCAAATATGTGCTGTTCCAGCTGGACGAAGCCGCCAAGTATTCTTTCAATGTGGGGATTGGAGCGGAGCTGGCGCGCATCGGAGGCGGCGTCACTACTTTTGACAGTCCGGCCGGCACAACCGGCTTCAGCCCGCGCATTTCGGCAGGAATCAGCCGCCTGAATTTCCTCGGATTGGCACGCACGATCAGCCTGCAAGCTCTGGCCTCGACGCTCGAACAGCGGGGAATAGTGAGTTATCTGGCGCCTCAATTCATGGGCCACGAGAGTCTCACGCTAACCGTTTCCGGTCTGTTTGACCGGTCTAAAGATGTGCGCACGTTTGCGGCGCAGCGCGCGGAAGGAGCGGTGCAACTGGCGCAGCGGTTATCGCGCGCCAACAGTCTGCAATACCGCTTTGCCTATCGCCAGGTCAGCATCCTTCAAGACACGCTTAAGATCTCGCCCGAACTGGTCCCGCTGCTGTCGCAGCCGGTGCGGGTCGGATTGTTTTCCATGTCCTACATCCAGGACCGCCGGGACAACCCTACCGATTCACGCCGTGGCATTTATAATACGATCGATGCCGGTATTGCCTTGCCGCAATTCGGCTCGCAAACCGATTACACGCGGCTGGTCCTGCGCAACGCCACCTATCATCCGCTCAGCCGCGACGTGGTGCTCGCGCGAACTCTACAGTTCGGCTACATTCAACGCTTGGGTGGCTTGGCTGAAATTCCGCTGGGAGAGCGATTTTTCGCGGGCGGGGCTTCCTCCCAGCGCGCCTTTCCGGATAACCAAGCGGGTCCGCGAGACCTGGAGACAGGATTTCCGCTGGGCGGCAACGCCTTCCTGTTCCATTCGACGGAGCTGCGCTTCCCGCTGTTCGGCGAAAATATAGGCGGCGTGCTATTTCACGACATGGGCAACGTGTATTCGAACATCGATCAGATCAGCCTGCGCTTCCATCAAAAGGACAACCAGGATTTCAATTACATGGTGCAGGCGATCGGTTTTGGCATACGGTACAAAACTCCCGTGGGTCCCATCCGCGTCGATCTGAGTTATAGCCCCAATTCCCCGCGCTTTGTAGGATTCAGCGGAACTCGCGACCAGTTGCTGCAGTGCAATCCCAATCTGCCCCCGGCCCAGAATCCGGCCTTTTGCGTAGGTGTGCCACAACGCATTAATGCCTTCCAATTCCACTTTTCCCTGGGGCAGACTTTCTAATGACAGAGCGCATCTCACTTGCGATCCTGACACTTCTTGCAGGCGCGTTCGCCGCGGTGCTGCTGGCGCCGATGTTCGCCCGCGCGGAGACGCTTGACCGCATCGCCGTCACCGTGGGCCGGCATGTGATCTCCGAACACGACATCCTGCAGAACCTGCGAGTTTCGGCCTTCATTGACGGCAAGGCGCCCGATTTTAGCGGCGACGAGAAGCGCAAGGCCGCCGACCGTATGGTCGATCAATATCTGGTTTTAGAGGATGCCGCGGCGACGCGCGTGCCGCCGCCTTCCGCGGGTGAAGTCGCGGCGCTGCTGAGCCCGATAAAGGGCCGTTTTGCCTCGGATCAGCAATACCGGGCCGCTCTTCAGCAAGCCCATATCACCGAAGCGGAATTGTCGGCGCAGCTCTATCAAGGCCTGCGTATGCTGCGTTATACTGATCTCCGCTTCCGTCCCGAAGTGCAGCTTTCCGAAGAAGCCCTGCGCGCCTACTACGATAAGCTGGCCGAAAAGGGAGACCGGCAGAGTTTTGAAGCCAGCCGCGCCGATATCGAAAAGCTGCTGACCGACCAGCAGACCATGCAGGCGCTGGACCGCTGGCTCGCCATGACCCGCAGCGATACAGCGATTTTATTTCGCGAGGCAGCGTTTAAATGAAGATCTACCAGCGACGGTATTGAAATGACTCGCGCACGCCATTTGACGCGGCAGATCCTGGTGGCCGTAGCCATCCTGGTGGTGATCTGCGCCATCGCCGCCTTGCTGGTGGTACGCAGCGGCTGGTTCCGGGAACTCGTGCGCGAGCGGATCGTGGCGGAAGTCGAGTCGGCCACCGGCGGTCGCGTTGAGGTCGGAAGTTTCTCCTTTAAGTGGGAGACGCTGGTAGCGAAAATTTCGCCGCTGGTGTTACACGGCACCGAGCCGGATTCCGATCCACCGCTATTGCGGGTAGAATCCGTGAGCGTGGGCTTGCGCGTCATCTCCATGCTGGAGCGCAAATTCGACCTGGATTCCATTACGGTGGATCAGCCCCGCCTGCGCATCGTGGTTTATGAAGACGGATCCAATAACTTGCCTACACCGACCGGGCAGAGCAGCGGCAAGAGTTGGGCAGAGAACCTGGTGGATCTCTCCGTCCACCGCTACGCGGTCACCAACGGCATCGCGGATATCGACCTGCGGCGCGTTCCTCTCAGTTTCAACGGCGAGGATCTGCGTGTGCAAATGACCCGCGAAACCGCAAGCAAGCGCTACCGCGGAGATATCGCTTCGCGGCACTTGCGCGTGGCCTCGAATATCATGGCTCCGGCCGAAGCTGACTTGGCCGCCGCGTTTACGCTCGATGCCACGCGCCTGGCTCTGTCCGCCGTTCACATCGCTGTAGGCAGCTCGCACATTGATCTTTCGGGGGACTTGACCAATCTGCGCGCTCCCCAGGGCAGGTTCAAAGCTAAGGCCACCATTGCGAC
>Ga0068855_100008519_pt1 | contig 12400 bp, 6 predicted proteins | sample KBSCornC52_FD_66592 | JGI IMG/M metagenome (GOLD analysis project Ga0068855, IMG submission 66592) | Corn rhizosphere microbial communities from Kellogg Biological Station, Michigan, USA - KBS Corn C5-2 | ecosystem: Host-associated > Plants > Roots > Rhizosphere > Soil ...
CGCACGTGGTACGCGATGATCAGCTCGTTCTTGCGGATGAATTCATAGACGCCGACGAGCGTGACCTGCTCGGCCTTCAGCGCGGTTTCCTCGAACACCTCGCGCGCGATGCCGTCCTCGGGCGTCTCGCCGTTCTCGAGGAAGCCGGTGATCAGCGCGAACATCCCTTCCGGCCAGGCCGCGTTGCGCGCGAGCAGGATCTTGCCGTCTAGTTCGACGATCGCGGCCACCACCGGCAGCGGGTTGTTCCAGTGCACGTAGCCGCATGCGTCGTCCGGGCAGGCCCGGCGGACCCGGCCGCCCTCGTGTTCGGGATCGGCGCGCTCGGTGAGCGGGTTCGCGCAGCGCGGGCAAAAACGGTAGTCGGCGGTGGTCATCGATGGGGATCTGGCGGACGCCGGCGGCGGCCCGCGGGCCGCCTCACGCCCGCTCGGCGCGGGAAAGGCTTCATTCTAGCGAGTTTGCCCGCGCCGCAGACGATCCGGCCCCGATCGCGTCAGGGTCGCGCGCGCCCACGTGCGGCGGTCGCCGCGAAGCCGGCGGCCCCGACCAGCAACGCGCCCGCCGCGACCCACAGCGCCGGCGAGAACGACCCGAAACGCGCGGTCAGCGGCGCGGCGACGAGCGGACCGAGAATCTGCCCGACCCCGTACGACGCGGTCGCATACCCCATCAGCCCGGCCGCGCGCTCGCCGTGCAGCCGCCGCGCCTCGCGCATCGCGAACAGCGTGATCGCCGTGAACGGCAGGCCGAGCAGCGCGCTGCCGACCGAGAAGCCGGCCGCGTTCGGCCACACGATGCCCGCCGCGATCCCGAGCGCCTGCGTCGTGCAGCCGGCGGCGAGCAGCAGCCGATTGTCCCAATGGCCGGGCAGCCGCGCGGCGGCGATCGCGCCGACGATCAGCGCCGCGCCGAACATCGGCCAGAACAGGTCCGGCCACGGCGAGCCGGCCGGCAACGCGGCGCGCGCGATCACCGGCAGGAACGTCGCGGTGATGATGTAGCCGAAGCCCGGCATCCCGTACAGTACGACGAGCCACGCGGCGTCGGCCCGATGGCGCCGCGCGTCGTGCGGTGCGGCGGCCGGCGTCGCAGGCCGGGTGGGCGCGGCCTGCGACGCAACTGCCTGCGCCGGCGCGGTGCCGAATATGCGCCAGATCGCGACCGACAGCACCGCCGACAGCGCCGCGAAGCCGAGCCAGCCGGGCGCCGCGCGATGGCCGGCGAGCGCGCCGCCGATCAACCCCGTCAGCACGATGCCGACACCGGGCCCCGCGTAGATCACCCCGCTCCACTCGGGCGCGTGCAGCTCGATGAGCCGCCGCAGCCCCCATTGCGACACGAACACGAACGTCCATGCACTGACGACACCCGCGACGAAGCGCACGACGAGCCACGCCGAAAGCAGATGGCCGACGCCCATCGCGGCGGTCAGCAGCACGGTGGCGACGAGCCCGAAGCGCACCATCCGCGCGGGCGCGACCCGCACCGCCGCGCAGCTGACCGCGCCGACGAAATAGCCCGCGTAGTTCGCCGACGCGAGCCAGCTGCCGGCCTTCAGGCCGATCGAGCCGTCGGCGAGCATCAACGGCAGCAGCGGCGTGAACGCGAAGCGGCCGATGCCCAGCGCGACCGCGAGCCCGATCATGCAGGCGAGCGCGGCTGCACGGGCGCGGCGGTCGGTGTCATCGGACGGGTGGGCGCCGGCGGCGGCACTCGGGGCATCGGAACGGGACATGGCGGCATGGGCCGCGCGCGGTGCGCGCCGGCCGGAATGGAAATCGGAACGCTTGTATCGTAGCTTGACCAAACGTTCTCTAAAAATGAATAATTCAGAATCCACATATCTCCCGGAGAGAATCATGGACCTGGCGGCGCTGGCGATTTTCCGGGCCGTCGTGCGCGAGAACGGCGTGACGCGCGCGGCGGCGAAGCTCCATCGCGTGCAGTCGAACGTGACGACGCGCATCAAGCAGCTGGAGGAGGAACTCGGCGCGGCGCTGTTCGTGCGCGACGGCCGCCGGCTCGTGCTAACGCCGGCCGGGCACACGCTGCTGCCGTACGCGGAGCGGCTGCTCGCGCTTGCCGACGAGGCGCGCGACGCGGTGCGCGAGGACACGCCGCGCGGGCGGCTGCGGCTCGGCACGATGGAAAGCACGGCCGCGAGCCGGCTGCCGACCGTGCTCGCGCGCTATCACCATGCGTGGCCCGACGTATCGCTGGAACTCGTGACCGGCACGACCGGCTGGCTGATCGACAAAGTGCGCGACTTCGAGGTCGACGCAGCGCTGTTCGCGCGTCCGCCCGAACCGGACACGCTGCCGGACACGTTCGAGACGGTGCCGGTCTACCGCGAGGATCTCGTGCTGCTGACGCCGCGCGGCCATCCGCCGGTGCGCACGCCGCGCGACGTGATCCTGCCGACGCTGATCGCGTTCGAGCGCGGCTGCACGTACCGGAAATACGTCGAGCAGTGGTATGCGGCGCACGGGGTGAAAGCCGCGCGCGTGCTCGAGCTCGGTTCGTATCACGCGATCGTCGCGTGCGTCGCGGCCGGCGCGGGCGTCGCGGTCGCGCCGAGGTCGGTGCTCGATCTGCAGCCCGAGACCGGCAACGTCACGGCCCATACGATCGCCGAACTCGAAGGGATCGATACGCTGCTCGCGTGGCGGCAGGGTTACGCGTCGGCGGCGCTCGCCGCGCTGCGCGATGCGCTCGGGGAGGCTGCGCGGGAGACGGACAATACGGCGAAACTGCGCGTGGCGACGCCGGCTTGAACCTCACGGCGGGCTGCCGCGCTGACTGCCCGGAATGCGCAGCTACTGCGGTTGTCTGGAGTTGGGGCCTGCTGAAAGCGCCAGCCGCTTTGCGGCGGTAATCGGGCTACGCACGTTACCGTCTCACTCCTGCCACACAGTCGCCACGCGTCCGTCCTCTCTCGCCGTGGGATGGGTATGGCCCCGTTGCACTTCTTTCACTACACGCTGATCGTACGAATGCCTGGTATCCCGGTTTCGTCGTTCGGGCTACCAAGATACGTCCACTGGATCTCTTCCATCGCAATGTCGATAAAGCGGTCACCCGGGGCAGGGAAAGGGCTTCCCTGCTCGATGAAAGCTTGTTGATCCCAGCGGTTATAGAGACTGGCCATAGGGTGAGCTTCTGCAACGCGGGCTTCCCATATGCCGGTTTCCGGGCACGATCGATCTCCAGCACATCGCACTCGCGACGGCTGGCCGGGAATTTCCCGCATCATTCCAGCGCCGACAAGACGAGCGATGAAGTCAGCTCGTTGCGGCGGCAATTTGACAGCCTCGCCAAGATAATGCCACTGCACGCGATCCGACGACAACCAGCCATGGGTTGGGAGTTCGAATCGCTCCCCGGCCTCGAAGTGCTCCGGATTTCCAGCACGCGCTGCCAATCGAGCAGCAGGCTCAACCGACGAACCGTACAACGCCAGCCAGTAGCCTTTTTTTGGTACAGGTTGGTCGCCGGGGACGACAAGCCCATCACTGTCTTCCAATCGAGCAACGGCATATCCATCCGGGATAAATGCTCGGCCATCAAGCGCCGCTGTCTTTTGCGGCTTGGGTGATGGTGTAACGGCCTTCGCAGCATCGAGCAACGTTTTCGCATTCCCGTCCCACTTGGGAAGCGATGCTGGCGGCAGCGGCAGGACCTTATTCAGATTAGGGAGCTTTATACGCCCCTGATAATGCTCTAATGCATCCTTTAGTACGCGGTATCTGTCAGCGCGCGCTTTGTCGATGCTACCGGGAAGATTTCGACCATTAGTCAGATTGAACCCGTCAAATTCAATCGACAGCTTTGTTGCACATTTCGCACTTCCCAGCTTTACCCCTTCTTGAAGCATCATCAGCGCACGCCGTTTTGCCTCCGCCGTTCTTGGGCGAGCATAGACAAAAGACAACTCTTCAGCGGCATCGCCGTAACCTTGCGCAACAGCGCACTCGAGCATCTGGGTAGCAATCGGCAAATTTCCCCAAAACTCTCCATCAGAATCGTCATACGTTGCGTCGAGCTTTTCGCCGAGAAACGCCATCGCCGATGGACTGCCCATGTCTGCCGCGCGCTGGAAGAAAGCATAGGCGGTGGTCGCATCGCCTCCTTTGATCAAGCCGTTCTGGTGATAGACACCCATCATGTCGTAGGCATCCGGCACCCCCAGCTTCATTGCCTTTTCGATCCATTCAATTGCAACCTCGGGATCGTGCTGAGGCACGCCGGGGTAGCTGCTCCGGATCAGCGAGGCAACATTGAGCATGGCTTTCCAATGCCCGCGTTCAGCCGCCTGAACGTATAACTGATAGATCTTCGCATAGTCACGCTTCTGGTAATACAGCTCGGGATCATCTAGCGCAAGCGCTTGCTGAAACCACAACTCCGCCTGCGGATCGACCGGCGGCACATGCTGTGCTTGATAAGTACATGTGAAACTCTTTCGATGTGGATCGAACAGCGGCAGTTTTTCGTAGCGCGGGAGATCTGACATGGCAGCAGTAGGCTTGATTTTCGATGGAGTTGACGTCTCTGCCTGCGCATTGACCGCGATCAGAGATATGGCAACCAAAACAATTCTGAAAACAACAAGTATCGGCATCAGATGGCCTCGATCACACAGTCCTGGAAGCGTTGGTCGACGACGGTACATCGATCTGAGCGTGCAGCACCGTCTCGGCACGGCGATCAATGAATGGCAAAATGAATCCTTGTAAATTCTCGGTGCCAGCTTTTTGGATATCGCGATTGTCCTTCATTCGCCCCTCCCAGATATCAAAAACCACCGGCACCCGATTTCGATCCCCACTCCCTGAAGTAGCCCCTCCAGAAAGCAACGAAAACACCCGCCCCCGAAGCTTCGATGTCCACTCATGCCCCGTCGCTGCGATGTTGATTTCGCTGTCTACGGACATACTGCGCTGATTCATGTTGGCACTGCCCACCGTCACGAAGACATCATCGATAAGCATCAGCTTCGAGTGAATGTAAATTTCTCGATAGGCCATCTGATTATTCACCATGCCACTGGTCCGCAAGCGGGCGATGCTGACCTTGAGCCCCATCGTATCCTGAAGCTCTTTCAGACTCTGCGGATGGAACGTGTTGTCCCCTTGAGCATTCTTATAGACTTGAGCCGTCTTGCCGGCACTCACCAGATCACCCTGCCCTTTCATGGCATTGGCGTGCCCCAGTTCGGCCAGCGTGTCATAGGTTCGGGGAATCATGCCCGGATCCTGCGGATGTGGTGTAACGACAAACAGATGCAGTATGGGCGCGTCAGATTGTGGCTTGTCCGCCAGTTTGCTCCATGCATCATGAAATTTCTGCCGCTCTTCTTTCACGTGTCGCGCGAACTCCGGATAAAAAAAGTATTGGTTCTCCATGTAGATATAGTTGCGAGCAAAGCTGGTCGCCTGAAAGTAGACTCTCTTGATCGTCTTCTCCCGCTCATGCGGCTGGGTACGTACGATCTGCGCCCGCTGCGCCGGGTCGTCCGGAAGGCTCGGAATCTTCGACGGTAGCGTTGCCAGTTCCTTAGTCTTCCATTGAGCGGGAGCAAACAAGTTCCACCCGCGCTCGAAATTCTGATGCACTCGCTTCAACGCTTTCCCAACTAACCGGCATCCGTAGTCTTGGTATGGATTGACATGCCTGTATGCCGCTGTGCTAAGCGGTCCCTGCGGGTCCTGTGTTTCCTGTTCATGCTTCAGTTCATCGCTCACGTACGACCCGACCCACTCCTCTCTTAACGGGTCGTCAATTGCATGGTCAGTTCTATCCCAGTAGTCGGTAACCGAATTCAGACCCATGACGTAGCCCACAGCCTTGCTGCCTTCGTCGTAGCTGTAGTCGATCAGGATCGGCTTCTGATGGTGCGTTGGATAGTCTTCGAGCAGGTTTTTTTCATTGACGAGATAGTAATCAACCGACTCGCTGTGGGTACTGGGTGGATCCTCTTCCTTCAGCGGAGCATCAATCAAGGCATCGACGTCCCCACTCGCAATGCTTCGCAGCACGATCTGCAACCGCGGATTCTTTGTCAAGATGCCGCTGCGCTTGCTTTCGCCGTCGGGCAAGTTGCGATTCCACCAGTCGATACAATACTGGGTACGCTTCGCATTTTTATACGGCGGAGCCTGTTGCACTTTTTTCTGCACAGGGCTGGTCCAACCCGATACTGGAACATCCGTAAACCCGGGCATACTGTTTTGCTTGCGCGAGGCGCGCGGGTCGAACCAGATCAATAACCGGACAGTGACAGGGTTGTCCTTGCGCTGCGTGATCTCCTCGAGAAGAGCGCCATAAACCGTGCCGCGCGGCCAGGTTCCAGATACAAAGGGCATGTTGACCTGAGGATCACCGATCCAGCACGCCGGACCATCTCCCCGGACAAGTTCCATGCCCGGGTCAAATCCCCAGCAGCAAATATCGACCGTGGACTTCGCCGCCAAAATGTCCGTGGCGATTGCCCTGAACCCCTCCTCGCCGCAGACGAAGAATTCCAGCTTGTTGCCAGTGGTCGGCATCACGTCGTCGTCGACGTCTTTTTCGAGCAGCCATTGAACGGTGCCTTTGGCTATCCGCCCGGCTTCATCGATGGCCACATCCATTGCGTTATGGGATTCGAGAGGAAGCTTCGCCATATTTTTTCCTTTGTTGATAGCTCGCCGACATGCCGGTCAAATCAGCCGTTCGCCGCGGTTGGTGCGTTGCTCGATGTGATCTGGATCACTCTGAAGCGCATCCTTCACCTTCAGTTCGAATTGTCCACCGTTGGCGAGCTTGACTTGATAGGCCGGCGTGCCGGCCTGATGGTCGTTGACGACGATACGGCCGAACTGATCCGTGACGCCCTCGCCAACCTTCGCGCCCCCTTTGTACAGTTCGTACGGTTCGCTCACGTACTGGTGCGCCTCACCCGGCAAGGCTCCTAACGCAAAATGCAGTTGCTCCTTCTCCGGCGGCAGCGCCGGGATAGTCGGCGTACGCACGCTTTCTGGCCCCACGAACGTCTGGCTTGCCGAATGCACCTCGAAGCCGCCTGACGTACCGCTCTTGATCTGTCCTGCAGACCATCGCGTATAGCTCCCGCCACCATTCACCTCGACCTCCTGCTGCGCGCTGATCGTAATCTTGGTCGCCGTAACGGTCACGTTCAGCTTCGCCAGCAGGTTGATGCTGTCCTTCAGCGCTTTCACGTCAATATCACCTGCTGCAGCGACCAGACGCATGCCTGCTTCGTAGGCAAACAGACGGAGTGCCCGGCGTGCACTGGCGAAAATGCCGCCACCCGTACTGATCGACATATGTTCGCCGGTCGTAATTGCCGTCGTCTTGCCGCTGCTCAAATGAATCTGCTGATCCGTACTGGCAGCGACGCCTGCCGGACTGGCCAGAACCAGATGCGGCTGCTCGAACTGCTCGAGCGTGCCGCCGCCTTGAATGGACTTTGCCTGTACCTTCAATGCGCTGGCCACTGACTTCTGCTCACCATCTTGCGCACCAGCCGATTGCGCCGACTGAGCGAGACTGGCTGCAGTATCCTGGGCGTTCGCGAGTTGGAGATTTACCTCGTCGACGTTGAACGCATCTCCGGTCGCGCCTGAGCGGGCGTGCGTCGACAGCAACAATCCGCGCGCGCCTCGCATCGCGGCATGCCCATCCGTGCGCAATTCGACGCCTTCACCACGCTTCTCGCCCCGTCCCGCAGGCTCACTCACACGCGTGAGGTAACCCATATGCAAACCGGATTCGAGGTGGTCGCTGCGAATCTGGGTTTGTACCTGCCCCTTAGTGTCGTCCTTCAGCCAGACATTGTTCTGCTCGCCGCCGATTTCCTTGCTGACGAAGCCTGACAACGCATGCTGATCGGGCAGATTCCACTGCGGCCGATTCGTGCTGTTCCCGACGCGGGCCGTGATTACCGGCCGATCCGGGTCTCCATCGAAAAACGGCACGACAACTTCATCCCCGACTCTCGGCAATTGGACACCGCCAAAACCCGCGCTGGACCACGGCTGCGCAACTCGTACCCAGCACGAACTACGCTCATTACGCTGACCAACCCGGTCCCAGTGAAACTGCACCTTGACCCGGCCCAATTGGTCTGTATAGACCTCCTGGCCTTGGGCGCCGACCACAGTCGCCGTTTGCATCTGCATGACTGGCTTCTGATGGTCGAACGGGCTGCGATATGGCACGGATTTGCGTTGCACCTCGATTTCAATCAGGAAGAAACCTTCCGAACCATCCTCGTGCGTGACAAGGAACGTGCCCGGTGATTCACGGCCCTCCGCCGCTTCAGCCAACCTGCTCTTAAGGCTGTGCGGAAAGTTCGCATGGTGGCTCGATCCCGGGATATTGTTTTGGATAAACCACACCGTTTCGATTACCGAGAACTGGCGCCGCTCGGCGGAATCCCTGTCATGCTCGGGATGTCCGGCGAGTTCGAACCATCGCCCCGCGTCGATTCCGCGCAAACCGCCAATACCGTGGAACCGCTTTGCTCGCGATTCCCATTCCTCCATGCGCACCTTGGCGAGATGATCGCCACGATCCTGCTCGAAATATGAATAAGGTCCCGTGTATTCATACATTTCCAACTGCTCGGGCAGTTCGTGCGACACCGTTGGCAAACTGACACCCTTCGGATTGGCGAGAGAGGACGGATTCTTGTAATCGAATGTGCGCGTCGTCAGCACGACGCTATGCAAAGTTCTGACCCCTGACCAATAAACCAGCGCATCCACTTCGCTGTTTGCGCCGTAGCGGGAGAATTGGACCGTGTGCGGAGCGAGCGGCTCGCCAGCATCTAGATTGTCGGTAATAGTCAGGGTATGCGACTTGCCGTCGTCGGCCTGCGTCCAGATGCCGAACAGCCCCTCTGCTTCCATCAATCGATGCGCGAAATTCCAGTCATCCTCGTACTGCGTGCAATAGGATCTCGGGGGCAGCGATTTTGAGAGCGCGAACCTGAATTGGCCTTTTGCCTGTGGGTGGGCGTTGAATACGTCGCTCAGAATTTCGTCGATGGATTTGTCTTGCCAGATGCGCTGGTCGCGACGAAACTTCAGAAAGTGCATCCAGGATGCGAAGCAGACCTGGTAGCTGGTCAACCCACCTTCAGCACCTAGTCGCCGGACCGAATAAACGTAACCGTGCCGCGGAAGATAGGATTGGTTTGCCTGCTGAAGCCACAAAGTAATCGGTTGCCCAATCAGCTTCTTCAGCTTGAGATCGCTGCGCACCGATAAGACGTCCAGCGTGAAATCAAAATGCCGACCGATACGTGACCACCCGACCACACGTTGCGGCAACAGCACGTCGGCCCCCAAAGGCGTGTCGAGTTTCAGCAAACGATCTCGCTGAATCACGCCCCCCTGAATCGCCCTCACGATATCTTGCGCATCCATCCTCATCCCTTTATTACATTTTTATTACTTATTGTCATTAATTTGACACGGGCTCTCTCCGGCGATTCTACAGTCAAATTCGTTGCCGAAAGGAAAAACCGACGGCCCCTCCTGCCAAGAATTGCAAACACCAAACGACAACCGCCGAACGCAACGTAAACGCAAAACGACCCGACCGGCACACGTGCCGATCGGGTCGTTTTTTCATGCGATGGATGCGATGCGCTCAGCTCGACCGCATCGCATCAAGCGTGACGATCAAAGACGTTCTTCGACCCAGCCCTTGACGCCCGCGAGCGCGCCCGGCAGGTTCGCCGGGTCCGTGCCGCCTGCCTGCGCCATGTCCGGACGGCCGCCGCCCTTGCCGCCGACCTGCTGCGCGACGAAGTTCACGAGCTCGCCTGCCTTGACCTTCTTGCTCGCATCCGGCGTGACGCCCGCGATCAGGCTGACCTTGCCGCCTTCGACGGCCGCCAGCACGATCGCCGCGCTCTTCAGCTTGTCCTTCAGCTTGTCGACCGTCTCGCGCAGCGTCTTCGCGTCCGCGCCGTCGAGCGTCGCGGCCAGCACGTACACGCCGCCGACTTCGGTGGCCTGCTGCGCGAGCTCGTCGCCCTGGCTCGACGCGAGCTTCGACTTCAGCGCGCCCAGCTCCTTCTCGAGCGACTTCACCTGGTCCTGCACCTGCGCGATGCGCTGCGTGAGTTCCGACGGTTGCGCCTTCAGCGCGGCCGCGGCTTCGTTCACGCGCGCATCGAGTTCCTGCACGTAACGCACCGCGTTGTCGCCGGTGATCGCCTCGACCCGGCGGATGCCGGCCGCGACGCCGCCTTCGACGACGATCTTGAAGAAGCCGATGTCGCCGGTGCGATGCACGTGCGTGCCGCCGCACAGTTCGCGCGAGAAGCCGAGGTCGAGCACGCGCACTTCGTCGCCGTACTTCTCGCCGAACAGCGCCATCGCGCCGCCCTTCACCGCTTCGTCGTACGGCATCACGCGCACGATGCCCGGCGCGTTCGCGAGGATTTCGTTGTTGACGATCTGCTCGACGCGACGGATTTCGTCGTCGGTCATCGGTGCGTTGTGCGCGAAGTCGAAACGGGTCTTCTCCGCATCGACGAGCGAACCCTTCTGCTGCACGTGCGCGCCGAGCACTTCACGCAGCGCCTTGTGCATCAGGTGGGTGGCCGAGTGGTTGCGCTGCGTGCGCGCGCGGCGGTGCGCGTCGATTTCCGCGCGCATCACGTCGCCGATCTTCAGCGTGCCCTGCTCGAGCGTGCCGTGATGGCCGACCACGTCGGCCTGCACCTTCAGCGTATCGGCCACCGCGAAGCGCGTCGACGCATTCGCGAGCACGCCCTGGTCGCCGACCTGGCCGCCCGATTCCGCGTAGAACGGCGTGTGGTCGAGCACGACGACCGCATCCTGTCCGGCCTTCACTTCGTTGACGGCCGAACCGTCGACGTACAGCGCGACGACCTTCGCATCGTCGAACGCGATTTCCTCGTAACCGTGGAAGGTGGTTTTCGCGCCCGTGTATTCGAGGCCCTGCGTGGCCTTGAACTTGCCGGCCGCGCGTGCCTGCTCGCGCTGGCGCGCCATCGCGTCGTCGAATGCCGGCTCGTCGACCGTCATCCCGCGCTCGCGGCACACGTCGGCCGTGAGGTCGAGCGGGAAGCCGTAGGTGTCGTGCAGCTTGAACGCGAGTTCGCCGTCGAGCACCTTGCCGCCCTTTGCCTCGACGTCGGCGAGTGCCGCCTCGAGGATCGACATCCCGTGCTCGATGGTTTCGAAGAAGCGCTCTTCTTCCTGGCGCAGCACGTCGGTCACGCGCTGCTCGGCTTCCTTCAGCTCCGGATAGGCCGCGCCCATCTCGGCGACGAGGTCGGCCACCAGCTTGTGGAAGAACGAGCCCTTGCGGCCGAGCTTGTAGCCATGGCGGATCGCGCGGCGCACGATCCGGCGCAGCACGTAGCCGCGGCCTTCGTTGCCCGGAATCACGCCGTCGACGATCAGGAACGAGCACGCGCGGATGTGATCGGCGATCACCTTCAGCGAGTTGTTGGTGAGGTCGCTGATCTCCGTCACGCGCGCGGCGGCCTTGATCAGGTTCTGGAACAGGTCGATCTCGTAGTTGCTGTGCACGTGCTGCAGCACCGCGGCGAGGCGCTCGAGGCCCATGCCGGTGTCGACCGACTGCTTCGGCAGGCGCGTCATGTTGCCCTGCGCGTCGCGGTTGAACTGCATGAACACGAGGTTCCAGATCTCGATGTAGCGGTCGCCGTCTTCCTCAGGCGACCCCGGCGGGCCGCCCCACACTTCCGGGCCGTGGTCGTAGAAGATTTCCGTGCACGGGCCGCACGGGCCGGTGTCGCCCATCGTCCAGAAGTTGTCCGACGCGTAGCGCGCGCCCTTGTTGTCGCCGATCCGGATGATCCGCTCGGTCGGCACGCCGACTTCCTTCGCCCAGATATCGTAGGCTTCGTCGTCTTCCTGGTAGACGGTGACCCACAGCTTGTCCTTCGGCAGCTGGTAAACCGTGGTCAGCAGTTCCCACGCGAAGCGGATCGCGTCGTGCTTGAAGTAGTCGCCGAACGAGAAGTTGCCGAGCATCTCGAAGAACGTGTGGTGGCGCGCCGTGTAGCCGACGTTCTCGAGGTCGTTGTGCTTGCCGCCCGCGCGCACGCTGCGCTGCGCCGTCGTGGCGCGCGAGTACGGACGCGGGTCCGTGCCGAGGAACACGTCCTTGAACTGGACCATGCCCGAGTTCGTGAACATCAGCGTGGGGTCGTTACCGGGCACGAGGCTCGACGAGCGGACGATCGTGTGGCCCTTCGATTCGAAGAATTTGAGGAATTTCTCGCGGATTTCGGCAGCTTTCATGGCGTGCGGGGAATGTCTGGCTGAGACGGCTTCAAACGCCGGCCGTCCTCGCGGACGCACGGCGGGCAAATATCGTAAAC
>Ga0068855_100008520_pt1 | contig 12398 bp, 9 predicted proteins | sample KBSCornC52_FD_66592 | JGI IMG/M metagenome (GOLD analysis project Ga0068855, IMG submission 66592) | Corn rhizosphere microbial communities from Kellogg Biological Station, Michigan, USA - KBS Corn C5-2 | ecosystem: Host-associated > Plants > Roots > Rhizosphere > Soil ...
AGGCGCGGCACGGCGAGTTCACCATCACCTAGGCCACGCGTTCACTGACCCCGCTCGCCGGCCGTGTCCGGCGGCATGCTGGGATCGGCGCGTGCGCACGGAGCAGCGATGACGACGGTCGCCGTCGCCGGCGGTACCGGCCTGGTCGGCCGGATGGTGGTGGAGCGGCTGCACGCCGCCGGCCACGTGCCGGTGATCCTGGCTCGGGCGCGCGGCGTGGACGTCCGCACCGGCGCCGGGTTGGACGACGCGCTGGCCCGCGCGTCGGCGATCGTGGACGTCACGAACGTGACCACCAACAGCCGCCGCAAGGCGCTGGCGTTCTTCGGCGCCGGCACCCGCAACCTGTTGCAGGCCGCCGAACGCGCCGGGGTCCAGCACCACGTCGTCCTCTCGATCGTCGGCTGTGACCGCATCGACTTCGGCTACTACGAGGGCAAGCATCGCCAGGAGGAGCTCGCCCTGGCCGGCCCCGTGCCGGCGACCGTGCTGCGGGCGACGCAGTTCCACGAGTTCCCGGCCCAGCTGCTGGCGCGGGTGCCGGGGCCGGTCGCCCTCGCACCGCGCATGCGCAGCCAGACCGTGGCCGCCAGTGAGGTGGCCGACGAGCTGGTGCGCCTCGCGGTCGGGCCGGCCGTCGGGCTCGCGCCCGACCTCGCCGGGCCGGAGGTGCACGAGATGCCCGACCTCGTCCGGCAGGTGCTGCGGGCACGGGGCAGCCGGCGCATCCCGGTGCCGCTACGCATCCCCGGTGCGGCTGGAAAGGCGATGGCGAACGGCGGGCTGCTGCCCACGGGCGACGGGCCGCGCGGCCGCGTCACGTTCGCAGACTGGTTGGCGGCGACCTACGGCTGACCCTCCTCCGGCGCGGTGTCGCCGAGGCCGACGAGGGCCTTGCGGAGCAGGCCGGCGAGCTGGGCCACCTCGCGATCGGTGAGGCCGGCGAGCAGCTCGCGCTCGCGGGTCACGTGCTTGCCGAGCAGCTGGCGGACGAGCCGGCGGCCGGCCGCGGTCAGCGTGATCAGTACCGACCGGCGGTCGGCCGGATCGACCTCGCGAGTGACGAGCCCTTTGGCGATCAGGCCGTCCGCGCGCAGGGTTACCGCCGCCGGGCTGACCATCATCGCGGTGACGAGCTGGCCGGCCGACAGCCGATAGGGCGGGCCCGTCCGCCGCAGCGTGGCCAGCAGGTCGAACTCCGAGCGCTGCAGACCGGCCGCATCGAAGGTGGGACGGATGCCGGCTTCGAGCAGCCGGGACATCCGCGAGATGCGGCCCACGATCCCCATCGGCGTGACGTCGACCTCGGGCACCTCGGCGTGCCACTGGGCGAGGAAGTGATCGACCGCGTCGCGCTTCATCGGTTCTCCCGGAATATCTTTCAGCACTGAAACATTCAGCGCTGTAACAGATGGTTCCAGGATAGGAGAAGACCATGCACGTCGTCGTCCTCGGCGGCACCGGTTACGTCGGCGCCGCCGTCAGCGCGGCCCTCGCCGAAGCCGGCCACCAGGTCACCGTGGCCACCCGGAGCGGGTCAGCACCCGGTTTCGCCAGTCGCAGCGCCGACCTCGCCCGCCCGGAGACCCTCGCCGGTCTGGCCGACGGCGCCGACGCGGTGATTCACGCGGCCACGCCCGGCGGCGACTGGACGGCCGAGCTGGCCGCGGTCCAGGCGCTGCTGGCTCAGCGGCCGGGGCGGTTCGTCTACACCAGTGGCGTGTGGATCCTCGGGCCGACGGACGGCGCGGACGAGTCGACGCCGACCTCGCCCATCCCGCTCAGCGCCGGCCGGCCGGCGGTCGAGGAGGCCGTGCGGGCCGCCGGCGGCGTCGTGGTGCGGCCGGGCATCGTCCACGGCCACGGCGGCGGCATCCCGGCGATGCTCGTCGAGTGGGCCCGCACCGACGGCACCGGCCGCTACGTCGGCTCCGCCGACACCACCTGGCCGATGGTGCACGTGGACGACCTCGGCGACCTCTACCTGCGCGCCCTCGAGGCGCCGGCCGGGGCCGTCCTGCACGGCGTCGCCGAGCCGGCCGTACCGGTGGCCGAGATCGCGGCCGCCGCCAGCCGGGCCGCCGGCGGCCCGAGTACCGCCACCTCGTGGCCGCTCGACGCCGCCGCGGCCGAGCTGGGCGAGGGCTTCGCGCAGGCGCTGGCCACCAGCCAGCGGGTGCGTTCGACCCGCTCGGCCGAGCTCGGCTGGCGGCCGGCGGCCCCGGGGATCCTGGCCGACCTCGCCGGCTAAAGCCTCAAGATCGCAGCGCGACGACGGCCCGGGGCACGAGCGCGAGCAGCCCGACCGCCGCCGCCAGCAGCAGCCCCGCCGCCCAGCCCGACCGATCGATCAACCAGCCGGCGGCCGGGGTGCCGAGCGCGGTGCCGAGCACCATGGCGCCGGACTGCCAGCCGAGCACTTCGGCGCGTTGGCCCGGCGGCACCACGGCGGTGATCTCGGAGCTGATGGCGGCGTAGGTGGGCGCGACGAACAGGCCGTTGAGGCTGAGCAGCAACGCGTAGGTGGCGGCGTTGCCGGCCAGGGCGGTCACCGCCATCGAGCCGGCCAGCCCGGCGAGCAGCACGGTGCTGGGTGGTCGCGCGGGCAGCACGCCGTAGATCACCCCGCCCACGATCGAACCGAGGGCCCAGCTCGAGATGACCAGCCCGATGAACGGGGCCTCGTGCCAACCCCTCATCGCCGCGACGGTCGACAGCTCGCCGGCGCTGTCGGCCGTCGCGCCGGCGAAGGCCATCGCCACGATCGCGGCCACCGTGCCACCGCCGGGCAGCGCGCGACGCCGCGGCGCGTCGGGCGGCGGGTCACCCCCGTCGAGCGACGGGGTGAGCCACCACATCAGCGCGCCGCCGGCGGCGTACGCGAGCAGGCACGCGGTCAGCGCCACGCGGTCGCTCCACCACGTGGCGACCGCGATGCCACCGGCCGGCCCGAGCATGAACGCGGCGTCGGCGGCGATCGCGTCCAGCGCCATCGCCGTCGGCCGCAACCGGTCGTCCACCGCCGAGTCGAGCGACGCGCGGACGATCGCCAGCGTGGGCAAGGCGAACAGGCCCGACAGCGCCGCCAGCACCAGCAACACCCAGTACCCGACCCAGGCGATCGCGAGGCCGGCGCCGGCCAGCACGACGATGGACGGCGCGAGTGTCCGCCGTACGCCGACCCGGCTCAGCAGGCGCCCGCGCCACGGACTGCCCAGCGCCGTCGTGATGCCCAGCGTGGTTGCCACGAGGCCGGCCAGCCCGTACGGGCGGTGCAGGTCGTCCACGACGTGCAGGACGACGACCACGCTCGCCGCGCCCAGCGGAGCCCGCACGGCCACGCCGATCAGCAGCACCGACGCAACACCCGGTGCGCGCAGTGCCCGCGCGTAACCGCTCTGGGTCAGGGCCACCTGCCGGAGCCTCACGCAGCGGCCGGGCGCGAACAACCGGAATTCGCTCAACGGGCGTGCACCGCCGGTGAACGATGCCCGGCCGTACTACGCGCGGAAGCGGCGACTCCGCGTCGAGTACGGCCCGGTGCCGAGGGAGTTGGTCGCGCGCACCACGCAGCGGTAGTGCTTGCCCGAGGTGAGGCGACCCACGGTGATCGGGCTCCTCGCCGCGGATCCGGTGCGGGTCCGGCCGCCGTCGTCACTGGTGCACTTGGCGGTGTACTTGGTGATCGCGCGGCCGTTCGTCGCGCCGGCCCGTACGGAGAGCTTCACCTTGGTCTTGCTCACCACGGTGACCTTGGTGATCGTGGGCTTGCCCGGCGGGCCGGGGATGATCGGCGGCTTGGGGTCGGCCGGTGGTGCCGGCACGACGTAGGGCGGCAGCGGCCGGCCGGCGTCGAGGACGTAAGCGCCCTGGGCGTGGCCGGCCGCCAGCGCGGTGTGCAGCAGCAGGCCGGCGCCATCGACGAGGCGTTGCTCGGCGGCGGTCGCTCCGGCGTCCACCACGGCGACGTCCCCGGTCAGGACGCCCGGTGCGCTCACCGGCACCGTGGTCGCCCCGGCCGTCACCGCCGCGGTGGTCGTGGACGCCGTCGCGATGCTGCTGAGGCACTTGCTCACCCGCTGCACGGCCGCGACCTGGCCGCCGCCGATCGGCACGTACCCGCTGGCCTCCAGGACGAACGCGTTGGCGGCCGGATCGACCGAGCCCTGCGCGCTGACCGTGTGGTCGGCGTGCACGGGCTGCGGGAAGGCGAGGTAGGCCGACGAGTCGAGGGCCGCCGTCGGGTTGGTCGGGCAGCCGGTCGTCCAGTAGTGGACGGCGGCATCGATGCCGGCCGGCCACCCCGGCAGCACACCCGCCGCCACGACCGGGCCGTTCCCGACCCGGCCGACCGCCTGCAGCACCGGCGCCGGCGGGACCACGCCGGCGTCCGCGCTCACCGCGTTGCTGCGCCCGTCACTGGTCCGCACCCGCGCCGTGACTTCGTACTCGGCCGCCCTCGCGTACCTGTGCGCGATCACCTTGCCGAAGGAGCCGGCCACGACCGTCCCGTCCCCGAAGTCCCACGTCAGGCTGAGCGCCTTGCCGTAGGGGTCGCGGGCGGCGGCGACCGCCTTGGTCGTCAGACCGCGACCGGCGACCCGCAGGGCCACCTTCGGCGGGACGAGGTCGGAGCCGGTCGGCAGGTACGCCGCTCCCTCGCTGAACGTGTCGCCGCAGCCGAAGCTGCCGTTGCCCGTCGACACCGGGCAGGTCGTCTGGCTGACCAGCCCCGCGCTGGAGTAGCCGGCGCGGTACCAGCCGCCGTAGAGGCCGAGCTGGGACGTGACGTAGGTGCAGGCCAGCGCCCCGGCGCACCGACCCGAGCGCGACAGGTAGATCACGCCGGCGAGCGGGTCGCTGCGGCCGGCGATGGGGACGAGCTGGATCGGATCGGCCCAGCTCACCGGCCGCATCACCATGTCGGCGTTCGGGGCGGCGGGCCGGGCCGAGAACGTGACCTGCCAGGTCGTCTCGCCCGCATTCTCGGACGGCACGCGGCTCATCACCGGCCGGTCGATGCGGATCGGTTGGGCGGTGCCGGCCGAGATGAATGGCAGCGGCTGGCGGATGCAGTCGGCGCCGGACTGGCAGATCGGGGGCGGATCCTTCTCCGACCAGTCCTTCCCGCTACTGGCCGCACCCGCGTTCGGGACCACGACCAACCCGGCGGCCACCACCGATGCCACCAAGACCCCGCCCATTGCCACCCGACCTCGTCGAACCCGCATGCCCGTGCCTCCCCGTCGATGCAGTGGGGACAGGATCTTGCCCGGCCGTCCGAGCAGCGTCCGACCGGCGACGAAAGCCCCGCCGCGGTCATTCCGGACGCAGGAACGCGGCCACCTCCGGATCCGGCTCGAGCCCGAGCTCGTCCGCGTGTTCGGCGGAGCGACGGGCCACCTCGGCCGCGGCCGAGGGCCGGCCCTGCTCGACCAGCTGCCGGCACAGCAGCACGGTGCGGACCTCGTCGGTCGGCTCGTCCCGGACGGCCTGTTCGAGCAGCGAGACCGCCTCATCCCGATCACCGCGAGCGACGCAGTCGGCGATGACGAGATCGGCCAGCGCGAGCCGCTGCCGGCGCAGCCGGTCGCGATCGGCGCCGAGCCAGTCCTGGTAGAGATCGGCCGGCAGCAGGTCCCCGGCGTACAGGGCGAGCGCATGCCGGGCCCGGCCGACCCGCTCGACCGGCGGCGCCGCCAGTGCCGCCGCGGCGGCCTGCTCGAAGGCGGCGAGGTCGACCCGGACGCCGTCGGCGAGCCGCAGCAGGTCGCCGGTGCGCGTCACCACCGCGCCCGACCGCTCCTTGAGCCGGTTCAGGGTGTTGCGCAGCCGGGCGCGGGCGGTGGACGGGTCGGCCCCGGGCCACAGCAGCTCGATCACCGCCTCCGTGGTGAGCCCCCCGCGCAGGGCGAGCAGCTTAACGACCGCGGCCGGGTACCCCTCCGGCGGCGTGCGGTCAGTGGCGCCCGCGTCGAGGCGGAAGCCGCCGAGCAGCTGCAAGTGCGGGCGGTCGCCGGCTCGTCCAGCACACCGAGGGCGGCGAGCTGCGGTCGGTGGATGCGCTGATGCAGATCGGGGACGCCCATGGCGCGGGCGAGGTCGTCGGCCCGCGCCCGTTGAGCCGCGGCGGCCTCAGCGTTGCCCAGCCGGTGGTGCGCGATCGCCGAGAGCAGTGCTCTCTGTGCTGCGCTGGCCGGGGTGACGGCGGCCGTGCCGTCCAGCTCGGCGAGCCGCCGCAGCCCGTCGTGGGGGTCGCCGTGCTCGGCCTCGTAGATCGCCCGCGGGATCGCGACGACCTCTGGGTAGCCGATCTCGTCCGCGATCGCCTGTGCCCGCGCCAGGTACTCCTGGTAGCCGGCGAGATCGCCGAGCAGGGAGAGGAACTCGGCGCAGGACCCGAAGAACTCGGCCGCTTGCCCCCCGGTCAACCAGCCGGCGCCGTGTTGCTCGACCGCGGCCGCCGCCACCCGGAACCGGTCCCGGTCCCCGCGCCGGGCCGCGCGCCAGGACTCGGTCCACCAGGCCAAGCCGATCACTGCGGCATCGTCGCGCCGGGTGCCGATCTCGAGCGCCTCGGCCAGCGCGGCCCCAGCCGCGTCGTCGTCGCCCAGCACGTCGGCCACGTCGGCGTACTCGGTCAGCCTCATCGCCCGGTTCCGGTCGCCGACCGGCAGCAGGCTCAGCGCCGCGGCGATCGCGCGCACCCCCTCGGCCGGCCGGCCGGCCAGGTGCAGTGCGGTGTAGCCGAGGCGGGCGAGCGTCTCGGCCCGCAGCTGGGTCTCGTCCGCCTCCCGGTAGAGCTCGGCGGCCGTGGCGAATCGCTCGGCGGCGGCGGCCAGCGTCTCGGCCCGGCAGTGGAAGGCGTCGCGCATGCCGATGGTCACCAGCGCGCGGGCGCGGGTGGCCGGCTCGCTCGCCGGCGTCTCGGCGAGGACGGCCGCCGCCCACTCGGCCCCACCGTCCACGTCGGCCGAGCGGAGCCGGTCGCGCGCTCGTTCGGCATCGACCGCACGGCGGGTGGCGGGGTCGGCATCGAGCCCGCCGGCCTCGTCGAGCCAGCCGGCCCGAAGTTCGCGAGCACTGCTCTCGGTTGCCTTCGCTGCGGCGAGCAGCGCGGGGGCGAGTCGCGCGGGCGGTCCAGCCGACCGGACGGCCTCGACGGCCGCGTGCAGGACGTCCACCGGCAGTTCGGCCAGCGACTGCCAGCCCGCGGCGACGAGCAGGTCGGCGAGCTCGCCCGGCTGCTCGCGCGTCAGCAGCTCCAGCGCCGCGGCCAGCTCGCCGGCGCGGGCGTAGTGGGCGGCGACCGCGCGGACGAGGTCGCCGTCGAGTGCGGCCGCAGTCGCGGCCCACCCCCGCACCGGCTCGGGGACGCGGCGCCAGCGTCCGGTCACCGGGGTGGCCAGGTCGAGCGGACGGGTGTCGCCCGCATCGAGCAACGTCAGCACGTCGTCGTCCAGCAACGGCAGTCGGGCGGCGATCGGGATCCGCGGGTCGTCGGCCACGGCGTCGTCCACCAAGCGCCCGAGCAGCGCGCGGGCGCCGCCGGGGGCGGTCGGCGACCACCGCGGATCGTGCCGTAGCCGGTCGACGGCCGTCACGACTGCGGCCGGCCACCCACCCGTCGCGGCGAGCACCTCGGCGACCGTCGCCGGGCCGGCGTCCGGTCCGAGCAGTTCGGCCACCTCGGTCGCGTCCAGCCGTAGCTCGTCCGCGCCGACGGGCTGCACGTCGAGGCCGAGGCGCGGCACCGCACGACCGGCGATCACGACGGCCACGCCGGCCGGCCGGTCGGCGAGCAGGTCAGCCAGCGCGGCGGCGGTCGGCGGCGCGAGGCGGTGGACGTCGTCGACGAACAGCTGGACGGGACCGGCCTCCGCCAGCCGGCCCAGGGCGAGGTCGAGCAGCGCGCTCGGGTCCGCGCTCGGGTCGAGATCGGCCGCCAACGCGGCCCGGCGCAGAGCCCGTACGATCGCGGCCGCGAGGTCGGCGATCCCCGGCCCGTCCACCCGCACCCGCACCACGCGGCCGCCACGGGCAGCGAGCAGCTGCTCGGCCAAGCGGGTCTTGCCGAACCCGACGGGCGCTTCGAGCACGACCACCGGCGCGCCGGCGAGGGCGCCGAGATCCACGCTCATCGGCCGATCTCCCCGCTCATCCGGCGGTGCTATCCGGCGCTCACTCCTCGGTCGCGCGCACGCACAGCACCGGGCAGGTCGCATCGGCCAGCACTCGCTGCACGGTGCTGCCCAGCACCGCCTTGACCACCGGCGAGGTGCGGTGGACGCCGATGACGATCAGCTCCGCCGCGGTCTCGTCGGCCACCGCGAGGATGACCTCGGAGGGCCGGTCGAGCGACTGCTCGGCCTGCCGCACGGAGAACCGCACGCCCTGCTCGGTCAGGCGGCCGGCGACGGCGTCGAGGGTCCGCTCGTCCGCCGCGGTGGGGACGGCGTACCCCGTCGTGCCCACGACGTTTACCAGGACCAGCTCGGTGTTCCGCCACTGCGCCTGCTGCGCGCCTTCGCGCACGGCGAGCAGCCCGGTGGCATCGGGCACGTAGCCCACGACGACGCTCATGGCGGCGATGCTAGCGGTAAACGCTTACGGGAGCGGTGGAGCGTCCGGCCCCGCGGCCGGACGCCCCACCGTCGCATCAGGCCGGCGCGGCGAAGAACTCCAGCGCGATGCCGTCCGGGTCGCGGAAGGACACCCCGGACCCGTAGTGCGCGTCCTTGATCGGCCCGCGGGCGATGCCCAGCTCGTCCAACCGGCCGGCCCACTTCTCCAGCTCGGCGTGATCGGCGCAGCCGAAGGCGACGTGGTCGAGCCCGACCCGGTACTCGCTGAACTGCCCGGGCGGGGCCGGGGTGCGGTGCTGGTGCAGCCCGACGAGGGTGCCCCCGACGACGAACACGGTGTGGTGCATCTCGGGTTCGGTGTCCTCGTCGAGGACGGCCGGCGCCCCGAACAGCGCCTCGTACCACGGTGCACTCACCTGCAGGTCGCGCACGGTCAGCGCGACGTGGGTGAGCGGCGGAAACTCTGACATCTCTTCCTCCTGTAATGGGTATCGTTCGCCTTCGAGTCTGCGGACGGCCCGGCCCGCTGCCCATGACCGCGACACCGCACTGGTTGACCGGGACACCGCCGTCGCCGGGGGGCGCGCATGACCGAGGGCAGCACCGCGGCGACGGTCGTCCGCTCGACCCTGCAGCAGCTGCGGCTGGAAGGCGCGATCTTCTTCCGCTCCGAGTTCACCGACGGCTTCGCGTTCGAGTCGGCTCCGCTGGAACTTGCCGCCGCGCTGCACCCGGGCGCCGACCGGCTGATCCTGTTCCACATCGTCGCCGCCGGCTCGTGCTGGGTGGCGGTGGACGACGGCGTGCGGCACCGCGCCGACGCCGGGGACGTCATCGTGCTGCCCTACGCCGACCGGTACCGGATGGGCGGGGCCAGCCCGGCCGAGCTGCTGTCGATCCTGCGGTTGCTCGACCCGCTGCCGTGGGACGACCTGCCGGTGATCCGGCACGGGGGCGGCGGCGCGCGCACCGACGTGGTGTGCGGCTACCTGCACTCGGAGCATCCGCTGTTCGACCCGAAGCTGCGGGCACTACCGCCGCTGTTCGTCGTCCGCCCGGCCGACGGCGCGGCGGAGTGGGTGCGGGCCAGCGTCGAGTACGCCATGCGCGCCAACGCGCCGTCCAACCGCAGCGCCAGCCTCGTCTCGACGCGGCTGCCGGAGCTCGTGCTGCTCGAGGTGCTGGCCGCCCACCTCGCGTCCGGGCCGTCCACCGACGGCGGCTGGCTGGCCGCGCTCGGCGACCCACTCCTCGCGCCGGCGCTCGCTTTGATCCACGGCGAGCCCGAGCGTCCTTGGACGGTCGCCGAGCTCGCACGCGGCGCGCGCGTCTCGCGTTCGGTGCTGGACGAACGGTTCCGCGCGGTGCTGGGCCGCTCCCCGATCCGCTACCTCACCGAGTGGCGCATGCACGTCGCGCAGGAGCTGCTCGCGACGTCGGAGATCACCGTGTACGAGCTCGCGCGGCGGGTCGGCTACGCCTCGGAAGAGGCGTTCAGCCGGGCGTTCAAGCGCGAACTCGGGCGCCCGCCGGGCGACTGGCGCCGGAGCCGGCGAGCGGGCTGAGGTGCGCACACGCGCGCCGGACCTCGGCCGCACTCGTCATCGTGAGGGCGCGCTGCGCGAGCTCGCCGGCGGCATCGAGCTCGAGTTCGCGCACGGCCTGCTTGATCGCCGGGACGGCCGGTGCCGCGACGCTCAGTGAGCGCACCCCGAGGCCGAGCAGGATCGGCACGGCCAGCCGATCGGCCGCCGCCTCACCGCAGACCGAGACCGGCACGTCCGCGGCGCCGTCGCACAGCTGGGCGACGAGCCGCAACACCCCGGGGTCGAGTGGGTCGGCCAGTGACGCCAGCGCGGGGTTGCCCCGCTCGGCGGCCATCGCGTACTGCGTGAGGTCGTTGGTGCCGATGCTGAAGAAGTCGACGTGCGGCACGAAGGCCGCCGCATTGAGTGCGACGGACGGCACCTCCACCATGATCCCGACCCGCAGGTTGGCCGGCCGTTGCCCACCGCACGCTTCGTCGAGCAGCGCGTTCGCCGCCAGCACCTCCTCGACCGTCGTGACCATCGGGTACATCACGCTGACCGGTACGTCGGCGGCGACCGCGCCGAGCGCCTCGAGCTGATCGCGGAACAGGTCGCGGTAGCGCAGCGAGAGCCGGATACCCCGCACGCCGAGGAATGGATTCGCTTCGTCCGCCACGGCCGCGAACGGCATCGGCTTGTCGCCACCGGCGTCGAGGGTGCGGAACACGACGCGCTGCCCGGCGAAGGCGTCGGCGATGGATCGGTACATCGCTTCCTGCTCGCCCACCGACGGTGGCTCGACGCGCGATGCGAACAGGAACTCGGTGCGCACCAGTCCGGCGCCGTCGGCGTGCGCGTCGGCGGCGTTCTTCGCGTCGTCGATCGAGCCGACGTTGGCGCAGACGGTGATCGGCTGACCGTCGCGGGTGACCGACGGCAGGGCGGCGGCGGACAGGGCCGCCGCCTGCGCCCGTTCGTGGATGGCGATCCGCCGCTCGTACTCGGCGCGCTCGTCGGAGCTGGGATCGACGATCAGCCGGCCGGCCTCGGCGTCGATGACGACGAGCTCGCCGTCGCGGATGCGTTGGGCGGCACCGCCCGCCGCGACGAGCAGCGGGATGCCACGCGCACGGGCGAGGATCGCGGCGTGCGAGGTCGGGCTGCCGAGCGCGAGCACCACGCCGCGGATCCGGCCGGCATCCAGCTCGGCCGCCTCGGCCGGCGTCAGGTCGGTCGCGACGAGGATGCCCTCGACGGACCGGCCGTCCCCCTCGACGCCGAGAAGGTGGCGCAGCACCTGGTCGCCGACCGCCCGCACGTCGGCCGCTCGTCCACGCAAGTACGAGTCGGCGAGCGCGGCGAACTCGGCCTCGACGCGTTGGACGGCCTCGTGCCAGGCGTGAGCCGCCCCGCGGCCTTCGTCGATCAGCTCGTGGGCGCGTCCGAGCACCTCGGGGTCGTCGAGCATCAGTAGGTGCGCGTCGAAGATCGCCGCGTCGCCCTCCCCCGTCTCGCGGGCGACCTGGGCGCGGGTGCGCCCGATGTCCCGGCGGGTGGCGGCGATCGCCTCCCGAAGGCGCCGCCACCGCGTCGCCCGATCGCCCGGTTCGGTGTCGGGCAGGACGAGCGGGCCGGAGTCGATGCGGCAGGCGGGGCCGATCGCGATGCCGGGCGACGCGACGATCGGGCCGGTGGCCGGCGGCGTCACGGGCGGGGCGGAGACGGCGGTCTCGTCGAAGTCGCGCGCGGCCAGCGCCAGGATCTGCTCGAGCGCTTCGGCGGCCTGGCTCCCGGTGATCGCCACCTCGACGTCGTGGCCGTGCTGGGCGGCCAGCGTCGCGACGCGGCTCAGGCTCGAGGCCGGCACCGGGCCGACGCCGGTGGTGAGGTTGGTGAGTTGGACGTGCGCGTCCAAAGTGCGGACCTGCGCCACGAGGCGGGCGGCCGGGCGCGCGTGCAGCCCGTGCGCGTTGCGGACCCGGAACACGCCCCGCAGCGCGCCGGCCTCGTGCGGCGTGGGTACCGGTGCGACCACGGCGCCGGTGAGGTGCGCCTGCTTGCCGGCGAGCGCGCCGGCGGCCTCGGCGGCCACCTCGGCGGCGCTGCCACCACCGGCGGCGGTCACGACGGCGGCCACCAGCCCCTCCACCAGCGGTGCGGGGCTGAGCACGACGCGCTCGCGGACGTCATCGTCGAGCAGGTCGAGCGCAAGCTCCGCGCTCAGCACGGCGCTGCCGAGGTCGAGCAGCACGACGACGCCGTCGCCGGAGTCGACCCGCTCGAT
>Ga0068855_100008522_pt1 | contig 12396 bp, 10 predicted proteins | sample KBSCornC52_FD_66592 | JGI IMG/M metagenome (GOLD analysis project Ga0068855, IMG submission 66592) | Corn rhizosphere microbial communities from Kellogg Biological Station, Michigan, USA - KBS Corn C5-2 | ecosystem: Host-associated > Plants > Roots > Rhizosphere > Soil ...
CGCGCACAAGTCGCTGGCGTTGCGCGGGCGGCAGATCCTGATCGCCGCGGTCGACCGCATCGTGCAGTTCAACATTCTTGAGTTCTATCGCGGCCAGCACACCTATGTCGGCATCGACACCCTCGGCCTGTCGTCGATCGCGACCGGCGCGGTGCTCAGGGAACTCGTTCCCGGTTTTGCCAGCGGGCACCTCAAGCCATTTCCGATCAAGCCGAACGCGATCTATCCGCTGGAACAGGCCAAGGCGGCTTTCGTCGCGGTCGCCGGTTCGTCGCGTGACCGCGTGATCCTGCGGCCGTAACCCGTCATTGCGAGCGAAGCGAAGCAATCCATGGCGCGACAAGAATGGATTGCTTTGTCGGTTCGCTCCTCGCAATGACATCAGAGTTTGGGGATACTGAAGATGGACTCCGCTCAAATCATCATCCTCTCCGCCCTTGTGATCGGCCTGATCTACGGCGCGGTCGGGCTGCTCTCCGGCTTCTGCATGATGTCGAGCCTGCGCGGCTGGTGGGCGGAGGGCGACGGCCGGCTGGTGCGCACCTACGCGCTGGCGATGGGTGTCGCGGTCGCCGCGACTCAATGGCTAGCGACAGGCGGTTTCGTCGACGTCGGCAAGTCGATCTATCTGCAGCCGTCGTTCTCGGCGCCGCTGATGTTCTTCGGCGGGCTGTTGTTCGGCTACGGCATGGTGCTGTCGAACGGCTGCGGCTCGCGCGCGCTGGTGCTGCTGGGGCGCGGCAATCTCCGTTCTTTCGTCGTCGTGATCGTGCTGGCGATCTTTGCCCAGATGACGCTGAAAGGCCTGATCGCGCCGGCGCGGATCGCTGTTGTCGCGGCCTCGCAGGCCACCGAAAAAGCGAATTCGGTGCCGGCGCTGCTGGCCGCCGTCGGCATGAGCGAGTTGACGGCGCACATGCTGGCGGGTTGGGTGATATCTTCCGCGCTGATGATCTTTGCCTTTGTGCATCCGGAATTCCGGCGTTCGCCGGGCCAGATCGCGGCGGGCCTTTTGGTCGGCGTACTCGTCGCGGCCGGCTGGGTCGCGACCGGCTATCTCGGCGCCGATGATTTCAACCCGACGCCGGTGACCTCGCTGACCTTCATCGCGCCGATCGCGGACGCGCTGCAATACGTCATGCTGTCGACGGGCTCGACATTGAACTTCGGCATCGTCACGGTGTTCGGCGTGCTCGCCGGCAGCCTCGTCACGGCGCTTCTGACCGGACGCTTTCACCTCGAAGGCTATCAGTCGCCGCGCCACATGCTGCGTTCGGCCGGCGGCGCCGCGCTGATGGGCACAGGCGGCGTGATGGCGTTCGGCTGTTCGGTCGGGCAGGGGCTGACCGGCGTTTCGACGCTGGCACTGGCGTCTTTCGTGGCGGTTGCCGGAATCATGTTGGGTACCGCCGCCGGCCTGCGCGGCGTGTTGCGGGTACGGCCGCTGGCGGCGGCCTAATCCGCTTCCCTGGTCAAAATCCGCACCTCTGACGTGAGCGTGCGATGCACCGGGCATTTGTCGGCGATTTCCATCAGCCGCTTGCGCTGATCGGCGTCAAGCGCGCCCTCGATTGCGATCACCCGATCGATCTGGTCGATCAGGCCTTCGCGGGTTTCGCATTCGGCGCAATCCTCGGCGTGGATCTTGTTATGCTTCAGCGTGACCGTGATGCGCTCGACCGGCAACGATTTGCGGTCGGCATACATCCGCATGGTCATCGAGGTGCAGGCGCCGAGCGCCGACAGCAGCAGATCGTAAGGTCCGGGCCCGCTATCTTCGCCGCCGGCGCCAACGGGTTCATCCGCCAGCAATTGATGCGGGCCGGACGTCACCGTTTGCTGGAATTTGCTGGCGCGCGTCTCGCGCACCACCACGTTGCGTGGCCCCTCGGCCGCGGCGGCCGATACGGCGGCGACGGGATCGACATAACGCTCGGCCCACGCCGCAATGACGTCGGCGACATAGGCGCTGTCGCGTTTCGCCGAGAGCAGATGATCCGCGCCCGACAGCGAAACGAAACTCTTGGGATGCTTGGCCGCCAGGAAGATGTTGGTGGCATTGTCAATCCCGACGGTATCGTCGGTCGGCGAGTGCATGATCAGCAGGGCCTTGTGCAGCTTGGCGACATCAGCCATCAGGCCGTGCTCGGCAATATCGTCGAGAAATTCGCGCTTGATGTGAAACGGCCGGCCGGCGAGCTGGACCTCGACCTTGCCGTGGGTGCGGATGTCCTCGATGCTGTCCTTGAACAAATGCGTGACGTGGGCGGGATCGGAGGGGGCCGCGATGGTGACGACCGCTTTCGCATCCGGAATTTGGCCGGCCGCGGCCAGGATCGCGGCGCCGCCAAGGCTGTGGCCGATCAGGATCGCGGGCGGCCCGCGGGTTTCACGCAGATGATCGGCGGCGTGAACGAGGTCGGCGATATTCGACGAAAACGTCGAGTTGGCAAAATCGCCCTCGCTGGAGCCCAGGCCGGTAAAGTCGAACCGCAGCACGGCGATGCCTTTGACGGCGAGTGCTGTTGCGATGCGTTTGGCCGCCAGCACGTCCTTGCCGCAGGTGAAGCAATGCGCGAACAGCGCGTAGGCGTGGACCGGCCCATCCGGGAGATCCAGCGCGGCGGCAAGCTGGTGACCGCCTTCGCCAGCGAATTGAAAGCGTTCAGTCGGCACGGGCATTCTCCTTGAATTGGCTTGGCTTCAGTCGCCGGAATAGCGTTGCTCGGCCCAGGGATCGCCGCGGTTGTGATAGCCGCGGACTTCCCAGTAGCCCGATACGTCGTGGTCGAGGAACTCGATGCTCTGCAGCCACTTCGCGCTCTTCCAGAAATAGAGATGCGGCACCACCAGCCGCACCGGGCCGCCGTGCTCCTGCTCCAGCGGCTGGCCCGACCAGCTATGGGCGAGGAGGGCGTCCTCGGCGGCAAAGTCTTCGAGCGCCAGATTGGTGGTGTAGCCGTCGTGGGAGTGCAGCACCACAAAGCGCGCTTCGTCGCGCGGCCGGCACGCTATCAGGAGATCGCGGGTCGCGAGCCCTTCCCATACGTTGTCGTAGCGCGACCATGTGGTGACGCAATGGATGTCGGAGACGAATTGTGCCTGCGGCTGCGCGGTGAATTGGGAAAAATCCCAGAAGATCGGATTTTCGACGGCGCCATAGACGTCAAGCCGCCAGCGCTGGCGCGAAATGTTCGGCGTCAGCCCGAGATCGAGCGTCGGCCAGTCCCGGGTTAGATGCTGGCCCGGCGGCAGGCGCTGGTCTTCAGGACGCACGATCTTGCCGGTAAGAAATTTTCCCTCGCGCGCCCAACGTTCCTTGGCTCGCGTCAGCTTGCTCTCCGGCGGCGGCTCGTTGTCGTCGGTCATGTCAGGGCCGTTCATTCGTGGCGATGCATCGCCGAGTCGTGCTTGGTGTCGCGCATGGTCGAATAGATGATCAGCGACAGGCAGATCATGCCGCTGAGATAGTAGTAGAACCAGTCTTCGTGCCCGAGGCTCTTGAAGTAGAGCGCGACCGCGGGCGCAGTGCCGCCGAATAGGGAGACGGTGATAGCATAGGGCAGGCCGACGCCGAGCGCACGAACATTGGTCGGGAACAATTCCGCCTTCACGATCGCGTTGATCGAGGTGTAACCGGCGACGAAAATCCAGGCGGCGCAGATCAAAAGAAAAGCCGTGAACGGCGACTTGGTTTCCTTCAACGTGGTCAGGATCGGAACCGTCGCCAGCGTGCCGGCGACGCCGAAGAAGATCAGCAGCGGCTTGCGGCCGATCCGGTCGGACAGCGCACCGTAGAGCGGCTGCAGGACGGTCGCGAAGATCAGCGAGCCGAAGATCACGAACGTGGTCTGGTCCGCGGTGAGGCCGACCGACAGTTTGACGAAGGTCTGCATGTAGGTCGTGAAGGTGTAGAACGCCGCGGTGCCGCCGGCGGTAAGGCCGACCACCAGCAACAGCTCGCGCGGATATTTCAGCAGGCCGGCGATCGAACCCGAGGGCTTTGCCACCTTCCTTGCTTCCTCGAACGCTTCGGTCTCGTGCAGGCTGCGCCGCATCACCGCGGCGAAGATGGCGAGCAGCGCGCCGATCACGAACGGAATCCGCCAGCCCCAGGCGTGCAGCTCATCCGGCGTCAAGAACACCTTCTGCAACAGCAGCAGCACGATGATCGCAGTGAGCTGGCCGCCGATCAGGGTGACGTACTGGAAACTCGAATAGAAACCGCGGTAATTGGGATCGGCGACTTCGCTCAGATAGGTGGCGCTGGCACCGTATTCGCCGCCGAGGCTGAGGCCCTCGATGATTCGGGCGAGAGCGAGAATGGCGGGGGCCGCGATGCCGATCGAGGCATAGGTCGGCGTCACCGCGATGATCAGCGAGCCGAAACACATGCAGACCACCGACAGCGTCAGCGACAGCCGCCGGCCGTTGCGATCGGCGATGAAGCCGAACAGCCAGCCGCCGAGCGGCCGCATCAGGAAGGTCGCGGCGAACAGCACCGCGGCGTTGAGCTGCTGCACCACCGGATCGCTGTTCGGGAAGAACGCCGGCGCGAAATACAGCGCGAAGGCGGTATAGGCGTAGAAATCATACCACTCGACGAGGTTGCCGATCGAGCCGATGAAGATCGCCTTGATCCGGCGTTCGACGTCGTGAATGTCGAGGTGATCGTCCGCGGGTTTGATGGCCTGGTCCGTCATGTCGGGTCTCCGCGAATGATCTACCTTGACGTTTTATTCTTTGGTCGTTTGGACCGCAATCTCCGGCCGTCGCCGTTCGCTGGTGCACAAATCCCGGCCCTCATCCCGAGGAGACCGCGCAGCGGTCGTCTCGAAGGATGGCCGTGGGCGAGATCGGGGCCTCATGGTTCGAGACGGCGCTAACGCGCCTCCTCACCATGAGGGACTACTTCTGCGGCCGCTATTTCGGAGATCTGGGATCGATCGGCGTGGTTCCGCGAACGCCCAGAATGTCTTCCAGCATCTTGGCGCCTGCGAGCAGTTGCGCTTCGCCGCGGTTCGGTGCGACCACCTGCAACCCGACCGGCAGGCCGGAGGCGGTAAATCCGCAGGGCAGCGACAGCGCGGGGCAGCACACCAGCGTGATGGCGTAGACGATGCCAAGCCATTCGACGTAATTGTCGAACTTCGTGCCGGCGCATTCGGCGACGTAGCGATTCTCGACCGGGAACGGCGGCACGATGGTGGCGGGCGCCAGCAGCAGGTCGTATTTCTTGAAGAACTCTTGCGCGCGTACCGTCATCGCGACGCGCTGCGCCTCAGCGCGTTCGAGCTGCTCGACCGTGAGCTTGAGGCCTTCCTCGATATTCCAGATCACTTCCGGCTTGAGCTGGTCGCGCTTGGTCCGCAGCAGCGCCGCCTTGGACAGCGCGAAGTCGAAGGCGCGCAGCACGTGGAAGCATTCATGGGCCTCGCGGAGGTCGGGATGGGCTTCCTCGACGATGACGCCGGCCTCCGCAAAGCGCTGCGCCGCCTTGCGGGTGATGGCGGCGACTTCCGGATCGACCGGCGTGATGCCGAGATCTGGCGAATAGGCAATTCGTTTGGGCTTGCCGCCGGAGCGCGCGGCGGACAGAAACGAGTTTGGCAGCAGCGGCAGCGACAGGGGATCGCCGGCATGTTCGCCGCTCATGGCGTCGAGCAGCAGCGCGAGATCCTCGACATTGCGGGCCATCGGGCCCTGGACGCCGAGATTGCGATCGATCGCGGCCACCGGCGTATGCGCCACCCGGCCGATGCTCGGCCGCAGGCCGACGATGCCGCAGAAGCTTGCCGGATTACGCAGGCTGCCGCCCATGTCGGAGCCATGCGCCAGCCAGGCCGTGCCGGTGGCGAGCGCCACCGCGGCGCCGCCGGAGGAGCCTGCGGCGGAACGGGACGTGTCCCAGGGATTGCGGGTCGCGCCGAACACTTCGTTAAAGGTGTTGGCGCCGGCGCCGAATTCCGGCGTGTTCGACTTGGCGTAGATCACGCCGCCGTTGTTTTCGAGATGCTCGACCAGGATGTCGGATTTGGCGGGAACGTTGTCCTTGTAGATCGGCGAGCCCTGCGTCGTCAGCACGCCGGCCACGGCCGTGAGGTCCTTGATCGGCACTGGCAGGCCCGCAAGCATCCCGCGCTCGGAGGCCGGCTTCTTCATCAACGCCCTGGCATGGTCGCGGGCGCGGTCGAAGCAGAGCGTCGGCAGCGCATTGACCTTGCCGTCGACCTCTGCGATGCGTTTTTCCAGCACGTCGAGCAGATCGAGCGGGCTGACTTCACCCGACCTGAGCTTGCCGACCACGGCAACCGCTGTTTCCTTTATCAGCCCCTGATCGGCCATTCGCGCTTCCCCCGCTTCGTTTCTTTGGCGTGGATGGTGCTGTAGAGCATTTTCCGGCAAAGTGGAACGCACTGAGGTTGCTGGATGGAGATAGCAGGCATGACGACCCCGTTTTCGGCGCTTGACTGGCGCAGCATGAGCCAGCAGGAGCGTGACCGCGGCCTCAACAATGGCGAGCACGTCCCCGGCAGCGTCGAGATGGTGGCCCGCTGGGAACAGCGCTCCGGCGAACTGCGCAAGCGTTCTCCCGCTCATATCGATCTTCGCTATGGCCCACGCGAGCGCAACCGGATCGATTTCCTCAAAGCCGCAGAGAAGGCGCCGACGCTGCTGTTCATTCACGGCGGCTATTGGCAGGCGCGGGCCAAGGAAGTGTTCACGGTGGTGGCCGAGGGCCCGATGGCGCATGGCATCAATGTCGCGCTGATCGGCTACACGCTGGCGCCGGATGCGACGCTGGATGAGATCGTCGCCGAAATCCATGCCGGCATCGATTTCCTCGCCGGGCAGTTGCCCGCGCTAGGCGCCGCGGCTGAGGGCATCGTGGTGTCGGGCTGGTCCGCCGGCGGTCATCTCACCTCGATGGCGCTGTCGCATCCGAAGGTGCGAGCAGGGCTGGCGATCTCCGGGATCTACGACCTCGAACCGATCCGTCACTCCTATCTGAACGTAAAACTCAGGGCGGACGGGCCGACTGCGCACCGCAACTCACCGATGCTGCAGGCCGGTGGACCGTTGAAGCCGCTGTCGCTGGTGGTCGGCAGTGCCGAACTGCCGTTGCTGCGCAAGCAGACGGCGGATTTTGCCGGGCAACGGGCTAAACATGGCTTGCCGGTGACCTATGAGGAAATCCCCGGCGCCAACCATTTCACCATCATGGATGAAATGATGTCGCCGAAGGGGCGGATCACGACGCTGATCCGGCAGTTGTTCGAGCGGACGGCTTAGTCCGTACTGGCAGACCCTCATGGTGAGGAGGCGCGTTAGCGCCGTCTCGAACCATGAGGCCCGCGGCCATCCTTCGAGACGCCGCGCAATTGCGCGGCTCCTCACAGGATGAGGGGTGAGTGTGTGGCGGCACGTAACCCTCTCAGCCTAACCCCACCCCGACGTATGTCCGCCGTCCACCGTCACGATCACGCCCGACGTATACCCTGAGCGGTCCGACGCCAAAAACGCCATCAGGTCGCCGATCTCGCGCGCGTGGGCGGGGCGGCCGAGCGGCATGTTCTTCTGGAATTCCTTGTAGCGGTTCTCGTCGCCGAACTGGTTCTTGGCACGGGTCTTCAACAAGGTGACATGGCGGTCGGTGCCGACGGGGCCCGGATTGATGCCGACGACGCGGATATTGTCGGCGAGGCTCTTGCCGCCGAGCCCGCGGGTGAACGCCATCAGCGCGGCGTTGCCGGCGCTGCCGCAGATGTAGTTGGCGTCGAATTTTTCACCGGCGGCGCCGATGTCGTTGACGATGACGCCGTGGCCGCGCGCCTTCATCCGGGCGTAGATCGCGCGGGTGAGGTTGATGTAGCCGAACACTTTCAATTCCCAGGCGTGCCGCCAGGTCGCCTCGTCGATCTTGTCGATCGAGCCGCCGGGAATGTCGCCGGCATTGTTGACGAGGATGTCGATATCGGCGGCATCCTTGACCAGTCTGGCGATGTCCTCGGGCTTACGCAGGTCGACGACGTGGGCGGTGGCGCCGATCTGGTGCGCCGAACGCAGCCGCTCGCACAGCGCCTTCAGTTGCTCGCCGTTGCGGGCGGCGAGCATGACGTCGCAGCCTTCCTCGGCAAAGGCTTCGGCCGCGGCCGCGCCAATGCCCTTGGAGGCGCCGGTGATCAGGACGCGCTTGCCGCGCAGATGCAGATCCATGGGAATACTCGCTTGCTGGGGGAGGGGTGGTCGGGGGCCGTGAAATTGGGAGGCTGGGAATTGGTAGGCGGTGGCAGCCATGCCGGTCAACATTGCACTGCAGCGTTGCGCCGTGGCGTGGTTTGGTCCATTGCAAGATCATCAAAACAGGCTGTGTTCCCGCCACGGCAAGAGAGTCAAGGAAATCCAAGGATGAGCAAGAAAACCTATCGGATCGCGGTCATTCCCGGCGACGGCATCGGCAAGGAAGTGGTGCCGGAAGGCCTGCGCGTGCTGGAGGCGGCGGCGAAAAAGCATGGCGTCGCCGTGCATTTCGATCATTTCGACTTCGCGTCCTGGGACTATTACGAAAAGCACGGCGAGATGATGCCGGAGGACTGGAAGGCCAAAATCGGCAAGCACGACGCGATCTATTTCGGCGCGGTCGGCTGGCCCGCAAAAATCCCCGATCACATTTCGTTGTGGGGGTCGCTCATCAAATTTCGGCGCGAGTTCGACCAGTACGTCAACCTGCGGCCGGTGCGGCTGATGCCCGGTGTGCCGTCGCCGCTCGCCAACCGCAAGCCCGGCGATATCGATTTCTGGGTGGTGCGTGAGAACACCGAGGGCGAATATTCCTCCGTCGGCGGCCGCATGTTCCCCGATACCGACCGCGAATTCGTCACCCAGCAGACCGTGATGACGCGGGTCGGCGTCGATCGCATTCTCAAGTTCGCGTTCGAACTGGCGCAGTCGCGGCCGAAAAAGCACCTGACCTCGGCGACCAAGTCCAACGGCATTTCGATCACGATGCCCTACTGGGACGAGCGCGTGGAGGCGATGGCGAAGAATTTTCCCAAGGTGAAGTGGGACAAGTACCACATCGACATTCTCACCGCGAATTTCGTGCTGCATCCGGACTGGTTCGACGTCGTGGTCGGCTCCAACCTGTTCGGCGATATTCTTTCTGATCTCGGTCCGGCCTGCACCGGCACCATCGGCATCGCGCCGTCGGGCAACATCAATCCGCCCGGCCTGTTCCCGTCGGTGTTCGAGCCGGTGCACGGCTCGGCGCCCGATATCGCCGGCCAGGGCATCGCCAACCCGATCGGCATGATCTGGTCGGGCGCGATGATGCTGGAGCATCTCGGCGAGAAGCAGGCGGCGGATTCGATCGTCGCTGCGATCGAGCGCACGCTCGGCGAACGCACGTTGCGGACGCGCGATCTCGGCGGCAATGCGGATACCACGGCGTGCGGCAAGGCCGTCGCTGAGATGGTGGAGTGATTTCTTCCTTCTCCCCTTGTGGGAGAAGGGAAGTAAGCGCGGCGCTACGATACTACTTCGCAATCCGCCGGCAGTGCACCCACGCCGCGGACATCAAATTCTCGCTCGCCTCGGGCGTGCGGAATGCCGAATGCGCCGACAGCGTCACGTTCGGCAGCTTGGTCAGCGGATGATCCGCCGGCAGCGGCTCGGTGTTGAAGACGTCGAGGCCGGCGTGGCGGAGCTGGCCGGACTTCAGCGCGTCGATCATCGCTTCCTCGTCGACGATGGCGCCGCGCGCGGTGTTGACCAGGATGGCGCCTGTCTTCATCGCCTCGAAGCAGGCGCGCGACACCATTCCGCGGGTTTCGTCGTTCAGCAACAGGTGGATCGAGATCACGTCGCTTTCGGTCAGCAATTCCTCGTACTCGACGAACTCGACTTTCGGAAATTTCTTCGGCGACCGGTTCCAGGCGATGACGCGCATGCCGCTGCCGAGTGCGATCCGCGCCACTTCGGCCGCGATGCCGCCGAAACCGATCAGGCCGAGCGTCTTGCCGGTCAGTTGCATGCCGTCGTCGCGCAGCCAGTTGCCGGCGCGGATGCCGCGGTCCATCTTCGCCAGGCCGCGCGCGGCTTCCCACATCAGCGCAACAGCGCATTCGGCCACCGCGGTGTCGCCATAGCCCTTGATCAGATGCACGGTGATGCCGAGTTCGGCGAGCTCTTCCGGGTTCATGTAGCTGCGCGCGCCGGTGCCGAGAAACACCACGTGCTTCAGCCCCTTGCATTGCTTCGCGATGTCCGTGGGCAGCGCGGTATGATCGATGATCGCGATCTCGGCGCCGTCGAGTAATTTTGGATAATCTTCCGGCTTGATATCGGGATCGCGGTTGATCCGCACTTCGGGATCGCCTGATTTGTGCAGCCGTTCGAAAATCACGGCCAGCGATTCATTGGCGTCGACAAAAACTCCGCGCACGGCTTTTCTCCGGGTTCGACTTGATCAGGATGCGACGCCGGCCAGCGCCAGCACGGTATGCATCAACACGTTGGCGCCCGCCGCGCAATCGGTCTGGGTGGCGTCCTCGAGTTCATTGTGGCTGATACCGTCCTTGCAGGGCACGAACACCATCGCGGCCGGAATTTTGGTGTTGAGGTTGCAGGCGTCATGGCCGGCGCCGGAGGTGATGCGGCGATGCGAATAGCCGAGCATCTTCGCCGCACCCTCCACCGCATCCACCAGCTTGGGATCGAAATGCGTCGGCGGCTTGCGCCAGACCAGATCGAGCTTGACGTCGACCTTGCGCCGCGTGGAAATTTCGGCAATCGCGGCCCGCAAATCCTTGTCGAGTGTGTCCATGATCGCGGCATCGGCGCTGCGGCAGTCGACGGTGAAAGCGATTTCACCGGGAATGACGTTGCGCGAGGGACTGGCGATCACGGCCTCGCCGATGGTGCCGACCGCTTTCGGGCCGTGCTTCCTTGCTGTGGCCTCCATCGCCAGCACGATCTCCGACAACGTCGCCAGCGCGTCGCGGCGCAGCGGCATCGGCGTCGAGCCGGCATGGCTTTCGAAACCGGTGATCTTGCCGTCGTACCACAGCACGCCCTGGCCGGAATCGACCACGCCGATGGTTTTGTTCTCGGCTTCGAGGATCGGGCCCTGTTCGATATGCAATTCGACGAAGCCCGAGAACTTCTGCTTTCCGACGGGGCTTTCGCCGCGATAACCGATGCTGTCGAGCGCTTCGCCGACCGTGACGCCGTCGATATCCTTGCGCGACAAGATATCATCCACCGTGAAATCGCCGACATAGGCGGCGGATGCCATCATCGCCGGCGCGAAGCGCGAGCCTTCCTCGTTGGTCCAGTTGCAGATGCAGATCGGCGTCTCGGTTTCGATGCCGGCATCGTTGAGGGTGCGAACCACTTCCAGCGCCGCCAGCGTACCGAGCACGCCGTCATATTTGCCGCCGGTGGGCTGGGTATCGAGATGCGAGCCGAGCCCGACCGGCGCCTTCGACATGTCGCGGCCGCGGCGCAAACCGAACATCGAGCCCAGCGTATCGACATGGACTTCGAGGCCTGCGGCCTCGCAGGCGGTTCGGAACCAGTCGCGCACCTGCTTGTCCTCGGGCCCCAAGGTCAGCCGCCGCACACCGCCCTTGGGTGTGGCGCCGAATTTCGCGGTTTCGTGAATGGTGCCCCACAGCCGGGCGGAATCGATTTGCAGGTTGGAAGCGGTTTTTGTCATGGGGTCATTCCGGGATCAGACGCTACGCGCACTTGGCTATTCGTTCCTGAACAAATTCAATGACGCGCCCGCCGCGGCGCGTCAACAATGACGCCGCCCCGCGCCAGGTTGGCGGCGAGTTCGGCGACGCGTTCCACCGCGACGGTGTCGGGGGAGGCGAGCCAGCTCGCCGAAAACGTCAATAGCGGCATCGGCTGGTCGGTCGTCAGCAATTGCAGCCGGCCGTCGGCGAGTTCGTTTTCGACGATCGCGGTCGGAATCACGGCGATACCGAGGCCCTCGATCGCCATGTGGATGACGGTTGCCAGCGAAGCGCTGGCGTGGAGGCGCATCGGCGGCAGGTCGGGGCGGTTGAACAGCGAGCGCACCAGCTCGTAGGGCGGGGTCTTGCGCGGGAAGGTGATGATCGGGAATTTCGCCAGATCGTGCACCGTCAGCTTGCGATCGCCGAGCCCGAGCGCAGGGCTTGCCAGAAAGCCGACCGGATAATCGCACAGCACGCGGTTGCTGACGGTCGGCGCCGTCAGCGGCCCGAGCAGGAAGGCGAGTTCGATTTCCTGCGCCAACAGCCGGGTCCGCAAGTTCGAGGTAATGTCGACCTCGATTTCGAGCGAAAGATTGGGGTAGGCGTGATTGACGCTCTTGATCAGTTGCGACAGCCAGGTGTGCACGATGGT
>Ga0068855_100008523_pt1 | contig 12395 bp, 14 predicted proteins | sample KBSCornC52_FD_66592 | JGI IMG/M metagenome (GOLD analysis project Ga0068855, IMG submission 66592) | Corn rhizosphere microbial communities from Kellogg Biological Station, Michigan, USA - KBS Corn C5-2 | ecosystem: Host-associated > Plants > Roots > Rhizosphere > Soil ...
CTAGATTGAGTCCCCTTCCCCAACATCCCTGTAGAAGCCTGCTCCTGGAAGCTCACAACGAGCTCAGGGGAGGAAGTGCAATGCCGTGGAAGGAGTGTTCGGTTATGGATGAAAGACTGCAGTTTGTGGGTCGGCGGTTGGCGGGTGAGCCTATGGCGGAACTGTGTCGGGAGTTGGAAAATCCCTTCGGTCCAAAAGTGTCACCCATGTAGCCGGTACATTGTGTTAACCCATGTGTCCGGGCTGGACCGCAGGAGCATGGAGCCGACGAGCGGACTTGAACCGATGACCTGCCGGTTGTGATTCAAATAGCTAAAAGGCTCGATTTTCAGTGGTTTCCCTGCTGTTGAACTGATCCGTAATTAGCACTTTTTACCGCGTTTGTTACAAAATTTGTTACCAATTTTTGTCGAGGTTTGGACAGTTCGCAGTGTCAGAGCTTGCAACGCAAGTGGTCAGTGCGATGCTGATGGCATTTGCTCCCCAAGCAGCCCATTCGCAGAAACACCCGTCGGTCTATCGATAGCGTCACTGCACTGGAACGGTTGTGCTCACTGGGATTCCAGCAATTGAACCAGTGATGGTGAGCGAGGTAATCCCGCTTGGGACGCTAATATTGAGCGTTGTAGACGAGGTGCCATTCGCTATCTGGGTAGTCGGGGGTACTACATTCGGCTGGTCACTCGACAATGCGACCGTGACGTTCTGAATGGCATTTTTGGACAAACTGAGCGAAACCGACGCCTGTCCTCCAGCCGGTGCTGGATTCGGCGAGACCGTGATGGAGTTCAGAGCTTCCATAATGCACGGGAGCGTTTTCACCTGCTGGGGTGAACTAGGGGGCGTAGCCCATGGCACATTCACGAAATCGAAGAACTCTGTCATGTCCGGCTGTGCAGCATCGCGAGCGGTCAAGCTCGGCAAACTGAACCGTGTCTCAATGAACTTCAAGATGGCCGTGTAGTCCATGACTGTATGGGATATATAATTCGCTTTTGTGAACGGCGACACGATGATGAGCGGAACTCGAAATCCAGTGACAAAGAACCCGCACACGGGGGTGGTGTTATTGGCACATATATCAGTGCTCAGGATGTCTGTTGGATACTGAATGCTGTCCGGGGGTATAGCAGGCTGGGGCGGCACGTGATCGTAGAAACCTCCCGGTTCGTCGTAGCTGAAAATTAATACGGAATCTCTCCATGAAGGGCTCGACATCAGTGCGTCGATCAGGCTTTGAGCATAGGCCGCTCCCCCCTGAATCGTGACTGCTCCGGTCGAGTCAACGGTTGGTGAGTGCTCGTCCAAACCCACGTACCCCGCAGGTTCAATGAACGACACCTGAGGAAGCGTGCCATTCTGCATATCGTTCAGCAGTTGAGAAATCGGCGCAAGCTGATTCGGCAGATTGTTGAGCACGTACTTGCCATACGTGAACTGGCTCAAATAGCTGTGGGAGTATAAACAGGATGCTGTCGTACAGCCGCTCGAATCCGGATGAACGTAAAGCCTCCAGCTAACCCCGTTGTTCTGCATCAGCTGGAAGATTGTCTGCGCGGTCAGGGGAGGGCTGTTCGTCGTGCTCAGGGCGTTCACATGCCCCTGTGAAGTTGCACCAAACAGATACATTCGATTCGGTTGGGTTCGGGTCATCACGGGCGCAAACCAGCGGTCGGACGTCGCAAAGTTCGATGCCATAAAATAGTAGTAGTTCAATTGACTTCCATCGAAATAGCCCATCGCTCGATGCCCAGGTACGTCGTAGAAGTTAAAGCCAGCAGCGTCCTTCCCGGCTGTGTGAACGAAGCCGTCCATCGGTGCAGTAGTTGAATCTTCCGGATTGAACCGGTTGCGATCACCGTGGCTCTCGTTCCATGAGGGGCTCGGGTTCTCGGTGCATCCCGTTTGCAGATTGAAGGGCGAAACGGGGTCGCCATTCGGATCGAGGTTCGACGCATTCGTCGGCTCCCCGTCAAACGTCGTTCCGTTAGTCGCCTGCGGATAGCCATTGACCTGCCAATAATTCGCTAGCTGCCCGAAGTAATGGTCGAAGGAGCGGTTTTCTTGAAGCAGAACAATAATGTGATTGATCGCGGTGATGTCCTGCGCAGGAGGAATCGGGGCGAACGAGGCGTCGATATCGTAGGTCTGCCCACCAGCGACACTGAGTTGGCACGTGGTACCCGAGCACGCTCCGCTAAAGCCAGAAAAGTTGTACCCCGAAGCGGCTGACGCCGACAATGTCAGTCCGGTGCCGTCGCTGAAGCTCCCCGTACAAGTCCCGGGACAGTCGATTCCGGCTGGACTACTGATAACCGTTCCGCTCCCCGACACCGTGACAGTAACCTGTGCCGCCGGGATAGCACTGAAAGTGGCGGACACAGAGCTATCGCTGGACAAAACCAGGCTGCATGACGAGCCACTACAGGCTCCTCCAAAGTTACTCAACGTGTACCCTGAAGCAGGCGTCGCTGTGAGGGACACCGCCGTGCCAGAAAGGAATGACGCGCTGCAAGTGGCGGGGCAGTTAATTCCAGCTGGCGTACTGGTCAACGTGCCGCTGCCGGAAATTGTAGCGGTTAGCCGTACTTGCTTCTTCACTTGTGTTGAAAGGTTGTTGGATGATGCTCCCCCGCCGCAGCCGGAAAAAAGAACAAATACCGCCGCGAGAAGCGGCAATTGAGGATGACTGAACAATCGACCTGTGGCGCAGGAGTTCACTGCTTTAGCAGAGTGCTTCTTTGGTGCAATCCAGAGTAGAAGGGTTGCCTGCTTCACAAGAGGTCGTCTATCTGCATGGGTCGTCAATGGTGGAGATAGAGACCCATAGCCACGACTCGGGCACAGGCCATCTCGATCGTTCCGTGCCACATCTTGACCAACTGTCGGCCATCGCGCCATGGGAAGCCTTGAGCGCCGCGTTCAAAAGCATGCCGCCATTACGCGTTGAGAAGTATGCGAGTAGTTGTTGGATCAGAGCTTGAGGCTGCAGCCGAGCCCGCACACCCAAAATCTCATTGACAGCGCGCTGTGAACGCCGCCGAACCGGAGCTGCCATAAGCCGTGCCCGTCACATAACCATTGTTGTTAATACAATCGACGGCGTAATCAGGGCAGGTTTGGCACCCGTTGACATGCCGATAGCCTTGCGGAACTGCCTCCGTGTCCACTGGTCCAGACGCGAAAGCGCTATCCCCAAGTGCTCAAAATAGAATAGGATTTATGCGACTAGCTGCATATTCGGAGCAGTGCCTGCGGGCACTACTTTATGGGGTGACGTTCATTCCGAATGGGTGAGGGCTTTTTCTAAGCATGAAGAGATCACTTGGCGCAATCCTTCTCGCCACGGGGGTTGGAATTCTTGCCTGTCAGGCCACTCGGACGCCTATTTACGCGGCCTCGGATGGACTCCAGACAAATCAGTCACCGGGCAGTGCCGCTCAGGATGCTGCCGCGGACTTGGCAAAGGCTGGCAGCGAGCTTTTCGGGCAAAATTGCGCCTTCTGTCATGGCCGCGACGCCATGGGCGGAGAAACCGGTCCCGACCTGACGCGCGCAACACTCGTTCTCACTGACAAAGGCGGCGACAAGATATCTGAAGTGGTGCGCGAGGGGCGCCCGCAAAAGGGCATGCCGTCGTTCAACTTTTCCAGTGAGGAACTGGCAGGCCTGGTCGCCTTCATCCACTCGCAAGCGGCCAAGGCTAAAACCCAGAACGGCGGTCGCCGCGCAGTTAAGGTCGCCGACTTGCAAACTGGCAATCGGGAGTTGGGCAAGAAATATTTCTACGGCGCTGGAGGCTGTTCGAAGTGCCATTCGCCCACCGGAGACCTTGCTGGCGTTGCTTCGCGCTATGAGGGACTTCGTCTGGAAGAACAGATGCTCTATCCGCACGACGCCAAGAGCCGGGTAACGGTCACGCTACCGTCTGGAGAAACAGTCAAGGGAACTCTGGCGTATGTGGACGAGTTTGTAGTCGGGCTGCGCGACGCGAACAATACTTACCGATCCTGGTTCACTTCGAACGTGAAATATGTCGTTGATTCACCGGTGGACGCTCATGTCGAGCAGTTCAGCAAGTACACAGACGATGATATCCATAACCTGATGGCTTACTTGCAAACGTTACGCTGATCCACCGACGGACGAATGATCTACTCTGAGGGCTTCTCCGCGAAATGACTTTTTCAAGACACAACTGGTTTCTTGCTTCGCTTTTGTTGCTCATTGCGCTACCATCCCCGGTGGTTGCCCAGAATCTCGACCCAGCCGATCTGTTAAACCCCCCTCCGGACAGTTGGCCGAGTTACCACGGCGATTATTCCGGCATGCGCCACAGCACGCTGGCGCAGATCACGCCGAAGAACGTAGGCAACCTGACGCTTGGCTGGGCCTTCCAGACGCAACATCGGGACACGATCAAGGCCTCGCCGCTGCTGGTGGGCGGGGTTCTATACTTCACCATCCCAGACAACGTATGGGCGGTGGATGCCCGCTCCGGCCATATGCTTTGGCATTATACCTATCCACCAAACAAGGGCGAGCACATCGGCCAGCGGGGCGTTGGCATCTACAAGGGGTGGGTGTTCTTCACCTCGCCCGATGCGCACCTGATTTCGCTGAACGCGAAAGACGGCAAGGTTCGCTGGATTGTCGAGATTGCGGATGTCAACAAAGGCTATTGGGCCACAATGGCGCCACAGATTGTCAGCAATCACGTCATTATCGGCGTCGGCGGCGATCTGGACAACCTGCCCACGTTTATCCGTTCGGTTGACCCAGAGACAGGCAAGACGCAGTGGCAATGGAACGTGACGCCACCCGCGAGCACTCCTGGTGGATCTACCGGAGGCACTACTTGGATGTCGGGCACGTATGATCCGCACCTCAATCTGATTTATTGGGGCACGGGTAATCCCACACCGGTTCTGAACGGTTCCACTCGTCCTGGGGACGATCTGTATACGTGCAGCATCGTCGCGCTGAATGCCGACACAGGCAAGTTTGTCTGGGGTTTTTCCGCTTCCCCACATGATACTCATGACTGGGACGCCGTCGAGACTCCCGTGCTGGTGGATGGAATGTTTCACGGCAGGCCGCGAAAGATGCTGATGCAGGCTTCGCGCAATGGCTACTTTTTCGTTCTTGATCGCACTAACGGAGAGAGCCTGCTGACCGTACCCTTCGGACCCGTGAACTGGGCGCTTGGCATCGACAAGCAGGGAAGGCCTGTCCCCAATCCGGCCAAAGAGCCTGCACCAGACGGACGATTGATTGCTCCCGACGAAGGCGGCTTGACGAACTTCCGCTCGCCCAGCTTCGATCCTAAGACCGGGCTGTTTATCGTCGATGCACATCCGAGCTGGAGCATCTATTTCGCCAAACCCGCCGACGGTGACTATGGATGGGCAGGGGCTGACTACGATTTATGGGGCAAAGGCGTCATCGAAGCTATTGATTACCAGACCGGCAAAATCCGCTGGAGCCATGACGTGGGCTCGGGGGGATCAGGCGCTGGTGTTTTGACGACAGACTCAGGATTGACCTTTACCGGAGATGCTCAAGGAAATTTTCTTGCGCTCGATACTGCCACCGGAAAGACTCTGTGGCATGCAGGGTCAGGAGGGTTTATCGGCAGCTCCCCAACTACTTACGAGATTGATGGCAAGCAGTACGTTCTGACCAGCAGCGGCGGGGTGCTGTTCGCCTGGAAGCTTCCAGACACAAGCAATTAAGCCCATCGCAGGATGCGGCATTTTAGCATTATTGAGATCTCTCCACAGTTGCAAGCGAGAACACCACCAGGGCTGCCCGTCAATTCACCCTATTCAAGAGATGACAGTGCACTCTCTCAGCACACCCGATCAATGTAAACGGGTTGGTTCTCCGGTTGTGATGAGTACATGAGTATCCGCGCCTTCGGTTTCACAGCTGCCCCCATCACATCGCTATCCCTTGCTGGTCAGTAGGTCCACAAGTTTCTCACGTTTGCGCAAGGAGGCGATGTCCAAGGCTGTCTGACCCCATTCGTTTCGAATATCCGTACGAGCTCCGAGCAGCAGAAGGACTCTGACTGCGTCATAGTGTCCTTGCGAAGTTGCCTCATGGAGAGGAGTATTTCCCAATTCTCCAGCTGCGTTTATGTCGGCTCCGCCGTCAACAAGCGCGTAAATCTCATCGAGGTTCCCGCGAGTAGCGGCTACCTGGAGCGGGAACTCCCCAAAAAGGCCCACCTGGTTGCTAGCGAAGCAACTAGGCTATTTTGACGGCGTAAACCCGGTACAGGGCACCAGCGTTAACTCGCACGCAAAGGACGCACGAGAAACCCATGCGTACAGCTTGGAAGAAATCAATTCCTTGATGTCACTCTTTCCAGAGCCGGCATCAACCGCTTTTGCCATCGCTGCCTTGGCGGGGCTACGGCGTGGTGAGATCGAGGGGCTTGATTGGTCCGACTTCCATGATGGCTCCCTTTGGGTTTCGCGCAGCATCTGGAACGGGCAAGAACAATCGACCAAAACCAGGAAAAGTAAAGCTCCGGTTCCCGTAGTAAAACAACTCGCCGAGAGACTCGAACTCCACAGATTGAATCGGCAGTCGGGTCCGATGTTCAGGACGAGCCTGGGAACACGGGTCTCCACGAACAACCTTCTCAATCGCGTAATGCTGCCGGCGATCAATCGCTGCCAGCATTGCGGAGCACCTGATGACAAGCTGCACGTTAAACAAGATCACAAATTCGAGCGCGACGATCGCCTTCCTCGTTGGCACGGATGGCATGCAGCGCGGCGTGGGCTTGGCACGAATCTTTTACCGGCTTGGGGTTCCCGATAAAGTGATTCAGGCAATCCTGCGGCATTCAAGCGTGAACGTCACGCTTCGCTACTACATCAAACCACAATCTGAAGATGTGGTCGCAGCAATGGGTAGATTCGAAGCAGAAATGGCTGCTCACAACCTTCGGGACAATAATGGGACAGTAAATTATCCCTCGAGCGCAACGCCCAAATCTGTAAACTAGCCACTTGAAAGGATGGAGCCGACGAGCGGACTTGAACCGCTGACCTGCCGATTACGAATTCGCTGCGGCGAGTCGTTCCAGGCTAACCCCGTTTCTTTTCAGTGACACCCGTGCATGTAGATGTGTACAAACGCGTCTCATTCTGCAGAAATGGGACAGCAAATTGGACAGCAGCTGCGCCATCGTCTCTCCCTCTCGCATCAATGATTCGATACAAACCAGAGCAACTCGAATGGTCAATGATTTTGGCGACAGCCAGCCATTTACCACGCCAAATTTAAAAATGATTCTCCCCGGAATGCGAAATCCGCCCTAACTATCTGATTTGTGTATGGTGCGATCACTCGGTCTTGCTCCCCTTAGGTGATTATCGGGAGCACATACCATCAGCGCCCTGTAGAGCGATTTTGCCCTGCCCCCCGGCAAATCCTTCATCTCTGAGACCGACGATGTTAATTATAGGCTGCGATTATCACCCGAGCGTGCAGCAGATCGCTTGGGTGGAGACGGACACAGGAGAATGCGGAGAACGGCGGCTGAGGCATCGGGCTGAGGCTGAGGAGTTCTATCGCGAGTTGAAAGGAAAACCGGTACGGGTGGGAATCGAGGCCACCGGACACTCGCGCTGGTTCGAGCGCCTGTTGGCGGAGCTGAATGTTGAAATCTGGATCGGCGATCCGGCGCGGATCCGAGCGAAGCAGGTGCGAAAGCAGAAGACCGATCGGCGGGATGCCGATCATATTCTGAAACTGATGCTAAAGGATGACTTTCCTCGCATCTGGGCGCCGACTCCGGAGAATCGGGATCTACGCCAGTTGGTGTGGCATCGGCATCGCCTGGTAGGGATGAGAACCCGGGCCATGAATCAGCTCCAGGCCGTAGCCATGAACGAAGGCGTAAGGCGCAAGAAAGGACTGTGGCAAGAAGGGCGGGCAAGAGCTAGAGTCGCTGTCGCTCATGCCCTGGACGAATCGGCGCCGGCAAGAATTATTGGAGTTACTGGACCGGTTCGATCCCAACATCGACGAGCTGAGCGAGGCGATCGAGCAAGAAGCCGAGCAGATGCCGGAAGTGCAACTACTGATGACACATCCGGGAGTTGGGCCTATTACCGGGCTGGCTTTCGTGTTGGTGCTCGGTACTCCGGAACGGTTTGCTAACGGCAAGCAGGTGGCGAGCTATCTGGGACTGATTCCTTGCGAGGACTCTAGTGCCGACCACCGGCGATTCGGTCACATCACAAAGCAAGGCAATAAGCTGCTGCGCTTCTTGCTTGGGCAATCGGCGCAAAGCGTGGCTCGTTGTGAGGAACAGTGGCACCGACAATATGTGCATCTGACGATGCGACGAAACAAACCCATCGCCAAAGTGGCTATGGCACGAAAGTTGGCGGTGCGGTTGTTTTGGATGTGGCGCAACGGATGGGAATATCAGCAGCTGAAGAAGTTCGGTTCGCACGTGGGATAGCTCGGTTCACTCAATGGTGTGCAGCAAATCACCGACATTTTGATTGAGCGTCCCGCTCCCTGAAAGAGGGGAGTCTGAATTTTTTAATCATGGTCGAGGTTGTGGGCCGAATAGATGGTTGGGTCGGACTGACAGGTCAGACCCCGAAGATTACGAGCGAGCCTTTTGGTCGAGGCGCAGGTGCAACAAAAGACTTCAACTAAGAAACGAAGCTCCACTGAACTGCGTTTCGCTTCGTTTCCCAGCTTCATTGTGCGAGATCCTGGGAGACTGTCAAGGGTCAAGATGAACGCCCCACGGGCGCCCTTGACAGCCCCCCAGGATCTAAAAGCTGACGTGTGCGAATTTTCGGCTTGACGAGGCCGATGACTTCATAGATGAGTGATATGGTTTATCAACAATGAACTAGGGCGCGGCGCGGATAGATTAAAAGATTCCTGCTGCTGTTCTCGGCTCGCCGGAGTGTCGGGCGGTGAAGGCCATCCATACGCGACGAATCACCAATGACTTAGCTCTGCCCAGCTGCTTGCAACCTGCGGTCAGCAACAAGTCATCGAATCTCCGATTGAAATGGGAAACCAAGGAGAAATGAGCATGAGAAGCTTGCTTTTTTGCCTAGTTCTGACATGCACGGCGTCAATATTGCTAGTGGCGGAAGACTCGTCTAGCAAGGGAAAATCAGACACTCGAGCGATCACCGGATGCCTATCGCAAGGAGACAGTGCGAAGGAGTTCAACCTCAAAGCAGACGACGGAAGCACATGGGAAGTGCGTAGCAGCACTGTGTCGCTAGCCGACCACGTGGGACACAAAATAACTGCCACCGGCGTGGTCTCAAACGCGACCGCCCACAACATGAAAGAAGACACGAAAGACATGGCCCACGACGCCGGCGTAACAAAAGAGAACAATGAGCACGGGCACCTAAAAGTTACCGCCATTCAAATGGTGAGCGATTCCTGCTCGAAGTAATAGAAGTATTCGACTCTGCGCCCTCGACTCAACCGAGGGCATTTTCTTTCCCGAAGCGACTCTAGCCGCCCAAACTGCACCGAGCGAACGAATCGCTCCTCGAGAGTGCGAATGGAAGCATGGCGACAGTGGCAAACTCGGCGAGGAAGAAAATCTTTGTCCAGCAAACACCGAAACAAATCCACTTGACTCCGACCGGCCTTCTCATGGAAGGCAATCTCGCAAGTATGCGCTTTTTATTCGCCTTTTTTCTGGGATTTTGAGCGCAATTGCGATGTTACGCCAACCGCGATTCGCAACCATCTACCTGAACGCCGGTCGATGGCATAATGCCGATGTGCCAGTCGCCAGCGCCGAAACCAAGCCACAAGGCCAAACGCTCCGGGAACTGGCAGTTTATTTTTCACTCGCGTACGGAATCAGTCTAGTTCTATGGCTACCTTTTCTGCTTGAAAAGAACCCTCCCCCGGCTTTCCTTTGGCTAGGGACCTTCGGACCCACGTTCGCCGCGCTTGTCACGCACCGAGTTTTCGAACACAACTGGAGAGCAGTTCGGCTTTGGTCTGGCCTTGCCAACCTGGCGATCGGGATCGTAGTCGGCTCAATCACGGTGCTCATTGCGGCGTTTACCGCCGCCTTCTTCATGACCGAGTCCGGCCTTAATCGATGGCAATGGTCCTCGCTATTGCAAATTCCCGCCTTGTTCATCCCCAATCTGCTGGGTGGGCCACTAGGGGAGGAAGCGGGTTGGCGCGGATTTGCCTTAACTCGATTGCAGCAACTTCTCAGTCCGGTGAGTTCCGCTCTCGTGCTTGGCTTTTTGTGGGCGAACTGGCACCTTCCTTTGATTTTGGGGCACATCTATAACGTAAGTTGGTGGCAGTTCACGATGTTGACAATCGCGGCTTCCGTCTTCCTGTCCTTGACATTCAATCGCTCTGGGAACAGCGTGCTGTCCGCGATTTTTGTGCACGGCATCTATAACGTCGGTACCGGCGTCATACTGAACGACCTGATCGGAAAGGCCACGTTGTACAACAATACAATCCAGCACAACGTCCTGTGGCTGGCATATGGAGGCGTTGCTGTCCTGCTCTGCGTCGTCACCAAAGGCCGTTTGGGTCGGGGAATGCGGCTCTCAAATTCCCCAAAGGTGGCGAGAGGAGCGCAATAGCGAGATTTAACGCCAACCGAGCACTCAGTTGAAAGTTGAGCCGCGAGAAGAGCACTTGAAAGCCAATGAAGGCCCTTTTATTCTCTCCAAGCAATGTCACTATCGGGGCGCATTCGGCACAGAGTTTCACGGAGATACTTAGTCCGCGGGGTTCTTCTGCTACGTCCTCACTTTCGTTCTTTTCTTCCTTAAATTCCACTTCGTGGGGACCAAGGAGTACTCTCCTTCGTTCCATCGCGAGTATTTGTCGGTGAACGCCGCGATCGCTCAAGCCGCGGCTTGGGCGTTTGTAGGGCCAGTTCTGTGGCTGTTCCACGATTACGTGCTGCGAGGCACTGAGATGTGGAGATCATTCTCAGAGCTTGACTGGCAAATTCAGCGGGTGCTTCTGGGCCCCTGAAAACCTAGGGGATAGCGCTAGATGCGCTATATTTAACCGCCTAGCAGGTTCGGTGAAACATTTTCACATCCGCTTGGACCGAGTCGCTAAGACTGGAGGCGACATGAAATTCTCGGGGATTCTTCTTTTCCTAGCTGCGGTTGCACATACCAGCTGTTTGCTTTCTGCACAAACCTCTGGGATCCCCGAAATCCGGTACCATTCTGTGCCCGATTTCCTGCACCTCCCACCCAACCTCTATTTTGGCGAAGTAACCGGCGTCGCTGTGAACTCGAAAGGCCACATCTTCGTGTTTTCACGCGGCAATACGACGGGTCCTGCATATGGCGCAGCAGCGGCGCAGCTGCTGGAGTTCGATCGGAACGGAAAGTTTCTGCGTGAGATCGGCCACAACCTCTACGCATGGTCCTATGCACACACCGTCAAGATTGATCGACAAGACAACATCTGGGTCACGGATAAGGGTTCTGACACCGTCGTGAGATTCAATCCCGAGGGAGACGTTTCCATGGTATTCGGTCGCAAGCAGGAAGCGTCGGATGATGGGATTGGGCCGCTGAAAGAAGTCCAGCCTCCTCTGCCGCCTGAAGATGGATTATTCAGACAGGTTACCGATGTGGCCTGGGATTCAGCGGGCAACACTTATATCAGTGACGGTTACATCAATTCACGAATCGCCAAAGTCGATAAAGATGGCAATTGGATGAAGTCATGGGGCGAGCCAGGGAACAAGCCTGGTCAATTTGATACTCCCCACAGCATTGCTATTGATGCGCAGGACAATATCTATGTAGCGGATCGCGGAAATCATCGAATTCAGGTCTTCAACAGGGAGGGGAAATTTCTGCGCCAAATCATCATCAATGTTCCCGTTCCACCTGACGCAAGACCTGCGATCGGCAACAAAACAGACCACCCATCTGGTTCGCGGACGCCGGGTTCTCCGTGGGCGATTTGCATCACCCCGCCGCCACATCAAGTACTGTTCAGCTCGGATGCGTTTCCGGGAAGAATATACAAACTCAGTCTGGACGGAAAGGTTCTTGGCATGTTCGGCAAAACCGGAAAACAGTTAGGCCAGTTCGGATGGATTCACGAGATGGCCTGTCCGTCCGAGAATGAACTATACGTGGGCGAACTCTTGAACTGGCGTGCGCAAAAGATCGTTTTAGAACCCGCACACTAAACCCGTGCTAACGGATCGCTGGATCCCCCTTGCGGATAGTTGACGGGGCGATCCAAAAGTCAATTGCTGCAATCAGAGAGTAGAGTCGAGAACAGGCGCAGTAACTGTAGCCTCCCGGTGGATATGCGACTGGCTTTCGCCGCGTCACCTCAGTCCGGTTTGACCTGGTCCTGTT
>Ga0068855_100008528_pt1 | contig 12388 bp, 6 predicted proteins | sample KBSCornC52_FD_66592 | JGI IMG/M metagenome (GOLD analysis project Ga0068855, IMG submission 66592) | Corn rhizosphere microbial communities from Kellogg Biological Station, Michigan, USA - KBS Corn C5-2 | ecosystem: Host-associated > Plants > Roots > Rhizosphere > Soil ...
CGCTCGCCGTCCTTGGGCGTGCGCACTTCGCCTTCGATCATGTCGCCGGTGTGCAGGTTGAAGCGCCGCACCTGGCTGGGCGAGATGTAGATGTCGTCGGTGCTGGCCGTGTAGCTGGTGTCCGGGCTGCGCAGGAAGCCGAAGCCGTCGGGCAGGATTTCCAGCACGCCGTCGGCGAAGACCTGCTCGCCGGCGCGCGCGCGCTTCTTGATGATGGCGAACATCAGCTCCTGCTTGCGCATCCGGCCGGTGTTCTCGATCTCAAGCTCTTCAGCCTGCTTGAGGACTTCGGACACGTGCAGTGCCTTGAGTTCGTTTAAGTGCATGGAATCAGCCCTTGCGGAGCTCTTGTTGTCTTGGGGGAGGTTGGCGGCGAGGCGAGGGGGCCTCACGTGCCGGGAACTCGAACTGCCCGCCTGCAAGGGGCGGATCAGCGAACTGAGGTGAAGTATAGACGAAAACAAGGGGCCCGCGGGCCCCTGGTCCTGGGAGGGCTCGCGCGCCTCAGGCCAGCTGCTGGTCGATGAATGCGGTGAGCTGCGCCTTGCTCATCGCGCCCACCTTGGTGGCGGCCAGCTGGCCGTCCTTGAACAACATCAAGGTGGGAATGCCGCGGATGCCGAATTTGGCGGGAATTTCGCGATTCTCATCGACGTTCATCTTCGCGATCTGCAGCTTGTCCTGGTACGCGGCCGAGACTTCGTCCAGGATGGGCGCGATCATCTTGCACGGGCCGCACCACTCGGCCCAGTAGTCGACCAGCACCGGTTTGGCGGCCTTCAGGACGTCGGTCTCGAAAGTTGCATCGGAGGTGTGTTTGATCAGGTCGCTGGCCATATGTATTCCTTATTGGTGCTTGCTGCTGCGAGCGCGGACGCTCAAGTACAGTGAGGGAATTGTGACAGAAACAAAGTCCACGCGTTGCCCGCGGACGGCACCTCCCAGGCTATGGTTGCGATAGCGCAAAGCGATCGGACGCTGCCGGAATTGCGTGCCGCGGCGGTCCGCATCGGCGAGCTCATGGCTGAACGCGGTGCGCACCCCGCGCGCACCGTTGTGCTGTTGCCGTACCTGCAACTGTTGCCACTGGCAAGGCAAGCCTGGGCGCAGCAAGCGCCCGATGGTTTCGCGCCGCGGTTCGAAACCACCAAGACCTGGTCGGACTCGCAAGCTGTCGCGCCTGGGCCGGAAGATCTTTCATTCGAGATCGGACGCGACCTGCTCACAGCCCGGACGTGGCTCGAGCGGGCCGGTCTCGGGTCGCGTGCCGACCTGTTATCCGGGCGCCTGGTGCAGGCGGCCTGGCAGCTTGCCGAGATTGCATGCGCGCATGCGCCGCCCCAGCGTGCGCACTGGGCCGGGCGCGCGCGCGTCGCGGTGGCGCTGGGTGCCGACGCGCCGGCGCTGCAACTCGAAGCGGCGGTCGGCCGGATTGCGGCGGAATGGGCGGCCGCATCCGCCTACGCCACGGACGCCTTGCTGCAACCCGGGCTTGCACGCGAGATCGAGCTGCTCGTGATCCTCGAAGGCTTCGCGGCCGACCCGCTCGTGAACGCGATCGACACGACTTTGCGCGGCAAGTCCGTCCGCTTCGCGCTGAATAGCGACGCATCCATGGGCGCGATCGCGTTGCATGCGGCCAGCGATCCGTCGCATGAAGCTGAGATGGCCGCGGCTTGCGTGCTGCGCCACATCAAGGCCGGCCGGGTCCCCGTCGCGCTGGCGGCAATCGACCGCGTTCTCACGCGCCGCATCGGGGCGATGCTCGGCGCACGCGGCGTCGGCATCCGCGATGAAACCGGATGGAAGCTGTCGACGACGCGTGCTGCCGCGCATGTGATGGGCGCGCTGCGGGCCTGCGCCTGGAACGCGAGCAGCGATGCGGTCATCGATTGGCTCAAGAACGCACCCGCGATTGCGCCCGCATCCGTGTCCGCGCTGGAACGCCGCGTGCGGCGCGAAGGACTGCGTGAGTGGCGATCGGTGGCGTCGCTGCAATCCGTCGAGGGTGCGAAGTGGCACGCGCTGATCGGCCAGGCCGACGCATGGCGCGAATCGCTGAAATCAACGCGCTCGCTAGGCCAATGGCTGCAGTCTTTGCGCGAACTGTTGCAAGCCTGCGGGCACTGGCCCGCGCTCGAGGCCGACAGCGCGGGCGCCCAGGTGATCGCCGCGCTGGGCCTCACGCCCGAATTGCAAGGGCAGTGGCAACAGGCGCCGCAGGCTTCGCGCCGATTCACGCTGGCGGAGTTCTCAAGCTGGACGAACGAAGTGCTCGAGGCGATCAACTTCAAGCCAGCGCCCACCGGCAGTGAACAAGTGGTGATCCTGCCGTTCAATCAACTGCTGGCACGCGGCGCGGCGGCCCTGGTGCTGCCCGGTTGCGATGAAGCGCGACTGCCGCCTGCACCGGAACCGCCGGGGGCCTGGACCGCGGCGCAACGTGCCATGCTGGGGCTGCCCTCGCGTGACACGCTCGAAGGGGAAACACGAGCCGGCTGGCGCAATGCCCTGCGCACCGCGCATTGCGACGTGCTCTGGCGCACCAGCGACGACAGCGGTGAGCCGGTGCTGGCAAGCAGCCTGGTGCAGTCATTGATGCTCGAGGGCCAGGCCGCGCCCGCACCCGATCCGCGCGACCTGCGAGAAATTCCGGCGGAGCCGGTTCCAAAGCCGGTGCCCGCGGGCACGCTGCTGCCCATCGCGCAGCTGTCCGCCAGCGCATACGAAGACCTGCGGCGCTGCCCTTACCGCTTCTTCGCCCTGCGCCAGCTGGGCTTGAAGGAAGCCAGCGAAATCGATACCGAGATCGACAAGCGCGACTTCGGCAACTGGTTGCACAAGGTGCTGGGCAGCTTCCACGACGCGTTGCGCGACACGGCTGACCCGAGCGAAGCCGGGCGCGCGCAACTCCTGGACACCATCGCGGATGAAGTCACTCACGCGCAAGGCCTCGAGCAGGGAGAATTCCTGCCGTTCGCGGCCGTGTGGCCGCAGGTGCGCGATGGTTATCTCGCCTGGTTGGCGAAGCACGAAGCGCAGGGCGCGATCTTCGAGCAGGCCGAGAGCGAACACGAGATGCAGCTGGGTCCGATCAAGCTGGTGGGCCGCATCGATCGCATCGACCGTATGCCCGACGGCAGCCTGCTGGTGATGGACTACAAGACCGAGGGACGCCAGACCACCGCTGAACGAGTGAAGCAGCCGCTGGAGGACACGCAGCTCGCGTTCTACGCCGCATTGCTGGACGAGGACACGCTGGCGGCCGCCTATGTCAACGTCGGCGAGCGCGGCAAGACGGAACGCATGGACCAGCCTGCGGTGGTGCAAGCCCGCGACCTCCTGGTCGAGTCGATCCTGCATGATCTGTCGCGCATCGAGGGCGGTGCCGGGATGCCTGCGCTGGGCGAAGGATTCGCGTGCGAATTTTGCGCGGCCCGCGGCCTGTGCCGCCGCGACTGGTGGACGCAATGAGCCGGCACGCGAAGAGTCCGGTTCTCGCCTACGAGCACAGCGGCCGGCGCATCGCGCGCGAGCAGTTCTATGAGATTGCTTGCGACCCGCGCCGCAGCGTCGTGGTGGAAGCCTGCGCCGGCGCAGGCAAGACCTGGATGCTGGTGTCGCGCATCCTGCGCGCGCTGCTCGAAGGTGCGCAGCCGCACGAAATCCTCGCGATTACCTTCACCAAGAAGGCCGCGGGCGAAATGCGACAGCGCCTGTACCAGTGGCTGCAGGAGTTTGCGTCCGCATCCGCGCAGCAGCTCGACGACGCGCTGATCCAACGCGGCATTGCTCCTCAACCGCATTTGCGTGAGGCTTTGCGCGGGCTCTATGCCCGCCTGCTGGCTTGCGGCCGGCCGGTGCAGGTGCGGACCTTTCACAGCTGGTTCGCGGCGCTGCTGCGCAGCGCGCCACTTTCGGTGCTCGAACAACTGGAGCTGCCGGCCAATTACGAGTTGCTGGAGGACGACAGCGAAGCAGTCGCGCTGGTGTGGCGGCGTTTTCACACGGCCGTTGCCGGCGAACCGCTGGCCCGACGCGATTTCGAAGCCTCGGTGGCCGCCTTCGGCCGGTTCAATACGCAGAAGGCGCTCTACGCCGCGCTCGCCAAGCGAGTGGAGTTCACGCTGGCCGACTTGCGCGGCGTGGTCGAGCCTTCAGTGAAGCCCTTCGCTGAAGTCTTTCCGCGATTCGGCGGCTTGGCCGAACCGGAGTGTGTGCTGGATGGTGACATCGCCCGCAAGACCTGGCTGGCTCGGGCCCGCCTGCTGGCCGGCGAAAAGAACAAGACGCCGCAAAAGGCGGCGCAGGCAATCGTCCAAGCGTTCGATACTGCGGACCTGCACGAACGATTCGCGCTTTTGCGCAAGGTTTTGTTCGTCGCGGACGAAGATCGCTTGACGGCGCACCTCGCCAACTTTCCAGCCGCGCAGGAAGCCGAGCCCGAACTGCGGGCGCTGTGCGCGGCGCGCGCGCAGCACGAGGCCTGGTTGCATCACCAGCGCATCGCCCGTCTGGCACGTTTGCTCATTGCGCAATTCGGCGCCCTCAAGCGGGAGCGCGGATGGATCGACATGAACGACGTGGAGCGCGCCGCGCTGGCGATGTTGTCCGACGAGGTGCTGTCGGGGTGGGTGCAGGAGCGGCTGGACGCGCGCGTGGGGCACTTGCTTATCGATGAATTCCAGGACACCAATCCGTTGCAGTGGCAGGCGCTGCACGCGTGGCTGTCCAGCTACGCCGGAGCTGCAGGCCGCCGGCCCAGCGTGTTCATCGTGGGCGACCCCAAGCAAAGCATCTATCGCTTCCGCCGCGCGGAGCCGCAGGTATTTCGCGCCGCGAAGGATTTCGTCGTCGATGCGTTTGATGGCGACGTGCTCAGCTGCGAGCACACGCACCGTAACGCGCCGCGGTTGCTCGCGATCGTGAACGAGGTGATGCTCCGGGCACAGGCAGAGGGGCGCTACGAAGGATTCCGCACGCACACCACGGAGTCGGGCGAGGAGGGGACAGCCGGACGACTGCCGCAGATCGAACGCGTGCAAAAGCCCGCAGCGGCGCCGGCTGATCCGGATGCACCGCTCGAATGGCGCGACAGCCTCACGGTGCCGCGCGAGCTGCCGGAAGACAAGCTGGTCACGCTCGAGTGCCGGCAGGCGGCGGCGTGGATCGCCGGGCAATTGGCCGGGGGGACTGCACCCGGCGAAATCATGGTGCTCGCGCGCCGGCGCGACCGGCTGGGCGTGATGGAGGACGAGCTGCGCGCGTTGCACATCCCGGCGCAGCAACCGGAGAAGACGCAGCTCGGTGAGGCCTCGGAAGTGCAGGACCTTGTCGCTTTGCTGGACGTGCTGGTGTCGACCACGCACGATCTTTCGCTGGCTCGCGCGCTGAAGTCGCCGTTGTTCGGCCTGCCGGATGAAGCGCTGGTTCAGATCGCGCTGGCGGCGCGGCGCAGCGCAGCCGAGGATCGGCCGAGGTCCTGGTTCGATCTGGTCCAGACAGAATCGCTTCCCGCGCCTGTTCCGCACGATCTGGCCGCTACCTTGTTGCGCTGGAAAAGCTGGATCGACGCGCTGCCGCCGCATGACGCGCTGGAAGCGATCTATCACGATGGCGACGTGCTCGCGCGATTCGGCGCCGCGGCTCCGGCGGCGCTGCGCGACGGCGTGCTGGCCAGCCTGCGCGCGCTGCTCGGGGCCGCGCTGCAGGTGGATGGCGCGCGCTACGCGACGCCTTACGCATTCGTGCGCGCCCTCAAGGCAGCCGGCGTGCCGGCGCCTTCCCATACCGCGCCCGGCGCAGTGCGTCTGCTCACCGTGCACGGCGCGAAGGGGCTTGAGGCGCCCATCGTGCTGCTGCTCGATACCGATGCGCCTGCGCCCAAATCGGAATCGATGGGCGTGATCGTCGAGTGGCCCGGCGAAGCACCGTCGCCTTTGCGCTTCTCTTTTCTCGCGAGCGAAACACGGGCGCCTGCCTGCAGCACGCAGGCGCTCGACTTCGAACTCGCCGCTCGCCAGCGCGAGGAGCTCAATGCGCTGTACGTCGCGATGACCCGTGCGCGGCGCCAGCTCGTGATCTCTTCGGTCCAGCCCCACATCGCCGCTGACAACAGCTGGTGGAAAAGGCTGGAGCCGTTCTGCAATCCGCTGCCCGTGCCCGAGCTGCCACCCGAGGCGAGCCTCTTCGCGCGCGAGGCTGCACTGAACTTTTCCTTGCCGGTACTGCCCGCGCTCGCGATCGAACAGCCGACATCTGTCAAGACGTTGATCGCCGCCGCGCCGACGCCGCAGACCCGCTTCGGCGAAGCGGTGCATCGGCTGCTCGAATTCCACGTGCCCGGTGCGAACTCGTGGACGGCCGCGCAATTGGAGCGCGTCGGCCGCGAGTTTTCGCTGGATGCGCCGACCGTGCAGGAGGCCGCCCGCATGGCTCGCCGGATCATCGGAGGTGAAGGCGGTTGGGCCTGGGACCCGGCGGTGGTGGACTGGCAGGCCAACGAAGTGGAGTTATTGCATGAGGGCGAGCTGCTGCGGCTGGACCGCCTGGTGCGCCGCCGCGACAGCGCGAGTGGCGGACACGAATGGTGGGTGCTGGACTTCAAGTCTGCGTCGCGTCCGCAGGAAGACGCTCAGCTGGTTGCCAAGATGCGGCTCTATCGCGACGCAGTGGCGAAGGCGTATCCGCAGGAGCAAGTCCGAGCAGCATTTCTCACCGGGCAAGGCACGCTCGTGCCGGTTGAATGAACCGCGCCGCGGTGATCGGCGCGGGCCCGGCAGGATTGATGGCTGCCGAGGTACTTTCGCAGGCAGGTTGCGAGGTGCACGTATACGACGCAATGCCGTCGGCCGGCCGCAAGTTCCTGCTGGCGGGCAAGGGCGGCTTGAACCTCACGCATTCGGAGCCGTTCGATACCTTCGTCACTCGTTACGGCGCGCGCCTCGCGCAGCTCGAACCGATGCTGCGCGAGTTCGGGCCGCGGGCGTTGCGTGAGTGGGCCCACGGCCTGCGCGTGGAAACCTTCGTCGGCACTTCGGGGCGCGTGTTTCCCACCGACATGAAAGCCGCGCCGTTGCTGCGCAGCTGGCTGCATCGACTGCGCGCGGCAGGCGTGCAATTTCACATGCGGCATCGTTTCCTCGGCTGGGCCAGCGACGGCGCACTGCGCTTCGCCACGCAGCAAGGCGAGCAGGACGTGCGCGTCGAAGCCACGGTGCTGGCGCTGGGCGGCGCCAGTTGGAGCCGCCTGGGATCCGACGGCGCCTGGGTCCCGCTGCTCGAATCACGCGGAATCGCGGTGGCGCCGCTGCTGCCTTCCAATTGCGGCTTCGACGTGCGCGGCGGCTGGAGCAGCTACTTCGCATCGCGCTTCGCGGGCCAGCCGTTCAAATCCGTCGCGATCCGCTTCGGCCCGTTTCATCGGCAGGGCGAGTTCGTCGCCACGGCGACCGGCGTCGAAGGCAGCTTGATCTATGCCGCGTCGGCGCTCTTGCGTGACGAGATCGCCTTGCAGGGCACCGCCACCCTCGAGCTCGATTTGCTGCCGGCTTGCAGCATGCAGCACGTGCTGACGCAGGCGGCGCATCCGCGTGGCTCACGCTCGCTGGCCAGCCATCTCAAGAGCCGGCTGGGATTGGCCGGGATCAAGCTTGCTTTGCTGCACGAGCTGCTGCCCAAACCCGATCTGCACGAACCGGCGAAGCTCGCCGCGGCGATCAAGGCGCTGCCTTTGACCGTGACTGCGGCGAGGCCCATCGACGAAGCGATCAGCACCGCGGGCGGGGTGCGTTTCGAGGCGCTGGACGAGCGGCTGATGCTGCGAGCGGCGCCTGGAGTTTTTTGCGCCGGGGAGATGCTGGATTGGGAAGCGCCCACCGGCGGCTATCTGCTCACTGCCTGCATGGCGAGCGGACGCGCGGCGGGCCTTGGCGCATTGCGCTTCCTGGACGCGAATTGAAGGGCGCGACGGCGCTCTTCAGAAATTGCTGCGGTAGTACACCATCGGCTTGCCGCCGCCGCTGCTCTTGCGCAGCGTGATGCGCGCGCCGCTTTCGAGCTGGAAGCCGAGGAAACCGTGATCGGCGACGAAGCCGCTGCGCGGCGCCGACAAATGCATTTCCACCCGCGCGCCGTAGCTGGACTCGCGATTCTCGATCAGGCTGGCCGCATCGACCGGGTTCAGGCGGCGCCATGCGCTGACGTCGAAGCGGTAGTTGCTGTCGTATGCATAGCGCCAGTGCAGACCCAGGTCCACGCGGGTCGTCTCCGAGGTGAACGGACGCACGCCGAATTGGGCGAGCGGATCGGCGCGGGTCATGGCGAGCGACGGCCCCAGCGTGGACTGGGGAGTGGGCAGCAAGGTCATGTCGATCCGCGACGAGCGCGTTGCGCCGTCGGCACTGTCGAATCGCGGCAGCGAGCTCGCCGACATTCGCATCTGAGGCCGATCATTCGAGGGGATGAAGGCCTGCGCCACAGCGACATCGTCGGCTTGGGCGGCGCAGCAGACGTTGCAAGCCGCTGCGCCCAGCACGAGTGCGGCCGCCGGCCGCCGCAGGCTGGCTGCAACCAACGACCAATCCATCCCGAGCGCACCGACGGCATCCATGCCAGACCTCCGACGTGCAGTGACTCTAAGATCGGGCGTATGCCTGGGTTTGTCGGACGCGGACGAACGTTTCGGTCAGCGGGCGCGAGTTGCCGCTGCAAGTCGCAGCGCGGCACTGGAATCAGGGCCGCGCTGAAGGCCTGCTTGTCAAGCCGACCGTCAAGGGGCCTTACTGACCGTGACGGCGCTCAAGGGCAGCTCGATGACGGTCGGCTGTCCCCTCGGTTGCGAGACATCGGCCGAGGCCAGGCTGTTCGCCAGCGCTGCCGCGAGCGCCTGCCGCTGGGAAATCAGCGCGGTGTGATGGGTGCCGGGCACCTTCGTGACTTGCACGCGCGGCGCGAGGCCGCGCCAGAATTTGGGGTCGGTGTCGAAATGGCGGCCGTCCTCGGCGATGAAACAGGTCACGCGAACGTCGATGCGCGGCGGCAGGTAAGCGGACATGAGCCGGAAATAGACCTCGTCCAGGAGATCGAAGGCATCACCGCGCAGACCCGGGTCCGGCTTTCTGCGCAGAGCGGATGAGAGCTTGCTGCCCATGGTCCGGTAGGTGAGGGTGGCCAAGCGCCGGCTCCAACTCCAGGCAGCCCGGGGCAAGTCGTTGCGCACCCAGCGCCCGGCGCGGCCTCGCAGGGCGGTGCCACCGCGTCGGGCGAGCCTCGTGAGACCGCGCACCAGCGGCCTGGCATTCAGCGACATGGTTTCGATCAGCAAGAGCTCAGCTACTTGAACACCCTTGCTGCGCAGCAAATGCGTCAGGTGCCAGGCCGCCAGGCCCCCATTGCAATACCCCGCGACAAAAATCGGAGAATCACCCGCGACGCGAAGCACCTCCTGCAAGTACCGATCCGCCATCTGCTCGACGCTCGAAGCGGCCGTGCCGTCGGCATTGCAATTGAGCAGGAAAACCGGCTGGTTCTGCGGCAGCAGGGTGGCCAGCTTGTGGGCAAACATCCCTCGCGTCACGTAGTCGCCGTGGCAGAAAAATAGCGGCGCGCCCGTGCCGGACCTCACCTCGGTGATCAGCTCGCTTTCCGCCGCAAGCCGCGCCATGAGCACTTCGGTCATGCGGCGAATGGTCAGTGTCGAAAGCTCCGAATGCGGATAGGGCTGGCCGGTCAAGCCCTCGACATCGATCAGCATTTCCGTCGCAAGCAGTGAGTCACCCCCAAGGTCGAAGAAGTCGTCGTCGATGCCGATCTCGTTCGTGTTCAGCAAGCGGCTCCAAAGGTCGCGCAATTCCCATTCCAGCAGCCGGTCCGGTTGAACCATCACGTCGGCTCGGCCAATGCCGGCTTGGCTCAGCGCACTGCGCGAAACCTTGCCGGTAGCGCCGCGCGGCAGACTTTCCAGCCAGGTTACCCGTCGCGGCAGCTTGTACGGCGCCAGCCGGGCGGAGAGAAAGCGCTTGAGTTCCTGTTCGGAAACGAGAGCGCCCGGTTTCAACACGGCGGCGGCTGCGACACTTTCGCCCAGGCGCGGATGCGGCACGCCGAACGCCGCCGCCTCGAGAACGGCGGGATGCTCCAGCATGGCTTTCTCGACTTCATAGGGGAACACCTTCTCGCCGCCGCGATTGATGACTTCCTTGACGCGTCCGACGATCGTCAGGTAGCCGTCCTCATCGATGCGGCCGAGGTCGCCCGTCAACAGCCAGCCATCGTGCCATTGGGCCGCTTCGCCGTCGCTGGAGCTGACGTAGCCGGGTGTGACCGTGGGCCCGGCGATCATGATCTGGCCGATCTCGCCGCGGGCCACCGGCTCGCATTCCCGATCCACCACGAGCAGCTCGCCAGGTGCCGGCAAGCCGACGCTGCCCGGCTTCACCCTTCCGGGCGGCACCGGATTCGCCGCCATGACGCCGGCCTCGCTCAGGCCGTAAAACTCCAGCACGGGCACGCGCAAGAGCCGCTCGGCCGCCAGCCGGGCGGGCTCCGGCAGATAAGCCGCCGCGCACATGACGAAGCGCAGCGATTGCGGCTCGAACGTTCGTGGCGAAGATGTCAGCCGATCGAGAAAACCGTTCAGCCATCCCGGCGAAACCGAAAGATACGTGGGCTTGAGCTCATCGAACCATTCTCCGATCTCGAAGGCGCGACCCGCGGGAGGAAAACCGACGCTGGCGCCCAGCAGCAAGGGCACGAACAAAGTCGTCTTCAGACCTGCGGCATAGAAAAGAGGCAAGGTGCAGGCTGCGCGATCGCGCGCTGTCAATCCGAACCACATGCGAGATCCCAGCTTCTCGCTCATGGCCAGCAGATTTCCATGGGTCACCGCAATCAGCTTGGGCGCGCCGGTCGTGCCCGAAGAGCGCAGCAGCAGCGCAATGTCGGTCTCCTTCGCCGCCCGCAGGACCGCAGGCTGCCGGGACACGGGAGTAAGACACTCGAGACTCAACGAACCTTGCGGTGTCAACACCGCCTCGAATGCGATGAGGCCCTGCTCCAGGATCGCATTGCGCGCGGGCGCGTCCAGCCATTTCGGGATGACCACGGCGCTAAGCCGCGTCGCTGTCGCGAGTTCCGCCATTTCGGGCGCGGTAAGCGCGGGGTTCAAGGGGACCAGTGCGAAATTGCTGGCGAGCGCGACGACGAGTTGGCCGCCGGGCACGCCCGGTGGAACCAGCAAGCCCACCCGATCTTCCCGGTCCAATCCTGCCATCGCGAGCTGAGCGGCCACGGTGGCGATGCTGTCCGCCAGTTCGCGAAACACAACGTCACGAAACCCCTGGCCCACCAGAGCCGCACTGCTTCCGGCCAGCGTGGCTCTGGCCGCGATCACGCCGCCGATGCTTCGGTCAAGCATGGTCAGTGCCGTCGGAAGGGCAGGAATCCGGGGCGTGCATTCCGTCCGTGAAGAGTGCGAAAAAAATCGTGGAAAGTATTGCACCTCGCCGCGGCAGAGTCTCGCGATCGGACAGCGTGGTGACATTCGATGCGATTTCTTACGCCGGTCGAGCTGAAACCGTCGCGCGGCGAAGAGCACCCAGTGAGGTTGACGAGCCTTACCCCCGGCACTGGCTCCGCAGTTAGGGCTGCTTGGTTCCCCACCTGACCCGGTTGGCCGCTTCACCATGCGGGGAGGCCCGTCAAGGCTTATTGTAGGCTGCGCGCGATGCCCCCTCGCTGCAACTGCCACTGCAGCACATCAGTCAACCCGTAGAATTCCCGCATGTCTTATCTCGTGCTCGCACGCAAATACCGGCCCCGCAATTTCACGGAAATGGTCGGGCAGGAGCATGTGGTGCAAGCGCTGGGGAACGCGCTGACTCAGCAGCGTTTGCATCATGCTTACCTGTTCACCGGCACGCGCGGCGTCGGCAAGACGACCGTGTCGCGCATCCTGGCGAAATCGCTCAATTGCGAAGGGCCGGACGGCAAGGGCGGCATCACGGCGACCCCGTGCGGCGTGTGTGCCGCCTGCCGCGACATCGACGCGGATCGCTACGTGGATTACACAGAAATGGATGCCGCCTCCACGCGCGGCATCGACGACATCCGCGAATTGCTGGATCGGGCGAATTACAAGCCGGTGGTCGGCCGCTTCAAGGTCTACATGATCGACGAAGTGCATCAGCTCACCGGCCCGGCGTTCAGCGCGCTGCTCAAGACGCTGGAGGAGCCGCCCGAGTACCTCAAGTTCGTGCTCGCCACCACGGACCCGCAGAAAGTGCCGGTCACGGTCTTGTCGCGTTGCCTGCAGTTCAACCTGCGGCCGATGGCGCCGGAGACGATGCAGGAGCATCTGGCGCACGTGTTGGAAGCCGAGGGCGTGAAG
>Ga0068855_100008529_pt1 | contig 12387 bp, 8 predicted proteins | sample KBSCornC52_FD_66592 | JGI IMG/M metagenome (GOLD analysis project Ga0068855, IMG submission 66592) | Corn rhizosphere microbial communities from Kellogg Biological Station, Michigan, USA - KBS Corn C5-2 | ecosystem: Host-associated > Plants > Roots > Rhizosphere > Soil ...
GGCGGGATGCTCAAGGCGATCGAGGTCGGCTATCCGCAGCGCGAAATCGCCGAGGCCGCGTTCCTCTATCAGCGCCAACTCGAACAGGGCGTCAAATCCGTGGTCGGCGTCAATAAGTATTCGATTCCCGAAGAAATCCCGATCGAGGTGCTCAAGATCGATCCGGCGATGGAAGAGCGGCAGATTCAGCGCGTGCGCAAAATGAAGCGTGAGCGCAATTCGACCGCGCTCAAGGAAGCGCTCAAGCGCGTCGCCGAGGCGTGCCGATCGGGCGAAAATCTGATGGAACCGATTTGCGAAGCGGTGCGCCGCGACGCGACGGTGGGCGAAATCAGCGACATCTATCGCGCCGAATTCGGCGTGTACAAAGATCCGGGCTGGATTTAAAGGTGGCAGAAAAGCGACTACGTATTCTGGTGGCGAAGCCGGGCCTCGACGGGCACGACCGCGGTGCGAAGATTATCGCACGCGCGCTGCGCGACGGCGGCTTCGAAGTTATTTACACGGGACTGCATCAGACGCCCGAGATGATCGCGGAGGCGGCGGTGCAGGAGGACGTTGACGCGGTCGGACTGAGTATTCTGTCGGGCGCGCACATGACGCTGTTCCCCGAGGTGATTCGCCTGCTCACCGAACGCGGTGCGAGCGACGTTGCGGTGTTCGGCGGCGGAATCATCCCGGACGAGGATTCGGCCAAACTCAAGACGCTCGGCGTGCGGCAGGTCTTCACGCCCGGCGCGTCCACCGAGGACATCGTGAAGTGGGTGCACGAAAATGTGCACCCGCGCGACTGAGTAAGCGGCGCTTCAACTGAGTAATGGCCATGAACTTTGAACTGAGCGACGAGCAGCGCCAGATCCGCGACACGCTCGCGGATTTCGCCGAACGCGAGATCAAGCCGCATTCCTCGGCGTGGGACAAGGACGCGACCTTTCCGCGTCACGTCGTCGAACAGTTGGGGGAGTTGGGCTTCCTCGGCGTCGCGTTTCCCGAGAAATACGGCGGCGGCGGCGCCGATACGCTCTCTCAGGTACTGGTGGTCGAGGGCATTTCGCGCTACGACGCCGGCGTCGGCCTCGCGTGCGCGGCACACATGTCGCTCTCCTCGGGCCATATCGGCATGTTCGCGTCGGACGCACAGAAGCAGCATTACCTGCCCGAAATGCTGTCCGCAAAAAAGATCGGCGCGTGGTGTCTGACCGAGCCGGGCTCCGGCTCGGACGCCGCCGCGATGCGCACCAAGGCGGTCCGCAGCGGCGACAACTATCGCATCGACGGCGCCAAGATGTTCATCACCAACGGCAGCGTTGCGGATGTTTACGTCGTGATGGCGGTGACCGATAGCGGCGCGGGCCGCACCGGCGTGTCCGCCTTCATCGTCGATCGCGCGACGCCCGGCCTCAGCAACGGCCGCAAGATCGAAAAGCTCGGACTGCATTCGTCGGACACCGCCGAAGTCGTGTTCGACAACGTCACGGTGCCCGCGCGCAACCTGATCGGCGAAACCGGCGCGGGTTATCAGCAGACGCTCAAGGTGCTCGAAGGCGGACGCATCGGGATCGCCGGCTTCGCGATCGGCATCGCGCGCGGTGCGATGGAAGACGCCGCCGCCTATGCGAAAGAGCGCCACCAGTTCAACAAGGCGATCGCCGACTTCCAGGCGATCCAATGGATGTTCGCCGACATGGCGACGCGGATCGAAGCGTCGTGGCTGCTGATGTTGCGAGCCGCCGCTTTGAAGGATCGCGGACAGCCGTTTGCGCGCGAAGCCTCGATGGCGAAACTGTTTGCCTCGGAAACCGCGATGTGGACGACCACCAAGGCCGTCCAGATTTTCGGCGGTTACGGCTACGTCAAGGAATTCCCCGTCGAACGCTACATGCGCGACGCGAAACTCACCGAAATCGGCGAGGGCACCAGCGAAGTTCAGCGCATGATCATCGCCAAATCGCTGCTGCGCGACGGCTACACGCCCGCTTGATCGTATCGACGAATGTCGTTGTTGAAGGACTCGAACTGAAACCTCATTGAGGTTTCGGACTTGCCATTTGTAAGGCGTCGGCGTCGCGCTGCGAAAACCGCCTGGCCGTCAGTCGCTTTCCAGCAGGTCTTCGCGAATCGCTTCCATATCGGCGGCCTCGAGCATCAGGACTTCGCGCATAAAACCATCGATGCCGCCGTGCTCGTCGATCAACGCGAAGATCGGCGCGAGTTGCCCGGCCTTCAGCGGCATCTGCGGAAAGGTGACGTTGCTCACGAGGAAGTCTTCGAGAATTCGCGCGCGATCAACGCCGAGCATATCGAGCAGCATCGCCGCGCCCACGCCGGTGCGGTCGCGCCCGGCCGAACAATGGAAGAGCAGGGGATAGACCTCGCGCTGGGCGAGGATCTTGAAAAATGATTGCCAGTCTTCGAGGAACTCGGTCAGGATGACCAGATGTTCGTGGCCGGGCTTGGTGTCGATTTTGTAAAAGCCGTCCTTGCGAAACCACGGGTCGCCGATCGGGATATGTTCCCAGCGCACGCCCGATCCTAGAAACTCCGGCTTGGGCGGCCCCAGGTGTTCAACTTCGAGGCGGCTCTGCAGCGTGATTAGCGTGCGCAGCGTCAACTCTTTTAGTGGATGCTCATCGGCGACGGTCGCCAGATGCGCCGAGCGATAGATCTTGCCGCTCTGCACGCGCCGCCCATCGCTTACCGGATGTCCGCCGAGGTCGCGAAAATTGCGCCCGCCGATTCGCCGCAACAGATCGAAATCCACCACGACCCGCGGTTGCTCACCGGCAACCTGAATTTTGAAATCTTTCTCGCCCGACAAGAGACTCAACCGTTAGCACCCGGGAGGGCGCTGCATCCGTCACTCGATAACGACACAATTCATTCTATCGCTGGGCGCGTGGTCGCGAAAGTCCTACGCGTTTACGATTATGCGATACGCGCATGTCTGCACGATTACCTTCGCGCACCCGCAAGACAATTCTTGCGGAGTCGCTTCTCGCCGTGCGATCGAAGCTCACGAGGCGGCGCGGCGGCGCGGCGGTTCCGGCGGCCGCGCGGGTCTCGCGACCACCGGCGCCTGCGCGCTTTTCGCGGACGGCTCATGTCGCATCCGCGCCTTCACGCGCTCCTGGAATGCATCCATATAAGTGTAAACGACGGGCGTGATGTAGAGCGTCAGTAGCTGGGAAAAAACCAGCCCGCCAACCACCGCCGCGCCCAGCGGACGGCGCGCATCGGCGCCCTCCCCGAAGCCGAGCGCGATCGGCAAGGTGCCCATGAACGCGGCCATCGTCGTCATCATGATCGGACGAAAACGCACCATGCATCCCTCGAAGATCGCGTCCGCCGCGTTCTTGCCTTCGGTGCGCTGCGCGTCGAGTGCGAAGTCGATCATCATGATCGCATTTTTCTTGACCAGGCCGACCAGCATGATGATGCCGACGAAAGCGAGCAGGTCGAGCTCCATGCCGAAGATCATCAGCGTGGCGAGCGCGCCAAAGCCGGCCGCCGGCAATCCCGACAGAATCGTAATCGGATGGATGAAGCTCTCGTAGAGAATTCCGAGCACCAGGTAAATGACGAGAATCGCCATCACCAGCAGCATCCCGAGATTTCCCATCGAACTTTCGAAGGCCTGCGCAGCGCCCGAATACTGCGCCGTGATCGCCGACGGCAGCGTATTGTCGGCGAGCGTCTTCACTTCGCTGAGCGCCTTGCCAAGCGACACGTTGGGCGCGACGTCGAACGAGATCGTGACCGCCGGCAGCTGCCCCGAATGGTTGATCGAAAGCGGTCCGAGCGTGCGCGTCAGCTTGGCCACGGTGTTGAGCGGCACCAACTGTCCGGTCGCCGACCGCACATAGAGCAGGTTGAGCGCCGCCGGATCGTTCTGATACTCGGGCTCGAGTTCGAGTTCCACCCAGTATTCGTTGTTGGGCGCGTAGATGGTCGATATCTGCCGCGATCCATAAGCGTCCGCCAGCGCGTCCTCGATACCCTGCGCGGTCAGCCCGAGCGCGTGCGCCTTGTCGCGATCGATCTCGACGTTCACCTGCGGGTTCTTGATTTCGAGGTCGCTGTTGACGTCGCGCAGATCGGACAGCGCGTGCAACTTGCTCTCCAGGATCGTCGAATACTTGTACAGGTCCCTGGTGTTCGGACTCTGCAGCGTCATCTGGTAAGTGCTCTTGGTGAAATGCGCGCCGATCTGGATCGGCGGCGGGTTCTGCAGAAACACCATCATCCCGGGAATCGACGAGAACTCACCGCGCCAGCGACTGATAATCTGATCGACGCCTTCCTTGCGTTGCGAACGCGGCACCAGGTGCACGAACACGATACTCGAGTTCAGCGAGCCGGTCGGCCCACCCGCGCCCACACTGGAAAAGAAGGTCTCCACGTTCGGATCGTGCGCCACCATCTCGTTCAGGACTTTCTGATGCGCCATCATCGCGTCATACGAAATGCCCTGCGCGGCCTGCGTGAACATCAGGACCTGTCCGGTGTCCTCCAGCGGCAGGAAGCCCTTCGGCACGACGTGAAAGCCCCACGCAGTCCCCGCGATCAGCATCCCCAGCGTCAGCATCGTGAGCCGCCGATGACGCATGACCCAGCCGAGGCTGCGCTCGTAGCCGCGTAACAGACCGACGAACCAGCGCTCGGTGATTTGATAGAAGCGTCCGTGACGTTCGCTCGACGGCGGACGCAGAAATCTGCTGCACAGCATCGGCGTCAACGTGAGCGAGACGAAGCCCGAGACCAGGATCGCGGCGCCGATTGTGACCGCGAATTCGTGCAGCAGCCGCCCCAAAATTCCGCCCATGAAGAGCACGGGTATAAAGACCGCGGCGAGCGAGAACGTCATCGACAGGATCGTGAAGGCGATTTCGCTCGAGCCGTCGAACGCCGCTTCCATCACGCCCTTGCCCATCTCCATGTGACGCACGACGTTCTCCAGCATCACGATCGCGTCATCGACCACGAAGCCGACCGACAGCGTGATCGCCAGCAGCGAAAGATTGTCGAGGCTGTAGTTGAGCATCGCCATCACGGCGAAGGTCCCGATGATCGACATCGGCAGCGCGAGGCTCGGGATGATCGTCGCCGAGAGATTGCGCAGGAACAGGAAGATCACCATCACGACCAGGAAGACCGTCAACAGCAGCGTCGATTGCACGTCGTTGACCGAGGCGCGAATGCTTTCCGAGCGATCGTATAAGGTCGAAATCTCGACCGACGCCGGCAGCTCGTCGCGAAAGGCCGGCAGCAGCTTCTTGATGTTATCGACGACCTCGACCGTATTGGTCCCGGGTTGCCGCTCGATCGCGAGCACCACCGCGCGCTTGCCCATCACCCAGCCCGCGACCTTGTCGTCCTGCACGCTGTCGAGCACGCGGCCGATGTCCTGCAGCCGGACCGGCGATCCGTTGCGATACGCCACGATCACCGGGCGATAGGCCGCCGCGTCCATCAACTGCCCGCTCGCCTGCACGGTGAAGGCCTGGTTGGAGCCGTATAGCGTGCCGGTCGGTAAATCGACGTTGGCGTTGGTGATCGCGTCGGCGACCTCGTTGATCCCGATCCCGCGCGAGGCCAGCGCCTGCGGATCGACCTGCACGCGCACCGCGTACTTCTGCGCGCCGTACACCTGCACCTGCGCGACGCCGCTGATCATCGAGATGCGCTCGCCCAGGTAGGTCTCGGCGTATTCGTCCACCTGCGATAGCGGCAGCGTCGCCGAACTCAGCCCGAGATACATGATCGCCTTGTCGGCCGGATTGACCTTCTGATACGACGGCGGCGACGGCATCCCCTGCGGCAACTGCGCCTGTGCGGCCGCGATCTTCGACTGCACGTCCTGCGCCGCCGCGTCGATATCGCGCGTCAGATCGAATTGCAGCGTGACACTTGTGATGCCTTGCGTGTTGCTCGAGGTCATCTGCGCCAGGCCCGCGATGGTCGAAAACTCGCGCTCGAGCGGCGTCGCCACCGAAGACGCCATGGTGTCTGGGCTCGCGCCCGGCAACGACGCGGTCACGAGAATCGTCGGGAAATCGACGTTGGGCAAATCGCTGACCGGCAGCGTGCGATAAGCCGCCAGCCCGAAGATCACGATCGCCAACGACAGCAGCGTCGTCATGATCGGCCGGCGAATGAAGATTTCAGCTAGATTCATGGGGTGCCGCCGGCGCCGAGCGCGTCCTTGATCCTGACCGTGGCCCCGGGCATCAGCCGCAATTGTCCGTCCGTGACCACCGTCTCGCCCGCGCTGAGCCCGCGTTCGATTATGGTTTCCGTGTCAATCACTGCTCCGGTCACCACCGGCCGCGCTGCAACTTTCATATCGCGTCCGACTACATAGACAAAAGGCCCTTCCTGCCCGGTCTGAATCGCGTCCGACGGCACCAGCACCGCTTGCGGGATCACCTCGAGCGTCAATGTCGCGTTGACGAATTGCCCCGGCCACAACCGCCGATTCTCGTTCTGAAAGAGCCCCTTGAGCGATATCGTGCCGGTGGTCTTGTCCACCGAATTATCGACGAACGAAAGTACGCCATGCTCGGGCGGTCCCTTGTCGCCAGGTATCGCCGCATCGACTTCGAGCGCGTGCCGCGTCATGCTCTGCCGCACCTGTGCGAGGTCCTTCTCGGGAATCGAAAAGTCCACGTAGATCGGCTCGACCCGCGCGATCGTGACCATCGGGTTGTCGGCGTCGGCTTTGATCAGATCACCGGCGTGCGCCTGCAGCTTGCCCGTGCGCCCATCGGTCGGCGATCGAATCTCTGCATATTGCAGGTTGAGGCGCGCGCTCTCGACTGCCGCGCGATCCGCCGCCACCGTCGCCGCCATGCTCGCTGCTTTCGCGTACGCCTGATCGTATTGTTCGCGCGAGCCGACCCCCTCCTTGAGCATGTACGCGAATCGACTCTCATCTGTGCGCGCCAGATTGGCGTCGGCCTGGTCGCGCGCCTGGTTGGCGACCGCCTGGCCGAGCGCGGCCGCAAATGGCCGCGGGTCTATCTTGAAAAGAAGTTGTCCTTTGCTGACGAAGTCGCCCTCCTTGAACATCACGGCTTCGAGGATACCTTCGATTTGCGCCTTGATCGCAATCGATTCAAACGCCTCGACCGTGCCGATTTCGCGGAGTTGGTTGGGGACATCGCGCTGCACCACTTTCGCGGCGAGCACTGGCACCGGCGGCATCGTCGCCGCCGGGTTGGCGCCGCCCCTGTTCGTGCATCCCACGACTGTCGCGGCGAGCGCTATCGCGACGATACCGCCACGAAGCGCCCCGCATGAACCGGCGCGGCCCCGTCGCACGCGTCGCTGCATCGGTGCCTGCCTCAATGTAACCGGCACTTTGCACTCCCTGGACCTCAATCGTTACTCCGCAAATTCATCGCTGGATATCTTGCCGCTACGTCCGTGCCCATCGCACCGCAGACTGCGTTAAACTAAACCATTTTAGCAATTGAATCGGATCCGAAAAACCCACGACCGGCGCGAGCATAATTTCGGCGACTGTTCGAGCGTTCGCTACTCGCTATGGCTGCGTCAAATCGCCGCACCCGGCCGCCGCCTAGCGCGGGATCACCGGCAGCACGAGATGCGACGGATAGCGGCTGTCGTGAAAAACCGTCTGATGCGCCGCGATCACTTCGGCGTCAACCCCGAACGCATGTCCGGTGTTCGGATTGCGATCGAAATGCGGGAAGTTGCTCGACGATACCTCGACCCTCATCCGATGGCCCGCCTTAAAGACGTGGCTGGTCGCCCACAAATCAATTTCGTAACGGTAAACCTGCTCGGGCGTGATCAGCGCCGGCTCCGAGAGCGACTCGCGAAAGCGCGCCCGGATAATGCCGCCCGCGATATTCTGCGCATAGCCGTCGGGCCGCACATCGATCAGCTTCGCCGTGAAATCGGTGTCGCGCGCCGACGACGCCGCGTACAGGCGCATCGTCAGCGGTCCCGTCACCTCGAGGTCGCTCTCCAGTATATCGCCGGTATATACCAGCACGTCGTCGCGCTTTTCGATTTCGGTCTGATCATACGCGCCCGAGCGAATTCCCAGCGTGGTGCCCCCGCGCGTCGGCACCGGATTGTCCGGATCGTAAACGTAGCGATCGGCCGGCTCCTCGCCCGGCGCCGCCATCGAAAGCGCGCCGTCGCCGCCGAGCGTGTTCGCGTGTCCGCCGCCGCGCAAAAACATCTTGGTGTAACGGGTGCGCGCCAGCGGCCATTCGTTTTCGTCGCGCCACCGGTTGTCACCCATCACGAACAGCCGCACCGGCGCCTCGTCCATCACGCCGTTGGCCACACCCTTCATGAAATGGTCGAACCAGCGCAATTGCAGCGCATGCAATTCGATCGACGCTTCGGCGCCGAAATCGATGTCGCCGGTCCCCTTCGAGGTCGGTATAGAGTAGGGCAGCAGATGCGCCCACGGTCCCATGATCAAATGTTGTCCGCGCCGCGCCTGCTCGGTCCCCGCCTTTGCGCGCAGGCCCGAAAACATCGTCAGCGTGTCGTATTGAAAAACGTCGTACCACGACCCGACGTGCAACATCGGCACTTCGACCTGGCCGAACTTGGATCGCAGCTCGGTCGGCGCCCAATACGAGTCCAACCTTGCATGCTCAAGATATTCGGCCAGGTATGGCGCGCCACTCTTGAGCCGTTCGCCCCAGTCGCTCAACGGCAGATGCATATAGGCATCGCGCTTGAGCGGCGCCATCGGGATGTCCGGGTAGCTGACGAATTGGTCGAGCGCCGCCCGCTCGCGCTCATAGACGCCCTTGCGCATCATCGTGTCGCGCGCCATGAATGCGAAATATGCCAGCACCCAGCCCAATTCGAACGCGCCGCGCCGATAGGTGAAATTCTCGAAGTAGCTCACCGGTCCCGACACCGGACTCATCGCCTTGAGACGTGGTGGGCGTTCCGGCGCCGCGAAATATTGGACCAGGCCCAGGTAAGACTGACCCACCGTGCCCACCACGCCGTTGGCCCACGGCAGGCTCGCCGCCCATTCGATCGCGTCGTAACCGTCGTGCGCCTCGTGCACGAACGGGACGAATTCACCCTCCGAGCTATGCCGCCCGCGGGTGTCCTGCACGACCACCACGTAGCCGCGCGCCGGAAAGTAGTCCTTCTCGGTCAGCGCCATCCCGGCGCCCTTGTCATACGGAGTGCGCACCATCAGCACCGGGAATTTGCCGCTCGCATCTGGCCGATATACGTCAGCCTTCAGCGTCACGCCGTCGCGCGTGCGCATCGCGACGTTCTTTTCGACGACCACTTGGTGGACCGGTTCACTGTCCCTCGATGCGCCCATGATGGTGCTCCCTTCAAACGTCTCGCGTCGCGAGAATACGACCCAATCTGCTTCCTCCTAAACCAATTCGCGGCGAAATTGCCAGCGATCCGTCATGACCGATGTCGCAAAAGCGATCGCCACTGACTTTCCGATAAGCACGCTCACGCCTTCGAGTGTCGCAGATTCGTAAGCTCCAATTCGTCGATCACGAGTTGCGGCTCGCCCGGATTACTACCTCTCACATCGCAATTGTCAGCGTCTTCGGACTGGTATTCGGATTGCACTACATGACGGTGCATGACTACTACGCGAGGATTCGCCGAATCACGCCGGCGACGCTCCGCTTTGACGAGGTAAATTCTGATTGGAGCCGCTTGCTCGAGTTGAGTTGAGCCTCGATGCGCCCGCCGAGGTCCTTCGGCTGCTGCCGCTGGTCGGACTCCGACCGGTCATCCGCGCCGACGCGGACGCTCGCCTGCCCGCGGCGCCGACCGCCGCGCCGCCCACGGTGTTACCCGTCGCGCTGCGCATCGAGTTTGGCCGAGGTCGCCCCGATGCGGGTACTCCCGCGCCGCCCCTCGCGCCCGCGACGATCACGATCGCGTCCGATTCGGCTCCGTCGGACTTGCAAGGAACCGCCGACCTCGTGACCGACAGCGCGATCGCCGCAGTCTGCTTCATACTCTCGCGCATACTCGGTCTAGCCGCTCCGTTTCTTACCGCCGACGCGCAGCTGTTCGACGTGGTTCGCGCCGCGATCGCCGTCGCGCGTGGCTCCGCGCGAATCCTCGTCGAGGGTGAAATCGGCGTCGGCAAGGAGTCGTTGATCAAGCTGATTTATTCGGCAGGCCGTATCGCGGCAGGATTGGCGGCGATTCGTATCGACGCGCAGAGAAAGCCTTCACTGGTCGATCTGCCAGGGCTCGTTCACGCCGAATGTGCCGGGCTCACGGCCGCCACGGTTGACGCCGAAATCGCGCCGTTGCTGGTACACGTATCGAGCCCGGATCCGGCGTGCGGCCACGACGGCGGTGGGGCGATCTTTTTCAATCGTATCGGCGAGCTGACGCCGGCCGTGCAACGCAAGCTGCTCGACTTGCTGCGATCGTTCGCCATCGAGGCGCCCGGTCGCCGTCCCACGTCCACTGATCGGAGCGTGCGTGAAAGCGATGCGTCCTTAGATTCCGCGAGCGCTCGCGAACGCCGCCCCGCATCGGCCAATCTGCGGATGCTCGCTGCCTCGACCCGGCCGCTGGCCGCGCTGCGCGCGGGTGGTGCAATGCTCCCCGAGCTCCACGACCTCTTCGACGTGACGCTCACGATCGCGCCGCTACGCGCGCGGCGCGTCGATCTGCCGCTGCTCGTGCGCCACTACCTGCACGGACTCGACCCCTCGCTGTCGCTGAACGCGGCCGCATTGCGCGCACTCTCGGTCTATCCCTTTCCCGGCAATGTGCTCGAGTTGATCAACTTCGTTACGCGGGTCGCGATCGTTCCGCCCAAGGCGGGCTCGCGGCGCATCGCGATCGGCTCTGCCGCGACCGGTATCGTCGGCCGCGCCGAGGTGATTAGCCAGTTGGATCGCGGCAGTCTCAACACGATCTGGCATTCACGCGACGAATGGAATTCGCGGGCCGTCCGCGTGCGCGTGAAGGATCCGGCGCGAGCGTCGCTAACGCCCGCCCCGGCGCTCGCGATGCCGGCCGCCTTGCGCCTGACCACCGGCACCGTGCCGCGCCTGCGCAAGCCGCGCGGCGGCCATTCCCGCCCCCGTGCATGATCAGCGGCTCCCGCCGCGCCTGCGAATCGCGTCGCCGTCACCGAATCGCCAATTTTGGCCTGTAAAATTGCCTCATTGACGTGAAAGCCGTTGCCGAATGCCTCGGCAAGGCGCTATACCAAAGCTCGCATCGGCGCCGTTTTGGGGGGCCCGCTCGGGCCGGCGGACGCCGAAATTATTGAACAAGCGGACAAAATAATCCGAGGAGATTGACCAATGAAAGCAGCAGTAATGGAAGCGGTGCGCAAACCGCTGGTTGTCAAGGATGTCGCCGATCCTTCCTGTCCCGCCAACGGCGTAATCATCCGCTCCGAGGCCGAGGGGGTCTGCCGCTCCGACTGGCACGCGTGGTCGGGCGATTGGTCATGGATCGGATTGGTGCCCCCGATGCCGCTGGTGATGGGCCATGAGTTCTGCGGCGTAGTCGAGGAAGTCGGCAAGGAATCGCGCAACTTCAAAAAGGGCGACCGCGTGCTGGTGCCCTTCAGCCAGGGCGACGGCGTCTGCGAATATTGCCGCAGCGGCCAGTCCCATGTCTGTTCCAATCCGATGCTCCCCGGCTTCTCCTACTGGGGCGGCTACGGCCACTATGTCGGCGTCCCGAACGCCGACGCCAACCTCGTGCCGATGCCGGATGATGTCGGCTTTGAAGAGGGCGCCTCGATGGGCTGCCGCTTCATGACCTCCTATCACGGCGTGGTCGATCGCGCGCAGGTGCGGCCCGGCGAGTGGGTAGCGGTCCACGGGTGCGGCGGTATCGGCCTGTCGGCGATTCACGTCGCCGCTGCGATCGGCGCCAACGTTATCGCGGTCGACCTCGACGACGCCAAGCTCGAACTTGCCAAAAAGGTCGGCGCCGCGCATGTGGTCAATGGCAAAAAGACCGACGCCGTGATGGCGATCATGGACATCACCAAGGGCGGCGCGCACGTCGGCGTCGATGCCCTCGGGGTCAAGGCCACCTGCCAGAATTCGATCCTCTCGCTGCGCAAGCAGGGCCGCTCGCTGCAGATCGGTCTGACCACCGCCGCCGAAAAGGGCGAGGTCGCGCTGCCGATCGATCGCATGGTCACGATGGAGTTGTCGCTCATCGCCTCGCTCGGCATGCCGGCGAATCGTTATTCCTCGATGTTGCAGATGGTCAATTCCAAGAAGCTCAATCCGAAGTCGATGATCACCGAGACCATCAGCCTCGGAGGCGCTTCGGCGGTGCTGGAACAGATGACCAACTTCCAGAACGTCGGCGTTTCGATCATCAACAAGTACACCGCGTAAACTTCCGACCTTT
>Ga0068855_100008537_pt1 | contig 12382 bp, 8 predicted proteins | sample KBSCornC52_FD_66592 | JGI IMG/M metagenome (GOLD analysis project Ga0068855, IMG submission 66592) | Corn rhizosphere microbial communities from Kellogg Biological Station, Michigan, USA - KBS Corn C5-2 | ecosystem: Host-associated > Plants > Roots > Rhizosphere > Soil ...
CCGCAGAACCGCTCAAAGATTCCGACGCGACCACGCTCGTCTCAGAGAATCCATATCTGGATTTCGCGCGTGTTCTCGGTCTGTTCTATCAAGCTCCCAAACCTGCGTCCGGTATCCATCCGACTGCTTCCATCGCAGATACGGCCACGGTCGGGCCGAATCCTTCCATCGGCGCTTACACCGTTATCGGTGCACGCGTTTCGCTCGGTGCGAATGCCGTTCTCTATCCGCACGCCGTCATTTACGAAGGTTGTGCGATTGGAAAGGATTTCACCGCGCACTCGCATTCCACAGTTCGTGAATTCTGCCGGGTCGGAGATCGTGTCACGCTGCACAACGGCGTAGTCATCGGCGGCGATGGCTTTGGGTTTGCCAAAGCCGCCGATGGCACGCAACACAAGATTGTCCAATCCGGCATTACCGTTCTCGAAGACGATGTGGAGATCCAGACTTTGACGTCGGTCGACCGTGCCACGGTCGGCGAAACTCGCGTCAAACGCGGCGCCAAAATCGATAGCTTGTGCCAGATTGGCCATGCCTGCGTGGTGGGTGAGGACAATATCATCTGCGGTCAAACTGGCCTTGCCGGCAGCACCGTCCTCGAAGAAAACGTCATCATGGCAGGCCAGACCGGTTCGTCGGGACATCTCACTATTCACAAGAATGCGATCGTGTGGGCGCAATCCGGCGTGGGCCACGATGTGCCGGAAGGGACGGTCATCAGCGGATCTCCGGCCTTCGATTCTCGCGTCTGGCTCCGCGCTTCCGCTGCGTACTCGCGCCTACCCGAAATGCTCCGAACCATCCGTGCTCTCGAGCGGCGCGTGGCCGAGCTCGAAAAGCAACTGGCTCCGTAAACATGGAACAATACGACCAATGTCTCGATTCTTGCTGGCTGCAGTAGTGCTCGCCCCCTGCTTCGCCGCGGATGTAATGCCTCCGCCCGCGGACCAGCAACTTGCCCGTTCGATTTTCCAGCAACTAGTCGAAATCAAATCCGGCTACACCTCGGGTGCGACAACGTCCGCTGCGGAAGCCATGGCTGCGCGTCTCCGTGAAGCTGGTTTCCCGGAATCTGATATCTTCCTCGGTGGCGCCAGCCCGAAAAAGTACAACTTGGTGGTGCGCTATCACGGCGCGGGCACGCGCAAACCGCTCTTGCTGCTCGCCCACACTGATGTGGTCGAAGCCAAGCGCGAAGACTGGAGTCTCGATCCATTTCAGTTCACCGAACGCGACGGGTACTTCTATGGCCGTGGCACCCTGGATGACAAAGCACAAGCGACGGTCTGGATTGCGAATCTGATCCGCTACAAACGCGAAGGCTTTCATCCCGACCGTGACATCATCGTTGCCCTCACCGCCGACGAAGAGGGCGGCGGCCCCTTCAACGGCGTCGAATGGTTAATCAAGAATCACCGCGATTTGGTCGACGCCGACATCTGTCTGAATGAAGGTGGCCGCGGCAACCTGATCGATGGTAAGAGAGCCGCCAACGAATTGCAGGTTAGCGAGAAGTATGTAGTGAATTTCCATTTGGAAGTCCGCAACAAAGGGGGCCATAGCTCCCTGCCGGTTGCCGACAACGCGATTTATCACCTCGCTGGCGCGCTCGATCGCCTGTCGAAATTTGGCTTTCCGGTCAAAACCAACGACGTGAGCCGGGCCTATTTCGCGCAAATGGCCAAAATCCAGACCGGACCGATTCGCGCCGACCTTGCAAAGATAGCGGACGGCTCCGAAGATGCAATGGAGCGAACCGCCTCCGCATCTACCTTTTGGAACGCCGTTCTGCGCACCACCTGCGTGGCCACACAACTCGAGGGCGGCCACGCTATGAATGCCCTCCCGCAGCTCGCCGCGGCCACAGTCAACTGCCGGGTCCTTCCTGAAGACTCGGTCGAGTACGTTCAGTCCACTCTTGAGAAAGTATTAGCCGATTCCGAAGTAAAACTGTCCATCATCGGCGACGTGCATCGCGGACCCGCTTCGCCGCTTCGCCCGGATGTTCTCAAAGCCACTGGCAGCGTTACCGATACCCTTTGGCCCAGTGTTTCCGTTCTGCCCATCCTTTTGGCGGGAGCAACCGACGGCATGTATCTCCGTGCCGTCGGCATTCCCACTTACGGCGTGACGGGATTCTTTATGGACCGGGATGATTTCCGAGCCCATGGACGTGATGAACGTATTTCCGTCCAGGCATTCTACGAGGGCCAGACTTTCCTTTATCGGCTCGTCAAAACTCTGGCATCGCCGCAATGAAAATCGTCGTTGGCATCACCGGGGCCTCCGGGGCCATCTTGGGCATACGCACACTACAAGCACTGAAGTTCCTCGGTGTCGAAACGCACTTGATTCTTAGTAAGTGGGCGCGCGCCACGGTCGCGTACGAGACCTCCATGCCCCTCGAAGAGCTGGAAAGTATCGCGTCCGCCGTTCATCATCCGGACAACCAGGCCGCGCCCCTTTCGAGCGGCTCTTTTAAGACCGATGGGATGATCATCGCCCCATGCAGCATGAAAACGCTTGCCGCCATTCGCGCCGGCTTTGGCGATAGCCTCATCTGCCGAGCCGCCGACGTTCATTTAAAGGAACGCCGCAAGCTTGTTCTGCTCGCGCGCGAGAGCCCGTTCAATGAAATTCATCTGGAAAACATGCTCGCCCTCACCCGCATGGGTGCGGTCATCTTTCCTCCGGCTCCCGCGTTCTACAATCATCCGCAAAACGTGGATCAAATCGTTGATCATATTGTCGGCCGCGCGCTCGACCAGTTCGGTCTCGACAAGCCGGGACTGGCGCGCTGGTCCGGCTTTTGAATGCAATGGCTCGGCAAGTACCTCTCGCTGGCACTGACCCTTCCAGCGTCTGTGGCGGCAGGATACATCCTGGCGGCGTTCGCGAATCGCTGGCTGCATCGGAGCTACCTGCCGGCAATCGGTATCCTTTTGGGGATGGCCGCGGGCTTAATTCAGATCTTTCGTGAGCTCTCTCGCGACCAAAGTAAATGACCTCGTCTTTGTCAGTCCTCCACCTCTACCGGCTGACTATCTTGTTCGGTATTCTCGGTGCAGCCGCTTTCGCCTGGTTGCAGGGTCCAGCCGAAGGGCTAGCTTTCGCTCTCGGCGCATTGGGTTCGTTCGGTAATTTGTGGCTCTTCCACCGTTTATCGTTCAGCATCGCGCCCCGTGAAGCTTCGAGCAAGCCCTGGCAGGCGAGCGCGTTCGTAGCCCGCTATTTCGTCTTATTCGCTGCAGGCTATGTTATAGTCAAAGGCTTAGGTGTCAACCCTTTGCCTGTGGTTCTGGGGCTTTTTGCCAGCACTGCGGCAGTCCTGGCATCATCCATCGTTGAGTTGCTGCAAAATCTGTTGAGTCGATCTGCGCGATAAATGGAAGAACACGAGCTTTGGATTACTTCGCTTTTTAATCGCTTCCTTCCGACTCCGGCCGGCTACCACTGGAGTGATTGGTTTGTCTGCGAAATTTTGGTGGTTCTGTTTATCCTGGTCTTTTTCGGCCTGTTAAAGAGTCGCCTGTCGGTCGACAATCCCGGAAAAATCCAACATTCATTTGAACTTATATATGAATTCGTACATGCCTCAGCAGAAGAGGTAGTAGGACACGGCGGCGCGAAATACACGGCTTTTTTCGGCACGATTTTCCTGTTTATTCTCTTCATGAATGTTCTGGGGCTCATTCCCGGCTTCGAGTCGCCTACGGCCTCGCCTCAGGTTCCGCTGGGCCTTGCTGTGGCGACTTTCTTCTTCTACCATTCGAGCGGCTTACGCGCGCAAGGTGGGGGCTACATCAAGCAATTCCTCGGACCGATGCTTCTCCTGGCGCCTTTAATGCTGCCGATCGAGATCATTAGTCACTTCGCGCGACCGCTTTCGCTCACCGTTCGTCTTTTTGCGAATATGTTCGCGGGGGATCAGGTCTATTTGACTTTTCTCGGATTGACGAAATTGGTCATTCCAGTGGTATTTCTAGGCCTGCACCTATTCGTCTCTGTTTTGCAGGCATATATTTTTATGTTGCTCGCTATGGTGTACGTCGGTGGCGCCGTATCGCACGAGCACTAGGTCTTATACGCTTTCAGCGTGAGCGCCCGGCGTCCCAACGCACGGTGTCGAACCACCTCCTGGAGGCAATTTGATAGGGAGAAAACAATGAAAAATAAGTTGATCATGCTGGCGTTCGGATTGCTAGCTCTAGCCAGCCCGATGCTTGCGCAGGAAGCAGGCGCTAGCGCTTCCGCTGCGGACGCGAACCGGAGGGCCGCCGCGTATATCGCAATGGGTATCGCTGCGGGCCTTTGCGGTATCGGCCAGGGGAGAGCAACCGCCTCCGCGGCCGAAGCCATGGCCCGGAATCCCGGGGCTATCGCAGCCATTCGGGTCGCACTCATTCTCGGTCTCGTGCTCATTGAATCACTGGCACTCTACACGCTCGTGATCACGTTCATCGCCCGATAAAGCTAAACCTGCCCGCCGGCGTGATTGCGCCGGTGGGCATTCCCATGAAACTACCAGGAATTTTCCCCGCACTCACGAGTTCCTTCGATCACGAAGGAAAGTTATACAAAGCCAAAGTCATACATAACATCGAGAAGCTGAACGAGGTTGCGCTCACCGGTTACACGGTCTGCGGCTCAACCGGCGAAACTCCGCTACTAAGCACCGAAGAGCGGCTACAACTTATGGAATGGGTGCGTGAGGCGAGCGCGCCTGGCAAAACGCTGATTGCCGGCGTCGGCGCCGAGAGCGTCTACGAAACCGTCCGCGTTGCCAACCGCGCAGCCGATATCGGTTACCATGTGGCGCTTGCTCTCACACCGTTTTACTATCGCGGCCAGATGCACAAACCGGAAACGCAGGCAGTATTTTTCCGCGCCGTTGCCGACCAGTCGAAGATTCCGGTGCTCCTCTACAACATTCCGCAAGTCACCGGCTACGATCTTCCTGTCGATACCATCGCCGAGCTTTCCCATCACCCGAACATCATCGGCATGAAGGACAGTTCCGGAAACGTGGAAAAAATGAAGCAAACTGTGCCGGCCGTGAAGCCCGGATTTCAAATTCTTTCGGGCTCTGGCGTCAGCTTTGGAGAGGCACTGGAGATCGGTGCGTCGGGAGCAATCCTGGCTATCGCGAACGCGCTGCCATACGCCTGCGTGACGATTTGGGAAGCGTTTCGTTCGCGCCAGCAGGAAGCCTGTAAGGACTGGCAAACGCGTATTCTGCCGGCATCGAAGATTATTGCGGCCAAATACGGAATCCCCGGTCTGAAGCACGCGATGGACCTGAACGGCTACTACGGCGGACCGCCGCGTTTGCCTTTTGTTCCACCGTCGAACGAAGCCAAGGCGGAAATCGCCCAAGCGTTTGACGGTTTACGCAGCTAATCGTTTCTTATTAATAAAATTCTTGACAATTCCGTAGCCGCGCATATATTTTCCCCAAGGGGAGTTATTTATGCGGATACTGTGTTGTATTTCCGTCGCTTTCTCTTTAGGGCTCGTAGGGTTGCTCGATGGCCAGTCCATAACGGGTGATCTGGTTGTCAATGTTACCGATCCCAGCGGCAGCGTGATCTCTGGCGCGAAGCTGAGTCTGATCCAGGTTGAGACGAACGCTCGACTGGATGCACAAACCGATGCATTGGGCAATTACTTATTCAACCAATTGAAGCCCGGCCGTTATTCCCTGGAAATAGCCGGTACGGGCTTTCAGAAAACCAACCTCACCGACATTGTCATCGCGCTGGGTCAACGTGCTCGTGTGGATGTGAAACTGACGGTCGGGACGATTACCGAAACGGTGAATGTTTCGGCAGCGGCGGAGACTCTGCTCAATGCGGAGAGCGCTTCCGTTGGCCAGGTGATCACCAGTGGCCCCATCGTCGAACTGCCCCTGAATGGCCGCAATTTTATCCAATTGGCCCAGATCTCGGCCGGCGCGGCTCCGATTGGCATCGGCACGTCACCGGCTACTTCGTGGACGGGCCGCAGCGATTCGACGCTTTCGATTGCCGGCGGCCGCGAGACCAACAATAGCTTTCTGGTAAACGGCATTGAGACGCGAAACTCGCGCTTCGGCAGCGCCGGATTACGGCCATCCACCGATGCCATCGAAGAGTTCAAGGTCCAGCGCTCCACCTTCGGCGCGGAATTCGGCCGCAGTTCCGCCGTAATGAACACCACAATCCGCTCGGGCACGAACGATGTGCATCTGGCGGTGTACGAGTTTCTGCGCAATCGCAACTTTGACGCGAACGACTTTTTCGCGAACCGCACTGGAAGCAAAAAACCGGCGTTCACGCAAAATAACTTCGGCACCGCAATCGGCGCCCCAGTATGGTTCCCCGGTTACAACGGCAAGAATAAAACCTTTTGGTTTTTTAACTATGAAGGATTTCGCCAGCGGCAGGCCAACACCGCTAACGGCATTTACCCTTCGGCCGCGCAGATGGCAGGCAACCTTGCCGATGACAGCGCCGGGACCGGCATTTTCCCGCTGAGTTCTTCCATTTGTCAGGCCAATCCCACATCGCCGAAGTGTCATAACGTAATCGACCCGGCGACCGGCATTGCGTTTCCCGGCAATGTGATCCCTGGCAACCGCCTGGATCCTATTGTGCAAAAGCAACTGCCTTACCAGCCGAAGCCGAATGTGGGGGTGCCCGCCAACTCCGCCAAGTTTCCGAGTTTCAATACCATCGGCTTCCCCAAAACGATCAACGATTGGGATCAGTACAACGTTCGCATCGATCATCACCTCACCTCGAACGACTTGTTATACGGAACCTTCTCCGATTCCAATGAGTCACTCTTTAAGCCGGCCCTTCGGCCGCTGGGCGGTGACGTTTTTCCGCAGACAGATCGTCTTTACACGTTGACTTATACGCGCATTGTCAGCCCGACGATGGTGAATGAGTTCCGTTTCGGTTACAACCGGAGCCTCACGTACCGGCAGGCCGAGACGTCGCTCACACAAGACTATGCCAAGGATGTTTTCGGGTTGAAGAATACTTCCCCGAATCCGTTCGATTTCGGCGTGCCCAATTTCAATCCGTCGGGCTTTAGCGGCGTAGGCTCGCTCTCCGAAGCGATCGGCGCCACGGATCGCAATATTCAGTTCACGGACAATTTCAGTTGGACCACGCGGCGGCACAACATTCGCGTCGGCTTGACGATCAGCCGGCAACTCTACGACGAGATCACGGATTTCTCTGGCAATCCGACCTTCACCTTCGATGGACGCTATACCGGTATGCAGGGACTGGGTCTAGCGGACATGCTGTTGGGGCTGCCGATCTCTGCGGCCGGCGCGCTGGGAGATTCCAGCCAGGAAATGCGCACGACGTACTACGGCGGCTACATTCAGGACGACTGGCGTGTCACCTCTAACCTTACGCTTAACTTCGGACTGCGCTATGAATACGCCGCAGCCCCTACAGAGCGGCGTGGCAAGTCCCTGGTGTTTGCCCCGGAGATTGCCGCTGTGGTGTACGCGGGCCACGGTGTGAGGCCGTCGATAGTCGATCCCGACTGGAATAATTTCGCGCCGCGTTTCGGTTTTGCCTATCGGCCCGGCTTTGTCAAGAACACGGTCGTCCGCGGGGGATTCGGCACATACTATGCCACCGATAATTTCAACGAAGAACAATTTAAGGTCATCGGTCCCCCTTTCTATCAGTCGCAAACCTTAAATAGCGATCCAACGAAACCGACGCTCCTGATGAGCAACATGCTGCCCTCGTTTGCGGCATCGGCCAATCTGACCCCGTTCTCGTTCGACCGGCGCAATCGCACTCCCTATGTGAACCAGTGGTCTTTTGGCTTGCAACACACGTTTAAGCAGGACTATGTGGCCGAAGTCGAGTATGCCGGAAGCACGGGTCAGAAATTGCCTGAGCGCCGAAACTTGAATATTGCGAGCATCGATCCCACGGGGACGATCCCAATCGCACCTCGCTCACCATACCCTCAATACGGATTCATTCTGCTGGCCTATAACGGTGGGTGGTCCAATTACAATGCAATGACAGCGAGGATCGAAAAGAGATTCAACAACGGATTCTTCCTGCTGGCTTCATATACCTGGCAGAAGGCGCTGGACCTGGGTTCCACAGACGACTTTTCGGCCGTCTCTAAAGACTTCAAAAACTGGGACAAAGGCCATAGCGACTATGACGTCCCGCAGCGCCTGGTCTTCAGCTACGTCTATGAGTTGCCGTTCGGGCGGGGCAAGCGTTTTGCTAGCGGCTTGAATTCGGCCGCAAATTTGATACTAAGCGGCTGGCAACTGACCGGGATCACTACTTTTGCTAAAGGTCAGTATCAAACGGCCACCCTGGGCGTCGATTGGTTGAACGCGGGTTCGTTCACCACGTCGCGGCCCAACATAGGGGGCGATTATCAGGCAGGGCGCAGCCTACCGGATGCGTATATTAATCCGGCGGCCTTCGCCTATCCGGTAAATGCCGCCGGTCAGAGGATCCATGTGGAAGGCAACGGCGGGCGCAACACGATTGAGCAGCCCGGCATTAACAATTGGGATCTCGGCGTTTTCAAGAACACTCGCGTGCACGAGCGGTTCAACGTGCAGTTTCGATGGGAGATGTTCAACGCGTGGAACCACACGCAATTCGGGGCGGCGAGCCTCAATATGAGCAGTGTCAACTTCGGCAAGATCACCACCACACTAATCGGCCCGCGCCGTATGCAGTTTGGTCTTCGTCTGACGTTTTGATGGCTATTTCAGGTGGACAGGCTGGGTGAATGCGCCATTGCCAGCCGAATCCCAGAGCGCGAAGCGCACCCATCTTTTACCGGCCGGGTCAAACGGCACTTTGAAGGTGTGGCTGCCGAATGGACCCATGCCGGTTAGGCTGATGATTTTACGGTCGACAGTTTTTCCATCGCTCCATACCAGTTCCGCGAATTCGGGTGGAAATGTCCATTCGGCTTCCGCCGTATACGTGCGATTCGCGCCGCCACCTTCGATCCCCCAGTTCCGGAATAAAACTTCTCCGGTCGTAATGAAATAATCGCCAGCCCGGAGTGCATCCACAACCGGGGTCCAGCCATTGCTGAACTTCGGAACTCGATCGAGCTTCACATAGTTCACCGATAGCTGCGGAAACGTCTCGTCATCCGGGTACTTCATGTATGTGTCGCCCTCGGCGATCATGTATCTTGGCCCAGCCCAGTTGTTCATGTCGTCGAGCAAACCGAGGCAACGTTTCTCGCAGAGCCGCTTTTCGGATTGATCCACGGGTAGCGATTGGAATGATCCCCCGAGAAAACGATCGCTTTGAAAGAAGTCTGTCTCCTTGACTGCATCCGGGTATCCGGCTGAGCCTTTGGTGCGCGGATGTGTCTGCCACACCAGGCCTTTCTCTTTGTTCAGCAGGTCCAGTTCGTTTGCGGCGGTTGTCGTGTGATACACGCTCCCAAACGACGCGACCTTTTCCAGGAACGGCTGGTCCGCGAGACCTTTCGCCGGCTGTTTCAGATGCGTGAAGAAAACCGGATGCGGGAACAGGAACATGTAATGGCCGCCAAAATTGGCATCCGGCTCTTCGCCCGGGATCAGCAGAAAATCTCGGTCCGAGAAGCGCGCGCATCCGTCGAAGTAGACCTTTTGTTCGTTGAGTCGTGTGGCCCCTGTATCGCTGGGATGGGAGTCGGAGTGGAAGTCCGCCAGAATCGCCATGTTGATTCCCAAGCCGCGAAATACCTGTAGCCAAGTGGGCTGAAAATCGAGCGTGCCAGCGTCGGTGAGCTGTTCGTTGAAGTGGAAGTGGAAATGGCTCACCAGCACCTTCATGCCGGGCATTGGTTTATACACATCGTCATGCGTGAACGCCATCACCGCCTGCTGCGTGGCGCGGCTGTCCTCGGGACTGAGATAGAAATAGACCGGCATGCGCTGCATGGTTCCCGGCGGTGCGTTGTAGAGAGCGAAATTGTTGAGTTCCGATCGCGCTTCCGCGACGCGGCGGTTCCAGACTGCGTCGGAGAAGCCGTATGCCTTGTATCCGACTTCCCTGTCGGGCTGTCTCACGCCGATCGATAACGATGTATCACTGTCTTTTCGGTAGTAGACGTACCCAAGATTGGTCTCCATTTCCCGCGAGAAGAAGAATTTGTGCGAGGGCGGCACAAATGCTAAAGATCCACCGTTGGATTCGAGAATGCCCAGGCGATTGCGCGCCCGCATTCCTACGATGTCCCGATTCACAGTACCGCCAAAAGCGTATTGCTGCCAGTTTCGCGCCGGGTCGCGCCAAACTACGCGCGTGCTGTCGGAAATCGCGAATCCTTTAAGGCCGGCAACATACTTATACGCGACCGATGGCTCATTCGTGCTAGCAACAGCTTCCTGCCGCAACAGATTCGTCCCCCGATACACCGTATACCGGAGCGATCCTGAAAAGATGCCTGCCTCGAGACCGGGAATCGTCACTTCGAGTCGCGCGCCATCCGTTTTCACTTGGCAGCCGGTTGCATGATACTGCGCCCATGCTTTTCGGATCTCCTCCGGCTTTCGCGGCAAGTCCATATTCGTGCCGGGGCGCCCGGGCACCATGAGCGGCGCGTCCCAGAAAGCGTTCCACTTCTCCCGCTCGACAACTTCGGGCGTGAGCTGGATCTTCAGGTCGTTGAGGGGTTCGATCTGTTGCTGCGAGAGGCGCCTGACGCCCGAGGTGATTTCAAATTCCGGCGTCAGATTCTGGCCCAGGACGATCCAGTTCCCGCCGGCCTTGCGCGCCGCCAGTTCCTCAATCAGCGGCTGGCCGCTGTGGATTGCAAAACGGGCGCGCAATTGCTCGTGGCGCTCGCCATCCCAGGCGATCTCTAGAGCGCCGGATCGCACGTCCGCCTTCAGTCCATCGTGGGCGTGGTAATCCGTCAGATCACACTTCACTTCCTGCGCCACGGCCGCGCCCGCGCATAGCATCACCACAAGAGCGATGCGGTCGATTCTTGTATTCACCGAACCTCCAAAAACTGCTGAACGTCAGGAGTATATGTCCTACGGTTCGGTTTGTGAAGGAAAGTCTCGCATCGTGAAACCGTTTTCTTTCGATGACTAGTTCAATAGACCCGCCTCAATTACATAGCGGGAGAGACAGACACGAGTCTCAAAGTCATACGTCACTTCCTCTTCCAGAGATACCGGGTCTGGGAAAAGAATGGATGTACTCCTACCGAGTTAGGTAGAAGTGCGAGTGACTATTAGAACGAGAATCGCAATTGAATATCGATTCGCCGCTGATTGCTGGCAGTCGCTTCCGGGCCGAACCCGCCTGTGATGCCGGTCGATTGCAGGAAATAGAGCGACGTCAAAGCGCCGTTGGGCGTGTTCAGATTCGCGTGATTCATAACATTGCGAGCCATCACGGAAAGCGTGAGATTGAAGCGATGCTCGGAGGACGAATCGAGTCCTGGCGGTCTTCCTCCGCCACCGAATCCGCCACCACCACCACCCATTGGGCCACCAGGACCGCCGGGGCCTCGTCCACCACCGCCTCCTCCGGGAGGTCCACCACCCTGGCGCGAAGTCGCGCCGCCGGACGGGCCTTGAAATTTTGTAGAGCCGAATCCCCAGGTCCTGCTGACACGCAGGTTTAGCTCTACAAAGCCCGGTCCGTCTCCGGCGTTGCGCTCGATTATCGATTGGCCTGTCGCCGGAATTGGATCTAAAAGGCCGTACGGCGTGGCAATCACGCCAGGAACGGCGGCGTTTGCGATGCCGGGGCGGGCTGTCGCCGCCACCTGTCCCGTCAAATACAGATCCGTACCGGTCGTGATGTTAAAGGGGATTCCGCTGTGCGCCACAAAAAAGGGCGAGATCCTCACTTTCCAGGGCGCTCCGAACGAACCTCCTATGAATAGCGTGTTGCGAACGTCCAGCGCTGAGCGGCCGTACTCTCGCGAGAAGTCGTACTGATTTGCCGGCAGCGTGCTGAGTCCGTCGGTATCGCTATGCGCGGTCCCATAGGAATACCTGCTGAACAATGTGCCCCATTTCCCGAGCGAGCTGTTGAGGCTCACGTTGAGTTGCGTTTGTTTGAAAATGCCGGTCGATTCGTACAGGTAGATATCGCCAACGTCGCCATACGGCCGCACACCCAGGTTATTGGTTGCGCCGGCGACGGTTCCCAAGGGATAAGTGCCCGGAAGCGGTGCGTTAATGTCTACCGTGCGCAGCAGATGGGTTCCGCGCGAGTTCACGAAGTTCACAGAGAGCGTCGTGCGCGAAAACAGTTGCCGCTCCACGCCGATTACCGTTTCCATCAACGCTGGGGCGTGCAAGTTGCTGTCTATTACATATTTTTGCTGCGTATTTTCTAGAGTCAGAGCGCTCAGCGGC